>Ga0066709_100001859_pt1 | contig 14624 bp, 11 predicted proteins | sample GraSoiAngelo_158_FD_79665 | JGI IMG/M metagenome (GOLD analysis project Ga0066709, IMG submission 79665) | Grasslands soil microbial communities from the Angelo Coastal Reserve, California, USA - 14_1009_16_30cm | ecosystem: Environmental > Terrestrial > Soil > Grasslands | place: USA...
CCTCACGGTACTTTTTCACTATCATTTATTATATCATATTGAGTCTTAGAGGAAGGTTCCCCTTTGTATAAATATATCTTTTTGATTTTTTATACTTTATTTTCTTAACAGCTTTTCGTCCGTTTTACTTATTTTTGTATTTTTTTAAGACTTTTTTTACCTATACGGATAAAAATAATAAATTTTATTATTCTTATTTAAATTTTTAATTCTTTTTGTTTAACTCTATTAAGGGTTACACTAAATTAAAAATTTTTTTGCCTTATCTTATGTACGCTTTTTTACTAATTATTTTGATTAACTTTTTTTCGCTTTTTTCAACTTTTACCATAATAAAAATACTTTAGACTCTTCTATTTTCGCTCACTACTACTTCATAGAATCTCGGTTGATTTTTTTTCCTTGAGTTACTAAGATGATTCAATTCACTCAGTTTTCATGTTTTTAGTTTTCACTTTAATTAGGGTGTACATATATTTTTTATATTATCTATTTCTACATAAATACATTTATATAAAAATTTATTCATCTTAACATTATAATTATTTATTATAATTCATTAAGTTGTTATTTAATTAATATATTTATATATATAATTAAAAATTTTTATCTTTAATTCTTATATTATATATTATATATAATATAACTTTATATAATTAAATATTTAGTATTAATAATACTAAATATTTAATTATATAATTAAAATAATATTCATCTATGATTTTGTTTTACATTTTTCCCCCTGATATAATAATATTACAATACTAAAATAATCCCTTTCTGCATCTTAAAAAATAAAAATAATAATAATATTATTATTTTTATTTTTTATATTACGTTCCATATCTTTATACAAAATATACATTTTTTTTATAAAATAATTTCTTTAAAAGTATATTTAATTATTTTATATTATAATGCGGAAAAGAAGGGATTCGAACCCTTAAGGATATTATCCTAATGCGTAGCAGGCATCTTGCCCTACCCATAGCTACTTTTCCTAAAAATAAAAATAATAATATTATTATTTTTATCTTGTGTAATTAAATTTACAAGAAATGTAAATTTACTATCCTATTTACTATATAAAACAAATTATGACAAATATAATATATATATATATATAGTTTATAGGAAGTGAAAGAATCGAACTCTCACATACGTCGTGTAAAAACGTAGTTCTACCATTAAACTAACCTCCTTAAATAAAAAGAGAACAAAAAAAGTAATAAAAAATTAATTAAATGATATTTACGAGTTTGACCCGATCCGAACGGGCATCCACCTCTGCGACAAAGAGATACTTTACCTTAAGCTACAAACCCTTTTATTTTTTTTTTTATTTATTACCTCTATTTTACTATAATATAAAATATAATTAATTACTAAATAAATATAAATTTATATTTCATAATTATAGTAAAATACGAATAATTGGATTTGAACCAACATATAGTGATTGGAAGTCACCGAGTCTACCTTTGACCTATATTCGCTCTTTTTTTTGTCTAAGCATGTTAATGCAACTCTTATAACAAAATAATATGTATATATAAATTTTATTTTCAATATTTATCTTTATATTTATTTTTTTTTTTCAATATTTATCTTTATATGTTTTTTTTTTATTTAAATATATTTTTAATAAAGTAGAAACTTTGATATTTTTATAAAATATATAATTTAAATTTTTTAAAAAAATAGTATAAGAAAGGGAAAAAATATATTTAAATATATAATTAAAAAAAAATAAAATAGAATAAAAAAGTATAAATAATAGATAATTCATTAAAATCAGTTAATATGGTAGAAGGGATTCGAACCCATACGAGAAAACTCAGTAAGTTCTAAACATACCACGTAAACCATTTCCGTCACAACCATAAAACTAAAATATTTAGTAATTTAAGTGTTATAAATATATTTTTTATCTTTGCATCTTTAGCTTAACGGTAAAGTATCGGTTTTCGGCACCGGATGATATGGGTTCAAATCCTATAAGATGTTAAATAATAAGGAAAACATAAATAATTATATAATAAATAAAACTATTAGGAATAGTTTTTTAATAGTTACATTATATTATGTCTAGAAAAGGAATCGAACCTTTAGCTCGGGGACTTCAGACCCACGCTTTATACCATTAAGCGATCTAAACTTATTTATTTCTAGTAAATTAAAAAAAAATATATGGAGATTATGGAACTCGAATCCATATAGCTGAGTTGCAAACTCAGAATCATAACCAATTAAATTAAACCCCCTATTTTTAAAAAGAAAATATAAAATAAATTATTCTTATTCAAAATAAGAATAATTTTAATATAAAATATTAAAAAATTTTTAGTTTATTACATTATATTTTATGTTTTCTATTTTTTTCGGATGGAGCGAGATTCGAACTCGCGGCACTTAATATGCTTGATAGCTCAAATATCACACCTTAAACCAGCCTCGGTCATCTCATCCTTTTTTAATTAAATGAAGAATATTTCATTATATATTAAGCGTACCTTATATGTTTTTACAGGAGTAGGAAGACTCGAACTCCACAATTCAGAGGTTGAAGCTCCGTGTTTTTCCAATTAAACTATGCTCCTCACAAATATAAGTATTCAACGGATAAAAAGTTCCTTTTTTTACTAAAAAATGCCTACTTATGGTAATTAAATATCAATAAACATTATTATACTAATAATTAATACTGAATTTTTTTTACTTTTAAATTTGAATATTTTAATTTACTTAATTAAATTTATTTTATTATTATATGAGTAAAGTTGCAGATTGGTTCTGCATTTAGACTGCAAATCTATAATAAAGGGTTCAAATCCCTCTTTACTCTATTTAAATTTAATATTTCACTAATATATTAATAAATCTTAATAATTAAATTATTAATATATAATTTTAAAACTAAATAATAATTTAAATGATATAATATTATATAATATTTTTAAGAATCAATATTATATAATATTATATCTATAATTAATATTTTTAGACTTATATATATAAAATGTCTCTTTAGCTTAACAGGTAGAGCGTGATACTTCTAATATTATGATTGGGGTTCAAGTCCCTAAAGAGACTTTTAATTTTAAATATAATTACATATAAGTAATTATATTTTTTTTCCATCTAAAATTCTTTATATAACATAAAATAAATCCACACAAATATAAACTTTTTTATCCTTTTTTTATATTAAAATAATAAACCACAATTAAAGAAGATAATCAATTCATTAATATAATACTATTAATTATCATTATAAATATAAAAATATTAATTCTATAATATTATATTTATTTAAAATTATAAATAAATATAAAAATGAAAAATAATTAGAAATAGTTCATAATTAGGTTTAAAAAAACATAAATACAAGTCTTAATATTAATTAAATATAAGAATGTCTTTTTATTTGATACAAATAAAAACATATTTTTTCGTCTATCAACGACAATAAAAATAATAAATTTAATATGTGAGAAATTTATTTATATAATTAATAGAGTACTAAATAAAACATAATTAAAATAAAAAAGAAGAAAAAATTAAATATAATAAATTCTCATATCTAAATAAAAAACTTGTTATACATAAAGTTATAAAATAGATACCTAAACCTAAAAATAAACCATTTCCAGATTGAATAATAAATATAAATTTATTACTCATAAAATAAATGAATTATAGTAATTATATATTCATTTTATCAGCTAAACTATGTCTTCCTAAATAAATAGAAAGAATATTAGGCAAAATATATTTTGAAAACACTAATAATAACAATGCTAAAGCTATAAATAGCAATATTATTTGATGTGTAAAATAAAATGGTACTAATTGAGGCATGATTATATATAAAACTTGATAATGTCTCATAATAATAATTTAAAATAAAAATAATTAAAAGTAAGAAATTAAAAATATCTATATTATACAAATATAATATAAATAAAATTTAATTTGCATAAGAGAGAAAAAATAAATAAGAATAATAATTATATTAAATTAAAAAAATATTAGAAAAGAAAAAATCATCATTATTTAAAAAACTAAAAAAAAATAAAACTAATTAATTTTATTTTTTTCTTTAAAAAAAAGAATTTTTATTTTATGAATAAATGTAAGTAATCAAGGGTAACAATAAACATTAATAGAAAAAAGTATTAATTTAAAACGAGTTTGTATGTTAAAATAGTAAAATAATAAAGATAAGATACAAATAAAAGTTTTATAAACAATAAATAATAAATAAAAAAAAGACAAATCACTCCAGTCTGGAGCAATAACGGTAATAACTTTAATAAATTCAGAAATAGTTTGAGTAGATATAGTTAAACTTCAAAAATCCTCAGAAGGATCAAAATTAAAAATATTTAATTTTGTATTTTCATAGATACTTTTATTTAAATTTTTATCTCACTGAAAAAATAATTTATTAATTTCTTCTTCATCTACTACGATACTTTCTTTTTTATTTCCTTCTATTAAATGAGATTTATTAATATTAAGAGGATTCAATTCATTATGAGATAATGATTGAGGTTCTTTTTCTTTTAAATTATCAACTATTCTTAAATTATTTTTTTCATAAGGTAAACTCTCTTTATTTAATGTAGATTCTTCTCCATGAGTTTTTATTTCAGAAGATAAAATATCTTTATCTTTATATTCAATATTAGAATTCTCCTTTTTTTCAGCATTGGATCTCACTGTTATATTATTATATATATCCTCATATTTAATAAGAATAACCTTATTGTTTTCATTAAAAAAATCAACATAATAAGAAGAAGCTATTTCTTCTTCTAAGTTTTTAAATCCAACTAAACAACCCGATTGTTTATCAATATCAATATTATCTAGAGAATAATGTATCTCATTACTCATGTTACTATTATCAACAATAACATTACGAGATATATTATTATTATTTGATAAATTAGAATCAATATTATTTGACGAAAGATTAATTTCATTATCCTCATCATTTTGATTACCATTATTACTAGAACTATTATTCTCATTATTACTATTATTATCATTATTATTATCATTATTATTTGAATCATTTGTATCACTAATATTATTTACATCATTTTCTATCTGCTCTTGATTTAAACTATTATCACTATTATTATTATTGTTATGAATATTAGGATTTGGATTGTTATTTTCACTAATACTATTACCATCAGTTTGATTTATATTTTCATTTTGACTAATATTATTACTTTGAATTTCCAAATCTCCAGTATCATTACTATTAGAACTCTTATTCTCATTTTGATTATTATTATTATTATCTTCAGTATTATTATTTGAATAACTATCCTCATCCCTTCATAAGTCAGTCGTTCTACTTATATCAGCATTAGGATGATGAGGTGCTCAAACTTGAATTCTAAAATTTAAATCTTCTCCATCCACAGGTTGATTTTCAGGATCCGTAAGACTAACAAATCTACTATTACCTTCTGGACTACTAGGTAAACCAACATCCCTATTATTATTAGAAATAGAAGGATTAAAATCACTTTCATTTTCACTATTATTACTATTATTACTATTATTATTATTATTATTTAAAGAAGAAGGTAAGACAGTATTTACAACAGGTGTGTTATGTGGATTATTCAATATACTATGTCCCTCATCATAAGCAGTATCTAAAGGATTTCCATTTTCATCAAGTAACGATTCATGAAAATTAGTACCAATCCCTACAACAGTAGGACCACTATCAACAGTAGCAGGCGAAGATATATGAGAAGGGGCTACTTGAGTAGAGGAATTACTAATGTCTGAACAAATAGTCATTGAATCTTCTAAATCTAAAGTTGTATTATTATGATGTTCTGCACTAGATTCAGCTTGTGTATTAGATTGAGATTGAGATTGAGATTGAGATTGAGATGGAGATGGAGATTGAGATGGAGATTGAGATTGAGAACTAGATCCAATTTGCGTACTAGATTCAACTAAAGAATTAGATTCTTCTTCTTCAGAATCCTTTTTTCTTTCCATAGAAACTGCTCCTAATATACCAATAAATTTATCACTACCTCCAAATAAAAAATTAGATAAAGCAAATTCTATATCACTACTTATAAAATAAGGATAAATACCTAACAACAAAGTTAATACTATTAAAGGAAATAAGGCAAAATATTCTTTTCTAAAAATATCAGGTATATTATGTATATAAGGAGATAAAGAACCACTCATAACTCTATTAAACATAAATATACTATAAACAGCACTAATAATAATAGAAAGAGCACTAATAGAGGCAATAAAAATATTTTGTTGATAAGTTCCTAATAAAGATAAAAATTCTCCTATAAAATTACCAGTCAAAGGTACACTCATATTAGCAAAAGTTAAAAATAAGAATAACAGAGCTAAAACCGGTAATAAAGCATTTAATCCTCTATAATAATTAATAATTCTAGAACCACATCTATCATAAAGAATAGCACCAACAACAATGAATAAACCAGGACTTACAAAACCATGAGCTAAACCAAATATAATACTTCCAATTAAACCATATAAAGTATCAGAAAAAGTACCTAATAAAGAAGAAGCCATATGAGCAATACTAGAATAAGCAACTAAAACTTTTAAATCAAATTGTCTTGTAGTAGTAAAACTAGAATATAGAACACTCATAGAACAAAATCCAAGAAAAAAAGGAGTTAATTTAATAGTCCCTAAGAAAAAGATACCAATAAGAATTCTAATAAAACCATAAAGAGCTAATTTTAAAACAACACTAGCTAAAATAATACTTCCAGATACATTAGCATCAGAATGAGCTAAAGGTAATCAAATATGAACAGGGACTAAAGGTGTTTTAACAGACAAAGAAAAAAATAAAATAATTCAAATAATAATTTGTAAAGTAGTAAATACATTATGATTACCATAGCTTTCAAAAAAACTAGAAGCCAAATCTCCTCCCATTTTTACAAAAGTTAATAACATAAATAATGAACCAATTAATGTATATAAAAAAAAATAATAACCAGCTCTAAATTTTTGAGCTGCACCATATAAACCTATTAATACAAATAAAGGAGGCAATATACTTTCAAAAAAAACATAGAACATAATAAAATCTATTACTAAAAATACTATAATTAAAAATAATTCTATTGATATTATTAATATTATGTAATAAATATTAAATTTATCAATAGTTGATCAATTACTTATATAGACTATTGGAAATATGAAACCTATTAATGCAATAAAAGGTAATGATAAACCATCCAAACCTAAAGAAATATTTAAATTTCAAATAGAATTGTCTGAACCAATATTCACTAATTCTTGATATCCTAATACATTTCTTTTATATTTAAATCAAAAAAGAAGAATAGATCCATATAAAACAATAGATAATAATAAACCTAATTTTTTTAAAATTTGAATAATTAACACATTATTTACTTTTAACACTTTTTCTTTAATATATTCCATAGTATCATATCAATAAGATGTTGTTATTAAATAAGGTGTTAATTCAGATTTTATATTAATAATATGCGAATAATATTTCATTAAAACAAAAGGAATAAAATGTTTATTTTCTTCTAAACTTATTACTTGTTTAATCATATTAGTTTCAACTTTATTAATTTTACATTTAATGTTATTAATTATTAATATAAAAATAATAAATATTATTACTATATTTATTAAAAATATTAAATTTAACATGTGTTTCTGTCATTCCCATTCGGAACCGCAACGCTTCTGTAACTCTGTATAAATACAGTTATATATTTCTTGTGTACGTATAATATGTTTTACGTATACAGTTAGATAGATTATATTTAAATAAAATAATACTTTATATATTCATTCATTATATTATTCCAGCTAGCTTACTGGGTCTATCCATTTATTAAATAAAACAAAAAAAAATCTTTTTTATTTTACTTAAATTATTATTTATATTATTGTCTTTTAATTAATATTTATGCTCATTATATTAATTGAATTTATAATTATAAAAAACAATAAATAATTAAAATAAGTTTAAATATAGAGAGGCACAATAAAATACACTCCTATATAATAAGCAATATAATAATATTATAGAACTTATTATATAACATATTATTAAATATAAACGTAATATAAATAATAATTAAATATAGCTATAATAAGAACTAAAAAAAAGGAGAAAAGAGAATTCAAATTAGTAAAAAAAAAATTAAACCAGAAAACATAACAAAAGCATAACGAGCTATAGAACCAGAATCAAAAGAAGCAAAAAAATTACTAATTTTATAAATACTAGCGACAGTTCCTCTAGGCCCTATTAATTCTAAAGCTCCTCTATCTAAAATAGTATTAGTCACATAACCTAAATAAAGAGTGAATTTGACAATACATCTATTATATAATAGCTCAAATCAATATCTCTGATTAAAAAATCTATAAATATTTTGACCTAATCTAGAATTAATAAAAAAAAATAAAAACAAAGATTTTCTTTCTAAAAAATAAATGCCAATAATACCTAAAATAATATTAAGAATAAAGGGCAATAATTTAATAAAAGAAGGAACACCAAATTCAGTATCAGTAAGAATAACATGATTAGGATGAATAAAAATACTATTACCAAAACCGGGACTCCCTAAACCAACAAAAAAATCTTTAGATATACTACCTAGATAAACACTTAAAATACCTAAAATAACTAAAGGAATACTCATAGTTCAAGGAGATTCATGTGCTTTTTCATAATTTCCTTTAGGAGCATTAGCATAAGTTAAAAAAGTTAAATAAATTAATTTAACAGAATATAACATAGTAAAACAAGCAGCAATAACAGCTAATAAATAAACTAAAAAACCCAAAGAAGAATAAGAACCAAAAGCTAATTCAATAATTAAATCTTTTGAGTAATAACCACTTAATCAAGGAAAAGCAGCCAAACTTAAAGAAGCAATTAAAATAACAGTATAAGTCAAAGGAAGTAATTTAACTAAACCACCAAATCGTCTAAAATCTTGTTGATCCCCCATAGAATGTAAAACAGAACCGGCAGCTAAAAATAGACCAGCTTTATAAGTAGCATGTAAAACTAAATGCATTAATGCTACATTATATTGACTAAGACCTACAGCTATTACCATCATACCTAATTGCATATTCCCGGCCGCGGAGGCGGCCGGGGATAAAGGACCATTTCTTTATTAATCAATATATTTTTCTCATTTATCTTTAAATATAACTCATTCATTTAATTTTTCTATGTCTTTATTATTTTTACTAACACGTACTAAATAAAATTGTTTTATTAATTTAAGTCTACTAGATTTTTTAGTTTTTAAAGGATATTTATTAAAATAATTATCTATTAAATTAAATAATTCATTCTTTCTATATACTATATATTTAAATGCTTCTACTTTACGTAGAATATCAACTCTTCCCCCATATAAATGAATAAGTGGTTCCAACAAATATTTATTTTTTTGAGATGCACTTAAAAATACTTGTCCACTTTGTTCATTCATATAAATTGAACCGTCACTATCAATAAAACCACTTAATCATCCATTATTGAAAGTTAAAGGTTTAGGAAATAAAAGATTTATTCCATATTTTAAACACAATTTATTCATTTGTAACATTCTAATTGGATTTCTAATCATACCATTCACACCATTTATTAAAACAATTAAACCCTTTTTATGGCTTAATTGATATTTTAAAGCATTAGCATTTGCAATAGTATAAATAGAACCACCTAATTTTTGTTTAATTTCATATAATGCACTTTTGTCTCTTATATCCATAGTTATAATTAAACGAGCAGTGCCTCCTTTAGAAAAATTAAAATATCCATCTCCATCAATAACTCCTGCTAATCACTAAAAAAAAGAATCTGTGATATTATCAGGCTTATTCTTATTATCATGATAAGAAAAAGAATTTGTAATATTCTTATCTGAAAAAATAAGAATATTGTTTTCAAAAAGTACATTATCATTAAAAATAAGATCGTTATTAATAATATATTTATATTTTACTATAGAATTTACGTTTATATAAATATTAAAAGTAGAAAATTTAATATTACAGTATATGTTAAAAAAAAAATAATATAAACAGGTAGTTTTAAATTTTAATAAATAAATGACTAATATCAGACGTATGGCCTCTGAGATTCCTACTAACTTGCTTATAATAATAATTTTTCACCTTTCTGACATAAACTTATAACTTAATATAAACCAGTACTGCCGCATAGCGGAAGATGAATTAAAAAAATTATTACTAATATAATTATGTTTACTATAATTATGAGCTTTGGTTATCTGCGAATTAATTATTATTTTTTTAATAACGCCAACGCAAATGGTCTGATTCCTGAGTATAATAAATATACTATACTCTCGAGCCAATTGACTCATGGTAGAATAAGCAATAACTTTCTTAATATCATTTTGAAATAGACCAACAGAAGCAGCAAAAAATGCTGTTATTGCTCCTAATACCATAATAATAATTAAAGCTAGATCAGATTGTTCTATTAAAGGAGAACATCTTATTAATAAATATACACCTGCTGTTACCATGGTTGCAGCATGTATTAAAGCACTAACAGGAGTAGGGCCCTCCATAGCCTGAGGTAATCAAATATGAAGACCTAATTGAGCAGATTTAGCTGCTGCTCCTAATACTAATAAAATAGTAATAAAAGTAATTAAATTAATATTAATATAAGGAGCTAAAGAAAAAACAGTAGCATAATCTAAAGTACCAAAAGTAAAAAAAATAGCAAAGAAACCAAGAGTTAAAAAGAAATCTCCAACTCTATTAGTAAACATAGCATTTAATGCACTTTTAACTGCTCCTATTCTTGTATATCAAAAATGGACCAATAAATAAGAACAAACACCAACACCTTCTCACTATTATTACTCATATTACATAAAGAAATTCTTATATTATTATTAAAATTTAATAATAAAAATACTTTCTTTATGCATTTATTTTATAAAGCATACTATCACACATATAAGATTTTACAATCTCTCTTAAAAGAATTTCTTATTTAAAAAGTATTACTATTACTCATTGAATATTTCCATTTTTTCCTTTTTTTTCAATACGAGTTATAAGTTTGAATTTAATTTTTAAAGCTTTTTGAAGTAATATCACTTCTTCTTTAGTAAAAGCTCTCGTATGTAATATCGTTTGATTATAGAATATCTTACTACCATCATCCATTATTCAATAAGCTAAACCTCTGGCTGTTAATAATTCATGAATGTTTTGAGGAACAATTTTGATTTTATCCTTATAAAACAAATCATGATATTTATTTAAACATTCCATAGTTGATGTTTTAAAAGCAATACTTTTATATATTTTTCCTGTTCTTTTATCTGCTTTTCTAACTATAACTTTAGGTTTACTTATGACTAAGGGCTTAAATAAATCAAAAAGACTTAGTAAATAATTTTCTTTTTCAGGGTAAGCTTGTTCAATACATAGTCTTGTAGTATGAGTAGGCTTTGCTCGTTCAAGATATCCATCGCCTAACATAATCCCAATCAAAGCTTCCTCTTGTTCTACTGTCAATTTATAATTTATTTTATATTTCTTAGAAAATAGAGTTTTTTTCCCAGATTAATATTAAAAGAATAAAATAAATCTTTTTTATTCTTAAAACAGATATTACTATACGAATATGATTTTCCTCTTTTAATCAAATAAATCAAATTATTAATTTGTAATATAATTGTTACTCGTAATCTATTATGTAACTTATAATATATCTTTATAAAAATAATGAATAAAGGACTATATCTTTATCTCTTTATAAAAATTTTAAATCTTCATACAAAGATATGTAACGTATAGTCTCTGAAGATCCCAAAAAGGCTTAAGCCTTTTTGGTTTCCTGCTGATTGACTTAAATAAAATTTTATTTAAGTTATTTCAGCATATGGTTACATTATAATATTATATTTCACAATATAACACGGCCAAGAAGGAATACGAGACCTACAAACATCACTAAAAAATTGTTGCCTGTTACTAATATAATCATCAAACCTGTAAAAAGAGATATATATGAAAAAAAACGCTGTTGATGAGGATCTTCTCCCATGTATCCTATAGAATATAAATGAACCAAGAATGATACTATTAATACTGGTATTAACATACTTACTGTTAATTCATCAAAATAAAAAGATCAAGTTATTTTTAAATGTTCTGAATCAACTCAAGTAAATAATTCAATACTTATAGGAGAATTACATATAACTACTTCATAAAAAGCTAAAAATACTAATACAGTTGTTATTGCTATACAAATAATATTAATTACATATACACCCTTTACACCTAATCCTCTTCCAAATAATCCACTTAATATCGCAGCTAATATAGGTAAAAAAACAATACTTATATACATATTTTTTACTCTTTTATAAAACCTATAAACTAACATGATCCACCCATACTAAAATCTATATATATATATATATATTAATTATAATTTTATTAATTTTTTGTTCTATAATTATAGAAACCTAAAAAAAAATAATTAATATATAATAATTAACTAATTAATATATTTTTGTCATTTTACAAAAAAAAATATATTTCAAAGAAACTAAAATAATTTTTTTTGTTTTTATATATAATAAATAGATATATAAAACATTTAGAAATAATAATATTAAAATTCTATTCTATTTCACATTTACTAAAATAAATTTACTATTATTAATGCAAATTATATTAGTAACTTATTATTATTTAAACTAAAAATTTTTAGTTAATATAATAGATGATCCCACCTCTAACCCAGTTATAAAATAATAAATATAAATATAACTCTAATTAAAATTATAATAAATATTCAATAAAAAAAGATATATATTTATATTTATTATTATACAATAATAAAATAATGTTATACAACATATTATATATATATATATATATCAAAAGAATATAAATTATAAAAATAATCCTCTACCATTTATAATAAAATAAAAATAATAAAAAGGATAAGAAGAAAAAAAAATTATATTTTTCTAAGTTTAAAATAAGCTATCATTATAGCTAAACCAATAGCTGATTCAGCACCTGCAACTGCAATAATATATAAACCAAATATTTCAGCTAAAATGTCATTAAATTGTCAAGAAAAAAATAATGTCATAACTGAAACAGCTAATAAAATAATTTCTATAGATATTATCATCAATATCAAATTATTTCGATTAAATATAAAACCAATTGCACCTAATCCAAATAATATTAAAGCTAAATCCATATAGAATTATTTTATTTTTTTTTAACTCCTACTTTTAATCATATATTAAATCTATATAATTTTATTCAATATATTTAACAAATTAAGTATAAAAAAGGAATAAACAAAATGTATGAACATATTATTAAGAATTAAAATTATTATTATTAATAATACTCATACTAATAAATAAAATAACTAAAAAAAGGACTTAAAAAGCATATCTATAAATGAAAAAGAGAAAAAAATAGTAATTATATTTAAAAAGACAAAAATAAATATAATTATTATTTTATATATAGACTTAAAATATAGGAAGTCCCAAAAAATTACAAGGAGTAAGAAATTTTTTCTTCCACAAAATTAAAATAGATTTTTTTAGCATAATTTAAAAGTATTTCAGGGATAATTTCAAGATAAAAAATACCTCCCTATATAACCAAAAATTCTTTATATTTGTACTTTAAAACACTTAAATATGTTTATTTCATTTCAAATAATAAACAATTCAATTTTAATATAAAAACTATTAATAAGAAGAAAAAATTTTTTACTCTTTTAATTATCATATTTAAGCTGAATATAATAATAAGAATGCCATCATCAAGCAAAATAAACCTGTTGCTTCCGCTAAGGCGAAACCTAATATAGCATAAGCGAATAATTGAGGTCGTAATGAAGGATTTCGAGCAGTAGCTTCGATTAAACTTCCAAATACTAATCCAATACCTACTCCAGCACCAGCTAAACCAATAGTAGCTAAACCAGAACCAATAATTTTAGCAGCTTGTAATATCATAATATATAACTAATATTTTGATTAATTTTTATTTTTATTCTTTTACTTCGTCTCCTTATTTAACATAAAGGATCAATATTAATTTAAAAATAAAATAATTATCCAGTTTAAACTGGATAATTATTTTATTTTTAAACATCCTATAATGTGAATTATTTTATTTATTAATCTAACTTGACTTAATCCATTAATAGAAAAGTACAAATAATATATTAAATAACGAATAATTTTTAAATGTAAATAAATATAAATATAACAAAAACGAACTCTTATATATTTTCAAGAATAAAATAAATAAAAAATAATGGTTGAAATATAATAAATATTAATAAATAAAAAATAAACTCTTATTTAAAAATTATATTATATTTTTTTTTAATTAAATCAGTAGTTATTTTTACAATTATTTTCTATTGAAAACAAAAAAATAAAGGTAAAAAACATAATGAAAAATGAAATTAATACATTTAAATACCTAAATACAAAAATATATGAAAAAAAAAATAA
>Ga0066709_100001861_pt1 | contig 14621 bp, 10 predicted proteins | sample GraSoiAngelo_158_FD_79665 | JGI IMG/M metagenome (GOLD analysis project Ga0066709, IMG submission 79665) | Grasslands soil microbial communities from the Angelo Coastal Reserve, California, USA - 14_1009_16_30cm | ecosystem: Environmental > Terrestrial > Soil > Grasslands | place: USA...
AACGACGGCAAGGCGATCGCGTCAAAGCTGCGCGCGATCAGCGGCCCTCCCGGAACGAAGTACACGTTCCTCCAGCTCCCGCAGGCGATCAAGGCGCTGCGGGCCGGCAAGGACATCAACTACGAGGGGATCGCCGGTCCGATCGACTGGGACGAGAACGGCGATCCGGCGGCGGCGACGTACGACTTCTACAAGTACGTCAACGCGACGCTGACGCCGCAGCGGCAGTACAAGAACCTGCACGGACGGATCCTCGCCGTCGACCTGACGCCGCCGACGAAGCCGGCCGTCGTCGGCAGCAAACGGTGGACGAAGACACACGTCGTCTTCAAGCTCCGCTCGGCGGACCCGGGCAACGTCTCGCCGCCGGTGCTGATCCTCTGCGGCTTCGACGCGCAGAAGCTGCACACGTGCGGGACGACGGCGGCCGCAACGCTGAGGCGCGGCAGCCATACGCTCCGCTCCGCCGCCGTGGACGCACAGGACAACCGCTCGAAGACCACCGTCTTCAGCTTCAAGATCGTCAAGAAGAAGTAGACGGAGCGGGCACGCCGGCGCCGAGCGCGAGCTCGGCGTCGGCCTGCTCGACCAGCACTGGATCGTGTGTCGCGCAGACGATCGCGGCGCCGGTCGAACGGGCCAGCTCGGCAAAGAGCACGCCGACGGCCCGGGCATTCGCCTCGTCGAGCCGCGCCGTCGGCTCGTCCGCGAGCAGCAGGACCGGCCGCGCCGCGAGGGCGCGGGCGATGGCGACGCGCTGCCGCTCGCCCGTCGAAAGCCGTGCGACGCGCTGGTCGAGCAGCTCCCCGAGCCCGAGCTCCTCCAAGGCGTCGACGCTGCCGTCGATCCCGCGCAGCGCGAGCGACAGCTCGACGTTCTCGCGGGCGCTAAGGAACGGGATCAGATCCGTGCCCTGCCCGACGAGGGCGACCCGCGTCCGGCGCAGTGCGGCCCGCGCGTCGGCGTCGAGGCCCGAGAGCGGCTCGCCGAGCACGACGACCTCGCCCTCGCTCGGCGGATGGATCCCGGCGAGCACGTGCAGCAGCGTCGTCTTCCCCGAGCCGGACGGCCCCGTGACGACGGTGAGCCTGCCGCCGTCGAAGCGGCCGTCGAGGCCCGAGAAAACCCGCGTCGACCCGTACCTGTGGCCGACACCATGCAGTTCGGCGACGACGTCGCCCTCGTCCGCGGTGGCGACGGACCGCGGCGCCGGACGACGCTCGACGCTCTCGCGGCCCGTCGCCGTGACGACGATCCGCTCCTCGTCCAGCTCCGCGGCGGCACGCGTCGCGATCCCGGCGCGGCGCAGGAACTCCTCGGGCAGGCGGATCCAGCCGCCGTGGCCGACGACGATCTCCTCGTCGTGCCCGGTCTCCCGCGCGGTCTCCGCGCTGACGCGGCCGTCGCGGACGTGGATGACGCGGTCGGCGATCGACGCCGACTCGGGGTCGTGCGAGACGATCACCGTCGTCGCACCCGCGTCGCGCGCGAGGTCGCCGATCGTGTCGTAGACGCGCTGCGCGTTCACGGCGTCGAGCTCGCCCGTCGGCTCGTCGGCGACGAAGAGCCGCGGCCGGTGCGCCAACGCCGCGCAGAGCGCGACGCGCTGCTGCTGTCCCCCCGACAGCTCGTCGGGACGCGAGTCGCGCTTGTCCGCGAGGTCGACGCGCTCCAGTAGCTCATCCGCGCGGCGCAGCCGCTCGTCCTTCGCCTCGCCGAGCAGGCCGAGCCGGAGCGCGACGAGCTCGCGCGCGGTCAGCTCCGGCTCGAGCGCGCGGTTGTAGTGCTGATCGGCGTAGCCGAGCGTGTACGACCGGTAGTCGCGCAGCCGCCGGCCGCCGATCCGCCGGAGGTCGGTGCCGAAGACCTCGACCGTCCCCGCCGACGGCTGGTCGAGCCCCGCGAGGATCCGCAGCAGCGTCGACTTGCCGGAGCCGCTCGGCCCGAAGACGACGACGATCTCCCGCTCGCGGACGCTGAGCGTCAGTCCCTGAAGCGCGGCGGCGTTGCCCTCGGCGCTCGCGTAGATGCGAAACAGGTCGTGCGTCTCGACGGCGATGGTCACACGGGCCTCCTCGAAACGTGCCGCGACGCGGTCGCGACCAGCGTCGCGGCGAGGACGACGAGCGCGGCGAAGCCGAGCGCGAGCAGCGGCCAGTCGAACGTGAGTACGAGCGGCGGATCGGGATTCGTCGCGCCCGCGGTGACGGTGACGACGTCGACGACGAGTGCGCCCAGCACGACGCCGGTCGCGATCCCGCCGAGCGTCCCGATCACGCCGAGCATCCCGACGCGCAGCCGCAGGTGGCGCCGGAGGTCGCGCTCCGATGCGCCCTGCGTCTCGAGGTCGAACAGCTCGCCGCTCTCGTCGCTGCGGTCCGAGGCGACGGTCAGCAGCAGGCCGAGCAGCGCGAGCGCGAGCGCGACGACCGCGGTTCCGCCGAGGATCGCGAGCGAGCCGCGCGCGAGCGGGTCGGAGCGGAGGCTCTCGTCGAGCGAGCGCTGAGACGCGACCGCAAGCCTGTCGAAGGGCGCGGCCGCGAGCCGACCGGCGGCCGCGGCGGGCGCCTCCAACCAGATCTCGTTCGCGGGTCCGGTCCCGGGCTCGCGCGCGTCGAGGGCCGTCGAGAGCCAGCCCAGATCGGCGACGACCGCGTCGCCGGTGACGGACGGGAAATGGCGGACGGTCCCGACGACCTTCGCAGAGATCGGCACGCCGCCGACCATGAGACCGAGCTCGCCGGTCGGGCCGGCGGCCGCGGCCACGTCCGGCGCGGCCAGGACCGGCACCGGCGTCTCGTCCGTGACCTGGCGCGGCCGGAAGAGCGAGTCGGCGGCCCGGTTCACCAGGAACTCGACGGAGCCCGGCCCGGCGATGCTCACGCCCCCGACTCCGGTCCAGTTGGCGTATCCGCCGAGCGTCCGCCCGCCGGCGCGCAGCCGGCCGAACGTCGCGAAGCCGTGGAACGCGTCGTTCACGGGCGCGTTCGTCCCCGATTCCTTGTGGCCCGCGGCGAACGCGGCAAGCGCCGGGAAGCCGAGCCGGAGCGCGACGACGCGGCCGCCGCGGGCGGCGGCGGGCAGCCGTGCATGGAGGACGCGCCGGCCCGGATCCTGATCGCCGAGGCCGAGCGCGGTGAAGTCGCCGCGCGTGTTGCGCACCATGAGCGCGACGTTCACGCGGTCCCCGCGAAGCGCAAGGGGGAGCGAGATCTCCGTCGCGTTCTTCGGCAGGTCGAGCCCACGGAGCGCCACGGGACGCGAGGGGCGCAGCGCCCGTGCGAGGCGCGCCCGCGGCACGTCCGAGAAGTCTCCTCGCCAGCCGTCGATCCGCCGGACCGCGTTCGCGGGCAGCCCGAGCAGCGTGTAGTCGAACGCGCCGCGGCCGCTCACGGAGCCGGACCCGCGGAACACGAGCGTCGGCTCGCCCAGGTTGCGGTACGCGGCGAGCGGAGCCGCCTGCTGCACCGTGACGAGCCGCTGCAGGTCCTCGCCGAGGACGTAGTCGGCCGGGACAGCGTAGGTCGCCTGCTCGTGGACGTTCTGCGCGAGCGTCGCGCGGTAGTCGGCGGCGAAGACGGCGAGGCTAACGCTGATCATCAGGAACGACGCGACGACGAGCGCGCTGCCCGGGTGCCGCGCGATCGACAGCGCCGCGAGCCGCAGCGGCACCGGCCCGCGCCGGCCGGCGCGTTCGAGCAACCGCAGCAGCGGCGTGACGACACGCGCGAAGACCACCGCCGCGACGAGCACGACGAGCCCGGGCAGCAGGAGCAGGACGACGCCCGTGCCGCCGCCGGCCGCCAACGCCTGCGCGTCCGCCTTCCCGCGCGCGAGCGCGAGCGCGACGGCCCCGAGCGCACCGAAGGCCGCGGCATCCGCAACGGTGATCGTGCGTCCCCCCAGCCCCGCGAGACGCGCCCGCAGCGATGCGAGCACGACGAGGGCCGCTGTCGCAGCGAGTCCAGCGGCGAGTACCATGCCGCTCCCCGCCAGGACCGAGTGCCCGAGAACCGACCCGGCCGGCGCGCCGAGATGGCGCGAGAGGAACGCCGCGAGCCCGGCGCCGATCGCCCAGCCGAGCGCGGTCGCGAGCACGGCAACGGCCGCGATCTCGACGATCGAGAGGAGCGCGAGCTGGGAGCGCCGCGCGCCGAACCAGCTCAACCGCCGCCACACGTCCTCCGCGTCCCGCCGCAGCCGCGTCGCAGCGAAGACGGCGAAGCCGAGCAGGAGCACCGCGGCCTCGCCCCCGATCAGCAGCAGCCGCCGCCCGGCGACCTGCCCCGTCGAGTGCACCGCCGCGAGCGTGTCGAGGGGGCCCGAGACGCCGAAGCCGTCGCTCTTCGCGGCCAACTCCGAGCTCGCCCGCACGATCCGGTCGGCGAAGCCCTCGATCTGCCACGAGTGGATCGATCCCGGAGCGACGGTCTCGATCCAGCCGTACGTCCGGGAGATCAGGTCGACGTCCGGGATCCGGAGGCGCGTCAGCCCCCGCACGCCCTCGGCGACGAGGATCGGCACGTGCTGCCGGCCGCGCGTCCCGAAGTACCCCTCGAGCGGCGCACCGTCCGCGATCGTCGCCCGGCCGACGACGGGGAGGTAGGAGAGACGCGGGAGCGCGCCCTCGCCGCCAACGACGATCGTCTCGCAACGGCTGGGACGACACGGCCGGGGCAGACGGCCCGAATGGATCTTCACCCACGGGCGCAGCCCGTCGACCGCCCCGAGGTTGACGACGGCGCCGCCGAAGCGCGCCTCGCGGAAGAGGAGGACGCCGAACGGCTCCCGCCCGCCGACCGGCCGCAGCGCGTCGCGGGCCTCGCGGTCGATCGTCGCCACCGGCACGTCCGACTGCGTCGGCACGCCGCTCCAGACCGCCTGCACCGAGCGGTCGGAGGGATCGAGGGCCGCGAGTGCGCGCTGCGCCGCACGATCCTGGACGGCGACGCTGCCGCCGACCGCCGCGGCGAGCATCGCGGCGCCGACGGCGATGCCCGTCGCGAGGAGCACCTGCCTGCCGGCCCGCGCCCGGAGCCGGACGAGTCCCAGGCGGACGACGAAGAGGAGACGGCGAGCGCCCACCGGAGCCGAAAACACTACAGACCGCCGCGGCATAGCGATGTCCGGCGTGTCGGAGTTCTTCCGCTCCGTCAACGACCGCACCCGAAGAGTGGAGGGCACCGCCGTGCGCGTCTCGGAGATCGTCTGCGAGTGGGCCGACGAGCGGGTGTGCCCGGACGATCCGGCTGCGGTTCGACGAGTACGCCGCCCTCCGCGCCGACGGGCGCCAGTTCGCGCTGGCCCCGGGGCACGAGTGGCCCGGGGCCGAGGAGGTGATCGCACGCAACCTCCGGTACGTCGTCGTCAGGAAGCGCGCGGCCGCGGCGTGAGGACGTCGCCGATCGAAGTCGTCCCCTGCGCGGCGCACGACCTGCCGCGGCTGTTCGGCCTGGCAAAGGGCGACTTCGCCCGATTCCCCGGCTGGAGCGACCGGCGTGTCCTCGAGACCCTGGCATGGGACGCGGTCTTCGTCGCGCGGGAGCGGGACCAACCGGCCGGCTACGTCGCGCTTTGAACGGAAGAGGGCGGGGTGATGCTGATCGACCAGATGTACGTCGCGCCCGGCCACGAGCGCCGCGGCGTCGGCCACATGCTCCTCTCGTACGCCGAGGCTACGCGATCGCGCAGCACGCGCGAACGCTCCGGATCGTCGTCGAGGAGGACAACCGCCCGGCGCGCGACTTCTACGGCCGGTCGGGCTTCGTCCGGATCGGCGCCGAGCTCTTCGAGCGCGTGTTGCCGTCGGCGCGCTGAAGCGCTCCTTCGAGCACGAGGTCGATCGCACGCTCGGGAACGTCTGCCGAGGCGCGAAGGTCGGAGCGCGAGATCAGGAGGCGGTAGACGAACGACCCGTGGAGCAGGTCGACGGCGAGCTCGAGGTCGAGGTCGGGCCGGAGCTCGCCCCGCTCGACGGCCCGCCGCAAGACTGCCTTCGCCGCTTCGCGTCCCGGATCGACGAATGCACGACGGATGAGACGGTGCAGCTCGGGGTCATGCGCTGACTCGACGAGAAGGCGCGGCATCAAGATGTGTCCCCGTGTGCGCCGCAGCGAGGCGAGGCGCACCTTCGCGAGCGCTTGCAGGTCGCCCCGGATGCTGCCGGTGTCGGGCGGGATGCCGCCCTCGCCGAGCACCGAGGCGAGCGCGGCGGCGACAAGCTCGCGCTTCCCCGGGTAGCGCCGGTAGATCGTGGTCTTGCCGACGCCCGCCTTCGCTGCGACTCCTTCGACGCTCAGCCCCCGGAGCCCCTCGACGGCAAGGAGCTCCAGGGTGGCGCGCATGATTGCTCGGTCGGCCTCGGCACTCCGGGGACGGCCGGCCCGGGACTCGGTCACGCCGCCAGCGCCTCGTCAACGGTCGCCGGCGGCGCGAGCTCCACCACCACGCTGTGCTCGCGTGCCGGGAGGAAGACGAGGGCCAGCAGTGCGCCGGCGAGCGCGATCGCGCCGGCGGCGAGCGCCGCGGTCCCCATTCCCGAGACGAACGCGTGCCGCGCGGTGTCCGCGAGCGCGGAGTGCGGTCCGGCGACATAGAGCGCGCCGCCGAGCGAGTCGCGGGCCGCGTCGCCGGCCGATGCGGGCAGATGCGACCGGTACCCGCTCGAGAGAAGGCTCCCGAGCACGGCGACGCCGAGCGCGCCGCCGACCATTCGGGTCGTGTCGTTCATCGCCGACCCGACGCTCGCCTTCTCGAGCGGCAGCGATCCCATCACCGAGTCGGTTGCCGGTGCCATTGCGAAGCCCATCCCGAGGCCCATGATGGCGAGAACGGCGGCGACGAGCCCGTAGCCGGAGTCGACCTGGGCGTGGGCAAGCAGGAACAGCGCGGCCGAGACGGTGCCGAGGCCGGCGGCGACCATGACCTTCGTACCGAACCGTCGGGTCAGCTTCGTCGAGAGCCCTGCGCCGAGGATCATTCCTCCGGCAACCGGGATGATTCTGACACCCGCTTGCAGCGGCGTGTAACCGAGCACCGACTGGATGTACTGGGTGAGGAAGAAGATCGTCCCCATCAGCGCGAAGAACACGAGTCCCACGGACGCGCTGGCGGCGCTGAATCGGCGGTTCCGGAACATGCGCACGTCGAGCATCGGGTAGCGCGTGCGGAGCTCCCAGACCGCGAAGGCCGTGAGCAGCACCGCGGACGCGGCGAATGCGACGAGGACGTGCGAGCTCGTCCAGCCGCGGTTCGGAGCCTCGATCACGGCCCAGACGAGCGTGATCAGGCCGACGAGCGAGAGGCCCGCGCCGACACCGTCGAGGCGCGGCGACTCGGGATCGCGGGACTCCGGCACGAGGCGCCTGGCCGCGACGAGCGTCGCGACGACGAACGGCACGTTGACGAGGAACACCGAGCCCCACCAGAAGTGAGCGAGCAGCCAGCCGCCCGTGACGGGGCCGATCGCGATCCCCAGCGCGCTGACGGCCGCCCAGATTCCGATCGCCTTCGCGCGCTCTCCGGCGGGGAAGACATTGGTCAGGATCGAGAGCGTCGACGGCATGATGAACGCCGCCCCCAGGCCCATCAGGCCGCGGGTCGCGATCAGTTCGGTCGCCGAGCCGGCGAATGCCGACGCCAGCGAGCCTGCCCCGAAGATGACCAGGCCGAGGACGAGCGCGCGCCTTCGCCCGAAGCGGTCGCCGAGGCTCCCCGCCGTCAGCAGGATTCCGGCGAACACGAGCATGTACGAGTCGGCGATCCACTGCAGCTGGCTGGACGTCGCGTTCAGATCGGTGCGGAGGCTCGGCAGCGCGACGTTGAGGATCGTGTTGTCGAGGCCGATCACGAGCAGCGACAGCGAGAGGACGGCGAGCGTCCACCAGCGGCGGCGGTGGATGAGTTCGGCGGCGGGGGACATGGCTGGCTCCTTTTGAAAACGATACGGGGTCGTTTCGTTATCTGGAGCCTGTCGTGCCCGCGGCGGCGCCGCTAGGCGGTGCACCGGTGAGTCGGGGTAGGGCCAGCCGCACTCGTTAGGGTCAGCGCGTGCGCGTCGCGCTCTTCGTCACCTGCCTGGGCGACACGCTCTTTCCACAGACGGGGAAGGCGGTTGTCGACGTGCTCGAGCGGCTCGGGCATGAGGTCGTGTTCCCACGCGAGCAGACGTGCTGCGGGCAGCTGCACGCGAACAGTGGGTACCGGGACGAGGCGCGCGCGCTGGCACGACGGTTCGCGCGCGTCTTCGGCGAGTACGAGGCGGTGGTCGCGCCGTCGTCGTCGTGCGTCGGCATGGTCCGCGAGATCTACCCGGACCTCGATCCGGCGCTGGGCGAGCTCGGCTCGCGCGTGTTCGAGCTCTCGGAGCTGCTCGTCCGCCGACTCGGGGTCGAGGACGTCGGCGCGTCGTTCCCGCACCGCGTCACGTACCACCCCACATGCCACTCGCTGCGCGTAACGCACGTCGGCGACGCGCCGCTTCGCCTGCTGCGGGCGGTGCGCGGGCTCGAGCTGGTCGAGCTCCCCGACGCCGAGGAGTGCTGCGGCTTCGGCGGCACCTTCGCGGTCAAGAACGCAGAGACGTCGAGCGCGATGCTCGCGGACAAGTGCCGCCATGTCGCCGCGAGCGGCGCCTCGGTGTGCACAGCGGTCGACGGCTCGTGCCTAATGCAGATCGGCGGCGGCCTCTCGCGCGCCAGGGCAGGTGTCCGCGCGCTGCACCTCGCGGAGATCCTCGCCTCGTGACGTCGTTCCCGGAAGCGGCGCGCGTCGAGCTGGCGAACGCGCAGCTGCGGGCGAACCTCGGCAAAGCGACGACGACGATCCGGGCGAAACGGGCGCGCGTCGTCGACGAGGTGCCGGACTGGGAGGCGCTCCGCGAGGCCGGGCGCGCGATCAAGGCCGAGACACTGAGCCGGCTCGACGGGTACCTCGTCGAGTTCGAGGAGGCGCTCCTCGCCGCCGGCGCACACGTGCACTGGGCGCGCGACGCCGCCGAGGCGAACGCCGTCGTCGCGGACGTCGCACAGGCGCACGGCGTGACCGAGGTCGTGAAGATGAAGTCCCTGACGACCGACGAGATCGGCCTGAACGACGCACTCGCGGCGCAAGGCATCCACGCGCTCGAGACCGACTTCGCCGAGCTGATCCTCCAGCTCGACGGCGACTGGTCGTCGCACATTCTCGTCCCCGCGATCCACCGCAACCGCACCGAGATCCGCGACCTCTTCGCGCGGACCATCGCCACCGGCCCGCTGACGGACGATCCGGCGGAGCTCGCCGAGGCGTCGCGCAGCTACCTGCGTGAGAAGTTTCTCGACGCGCGCATGGGCGTCAGCGGCGCGAACTTCGGCGTGGCGGAGACGGGAACGATCTGCATCGTCGAGTCGGAGGGCAACGGGCGGATGTGCACCACGCTGCCGCCGGTCCTCGTGACGGTGCTCGGGATCGAGAAGCTCGTACCGACCTTCGCCGACCTCGAGGTCTTCCTGCAGCTGTTGCCGCGCTCGTCGACCGGGGAGAGGATGAATCCGTACACCTCGCTCTGGACGGGCGTCACCGACGGCGACGGGCCGCAGGAGCTGCATGTCGTGCTGCTCGACGCAGGCCGGACGCGCGTGCTGCGGGACGAAGTCGGCCGGCAGGCGCTGCAGTGCATCCGCTGCTCTGCATGCCTCAACGTCTGTCCGGTCTACACGCGGACCGGCGGTCATGCGTACGGCTCGGTGTACCCGGGGCCGATCGGCGCGATCCTGACACCGCAGCTCGTCGGGGTCGAGAACGCGAAGTCGCTGCCGTACGCATCGACCCTCTGCGGCGCCTGCTACGAGGTCTGCCCGGTGAAGATCGACATTCCGACCGTGCTGCTGCACCTGCGCGCGGAGGTCGTGCGCCGCGCGGGCTCGCCGGCGGAGCGGCTCGTCATGCGGGCGCTCGCGTGGATCTTCGCCGGGCGGCAGCGCTTCGCCGTGGCGCAGCGGTTGGGGCGGGTCGCGCAGCGCTCCGGGATCCGCATCGGGCCGCTGCGGCGGTGGACGAAGACGCGGGACCTGCCGCCGGCGCCGAAGGAGAGCTTCCGCGAATGGTGGAACCGTGAGCGCGCGTAGCGAGATCCTGCAGCGCGTGGGCGACGCCATCCGTGGGGCGCCCGCCGAGCCGGTCGCGCGCGAGTACCGGCGCACCGGCGGGCTCGACGCGGACGCTCGGATCGAGCTCCTGCGCGACCGTCTCGTCGACTACCGCGCCGACGTGCACGAGGTCGACGACGTGCAGGCTGCGATTGCAAGCGTCTGTGTCGCGCAGCACGTGTCCACGCTCGGCGTTCCGCCCGGGCTGCCAGGCGAGTGGCGCCCCGGCGGCGTCGAGATCGTCGACGACCATGGACTCTCGCCTCGCGAGCTCGACGCACTCGACGGGGTCGTCACCGGCTGCACGGTCGCGATCGCAGAGACGGGCACGCTCGTCCTCGCGGCCGGCCCGGCAGAGGGCCGGCGCGCGCTGTCGCTCGTCCCCGACCTCCACGTCTGCATCGTCGGGAGGGACCAGGTCGTCGAGCTCGTCCCCGAGGCGTTCGACCGGCTTGGCGAGCTGGTGCGCGAGGAGCGGCGCCCGCTGACCTTCGTCTCCGGCCCGTCCGCGACCTCGGACATCGAGCTGAGCCGCGTCGAGGGCGTCCACGGCCCGCGCCGGCTCGTCGTCTTGGTCCAGCCGTAGTCCGGCGAGCGGCGCCTTAGCGGCGCCGGCGCCTGATCCGGGCGAAGCCGCTCGGCTCCGGCTCGTCCGGCTCGTCCGGCTCGGGCTCGTCGCCGTCGAACCCGCGCTCCCACGGGTCGGCCTCGACCTCCGATGCGGCGAGGACTCGCACGTGGCTCGGCGGCTCGGGCACCTCCTCCACCGACGGCTCCGCCTCCTCCTCGCGGCGCCGCCCGAACAGGCCGCGGCGGCGCGGCGGCTCCTCGTCCGCCGGCTCAGCTTCCGCCTCCGGCGGCGCGGGCTCCTCGTCCGCCGGCTCGATCACCGTCAGCTCCTCCGCCTCGGGCTCGGCATCAGCCGGCGCTTCGAACGCCGACCAGCCGACGGCCGGAGCCTCCACGTACGGCGCGGGCTCGAGAGCCTCCTCGACGACGAGCGGCTCGTAGAACGACGCCGGGACCCGGGTGCGGGCGCGCGCGGCGAGCCACTCCGACAGCGCGACGATCAGCCAGGCTGCGGCCATCAGCGCGACGATCAACCACGCCCGGAAGTGCGCGGCGCCGGCGATCACGGCGACGGCGATGACGAGCCCGGCCTCGCCGGCCAGCCGGGGCACAGCCGCAGGAAGCTCGCGGCGCGGCCGCTCGTACGTCCACGCGGACGACGTCCACGACGGCTCGGCGCCACCGATGCCGAGCGCGCGCAGCGAGCGCAGATCGTTCCGGAGCTCCATCGCGTCGCGCCGGAAGACCTCGACGGCCTCCAGGGCCTTCAGCGACGCGTCGAGCTGCGCCGCATGGCGGTAGAACGCGTCGAACGCCTCGCGAACGGCCTCCTGCTCGTAGCCCTGCTCGGCGATCGGCAGGTCGTCGATGCGCGGCAGCGGGCCGCGAGGCGAATCGGGGGAAGGCCAGGCCTCGTAGCTCATCGCGACAGAGTATGCGGTCTTCAACCGACGACTGACAGTTCCTGCGGAGCGCTGCCGGCCCGCAGCGGGACCTCGACGCGAATCCGGCCGCCGCGCACGAAGCCGACACGCTCCGGCCCGAGGTCGAGCGGCTCGTATCCGCCCGCGAACGCGGCCGGATGCTCCGCACGCAGCGCGAGCGCCCGCCGGATCAGGCTCGATTTCGGCGAATCGCGGCGCGTCCAGTCGACCGGGCGCCGGTTGTCCGGGTCGACGAGCGAGAGCGTCTCGTGCTCGTCGCCCTGGTAGATGTCCGCCACCCCGGGTGACGTCAGCTTGAGCAGCGTCTGGCCGAGGGACACCTCGCGTCCCCGTTGCGCCACCTTGGCCGCGAACGCCTCGAAGCCGTCGGGCGGCCGCTCGTAGACGCCCGCGATCGCCTCGCGGACGCGCCGCTCGTACGTCTCGCTCGGCTCGGTCCAGTTCGTGTTCCGCTTTGCCTCCCGCAGCGCCTTCTGCATGTACGCCTGGATCCGCTCCTGCTCGATCGGCCACGCGCCGACGAGCGTCTGCCAGAGCAGGTAGTCCTCGTGCGGATCGTCGAGCGTGCGCCAGCGGCGGACGAACGTTCCCCACTCGTCGGGCAGCTCGGAGAGAACGCCGATGCGTGAGCGAACGTCACCGCTGCGCTTCGTGTCGTGCGTCTGCGTCGTCAACAGGTGGCGGGGGAAGCGCGTGGCACGCTCGAGATTGGCGCGGTGGAAGTCGTCGACTGACAACCGGAAGCGATCCGGGTTGCCGCCGACCTCGTTCAGCGCCGTCAGCCGCACGTAGCGATAGAACGCCGTGTCCTCGACGCCCTTCGCCATGACCGGACCCGTCGTCTGCTGCCAGCGCGTCACGAACTCGTCGTGACCGCGCTCCTCGAGCAGGATCACGCGGCGAAGGTCGTCGGGGAGCGGACGGACCGCGTCGCGATCCTGGTCGTCGACCTTGCCGCTCCACGGCTCGACGTATGTCCGGTAGACGTGCAGCGCGGCCGCGGCGGCCTCCAGCTCGGGGTGGTCGTAGAGCCGCCGCAGCCGTTCGAACTCCTCGCGGAACGTCGCCGTCGCCTGCTCGAGCTTCGCCTCGTGCGCGACCTCGGCGAAGCGCCGGCGCTCCCCGGTCAGGTCGGCGTAGAGATCCGTGAGCGGCCCCTCGCCCGCCGGATCGACGAAGAGCGCGGTCACGTCGTTCGCGAACTCGTAGCCCGTCGTCCCCTCGACCGGCCAGTCCCGCAACCGTTCGCCCGGCTCGAGGATCTTCTCGGCCCAGACGTGCTCCGCGCCCCGGCTGTGCAGCCGCTCGAGGTAGCCCGCCGGATCGGCGAGGCCGTCCGGATGGTCGATGCGGAGCCCCTGCACGAGCGCTTCGCCGACGAGCTCCAAGATCTTGCGGTGGGTCTCCTCGAAGACCTCCGGATCCTCGACGCGCACGCCCGCGAGCTCGCCGATGTCGAAGAAGCGGCGGTGCCACCCGGTCTGCGGGTCGACGTCGAAGAACTTGAGCCGCAACGCGGGGTCGCGCCAGTAGCGGTTCTCCTCCTCGGACGCCGCCATGTGGTTCGGGACGATGTCGAGCACGACGTCCAGCCCGGCGCTGCAGAGCTCGCGGAACGCAGTCTCGCCGCCGAGCTCCTCGGAGATCCGCGTCGGGTCGACCACGTCGTAGCCGTGGGTCGAGCCGCGCCGCGCCTGCAGCGACGGCGAGAGGTAGAGCTGCGAGATCCCCAGCTCCTGCAGGTACGGAACGACCGCGCGGGCCTCGCGGAATCCGAACTCCGGCGTCAGCTGGAGGCGGTACATCGCTCGGAACTCAGACACGCCGCAGGACGAGCAGCCCGCGGTCGGACACCGTCACCTGCGCCCGCGCCGGGAACTCCTCGCCGTCCGCAGGGGACTCGGCGGTACCGAGGTCGACGACCCAACGGGCCCCGAACCGCCGCGTCGGCAACGCGAACGTCACCGGCTCGTAGTGCGCGTTGAAGAGCAGCAGGAACGAGTCGTCGACGATCGGCGAGCCGTCCGGTCCGCGCGTCGGGATCTCCTGGCCGTTCAGGAAGACACCGAGCGTGTAGGCGTCGCCGCGCTGCCAGTCCCGCTGCGTCATCCGGCGCCCGTCGGGCCGGAACCACCAGACGTCCGGGAGTCCCGAGCCGAGCACCTCGCGTCCCGTCAGGAAACGCGAGCGGCGGAACACGGGGTGATCCTTCCGCAGCTCGATCAACCGCTTCGTGAACTCGGTCAGCTCGAGGTCGGCTTCCTCCCAGCGGAACCAGGAGATCTCGTTGTCCTGGCACCAGGCGTTGTTGTTGCCGTACTGGGAGCGCCCGAACTCGTCGCCGCCGAGCACCATCGGCACGCCCTGCGAGAGCAGGAGCGTCGTGAGGAAGTTCCGCTGCTGGCGGGCACGGAGCGCGTTGACGGCGGGATCGTCCGTCGGGCCCTCGACGCCGCAGTTCCACGCGCGATTGTCGTCCGTGCCGTCCTTGTTGTCCTCGAGGTTCGCCTCGTTGTGCTTCTCGTTGTACGAGACGAGATCGCGCAGCGTCAAGCCGTCGTGTGCGGTGATGAAGTTGATCGACGCGAACGGCGAGCGGCCGTCCTCCTGGTAGAGGTCGCTCGAGCCGGTGAAGCGCGACGCGAACTCGGCGATCGGAGCCTGAGCGCGCCAGAAGTCGCGCATCGTGTCCCGGTAGAGACCGTTCCACTCCGCCCAGAGGACGGGGAAGTTGCCGACCTGGTAGCCGCCGGGCCCGACGTCCCACGGCTCGGCGATCAGCTTCACCTGCGAGAGCACGGGATCCTGGTGGATCGTGTCGAAGAACGCCGAGAGCCGGTCGACCTCGTAGAACTCGCGCGCGAGCGCGGACGCGAGGTCGAATCGGAAGCCGTCGACGTGGCAGTCGATCACGAAATAGCGCAGCGAGTCCATGATCAGCCGCAGCACCGACGGGTGCGCAGGGTTGAGCGAGTTCCCC
>Ga0066709_100001862_pt1 | contig 14617 bp, 13 predicted proteins | sample GraSoiAngelo_158_FD_79665 | JGI IMG/M metagenome (GOLD analysis project Ga0066709, IMG submission 79665) | Grasslands soil microbial communities from the Angelo Coastal Reserve, California, USA - 14_1009_16_30cm | ecosystem: Environmental > Terrestrial > Soil > Grasslands | place: USA...
ATCGCCTTCTTTGACCAGCAGGCGTTTCACGGTTGTGGCAATGGGAGCGTGCGCTTCGAAATTGACCACCGGCTCGACTTTCCCGTTGGTGGAGATGACGGCGCGAATGGGAGCACGTTCGACAGTGGTGGTGCGGACCCGGATCGGGCTCTTGCCGGAGAAGACGGGAACCAACACAGCGGCGGCAATAACACTGGCAGCGAGCCAGGTCCAGCGCTTGCGCGGCGCTCCGCCCGAATTGTGGTTCGACGATGCCAAACCTTTTTCTTTCAGGGTGCGGCAGGAATTACTGTAAGTAGCAATTTACCACCCCGGAGCTTGGAGGATGAACTGGAAGTCCAAGCCCCGGTGTTTAGTTAGATGCTTGGGGATGGCTCGGGGCCGCACGGATGTCCTCATCCGGCACCCGCTACAATATCAGGATGGCTAAACCCCGCTACAAGCCCGAACATGCCGCGGCCGGACTGGATGCGAAGTTTCCGGAGATCGAGACGTGGCCGAACCAGTTTCCGGGTTACGAGATCGTGATTGATGACCCGGAGTTTACGTCGGTGTGCCCGAAGACGGGGCTGCCGGATTTTGGAGTGCTGACCATCCGGTACATGCCGGAACGGAGTTGCCTGGAGCTGAAATCGCTGAAGGAGTATCTGCACTGCTACCGCAACCTAGGGATTTTCCAGGAGAACATCGTGAACTGCGTACTGCGCGATGTCGTGCGTTGGGCGAAGCCGGTATGGGCGGAGGTGAAGGGAGATTTCAGGCCGCGCGGCGGCATCTCGACCACGGTAGTGGCTCGCTGGCCGCGGGTGAAGAGCAGCAAGCGAGGCTAGTTGTAGCGCCGTCGTCCCGGCGGCTGTCGCGGGACGTCCCGTCGCCGCGTTGCGAGGGCAAGGTGCCGGCGCGCCACGAGGACACTGACCGCGGCTTGTGATTTGGATCACTCCCGGGTATACTCTGTTCGAACGAACGTTCGAATTATTCACTCGATTGTTTCAGGACTATGGGGAGTCCTTCCACGGCAACGCGAAGTTCGGGACGGCGACAGCGCTCTGCGACTGCGCTTGCTCCTGTGCCGCCGACGCGGTTTGACCAACGGCTGAAGGAAATCCTTGCGCACGCCACGGACGTTTTCTGCCAAAAAGGATACGAAGGCGCTTCGATGCGCGACCTGTCACGGGCGAGTGGGATGTCGCTGGCGGGGCTGTATTACTACTTCGAGTCCAAAGAGCGCTTGCTCTTCCTCATCCAGAAGCATACGTTTTCGACCATCGTGCGGCGGTTGAAGGCGCGGTTGGAGGGCGTGGACGACGCCGAGGAGCGCGTACGCATCTTCATCCTCAATCACCTGGAATATTTTCTTGCCAACCAGCAGGCCATGAAAGTGCTCTCGCACGAGGCGGAGGCGCTGAAGAACGGGTTTGCTTCGGAGCTGGCGGCAATCAAGCGTGAGTATTATCGCATCTGCGTGGGACTGCTGGACGATTTGAAGCGAGAGCGAGAGCTGCAGTTCTCGACTCGAATAGCGGTGTTGAGTCTGTTCGGGATGATGAACTGGATTTATACCTGGCACAATCCACGGGTGGATGCGGACGCGGAGGCGATCGCGCGCGAGATGGGTGACATTTTCTTGCAAGGGGTGATGACTGGCGGGAGGGGCCGAGGACGCTGAGGCGAGAGTTGTTTGGGCGTTGGAGAAACCGAGATTCCTCACTTCGTTCGGAATGACAAAGTAGTTTTATGAAATCTCGGAGACAGAGTAATTTGATGGATAAGGAGCTATGAACATGGCGACCACGATGCAACCGTCGGGTACAAGCGAAAGCACGAAGAAACTGATCAACTACCGCACGGACGGCGGCGTGGCCGTCATCGAGATGTTTGATCCGCCGGCCAATACTTACACCTACGAGATGAACCGGCAGATGGATGAGGCCATCCTTAAAGCGCGCATGGATAATGACGTGTATGTCATCGTGCTGACGGGGTCGGGCGAGAAGTTTTTCTCGGCGGGCGCGAACATCATGATGCTGGCGAGCGTCGATCCCACGTTCAAGTATTACTTCTGTCTGCACGCCAACGAGATGTTGTTGCGGCTGGAGCACACGCCGAAGTTGGTGATCGCTGCGATCAACGGGCACTGCGTGGGTGGAGGACTGGAGATCGCGATGGCGGCCGATATCCGCATCGCGCGCAAAGAAGCTGGCAAGATTGGGTTGCCGGAAGTGAACCTGGGAGTACTGCCGGGCACGGGCGGAACCCAGCGGCTTTCGCGCCTGGTAGGAAAAAGCAAGGCGATTGAACTGATGGTTACTGGTAACACGTTCTCGTTCGAAGAGGCGCAGGAGCTGGGAATCATTAACGACATTTACGAGAAGGACGGCTTCATGGAAAACATCATGGAGTACGCCAAGCAGTTCTGTCCCCCGAACAAGGCTGCGAAGGCGGTCGGGGGCATCAAGCGGGCGGTGCAGACGGGTTGGGAGATTCCCATGGAGTCGGCGCTGGCGGTGGAGCGCGAGAACCAGCAGTTGCTGTTCCAGAGTGAAGACGCGAAGGAAGGGCTGGCGGCGTACGTGGAGAAGCGGCCCGCGAACTTCAAAGCGAAGTAGGGTGCATGTGTGGGGACGGCCGCCCTCGGCCGTCCGCTGAGCGAAGCTCGGCAGGCAGTGCTGGGAGGATGCTTTGGGCTGGCACTCAGTTCGCCTGTTGATACGTTGCACCGGGAAGGGCCAGCCCAAGCGAATTCCTCTGTATGAAGACCGCATCGTCGTAGTGCGGGCCAAGAGCCATGATCAGGCACAACAAAAGGCGCGCCGGATCGCTAACAAGCACGAAGTGCCGTACAAGAATCCGTTCGGCAACACGATTTGTTGGCGCGTCACAAAAGTGTACGAATCAGTAGAACTCTTTGCAGATGAGGTCAAGGACGGCAAATTCAAGGACGGAGCGCAAATCTACGGGCGCTTTATTCGTTCCTCTAATCCGGTCAATAGACTTAAGCGTGAAGGGACATGAACGCGCTGTTCTAGGGATACGATGATTGCGGCGACGAAAACCAAGATCGCCCCTGGGCGCCTGCTGATCGACGGGCAGTGGGTCGATGGCGCAACAGAGTTCGACACCATCAATCCAGCGACGGGTGACGTTCTGACGCAGATTGCCTCGGCGTCCGCCGAAGATGTGGATCGCGCGGTGGTGGCGGCACGTCGTGCGTTTGAAGATCGCAGCGGGGCCTGGCGCAAGCTGTCCGCCAGCGAGCGGGGACGCCTCATCTGGAAACTCGCTGATCTGGTCGAGAAAAATATCGACGAGCTGGCGGAGCTGGAGACGCTCGACAACGGCAAGCCGATTTTCGAGTCGCGCTACGTCGACATGCCGATGGTGATCGACGTTCTGCGGTATTACGCGGGATGGGCGACGAAGATTCACGGGGAGACGGTCAACACGTTCGAGACGGCGTTCACTTACACGCTGCGGGAGCCGGTGGGCGTGGTGGGCATGATTGTTCCGTGGAACTTTCCGCTGCTGCTAGCTTCGTGGAAGCTGGGTCCGGCGCTGGCTTGCGGGAACACAGTTGTGTGGAAACCGGCGAGCCAAACTTCTTTGACGACGCTTCGCTTTGGGGAACTGGCGGTCGAGGCGGGTGTGCCCGCGGGCGTGCTCAACATCGTTACCGGCCCGGGAGAGGTTGGGCGGGCGATGGTGAGGCACCCGGGCATCGAGAAGATTGCGTTTACGGGGTCGACTGAAGTCGGTAAGGAAATCATGCGAGGCGCGGCCGACAGCCTGAAGCGGATCACGCTTGAGCTCGGTGGGAAGTCGCCGAATATTGTTTTCGCCGATTCGGATATCGACAACGCTGTAAAGGGTGCAATCACCGGCATTTTTTACGGCAAGGGGGAAGTGTGTAACGCGGGCTCGCGGTTGTTTGTCGAGAGCAAAGTGCAGGATGAATTTCTGGAGAAGCTGGCGGTGCGGGCGGCCAAAATGCGTCCCGCAGACCCGCTTGATCCGAAGACGCGCATGGGGGCGATCGTCAGTCAGGAGCAGATGCAGACCGTGCTGGGGTACATCGAGGCAGGAAAGAAGGAAGGCGCCAAGCTGGTGGCCGGTGGGAATAGAGTCTCGGTCGATGGCGGCAAGGGATTTTTTGTCGAGCCGACGATCTTTCGCGACGTGCGGAACGATATGAAGATCGCGCGTGAGGAGATCTTTGGGCCGGTGCTGGCCATCTTGAGTTTTAATGACCTGGATGAAGTCATCGAGAAGGCAAATCAAAATGAGTATGGCCTGGCCTCGGCGGTATGGACTCGAGATATCAAGAAAGCGCATTACGTCTCACGTCGGCTGAAGGCCGGCACGGTGTGGATCAATACATATGGGTTGATGGACGCGTCGCTGCCGTTTGGCGGGTACAAGAGCAGCGGGTTTGGCAGAGAGCTCGGTGCCCGTGCTTTGGAGCACTACACGGAGACGAAAAGTGTGTGGTTGAACATGGGGTAAGGCTGCATCAGAGTGATCGCCTTGGAGAGTCATAGTATATGCCCGGTAAGGTAGCAAAAATCGGAACGTTCAGTGACTGGATTGGCCTGTTCAACGACTGGCGTAAAGAAATTGGCGTCAACACAGATGACATTGAGGCCTTCCACTTCGACACGCTTTACGGCGCGATCGATACGGACGAGATCGAGTTCGGATCCTACAAAGGGCGGCGCAAGTGGGAGAACCTGCGCCAGATGCCGACGCAGCAGATGCGCGACGCGCTCATGAACATGATCGTCTACCAGGGTGACACGGAATTTGCCAGCGTTGAGCAGCAGCGCAATCTGCTGGAGAATGCGCCGACGGATTGGGATCGGCGCGCGATCACGCGCGTGATGATTGAGGAGATGCGTCACGGCTGGCAGATGTGCGCGCTACTGGTCGACCACTTCGGCTACTCGGGCAAGGTCGAGGCACAGAAGATGCTGGAGCGGCGCGCTTTGGAAAACAAGCGATTGCTGGGCGCTTTTAATGTCGAGGTCGATAACTGGATGGATTTCGTCACCTACACGGACTTTGTCGACCGCGATGGAAAGTTCCAGTTGCAGATGCTGAAGTATTCTGCGTTTGCGCCGCTGGGACGATCGATGTCGTACATGCTGCGTGAAGAAGCTTTCCACATGGGCACCGGCAACGACGGCCTGCGGCGCATCGTAGAAGCGGGTGTAATTCCGGGGTGGCTGATCCAGAGATATCTGAATAAATGGATTTCGAGTTCCTACGATCTGTTTGGGACGGATCATTCATCGTCGGCGCACTGGGCTTACGTGTGGGGCGTAAAGGGCCGTTACGATGAGCCAAAAAACGAGAAACCGCCCGACATGGATGATCTGAACGATTACAACCGGCATCTTTATCGTGACGAAGTGGCGGGACTGATTGAGCGGTTCAATCACTCGCTGAAGCCGGGGGAGGCGAAGCTGTACGCACCGGATATCAAATTCAACCGCACCATCGGCCGCTGGGCGGGACAGAAGTTTCATGCCCAAACCGGCGAACCGCTGGATGACCGGGCGTACGAAGAGCATTTGAAGGAGTACATGCCCGGGCCGGAAGACCGGAAGCTGCTGCTCGAGATCATCGATACCGAGAAGAAGTGGATCGCCGAAAAAGTTGGTGCACGCGATCCGCTGGCTTCGATTGGCGAAGTGCGGAAGTCGGCAATCAACTTGTAAGGCAAGAACTTCACCACGGAGGTGCCTTCGATTACGCTCAGAGCAGGCTCCGACACAAGAGAAATCTAATGGCCTCCACATTTGTCGAATCCAAACTCGTCCGGCTTGTGGTGGATATCAGCCCTCCAGTGGCGCGGATTTTACTGCGCAATCCTGCGCTCAACGTGATCGACATTCCGATGATGGAAGAGTTGGGAGGGGTGCTCACGGAAATCGAGTCGCGTGCGGATGTCTCGGTTGTGGTGGTGAGTAGCGAAGGTAAGGCGTTCTCTGCGGGCGTCGACGTGGCGGCGCATACTCCCGATAAAGTTGAGGGTATGGTGGCAAAGTTCCATGGCGTGATTCGGGCGTTGGTCGCTATGAAAAAAGTCACGGTTGCTGCGGTGCATGGGCATTGCCTGGGCGGAGGCGCCGAGTTGGCGATGGTTTGTGACGTGGTCTACACGACAGATTCAGCGCAGTGGGGATTTCCGGAAATCAAGCTGGGATGCTATCCGCCGGTGGCGTGTACGGCGCTGGCGGCGCTTGTTGGACAGAAACGGGCAGCAGAGTTGATTCTGACGGGACGAACGATCAGCGGCGGGGAAGCAGCAGAGATTGGCCTGGCGAATCGCAGCGTGCCCGAGGCGGAACTGGCCGGCGCGGTGGAGGAATGTGTTGAACGTTTGCGTGAGCTGAGTGCCGCGGCATTGGCGATTACGAAGAAAGCTATCTATGCCTGGGACTCGATGCACTTTGATAAGGGCCTGGCGCGAGCTGAGAAGACGTACTTCGAAGAATTGATGAAGACGGCAGATGCACAGGAGGGTATTCGCGCCTTTATGGAGAAGCGGCCGGCGAAGTGGACAGGAAAATAGTAGTTGCAGAGCGCATGGATTACGAGATTACCCCCGAGGATGTGAAGGGCAAGCTCGACGCGAGCGAAGCGTTCACGCTTCTTGATGTTCGAGAGCCATGGGAGTTTGAGACCGCGCGCATTGAAGGGGCGAAGCTGATTCCGATGGGCGATGTGCCATCACGTGCGCACCAGGAACTGGATCCGGAGGATCACATCGTGGTCGTCTGCCATCGCGGCATCCGCTCGATGAATGTGACGGTGTGGTTGCGGCAGCAGGGATTTGAGAAAGCGCAATCGATGCGCGGCGGAATTGACGCCTGGTCGCGGCGGGTGGATGAGAAGGTGCCAACGTACTGAAGTTCTCAGCTATCAGCTTTCAGGGAAAGCTGAAAGCCTCCAAATGAACAAAGAGCTTATCGAACTCCGAGTCAACGGGCGCACGCACGAGATTGCGGTTGAGCCCAGCGCGCTGCTGCTCGACATGCTGCGGCAGGGTCTTGGACTGACTGGATCGAAGCGCGGATGTGATGATTCTTCTTGCGGCGCTTGCACGGTGCTGGTGGATGGCGTGGCCATGATGTCGTGTACGCTGCTGGCCGCCAGCTGCGAGGGGCAGGAGATCACGACGATTGAGGGCGTCCGCGAGCATGGGAGTCTGGCGGCGATTCAGAAGGCATATGGCGATTGGGGCGGAGCGCAGTGCGGGTACTGCACGCCGGGTTTCATCATGACGGTGAAGTCGCTGCTGGCGGAGAATCCCGATCCGTCGGAGGCTGACGTCCGTAGGGCGCTGAGCAGCAATTTGTGCCGGTGTACTGGCTACAACCAGATGTATGAGGCCATCCGGTCGGCGATTGAGGCGGAACGTAAAGGATTGGCTGTCGCTAAGTGAAGTTGCTCTGCAGGCAGAACGCAGATTCCTCGCTGCGCTCGGAATGACAAAATCAGGATGAGCAACGATTTTTCCATCATCGGCAAGCCGACCGCGATGGTTGATGCGGCGGAGAAGACGACTGGGGCTGGCAAGTATACGGACGATCTCGGTCTTCCTGGCATGTTGATCGGCAAGATTCTTCATGCGCCGTATCCCCATGCGCGCATCAGACACATCGACACGAGTCGCGCCGAGAGACTTGAAGGTGTCGTGGCGGTGGCAGTGGGAGGAGATGCTCCGAATCCTTACGGCATTCTTCCGGTTGGACATGATGAGCACGCGTTGGCTCTCGACAAAGTCCGCTATGTGGGGGACAACGTGGCGTGCGTGGTCGCCGCGTCCGAGGCGATTGCCGAGAAGGCGCTGGAGTTGATCGATGTCGATTACGAGGTGCTGCCTGCCTACTTCGATCCCGAAGAGTCGATGAAGGCCGAGACTGACCTCATCCACGAGAACAAGCCGCACAATTTGGAGAAGGATTATCACCACTGCTTCGGCGATCCAGACGCGGGGTTTGCGGAAGCCGATCAGGTACTGGAAGCGCGCTTCATTTCGAACGAAGTGACCCATGCGGCGATGGAGCCGCATTCCACGCTGGCTTCGTTCGAACTCGATCCGCACACGGGCAAGCTGGGGCGGCTGACGGTTTGGTCGTCGACGCAGGTGCCGTACTACTTGCAGCACAAGCTGTCGCTCGTGCTCGAGATGCCCATGCAGCAGATTCGGGTGATCAAGCCGCTGGTAGGCGGCGGATTCGGCGGCAAGAGTGAAGTGATTCCGCTGGAGATCATCGCGGCAATTGCGGCGCGAAAGGCGAAGGCTCCGGTGAAGATCACCTATACGCGCGAGGAGGTGTTCTGGGCGCATCGCGGGCGGCCGCGCACCATCATCGATCTGAAGACTGGAGTGAAGAAGGATGGGCGCATCACTGCCGTGAAGGCTCGCGTGGTACAGGATGGCGGAGCGTACTGCTCTTACGGCGTGGTGACCATTTTGTACTCGGGGGCGCTGCTCGGGGCGCTGTATGACATTCCCAACATTCAGTATGACGGATACCGGGTGCTGACCAATAAGCCGGCGTGTGGGGCGATGCGAGGGCATGGAACGGTGAACGTGCGATTTGCCTTCGAATCGCAACTGGATGAGCTGGCAGCAAAGATTGGGATGGATCCGGCGGAGATCCGGCAACGCAATCTGCTGCAGCCTCCGTGTATTACGGTGAATGGGCTGCGGGTCCAGAGCTATGGTTTGCCGGAATGCATTGAGAAGACTGTCGAGCGTTCGGGTTGGAAGCAGCGGAAAGGCAAGCTGGGCAAGGGCCGCGGGTTGGGGATCGCTTGCAGTCACTATGTGAGCGGGGCGGCGAATTCGATTATCCGGTCTGATATGCCGCACTCGACGGTGAACATCAAGATTGATCGCGATGGTGGAGTTGTGGTCTACACGGGTGCGTCTGAAATTGGCCAAGGATCGGACACTATGACGGCGCAGATCGCGGCCGAAACGCTCGGATGCTCGCTGTCGCGGGTGCGGGTGATTGCGGCGGACACAGATCTGACGCCGATTGATATTGGGTCTTACTCTAGCCGCGTGACTTTCATGGCTGGGAATGCGACTTTGCGGGCGGCGGTGGAAGTGAAAAAGCAGATTGCGGCGGCAGCGGCTAAGAAGATGGGATGTGAAGTCGAGGAATTGGTGTTCCGCGATGACGAGGTTAAGAGAGCTCGTGTGGGCGCGGGCGACTCGCCCGCGCAAGGCCAGCCCGCGCAAAACCCGCGCGGGCCGAACAGCCGAGGGCCGCTGTTCCCACAGGGTTCGTCTTCGCCTCCACTTGTTCCATCTTCGTCCCAACATGCTGAGCAAGCTTCGGTTAGCGGGCGGGTTGAGGGCCAGATTCTTCGAGGGTCATTGCAGCAGAAGCGCGAGGACGAAGGGCTGAAGGATTGGATGACCTTTGAAGAAGCCGTTGTGGCCGCGATTGATTTTCATGGGACGCTTACGGGCACGGGTTCGTACGCGCCGCCGCAGGAAGCGCGTGGTGGCAAGCATAAAGGGGCGGGCGTGGGACCATCGCCGGCGTATTCGTATTCGGCGCAGGTTGCGGAGGTCAGCGTTGACGAGGAGACTGGCGAAGTCACGGTTCACAAGGTTTGGGCGGCGCATGATTGCGGGCGCGCGCTGAATCCGGTTTCGGTGGAAGGACAGATCATCGGGTCGGTCTGGATGGGGATGGGGCAGGCGCTCACCGAAGAGATGGTGTGGAAGGACGGCATGCTGATGAATCCTGGGCTGCTGGAATACCGCAGTCCCTCTTCGATCGAGTCGCCGGCAGTCGAGCCGATCATTGTGGAGAGTATCGATCCCGAAGGGCCGTTTGGCGCAAAAGAGTGCAGCGAAGGATCGCTGGCCGCTACGATTCCGGCGATTGCGAATGCGATTTACGATGCGGTGGGGGTGCGGTTGCATGAGTCTCCGTTTACGCCGGAGAGAGTGCTGGCGGCTTTGCGAGCAAAGAAGAGTGCCAAGTCGCTGAACCTGACCGAAGGAGTTGATCCGACGGCGCCGGAGCGATTTCGCGAACATGGCGGGGTTTTGTTGTTTAAGGGCAAGGGACCGGAGCGGCATGCGCTGGATCCGGCGCGGCGGGCGAGTCCAGCTGCGGTGGAGGGCGCCGATTGAGCCTTCCGCAATTCAAGCTGTTGCGGCCGCGGAGTGCCAGCGAAGCTGTGGAATTCCTGGCGAAATATTCGGCTCGTCAAGCTGAGCGGAGCGAGCCCGCGCAGACTTCGCGCGGGTCGGACAGCCGTGGGCGGCTGTCCCCACATGTTCCATCTCTGCTGCAGAGTCCACATCCTCATCCTCCGTATGTGCCTCTACGGGTTATCGCGGGCGGAACAGATTTGATCCCTTCCATGCGGCAGAAGCTCTTCGAGCCGGAATACATACTTGATCTGCGCGGAATCTCGGCGATGCGCGGGATTCGGCCGCAGCCGGACGGCGGGGTTGAGATTGGGGCTCTCACCACGCTTCGCGACATCGAGAGATCGGATTTTATTCGGCAGCACTATCCCGTGCTGAGTGAGGCGGCGGCTACCGTGGCTTCGCCGGTCTTGCGCAACATGGGCACGATTGGCGGGAATATCTGCCTGGACACGCGATGTCTTTGGTACAACCAGTCGCTGACCTGGCGCAAGGGATGCGGATTCTGCATCAAGAAAGATGGCGATCTCTGTCATGTCGCGCCCGGCGGGAGCAAGTGCTGGGCGGCGTTTTCGGGGGATACACCTCCGGCGTTGCTTTGTCTGAATGCCGAGATTGAAATTGTTGGACCCGCAGGAGTGCGACGGATTGCTCTGCACGAGTTCTACACGGGACTTGGTGACAGTTATCGCAGGCTTCAGCCGAACGAACTGGTCACATGCGTCTTCCTGCCGGAGTCGTCGGCGAACTATCGCGGTGTGTATCGCAAGCTGCGTGTGCGAGGGTCGATTGATTATCCCCTTGCCGGGGTCGCGGTGGTGATGAAGCGGTCGAATGGTCACATCGTGGATGCACGCGTGGGGATTACAGCGGTGAATCCGGCTCCGATGCTGGTGATGGGTGTGAGCGAGATGTTAACGGGTAAGGCGTTGGGCGAAGGGCTGGCGGAAGCAGTTAGCGACCTTGCCGCGAGGACCGCAAAACCATTGACTACATCTGCGCTGACGCCGGAATATCGACGCGAGATGATTCGGGTGTTTACCAAGAGAGCGGTGCTGGCCGCCAACAATTAGGGCATCGGGCAGGTTTCCGTCGTCCCTCCCGGACTTGCGTGTCTTAACCTTGCGGCTTTCCCAGCACTGAAGTGCTGGGCTACTATCAATTACCCCTCCGGGGCAGGCTTGGGCTGGTATCGATTGCCCCACGCCAACGCGTCCAACTAAGAGACCAACTATTACTTTGATCACCGACTGCCACATTCATATCCAGCCGATAGAGATGTTCAAGCCCGAGGCGCTGGAGCTCATGAAGAAGAAGCGGACGAACTTCGAGCAGATTGTGGAGTTCTGCCGGTCGCCGAAGGCGTTCCTCAAGTATCTCGACGGCTGCGGTGTGGACCGGGCGGTGCTTATCAACTACGTGGCGCCGGAAGTGATCGGGTTCACGAGCGGAGTAAACCAGTTCGTAGCGAATTATGTGAAAGCAGATCCGAAGAGGCTGATTTCCTGCGGCAGCTTGCATCCGCGGCATACCAGCAATGTTCTGGCGGATGTGGAACAGATCCTGCGGTTGGGGATCCGGATGATCAAGATTCATCCGCCGCACCAGTTGTTATTTCCTAACGACTATTTGACCGGTGTGAAGGAGTTGGAAATTATCTATCGCGCGGCGGAGGCGAATGGCGTGCCGGTGATGTTTCACACTGGGACGTCGATCTTCCCGGGCGCGCGAAATAAGTATGGGGATCCGATCTACGTAGACGATGTAGCGGTGGATTTTCCGAAGTTGAAGATTCTGCTGGCGCATGGTGGGCGCCCGTTGTGGATGCAAACGGCGTTCTTCCTCATACGCCGGCACGCCAATGTTTATCTCGATATCAGCGGAATTCCGCCAAAGACTCTGTTGAAATATTTTCCGCGCCTGGAAGAGATCGCCGAGAAGACTCTGTTCGGCACAGACTGGCCGGGCCCGGGCGTGCCGGATATCAAGAAGAACCTGGAAGAATTTTGTGCATTGGCTCTGAGTCAGGATGTACAACAGCAGATCCTATCCAAGACCGCCCTGAGTGTCTGGGCCGCCTGATGAGAAAACCCGCGACGAAGCGCGGGTTTGCAACTCCTGCCGGCGGGGGGACGGAATTGCTACTTTCCCGCTCCAGCCTTGGCTCCCGTTCCTGATCCCGACAATTCATTGGCTAACGCCGCAGCACCATAAATCTTGCGCAACGCTTCCTGGATGCCGCGACAGTCGACCGAGACGGCGCGTCCCTGCACATCGCTGAAGGCAAAGTTCCAGGGCAGGGATTCAATGTTGCCGTCGAAGATAATGCCGACGACTTCGCCTTTCTTGTTCACGGTTGGCGATCCGGAGTTGCCACCGATGATGTCGGGGGTGGAAACAAAGTTCAGCGGAGTCTTCAAATCCAGTTTCGCCTTCGACTTGGTCCAGCTCTCGGGCAAGTAATATGGCGGCGTGCTTCCGTGTTCCCCGGCGTGTTCGAAGGCACCGGCGATGGTAGTGAAGTAGGGAATCGGGTTACCGTTTTCCTGGTAGCCCGTTACCGTGCCATAGCTCAGTCGCAGGGTGAAAGTGGCATCAGGCGGCTGATTGAAGCCGCTTTGGGCGAAGCGGGCCTTGGCGATCTCGGCTCCATCGCGACGGACGAGCGAATCAATCTTGTCATCAAACTGCTTGCGGACGGCGCGAGCAGAGGGATCGACGGCCCGCATGGCCACGATGAGCGGATCGGTGCTGGCTTCGATGGCGGCCTCGCCACCTTCATACAGTTGCTTACGCACGGCAACATCGTCCAGCTTGGTGCTTGCAATAATCTCTTTCGCCGTATCGGCTGGCGATTTACCGTTAAGCACCTTCTGCACGTCGGGATTGTCTTTGCCCAGGGCATCTTGCATGTCGGACAGCGAATCAGCGAGCAGCACGGTATCGAGATTCTTGTAGATGGGCTCAGTCGAGAACAACTGCTGCTCCAGTGAGGGCAAAGCGGAATCGCGGTATTCGCGCATCCGCTGCGCGTTCGGCTTAGGCTTTTCGGCAGCTACGCGAACCAATGTCCGGGCCACTTGCGGCAAATGGCCTGCGAAACCGCGGAGGCGCTCGAGATAAGCCAGCTGCGGATAAATGTCGCGCTGCAGCTTCATCGACTGGAAAAGTTCATCCCAGGGATCGGGAGCATTCGCGTGCTTCGGATCTGCCTTAAACGCGGCGTGCAGCTTGGCTTCGTCCGCGGTTTTAGTCCCCATGATGGATTTGTCGAGCAGGCCGGACTGGTATCCGGTAATGGCTTTTTGTGTGTTCTGCAAACTGAAGAGGTCTTCCTTGGCGATGCGCTCGTTCTCTTCGGATTGCTTGCTGAAGTTCTGCAGCAGCGCGATACGGCGCTTGAAAAGCTGAAGGTTAGCGGGATACTGCACGTCGCGCAGGAATTCCAGCTGCGACATGGTGAGCAAGCGGCCTGTGCTTCCAGGATGTCCGGAGACGAAGATCAGCTCATTTTCGTGCGCGCCTGTGGGGGACCATTTCAGGTAATGGTCGAGATGGACGGGTTTGTCATTTTCGTAGACGCGGAAGAAAGTGATATCGAGATCGTACCGGGGATAAGTGAAGTTGTCGGGATCGCGGCCGAAGAAGGCGATATCAAATTCCGGCGCGAAGACCAGGCGGACATCGGTGTACTTCTTGTACTTGTAAAGGTTGTAGACCTGCCCGGAGTAGAAGGTAACCACGTCGCAGCGGAGTCCGGTAGAAGTGGAGCAGTCTTTTTCGATTTGCGACATGGCGGCGCGCTGGGCTTGTCCGGCTTCGGCGGCGGACATCTCCGGTTTCACTCCGGTACTCACCTTCGAGGTGACGTCCTCGATGCCGTCCAGTTGGTTGAGTTCAAGATTAGGGCACTTGGCTTCTTCCGCCCGGGTTTTGGCGTAGAAGCCGGTCTTGATGTAGTCATGGCCCTCGCTGGAGAGCTGTTGCACGCACGCGGCACCCACGTGGTGATTCGTAAAGGTCAGGCCGTCAGCGGAGACGAAGGACCCGGAGCCTCCGTTGTTGAAGCGAACCGAAGAGAGGCGAATGTGATCCAACCAAGACTGAGTGAGTTCAAAGCCGTACTTGGCCTTGATCTTGTCCTTCGGGGGCTCGTTGTAGAGCCACATGCCTTCGTCGGCCAGGGTGAAGGGCGCGGTAAAGACATGAATCGAAAGCAAAAGGGCGGATAAGAATCGTTTCATTAGTTTCACTCCTCGAGGAAGACGGCAGAACCACATAGGTGGAAACGTCGAAGTCCCAAACCGTTCAATATACGCCGCGTCCGAACAGCGGGTAAAGGAGCCTTCGGAAGCGGCAAACCGGCGGGGGAAGGCGATGTCGTATGCGATTCCAGTGCAAACCGCTCTTGAAACTTACCTTAGTCAC
>Ga0066709_100001863_pt1 | contig 14617 bp, 13 predicted proteins | sample GraSoiAngelo_158_FD_79665 | JGI IMG/M metagenome (GOLD analysis project Ga0066709, IMG submission 79665) | Grasslands soil microbial communities from the Angelo Coastal Reserve, California, USA - 14_1009_16_30cm | ecosystem: Environmental > Terrestrial > Soil > Grasslands | place: USA...
AGTCAGGTCTGGCTGCCCAAGCGCTTCGACGAGCGGCAGATCCCGGAGGTCTCGGGGGGGTTCCTGAACACGCTGCGGTCGACGTACGACTTCTTCCGCCGCTACGCGCAGGACTGGAGTCCGCCCGCCGAGGAGGAGGCTACGCCGCCGCCGCAACGCCCGGCGGCGGACCGCTGGCTGCTCGCGCGCCTCGATGAGGTCGTCACGGCCGTCCGGCACGCGTGGTCCTCCTACGACGTCACTGCCGGCGTTCGCGCGATCATGGATTTCGTGGGCGAGGACCTGTCGCGCTGGTACATCCGGCGCAACCGGCCCCGTTTCTGGGCACCCGACCGGGCGACCGACCCCGTGGCGCTCGAAACGCTGCACGAGGCGCTCGTGGCCGCCCTCCGGCTGCTCGCTCCGGCGGCCCCCTTTATTGCCGACTGGGTGCACCGGGCCATGACGGGGACGTCCGTTCACCTCGCCCCGTTCCCCGCCGACCGCGGGCACCGGGAGCCGGAGCTCCTGTCCGCCATGACCACCGTGCGGCGGCTGGCCTCGCTGGCCCGGGCGGCACGGGAATCGCGTAACCTGAGGGTGCGGCAACCGCTGGCGCGGATGCAACTGGCCGTTCCCGCCGCCGCCCAGGGCCCGGCCTTGTCAGACCTGTTAGATATTCTGGCTGCCGAAGTCAACGTGAAAGCCGTGCAAGTCGTCGCTTCGGATCATGATCTGGTGCGGCTGCGCGGGAAGGCGAACTTTCGGACCCTTGGCAAACGGTACGGCAAGGATACGCCGCGCGCCGCCGCCGCCGTTGCGGAGCTGAGCGCGGCCGATCTGCAAACGCTGGAGCAGGGCAGTGCCGTGCGGTTCGGCGAATGGGAGTTCCGGCCGGAAGATGTGACCGTCACGCGTGAAGTCGCGAGTGAGTGGCTGGTGCAGGCCGACGGCCCGTACGTCGTCGCGCTGGATCCGGAGTTGAGCGACGACCTCGTGCAGGAAGGATTGGCACGCGAGGTGGTGAATCGCGTGCAGCGCCTCCGCAAGGAGGCGGGATACGAATACACGACGCGCATCGAGCTGAGCGTCACCGGCGCCGCAGAGGTGGTCGCCGCGACCCGCGCGTTTCAAGGATTTGTCGAAGGCGAAACGCTGGCCCGCCGGATGCTGCTCGGCGAAGGCGCCGAGCTCGACGAACCCGACTTGCAGCGTGATGTGGACATCGAAGGGCGCCGGGTCACGATTGGACTGCGGCGTCACGACGGACGAAAGGGCGGAACGCGATAATGCCGACGAAATCGAAGCTGAAGGTGAAGGCCAAGAACGGCCTCAACAAAAAACAGCTGACCCACCTCGAGAAGCGTTTGCTCGAAGAGCGGGCGCGCGTGATCAAGGAGCTGGGCCACTACGGCGAGTCGTTCAACTCGAGCCTGCAGGCGTCGGACGGCGATCTCTCCAGCTATTCCTTCCACATGGCCGATCAGGGCACCGACGCGATGGAGCGCGAGAAGCAGTTCCTGTTCGCGTCGCAGGAAGGGCGCTACCTGTGGCACGTGAACGAGGCGCTGCGCCGGCTGTACAGCGCGCCCGAGCGCTTCGGGCGCTGCGAGCAATGCGGCGATGCGATCGGCTTCGACCGTCTCGATGCGCTCCCCCACGCCCGCCTCTGCATCAAGTGCAAGGCCAAAGAGGAAGATGGTAAGCGCCGCTGAGCGCCGGCTCTTCTGGGGCACGGCGGTCGCGGTCGTCGTCGCCGACTTCGCCACCAAGCTGATCGCGGAATCATTCCTCGCGCGGCGGCTGCCGCTCGCGGTGCTGGGCGACTTCGTGCAGCTGCGCCTGGTCTACAATGAGGGCGCGGCGTTCGGGCTGCACGTCGGCGACAACTCCCGCTGGATCTTCCTCGGCCTCGCCGTCATCGCGCTGTTCGTGCTGGCGTCGCTGGTGCGCGGCACGCGGCCGGGCGATCGCTTTCGCCTGCTCGCGCTGGCGCTCGTGTGCGGCGGTGCCGTTGGCAATCTGATCGACCGGATCCGCAGCGCGCAGGGCGTCGTCGATTTCGTCGACGTCGGCATCGGCGCCTGGCGCTGGCCCACCTTCAACGTCGCCGACTCCGCGATCACGATCGGGGCGATCGCACTCGGACTATCGCTGTGGCAGGAAGGCCGCGCGCAGCAACGGGCGAAGGAGGCGCGGGCGGCCGAGCCTTGAACATCGCGTTTTGTGTTGTCGCCGTCAGTACCGAACGTCTCGACAAATTCCTCGCCGACCAGCTCGCGCTTTCCCGAACCCAAGCCGGACGCCTCATCGCCGACAAGCGGGTACGCGCTCGTGGCAAAGCGCTGCGCGCGTCGGCCGTCCTCGCGCGCGGCCTCGAAGTCACCGTCGAGCTGCCTCCCGACGCGCCGCCGCCCCGCACCTACACGCCCGCCCACGCCGACCTGCGCTTCGTCTACGAGGACGAGCATCTCGCCGTGCTCGACAAGCCGGCGGGCCTGGTCGTCCACCCGGGCCCCGGTCACTGGAACGACACCTTGGTCAACGTGCTGGTGGGGCGGGGGACCGAGCTGTCGGGCGGCGCGTCCGCGGAAGCGGGCCGTCCCGGGATCGTGCACCGGCTGGATCGTGATACCTCGGGGCTGCTCGTCGTCGCCAAGAGCGATCTGGCGCACCGCCGTCTCGCCGGCGCGATCGAGCGGCGCCAGGTGACGCGCGTCTACGCGGCACTCGTGTGGGGCCATCTCCGCAAGAGTCCCGTCGACATCGAGGCGCCCATCGCCCGCCATCCCAGGGAGCGCAAACGCATGACGGTCGCTGACGGTGGCCGCCATGCGGTGACGCACGCCGCCGTCGTCGCGCGCTTCGCCCATGCCGACTTGTTGCGCGTGCGGTTGGGCACCGGCCGGACGCACCAGATTCGCGTGCACCTCGCGCACATCGGTTGTCCGATCGTCGGCGACCGCGAGTACACGTTCGGTGGCAGCCGGCGCGTGACGCCGTCGGCGCGGAACGAAGCCGAACGGCTCGAGGCGCTGGCGCCGCGCCAGCTGCTGCACGCCGCTGCGCTGTCGCTGGCGCATCCCGTGACCGGTGTCCCGCTCGCGCTGCGGTCGGAGTGGCCCGACGATTTGCGTCCCGCGCTGGCGGAAGCGGCCGCCGATGCGAATTTGCTTGCCGAGCGCAACCCCTTGCAGTATCTTGGCTTCTTCGCATCCGATGAATGAAGAAAGTCCCGGCCCCGGCCGCGGCCCCGGCCCCGCCCCCCCAGCACCGCCCGGCCGATTGCTCGTGTTCCGTGTGGGAACACTGGCGTGCGCGGTCGAGGTGGATCGGGTGCGGGAGATACTCCCGCGGCTCCCAACGACGCGTATCCCGGGCGCGCCCCCGGTCGTGGCGGGGCTTGTGAATGTCCGCGGCACACTGGTGACGGTCGTGGAAGGGTGGCGTGCGCTGGGGCAGGTCCCGCCCTCCCCTCCGCCCGGTCCAGCCGCAGGGTCCCCGCCATCGACACCCGAAGCCGCTGCTGGATCGACGATTATCCTCGAGGTGGAAAAGGGTGACGAGGACAACGGTGGCAAGAAGCTGATCGGCTTTATCGTTGACGAGGTGATGGACATGCTGGCGGGGACCGACACGACGTTGGAAGACCGCCAGAGTCTCCCGGGGATCGATCCCGTCCTGGTCCGCGCGGTGGGGCGGCGCAATGGTGAGCTGTTCATCGTATTGGACGTGCCGGCGCTGTTGGGCCCGGTTCTGACTACTTAAGGAGCGAGCGGTGAGCCACACGGTTCTCGTCTGTGACGACGCCATCTTCATGCGCACGATGATCACCGATATCCTGGCCCAGGCCGGATTCGAGGTCGTCGGCGAGGCGGAAACGGGTAGCCAGGCCGTCGAGAAGTACCGGCAGCTGAAACCGGATCTCGTCACGATGGACATCGTGATGCCCGACATGGGCGGGATCGATGCCGTCCGCGAAATCGTCAAGCAGGATCCCGACGCCAAGATCCTGATGTGCAGCGCCATGGGGCAGCAGGCGCTGGTCGTCGAGGCGATCCAGGCGGGCGCCAAGGACTTCGTCGTCAAACCCTTCCAGCCTTCCCGCGTTCTCGAAGCCGTCCAGCGCGTTCTGGGATAGCGATGGACCTGTCGCAGTACGCCGAGCTGTTCCTGGCCGAGAGCCGCGAGCACTTGAGCGCCTGCAATCAGTTGTTGCTCGAGTGGGAGCGTCATCCCGCCTCGCCGGAGCCGGTCGGCGGCATTTTCCGCGCCGTCCATACCATCAAGGGCATGGCGGCGACGATGGGCTACGGCCGCGTGGCTGATCTCGCCCATCGCATGGAGAATCTGCTCGACCATTTGCGTCGCGGCGGCAAGTCGCCGGGCGAGGACACGCTCCAGCTCCTGTTCCGCGCCACCGATGCGCTCGAGAAAGCGGTCGGCCTCGCGGTCGCGGGGCGGGAACGGGAACTGGATGTCGCGGCGATCCTCGCGGATCTCGACCGTGCGGGCGCGAAGGAGCCAACGGCACCTGCCGCCGCTTCGCCGCCCCCCGCCGCCGCTTCTTTCGCCGCCCCGTCGGGCTCTGGGCGTTTGGTGAGTGTGACGATCCGTCCCGAAGCGCCCCTCAAAGGCGGCCGCGCCACGTTGATCGTCCGCAAGGTGCAAAGCCTCGGCGTCATTCAGCGGATGCAGCCGGCGGCCGCGGCATTCGAGTCCGACGACTTCGACGGCCAGTTCGTGTTCGAGCTCGACAGCGCCGCCGACGCGCGGGACATCGAGGTGGCGATCCGTTCGATGGGAGACGTCGAGCGCGTGACGGTGGGCGACGAGGAGGAGCACGTCACGCCCGCCGAGAGCGTCGCCGCCGGGGGCGGTGGATCCGGTGGGGCGGCGGGGGCGGGGGGAGGGCGCACCAGGCATATCCGCGTCGATCTGCGCCGGCTCGACACGCTCATGGACCTGATCGGCGAGCTGGTGACCGAGCGGGGCCGCTTGAACGAGCTGGCCGCCCGCTGGGTCGGCCAGGATCCGGTGATCGACGAGGTCGCGATTCAGATCTCGCGCCTGTCCGCCGATCTCCAGAACGAGATCATTCAGGCGCGCATGACGCCGGTGTGGCAGGTGTTCGACCGTTTTCCACGGCTGGTGCGCGACGTTGCGCGGCAGCTGGGGAAGCAGGTGGCGTTCCGCGTCGAAGGCAAAGAGATCGAGCTCGACCGGGAGATCCTCGACGAGCTGGGCGATCCGCTCGTGCACCTGCTGCGGAACGCCGTGGACCATGGCATCGAGCCGCCGGCCGAGCGCAAGCGCGCCAAGAAAGACGCGGAAGGCGCGATCGTCCTCACGGCGGTGCGCGAGCGTTCCAGCGTCGCGATCAGCATCGCGGACGACGGCCGCGGCATCGACCGCAGCCGCATTCTGGCCAAAGCGAAGCGCGAAGGCATCGTCGGGCCACACGTCGAGTCACTCTCGGACGATCAGCTGCTGCGCGTCCTGGCCCGGCCCGGTTTCTCGACGGCCGAAGCGGTGACCGCCCTGTCGGGGCGCGGCGTCGGGATCGACGTCGCGATGACGCGTATCCGCGCGCTCGGCGGCTCGATCGAGATCCGCACCGAGCCGGGGAAGGGGACGACGTTCGTGTTGCGGCTGCCGGTGACGCTGGCGATCGTCCGCGCGCTGATCGCGGCCGTCGGGTTGGAGCGCTACGCGCTGCCGCTGACCTATGTGGCCGAGACTGTCGAGCTGGGTACGACGCCGATGACCAAAATGGAAGGGCGCGAGGCGATGGTGCTGCGCGATCGCGTCGTGCCACTCATTGACCTGCGTGAGCTGCTCGGGACGAACGGCGGCTCGCCGCCGCCGCCCCCGCGCCGCCCTGTGATCGTGCTCGAGATGGGGGAACGGCGGGCGGGGATCGTCGTGGACGGGATGCTGAGCCAGCAGGAAATCGTCGTGAAGGGGTTCGATGCGCCGCAGGGCACGCTGCCGGTGTTCAGTGGCGCCACGATCATGGGCGATGGAGTGCCGGCGCTGATTCTCGATGCCGCCGGACTCGTGTAGAGAGGAGCGAGGTGATGGAAGACGTCCGTGATCTCAAAGCGCTGCAGCTCGATGCGCTGAAAGAGGTCGCCAATATCGGCGCGGGCCACGCGGCGACGGCGCTGTCGCAGCTGACCCACCGTCGCATCATGATCTCGGTGCCCGAGATCAACATCGCGCGGCTCGAGGAAGTGCCCGGGCTGATCGGCGATCCGCAGGAGGTCGTCGCCGCGGTGCTGATGCACATGCTGGGCGACCTGACGGGGCGGACGCTGCTGCTCTTTCCCGAGCCGGTCGGCCGGCAGCTCTGCGACATGCTGCTCAAGCGCCCCCTCGGCACGACCCAAATCTTCGAGACGATCGAGCAGTCGTGCCTCAAGGAGGCGGGGAACATCCTCTCGGGCGCGTACATGAACGCGCTGTCGGAGTTCATGGGGATGCTGCTGTTGCCGTCGGTGCCCAGCCTCGTGGTGGACCTCTCGGCCGCCGTCCTCACGACGACGTATCTGAACTTCGGGCACGACCGGGACTTCGTATTTTGCGTCGAGACGGAGTTCAACATCGATGCCCAGGACGGGCTGCGCGGCCATTTCCTGCTCCTGCCCGATCTGGCGTCTCTCAAAGCGATCTTCGACGCCATCCGCCTCACCTAACGAGTGACTGTGCCGGCGGTCTCAGAGCGCGATCTCGCCGTTCTTCGCTCTTTCGCCCGCCGGATCGATCCGTCGGACGCCGGGGCGCACAACAACCTCGGCGTCCTGTATTACCAGAAGGGCCTCGTCCCCGAGGCCATCGAGCAGTTCACGCGGGCGTTGGAGCTCGACCCGCGCATGCAGGTCGCCCAGCGCAATCTCGAAATCGCGTATCACAACACCGGCTACTACGACCGGCGCGTCAACGAGCTCCAGGAGCGGCTGCGCCAGGCGCCCGACGAGCGTGAGCCTCGCTGGGAGCTGGGCCGCACGTACGCGATTCTCGGGGCGTACGAAGAAGCCGTCGCCGAATTCGAAGCGCTGCTCGCGCACAAGTCGACGGACGTGGCGGCGATCATTCAGCTCGGGCTCGCCGAGAAATCGCGCGGCCGGCTGGAAGTCGCGACCGAATGGTTTCTGCGGGCGGTCGAGGAAGACCCCGATTCGTCCGTCGTCCACTTCTATCTCGGCGAGGTCTACTACAATCGCGGCTTGAACGAGCCGGCGCTCACCGCGCTGGAGCGCGCGGTTTCGCTCAATCCCGACAACGCCAACGCCCATTACCTGATGGCGTTCGTGCTGGGCGACATGGGGCGGCATCAGGACGCGCGCGCCGCGTCGAAGCGCGCGATTCAGCTCAATCCGCCGCTGGCGCGCGCGCAGACGAATCTCTCGCTGGAACGCTACCGCGCCGAGCGGCAGTCGGCCGAGCAGCGGTTGCGCGAGCAGCCCGCGCCGGAGGTGGCCGAGGGCAGCGAGCTGGCGCACCACAACCTGGGGCTCGCGTTCCGCCAGAAGGGCTACTACGCGGAGGCGTTGCGCGAGTATCGGCTCGCGATCGAGCGCGGCGAGGATCGCCAGCTGGTGCGCCAGGCGATGGCGGAGGTCTACCTCCTCAAGCGTGACTTCACGGACGCGCTCGAGCTGTACGAGTCGCTCATCCACGACGTCCCGGACTCGCCCAAGCTGTGGAACGAGCGCGGCGTCGTCTTGCATCAGGCGGGCCGCACCGCCGAGGCGTTGACGTCCTACCGGCAGGCGACGGAGGTCGATCCGCGCTACGCGCTGGCGTGGAACAACGTGGGCGTGGTGCTCGCGCACCAGAGCGACACCGAGGCGGCGATCGAGGCTTTTCGCAAGGGGTTACAGCTCAGCTCCGTCTTCGTGGGGGCCAGGCTCAATCTGGCATTGCTGCTGACGCATCTGCGCCGCTTCCAGCTCGCCCTCGAAGCCTATCGTCAGGTGCTCGCCGACCAGCCGGCCTCGGCGCCCGCCTGGAACGGCGTCGGGCTGGTGCTGGTGGAGTTGAAGCGGTTCACCGATGCGCGCAACGCCTTCGTCCGGGCGGTCGAGGCCGATCCGCACAACGCCGGCGCGCACTACAACCTGAGCTTCACGCTCTCGAATCTCGGGGATTACGACGGCGCGTTACGCGCCACCAAGCGCGCCCTCGAGCTCGATCCCTACTACGTCTCGCAGAAGTTCGCGCTCGCGATCGACCTGCAGTACGAAACGGTGTCGATCGGCATCGTGCCGGAGATCTCGGCCGACGTCACCGCCGAGAACCTCGGCGGCGAGTTCGCGTTCGACCAGCGGCTGCTCGACAACATTTTCCAGGAGCTGGAGCCGGCGGCGACGGCAGCGCAGCCTGGGCCTGCGGGGCTCGCCAAAAAAGCCGACGATCCCCTCGCGCTGGCGCGCGACTACGTGAGCAAGGGGATGATGGACCTCGCGGTGGCCGAAGCGATGCGCGCCGTGCAGCGCGGCGCCGACCGCGGCCAGGCGGCGACGCTGCTGGGCGACATCTACGCGCGGCGCGGGCTGCACGGCGAGGCGCTCGAGCGCTATCGCGAAGCGCGCACGCTGGACACGGCGAATGCCGGCGCGGCGTTGGGCGAAGTCAAGAGCCTGCTCGCGGTGCATCGCTCGGCCGAGGCCCTGCCGTTGGCCGAAGAGCTCGTCGCCAAGGCTCCGGAAGACGTGGAGGTGCTGGTCGCGGCCGCCAAGGCGCGCGCCGCCACGGGCGATGCGGCGGGCGCGCTGACCGCGCTGCGGCAGGCGCAGACTCGCGCGCCGGATCGCGCCGATCTCCACAAGCTCCAGGGCGACATCGCCCTCAAGGTCGGGGACCGTCAGGGCGCGCGGGCGGCGTACCGGTCCGCGCTCGATCTCGACGAGGGCTTCGTACAGGTCTGGCTCGACCTCGGGCGGCTGCACGAGCAAGACGAAGAGTGGCTCGAGGCACAGCACGCGTACGAAGCGGCGCTCGACGCCCTCCCCACGTTCCACGAGGCGGCACTGGCGCTCGCCGATCTGCTGCGCCGCTCGGGCAGCGCGCGCGGGGCCGTGGTACGGCTGGCCGAGATGCTGGAGCAGGATCCCTACGACATGGACGCGCTGTTGCTGCTCGGTCGCGCGCTGCTCGACGACAAGCGCAACGAAGAGGCGCTCGAGGCGTTCCGGCGGGCCCTCAAATTCGATATCGAGCACACCGGCGCGCTGTTCTACCTCGGCGCGACGCTCGCGCGGCTGCAGCGCTACGGCGAGGCGGTCGACGCGTGGGAGCGCGTGACGCGCATCGATCCGGGCGGGCCGTTCGCGCAGCGCGCGCGCCTGCATGCGCGCACCGCGGTCGACCTGCAACACATCTTCTCCACCTCGGACGCGGCGTAGCGCATGGCGATCGAAGGACCGCTCCGCGAGCTCGGAATCCACGACGTCTTCCAGCTGCTCGACCTGAGCCGGAAGACGGGGGCGCTCCGCGTCACCTCGGAGCTGCGCCACAACGAGGGGAAGATTTACTTCGACAACGGCGTCGTCGTGTCGGCGGAGATCCGCAGCAACCCCCATCCCCTCGGCGCGTTGCTGCTGCGCACCGGCAAGATCGCCGAGGCCGACCTCGAGCGCGCGCGCGACATGCAGCAGCGCCAGGGGGACAAGCGCCGGCTCGGCGAGATCCTCGTATCGCTCGGCGTGATCACGCAGCGCGAGGTCGAGCGCCAGATCCACTTCCAGATCGAGGAAGTCGTCTTCGAGGTGATGAGCTGGAACGAAGGCTACTTCTCGTTCGCCGAAGAGGCTGAGAGCAAAGTCCCCACCGAAGTGACGGTCCGCATTCCCGTCGAGGCGCTGCTGATGGAGGGGGCGCGGCGCATCGACGAGTGGTCGCGCATCGAGAACCGCATTCCCCACGTCGGCATCGTGCCGTCGCTCGCGCCGCCGCCCGAAGGCGGGGGCGGCGAGCTCGACCTCCTGCCGCCGGAGTGGGAAGTGCTCGCGCTGATCGACGGCCAGCGCTCCATCCGGGGGTTGGCGACGGAGCTGGGACGCTCGGACTTCGAGGTCGCCAAGACGTTGTTCGGCCTCGAGAGTGCCGGCGTCATCGTGCTCATGGACCCCGGGACGTCGCAGCGTGGCCATCCAAGCGGCTCGGCCCACCTGCCCGAGCTCGTGGCGAAGGCCGAGCGCGCGCTGCAGGCGAAGGATCTGGACGCCGCACGCGCCGCGGCCGAGCAAGCCGGAAGCATGCAGCCGCACGATGCGACCATCCATCTCCTCCTCGGCAGGATTCATCTGGCGCAGGGGCACGGGTCGGCCGCGGCCGAAGAGCTGCGGCGCGCGCTGCGGCTCGATCCGCAGCTCGCCGCGGCCCACCGCCAGCTGGGTTTCGCGCTCGTGTCGATGGGCCGCTTTGCCGAGGCCGTCGCCAGCTGGGACGAGTGGGAGCGAGTGGCCCGCAGCCCCGATGAAGAGGCGCAACGCTCCGAGGTGAAGCGCGCGCGCGACGCGGCCCGGGTGTTCAGCCATGGCTGACGACATTCGCGCGCTCTCCGCCCAGCTCGCCCAGGATCCCCAGAGCCTCGTGTTCCTGCGGCTCGGTGAAGCATTGCGCCGCAAGGGCCAGCTTGAGGCTGCGCTGCGCGTCGCCATGAATGGGCTCGAGCGGCATCCGCATCTCGCCGATGCCCACGACTTGTATGCGCGGATCCTCACGGACAAGCACGACTACGAGCGCGCGTTCGACGAATGGGACATGGCGGTGCGGATCGCGCCCAATCATACCGGAGCGCTGAAGGGACTCGCCTTCCTCTATTTCAAGGTCGGTGACCTGGCGCAAGCGGAAGCGCACCTCGAGAGCGCGCGGAAAGTCGAGCCGGACGATCCGAGCATCGACCAGGCGATAGCCATGATGCGGAAGGGCGTGAGTCCCCCGGCACCGGAACAAGGCGCCGCCCCTTCGCCGCCCTCCGCCGCCGCTGCATCCGCCGCACCTACCGTCGCAGCTCCCCTCGACGAAGCCCGCGTGTTCGCGGGTCTCGAGGGGGCCAACGAGGGCCTGCTGCTCATCGACGGCGCCGGCCGCGTCCTCGGTGGGGCGTTGCGAAATCGATCGGGGTCCGATGTCACGGATGCCGTCGCCGCGTACCTCGCCGGCGTGTCTCAGGAAGCCGCCCGCACGGCGAAGCTGCTGGGCCTGGGCGCCTGGAACGGCCTGTCGGCGGAAGGGCAGCACGGCAACGTACATCTCGCGCATCCCACCCCCGAAGCACTGCTGCTCGTCGTCCGGGAGCGGGGGATGCCGCTGGGCCGGCTGGCGATTCTCGCGCAGCGCGCGACCACCATGGCGCGTCGCTGGTTGGAGAAGACGTGAGCACCGCGCTCGATCTGATCACGCGCGTGCGCGGCGTGCGCGGCGCGATGCTCGTCTCCGCGGACGACGGGATCGTCGTCGCCGAGCAGCTCATGGAAGGGATCAAAGGCGGCGCTGTCGCCGCATTGGCCGCGAGCCTGGCGGGCCGGTTGCGACGGGCGATGGAAGCGGCGGGCACCGGCACGAGCGTCTTCTGGCATCTGCAGGCGGAGCAGGGCGCGCTCCTGGTGGTGCCGGGAGGAAATGCCGCGGGCGGAATTCTGGTCGTCGCCGTCGCCGAGCCGGACGTGAACATCGGCCTGGTGCGCCTCGAGCTGCTGCGCGCGGCGGAGTCGGTCGTATGAGCCCGCAGACCCGCGCCGTCGAGAGCTGGACGCTCAAACCGCTCACCGACTTCGTGCGCGAATCCTCCGTGCGTCTCGTCCTTGTACTGACCCCTGCAGGACAGGTGCTGGCGCAGTCCGGGTTCTCGCGCGCCGTCGACGTGATGTCCGCGGCAGCGCTCGCCGCCGCGATCGTCGCCTCCACGGGAGAGCTGGCGCGGCAGCTGCGGCAGCCGCCCTTTGCGGCGCTCAGTCATCAGGGCCCCAAGAACGGGTTCTTCCTGGCCACGTTCACCGCCGAGCGCGGGACGCTGGCGGTGCTCGCCGTCTACGATCTCGATGTTTCATCGCTCGGCTTGGTGCAGTTATTCTATGAGCAACTTGCGGCGGACTTGAAGACGGCGAGCCCGAAGGGCGCCGTCCCGAAGCAGGTGCTGGCCGCGGACTTCGAGCGCGAGCTGACGGACAGCCTCAACACGCTGTTTGGGAGATAGCCCGTGTCCCTGGTCAACTTCACGAGCCGCGAGATCACGTGCAAAATCGTCTACTACGGGCCGGGACGCTCCGGAAAGACGACGAATCTCCATTACGTGTACGGGCGCGTGCCCGAGACGCGGCGCGGCCGCATGGTCTCGCTCGCCACGCAGACCGACCGCACGCTGTTCTTCGACTTCCTGCCGATCGATCTGGGGCAAATCTCCGGCTTTTCGACCCGCTTCCAGCTCTACACGGTGCCCGGCCAGGTCTACTACAACGCCACCCGGCGGCTCGTACTCCAGGGCGCGGATGGTGTCGTGTTCGTCGGCGACAGCCAGGCGCGGCAGCTGGATGAAAACATCGAAAGCCTGCAGAACCTGCAGAGCAATCTCCTGGAGCACGGCGTCGATGTGCGCACCATGCCCCTGGTGATGCAGTACAACAAACAGGATCTGCCGCGGGAGCTGATCCTCACGCAGGCCGAGCTGGACGACGCGCTCAACTTCCGCAGCGTGCCGAGTTTTGCGGCCGACGCGCTGCACGGCAGAGGCGTGTTCGAGACGCTGAAGGCGATTTCGGAGCTCGTCCTGAAGAGACTGGCGGCCGGGAGCCCGGCGGCATGACCAGCACGCTCAACCCCCGCTTCACCTTCGACACGTTCGTCGTGGGCGCGGCCAACCGTCTGGCCGTCACCGCCGGGCGGACCGTGGCCGAGAATCCCGGCTCGGCCTATAACCCGCTCTTCATTTATAGTGGCTCCGGACTGGGCAAGACCCACGTGCTCATGGCCGTCGGTCACGCGGCTAAGGCGCTCGCGACCCAGCTCAACATCGAGTACCTCACGCTCGACGAGTACGTCGAGGCATTCCACGCCGCGATCGCCGCCGGTCAGGGCGATGCGTTCCGGCGTCGCTTCCAGAACGTGGACGTGCTGCTGGTCGACGACGTCCAGTTCCTGACGAATCGCAAGGAGATGCAGGCCGAGTTGCTGCGCCTGACGGAGGCGCTGCAGCAGGCGGGGCATCAGATCGTGCTCGCGAGCGACCGGCCGCCGGCCGAGATCGCGGACCTGGACGAGCGGCTGATCTCCCGCTTCTCGGGCGGGCTGGTCGTGGACATGGGGGTTCCCGATTACGAGACGCGCGTCGCGATTCTGCGGCGCAAGGCGGACGAGCGCGGCGCGTCGTTCCAGCCCGGTGTGCTCGAGACGGTCGCGAAGATCGACTACCCCAACGTGCGCGAGCTCATGGGGGCGCTGAATCGCCTCATCGCCTTCCAGGCCGTGAATGACACGCCGATGAATGAAGAAGCCGCGCGAAAAGTGCTCGGGATTCCGTGGACGGGGGACGAGGGAAGAGGGAAGGGTGCACCCGCAGCCTCGCCAGCCGCAGCGCCGAGCGGCGATGAGTTCTCGCAATTCCTCAGCGACGTGACGGTGACCGTCGGCAAGGCGGTCGAGGCGTGGCGCGCGCGCGTGGCGGAGGCGGTGATCCGGTGGGAGGGGGAAGGCTACCGCACCGGCAGGCTCGAGAAGCTGCTCGACCAGGAAACGCCGGCCGCCGTCGACGAAGCGATCGCCGCCTACGTGCAGGACGTGGAGCGGCTCAAGACGCTCGAGGCGGAAGTCGCGGTGCTCGATCCGCAGGCGGCGGGCGGAAAGGTGTTTCGCGATCCCGATCACATGGACGAAGCCGAAGCCGCCGCGGCGAAGGTGCGGGACGGCGCGGCGCCGCCGCCCGCCCCCTCCGCCGCCTTTCCGCTCGAGACCTACATCGGGGGGTCGTCCAACGAGGTCGCGCTCAGCGCCGCCCGGGACGCGATCGCCAAGCCGGGGAAGAAGTACAACCCTATCGTCATTGTCGGCCCGAGCGGCCTCGGCAAGACCCACCTGCTCAACGCCATCGGCCTCGAGCTCGCCCGGAAGAAAAAGGCGATCGTCGCCTGCCTCTCCACGCAGCAATTCGTCGACGAGTTGATCGCCGCGATCGACGGCAATCGCGTCGACTGGTGGCGCGCCCGGTATCGCCGGGCCACGGCGCTGCTGCTCGACGACATCCAGCTCCTGGCCGGCAAGGATCGGACACAGGAAGAGCTGTTCAATCTCTTTAACCAATGCATCGACGCGGACCACCAGCTCGTGTTCACCGCGCCCGCCCACCCCAACCGGCTCGAGGGCCTGGAAGAGCGCATCGTCTCCCGGCTCGAGGGGGGGCTCGTCGTCGAGATTGGCGAGCCCGACAAGGATGTCCGGCGCGGCGTGCTGGAGCGGCTGCTCACGAATCAGCGCGTGGCGGTGGAGCCTGCGCTGCTCGATTATCTGGTGGACCGGCCCGCCGATTCGGTACGCAGTCTGACGGGGATGGTGCAGCGGGTGGTGGAAGCGGCGGCGGCGCAGGACGCGCCCGTGACCGCCGGTCTCGCGCGCGACGTGTTGGAGGGCGCCCCTTCAC
>Ga0066709_100001868_pt1 | contig 14604 bp, 14 predicted proteins | sample GraSoiAngelo_158_FD_79665 | JGI IMG/M metagenome (GOLD analysis project Ga0066709, IMG submission 79665) | Grasslands soil microbial communities from the Angelo Coastal Reserve, California, USA - 14_1009_16_30cm | ecosystem: Environmental > Terrestrial > Soil > Grasslands | place: USA...
CCGCTTCACGCTCGGCTTCTCGTAGTGCTCGCGCCGGCGAGCCTCGGCGAGGATGCCGGACTGCTGGATCTTCTTGTTGAAGCGGCGGAGGGCGCTCTCGAACGTCTCGTTCTCACCCACTCGAACTTCTGCCAATCCGGGATTCACCTCCTCGGGCTGTCGTCTGGATCTCGCGGCGGGCTCGTGGCCCAACGGCCTCGTCGCGTGGCGCTCGTGCCTCGGGGGCGTCAGAGCCGCCGGAGCATAGCGGAGGCCCTTTGGAGGGTCAAACACCCGCGGAGCGCCTTTGGAGGCCCGTTCCACGAGCAGCGGGGCCGGTCCTTGCCGGATGACACCCCGGGTAGCACTCGGTGCGGACAAACCCGGCGGAGGCGCTCGAAGCGGCCAGATTCCTTCCCGGACGCCATTCGGCCTTGTCATCCGGGAGAGATTCGGGCCCTGGATGGCCGATTGACCCGCTGTCGGGCTGCCGATCGTCGCCGAACGCTACCGGTGGGAGCATCCGGGAGAAACAAGAGGCCAGCGATCGCGCCGCCCGGCGAGCGGAGCCAGCGCCGCACCTCGCGATTCCGCACAGGGAGCGCGGCATCGAACATCGAGGCGAGGCGTGCGACTCGTCGACGATTTGTCGATCCATCGGCGATGACGAGCAGCTTCGAGACGCTTTCGATTTCCCATCCCCGCGATCGGCCGATCTGCGTTCCAAGGCGGGTCTTCCTGTCGAGCGGCAGAAGCGTGCCCTGTGCGTCGGCGACGACGGACTTGACCTCCACGATCAGGATCGACCGGGTGCCTGGATGCCAGGCGGCGATGTCGACCGAGCCGCGATCGCCAAATTCGTTGAACGTGACCTCCAGCGCGGCATCCCAGCCAGCTGCCCGGAGCTCGCCAACCATCCGATCGACCAGGGTGGCGTGTGCTTCGTCGAGCAACCGATCCAGGGCCTCGCCGCGCCATCGAATCCGCACATCGAGGTCAGCGCCAAGCGCTTGGCAGATGCGCTCGAGGCGATCGAGATCCGAATGCATGATCAGCCCTCGCTCTACCTTTGAGACAAAAGCTCTGGAAGCGCCCGCCGCGATGGCGACGTCCGCCTGCCGCCAGCCGAGGCGGATTCGGAGCGCACGTGGCGAACGACCGAGGCGGAGGCGGTTCATCTCGCGGCATGGTCGCGATTGGCACTCATCCCGCGCTTACGCCTCAGCCGGTCGGCAGCCGCGAGTAGTTTCGGTCCAGCTCGCTCGACCAGCGGCGGCCCAGCTGGGCCGCGTTGGCGGGCAGCCATTCGGAGATGCGGATCTCGCCGCGCGGCGGCTCGTGCGAGGTGAGGAGCGATGACGTCAGCTCGCGGATCTCGTCGCGGGTCAGCACGACGTCGCGAACGAATAGCCCCAGCAGGCGCGCGGCGGCGAGAACGGCGATACCCGGCATCGGCACGATGAGCGATCGGCTGCCGACCGCCGTCCTGACACGATCGACGAGCTCGCGGTAGGTCATCGTCTCATGGCCGGCGGCATCGAGCACGACGCCCGAGGGCCCCGCTGCCGCCTCGACGCAGATCCGCGCGACGTCGTCCACGTGCACAGGCGTGACGGTGTAGCGCCCGAGGCCCGGGAGGCCGTAAACCGGCAGGCGGCGCAGGGCCCAGGCGAGGTTGTTGATCAGGATGTCGTTCGGACCGTAGGTCAGGGTTGGCCGGACGATCACCCACTCCAGCCCGCTCGAGCGCACGATCACTTCGAGCGCGGCCTTCGCCCGGACATACGGGGTGTCCGCGGCCGGCGACGCGTTCACCACGCTCACGTGGACCACCCGCCTGACGCCGGCCTCGCGAGCGGCCGCGACCAGGGTCGCCGACCGGGCGACAGCGCCCTCAAAGGTCGAGGTGCCGCGCGGGAAACGCAGCCAGTACGTGTTGAAGAGCGTCTCGACGCCCGCGAGCGACGCCACGAGCGCCGCCGGGTCGGTCGTGTCGAATGGCTGGACACTGATCCGCTGCGCCAGCGGGTCACCCTCGCCGGATCGCCGGGTGAGCGTGACGACCTCGTGCCCGGCTGAAAGGAGCCGCTCGGTCAGGGCTCGGCCGGTGAAGCCGAACGACCCGGTGACTGCCACACGACCTCGCTTGTTCAGGGCGGACGCTCCTCAACTTCTCGAGAAATGTGCTACTGCACTGTAGCACATAGTGTCGAGCCGACAGAGGTTCGCAGTGACGCCCGGGCCTCGAGCGCGTCGTAGGCTTCGGCACCGAGGTGGAGAAGGGACGCTCGCAGGCGATGGAGACGCTGCTCGACCTGATCGACGACGCGGTGGCGCGATTCGGCGATCGACCCGCGCTGGCGATCCGGCACGAGGATGGGACGACCGAAAGCTGGACCTACCGCGAGCTCGACCGGCGCTCGCGCGCGGCGGCCTTCCGATTGCGCGCCCTCGGTCTGCAGCCGGGCGATCGGATCCTGACCTGGTCGCCGTCGACACCCGAGCTGCCGGCGACCTACTTCGGCGCGATCCGCGCCGGCCTCGTGATCGTCCCCCTCGACCTGCGCATGTCAGCGGACGCGATCGGCGGGATCGTGCGGTCATCGGGCGCCAAGCGCCTGATCCTCGGGACCGGCCGCGACGCACCGGATCCGAACGAGTTCGGCATGGGCGCGATCGCCACGACCGGCGTCGAGACCATCGGTGCGGCCCCGGACGCAGCGGATGCGCCGCTCCCCGCCGGTTGGGAGGAGCAGGTCGCGGCCTGGCCCAGGCCGAAAGCCAGCGACCTGGTCGAGCTGATCTTCACCTCGGGCACGACCGGCACGCCGAAGGGCGTGATGCTCGCCCACGACAACGTGCTCGCGTCGAACCGCACGTTCCACCGGATTATCCCACCGCTCGAGCACCGGATCGTCTCGCTGCTGCCGTTGTCGCACCTGCTCGAGCAGGCGGTCGGGCTGGTCTATGCGCTGTCGGTCGGGGCGAGCGTGCTGTACGTCCGAAGCCGCAACCCGCGCGTCATCTTCGAGGCGCTCCGCGAGCACCGGGTGACATCGATGATCGTCGTCCCGCAGGTCCTCGACCTGTTCTGGAGCGCGATCGAGCGCGAGGTGGAGAAGACCGGCCGGACGAAGCTGTTCGAGCGCCTGCGATCGATCGCTCGCCGGCTGCCGATGACGGCCCGGCGGCTCCTGTTCCGGCGCGTTCACTCGCAGCTGGGCGGGTCGTTCCGGCTGTTCGTGTCGGCCGGGGCGTTCCTGCCGCCGGCGCTCCAGCAGGCGTGGGAGGACATGGGCGTCACCGTGCTCCAGGGCTACGGTGCCACCGAGACCGGGACCGGCTCGTGTACGACGCTCGAAGACCACGGGTTGGGCACCGTCGGCCGGCCGCCGGAAGGCATCGACATGCGCCTGGCCCCCGACGGCGAGGTGCAGTTCCGTGGCCCAACCCTGTTCAAGGGCTACTGGAACGCGCCCGAGCTGACCGCCGCGGCCTTCACCGAGGACGGCTGGTACAAGACCGGCGACATCGGCCACCTCGACCAGGCGGGCCGCCTGATCCTGTCGGGGCGCAAGAAGGACATCATCGTCCTGCCCAACGGGTTCAACGTGTACCCCGAGGACATCGAGAACGCCCTGCGCATCGCCGGCCAGCGCGACTCGGTGATCCTCGAAACGGCACCCGGCCGGATCGAGGCGGTCCTGCTCGCGCCAGGCGGTCCGATCCGTGCCGCGGGCGAGGCGCTCGCATTCGACCCTGCCGCTCCGCCGCCCGAGGTCAAGGCCACGATGGACGCGGCGGTGAAGGCCGCAAACACCACCCTCGGTCCGAACCAGCGGATCGTTGGGTGGCGGCTCTGGCCCGAGTCCGACTTCCCACGCACGCACACGCTCAAGGTCAAACGCGATCGGGTGCGCGACTGGGTCGGCGCCGTGAATCCGATCTGAGGTCGAGCCCGGTCAGCTCCCGACCGGGACCGCGACACCCAGCGTGTTGAGGGCGTCCTCGATCAGGTGGGTTCGCGTGTCCGGGGCGCTGCCCGGGTTCCACGTGAAGAAGATCACGGTCGAGCCGACGATGCGCAGCACGAAGTGGGAGCCGGGCGGAAACTGGATCGCTCCCGGCCCGCTGGCGATGTAGCGGGCCTGGTCGAACGCGGCGCTCTCCGCCGCCACGGCCGAGCCGAGCGAGTAGATGACGATGTAGCCATGGTCCGGGTCGTCCGGCAGGGTCGCCTGCAGCACCGACCGCGCTGCGCCGGTCATGAGCGCGCCTTCGGGCGGGCGGTACGGACGGGCCGTGTCGACGGCCTGCAGCCCCGCGGCGCCGAGGGCCCCGATGACCTGCTGCTTCGTCGCAGCAGTGGCATCGCCTGGGGGGCCCGGCGTCGAGCCGGCGGGCGGAAACGTCGGCCCGGACGCGCCGCAGCCGAGGACAGAGATGGCCAGCAGCATCCAGGCGGCGGGCCGAGCGGCCTGGACTGCGCGGCTCATCCGGGGGGCCAGGAGAACGCGCGGCCGCCCATCAGGTGGAAGTGCAGGTGGTCGACGGTCTGGCCGCCCCACGCGCCGACGTTGGTCACGATGCGGTAGCCGCCGTCGGCGAGGCCTTCGGAGCGCGCGATCGCCGCGGCCATCGCGAAGATGTGGCCGACGAGGTCCGCGTCCGCGTCGGTCAGCTCCGCGGCCGATGGGATGTGGTCGCGGGGCATGACCAGGACGTGCGTCGGCGCGCGTGGCGAGATATCGCGGATCGCAATCACGGTGTCGTCCCCGGCCACGCTCGTCGAGGGGATCTCGCCGGCGACGATCCGGCAGAAGAGGCAGGTCGGGTCGCGCCGCGGCGTTTGGGCGCCGGCTGCTTCGGCGCTCACCAGAGGGCCGGCTTCGTGCTCATCAGGAAGCCGATGGTACCCACGAGCCCGGCCATCACATACGAGATGTAGCGCTGCCGTCGGGCGAGCGCGGGCCAGCGCGGGTCGCTGCCATTGGCCAGCCCGATGAGGCTGCGGAGGCGCGGCACCTGGATGAAGTACGCCAGCGCGAGGTTGAGCGCGTAGATCACGAGCGCGACGAGCAACCAGGGCTGGGCGAGGATGGCGAACCCGAGCATCGAGACGAGCCCGATCCCCGTCAGCGCGAGCCCGAGGCCGATCCAGACCGTGCCCCTCGCCTGGATCGCGAGCAGGGTCCGCATCGTCCGACCTGTCTTCGCCGGATCGAGCGAGCCGCGCCGGGCGCGGAAGGCGAATGGCAGCAGCAGCGACGGCACGAACAGCGCGATCGCGAGCGCGATGTGCACGATCAACAGGGCCGGGAATACGATGGGGGGCACGTCCGGGATTGTAGGTGCGGGGCCCGGTCAGCCCGGACGCGACGCCTCGAGCGCCACCCAATCCGACTCGTACCAGCGGCCGACGATCTCGAGGCCGGCACGCTCGAGTGCGGCCCTGGTCTCGGGCTCGCGGTCGACGAAGATGCCCGAGGCGATCAGCGTCCCATCGGGCACGAGCTCGGTGGCGAGATTCGCCGCGTGCTCGATCAGGACACCGGCGATGAGGTTGGCGAGAACGACGTCGAATGGGCCCTCGTCGGTAGGCAGCGTGCCCTCGCGGGCGCGCACGCGACGGCCGACACGGTTGTGGCGTGCATTGGCGATGGTCGCCTCGACGGCGACGGGGTCGATATCGACGCCGAGGACTCGCGTCGCGCCGAGGCGGACAGCGGCGATCGACAGGATCCCCGAGCCGCAGCCGACGTCGAGGGCGCGACCGAGCGGCCCTCGATCTGCCCGGCCCTCCAGCGCCTCGAGACACAGCCGTGTCGTCGGGTGGAGGCCCGTCCCGAACGCCATCCCCGGGTCGAGGTCGATGACCACCTCGTCGCCCGTGCGCCGATGCCGCAGCCAGCTCGGCTTGATCACGAGCCGCCGCCCGAGCCGGATCACGTGGAAGTGGGCCTTCCATGCCTCCGCCCAGTCGGCCTCCTCGACGATGCGCGTCCGCAGGTCGCCGATCGAGCGCAGCCCGAACGCCTGGAGATGACCGAGCGCCTCGGTCACGGTCGCCGTCGCCAGGCCCGTCAGCGCGGCGTCGAACGCCGGCACGTAGGCGCGAATCGTCGCGGGCCGGGACGGGTTGATTCGCGCGCCGAGGCCATCCTCGACGAGCTCGAAGCCAGGTTCGACGCTCGTGCCGGCAGGCGCGACCCGCCCCAGGATCTCGCTGACCGCCTCGACAGCCTCGGTGTCGGCCTCGACCGACAGCTCGAGCCATCGGCCGGCCCGCCCGGCCGATCCCGTGCCCCGCGGTCGCCTCGACGGGATCCGTGCTGACGGGGGTCGGGGCAGCACCCTACGCGAGCTTGTCCCGGACCCGGTCCAGCAGGCCGCCCTCGGTCACGATCTCGCCCGTCGCCCTGGCGTATGCCTCGAGCGCCTCGCGCTGGGCTCGCGAGAGATGATGCGGGACGTCGACGTCGACGATGACGTGCAGGTCGCCGCGCTGGCCGGCCCGGCGCAGGTACGGCACGCCCTTGCCACGGAGCCGAATCTCGGTTCCGGGCTGCGTGCCTGGCTTCACCTCCACGACCTCCTCGCCGCCGACGATCGGGACCGTGATGGTCGTGCCGAGCGCGGCCTGGGCCAGCCCGACCGATGCCTCGAAGATCAGCTCGGTCCCCTCGCGCTTGAGCGACGCGTGCGGTGCGACGTGGACCGCGACGTAGAGCGAGCCGGCCGGCCCACCCCGAGGGCCCGCCTCGCCCTCGTTGGACAGGCGGATCTGGTGGCCCTCGTCGATGCCCGGCGGGATCGTGACCTGGAGCGTCCGCGTCCGCTCGATGCGCCCCTCGCCCCTGCACGTCTCGCAGGGCGTCTCGACGATCTTGCCGTCGCCCTTGCAGCGCGGGCACGTGGTTACGTTGATCATCTGGCCGAGCATCGTCTGGCGGACGCCTCGGACCTCACCGCGCCCGTTGCACTGTGGGCACGTGATCGGCTGCGTCCCCGGCTTCGCGCCGTTGCCGCCGCACGTCTCGCACCTGGCCAGGACCGGGAACTCGATCTCCTTCGACGCGCCGAGGATCGCCTCCTCGAACGTGATCCGGAGGTCGTAGCGCAAGTCCGAACCGGCCGCCGGGCGGCCGCGTCGCGTGCCCGCCGCGGCGGCGCCGAAGAACGCGTCGAAGATGTCGGCGAACCCGCCGGCGAAGCCGGCGCCCGCCTCCGATCCGGCCGTCCCGAACAGGTCGTAGCGCTGCCGGCGCTCCGGGTCGGACAGGACCTGGTACGCCTCGCTGATCTCCTTGAACCGGAGGGCCGCCTCGGGGTCCGGGCTCACGTCCGGGTGCCACTGCTGGGCGAGCCGCCGGTATGCCTTCTTGATCTCGGCATCGCTGGCGGTCCGCTCGACGCCGAGGGTCACGTAGTAGTCGCTGATGGCCATCGACACACAAGTCTACGGTCGAACGGCGCGGTCCTCAGCGAGCTCGATCGCCCGACGCACGACAGCATCGAGCATCGACGCCGTGAGCTTGCCGGTGAACGTGTTCTGCTGGCTCGGGTGGTAGCTGCCGAGGAGCGTCCGGCGGCCGATCCGCACCTCCGCGGCGTGGCCGAACCGCGGCCGCGACCGAGGTGCCGCCTCGCCCATCGCCGCGAACGTCGCCAGCGCCGCGTCCCAGGCGAACGCGCCGAGCGCCAGCACCACGCGCACCCGGTCGAGCGCGGCCAGCTCCCGGATGAGGTACGGCGCGCAGTTGTTGCGCTCCGACGGGAGCGGCTTGTTGCCCGGCGGTGCGCATTTGACGGCGGCCGTGACCCAGCAGTCGATCGCATGCAGTCCGTCGCCGGCACGGACGCTCGTCGGCTGGCTGGCCAGGCCGGCACGGTGGAGGGCCGCCCACAGGAAGTCGCCGCTTGAGTCCCCCGTGAAGATGCGGCCGGTCCGGTTGCCACCGTTCGCCGCCGGCGCGAGCCCAAGGATCAGGATCCGCGCCTTCGGGTCGCCAAAACCAGGGAGTGGACGCGCCCAGTAGGTCTCGCCGGCGAAGCGACGCGGCGCCTCGCGGGCGGCTCGTTCGCGCCACTCCACGAGACGCGGGCAGCGCACGCAGTCGACGACATCTCGCTCGAGCGCGACGAGGAGCTCGCGGCGGTCGGTTGCCGTCGTCGCGCTACTTGAGCAGGAGCTTGTCCAGCCGCCGGGACACGACTGCCAGGCCGATGAGGCCCATGGTCGTGAGGTACGCGACGTGGACGAGCGTGTCGGGCCCGACGACCCCGACGGCAAGCGTCCGCAACAGGTCGACCCCCTGGTACAGCGGCGTGAGCTGGATGATGATCCGGGCGCCCTCGGGGAAGCTGTCGAGCGGGAAGAACGTGCCGCTGAACAGGAACATCGGCAGCACCACGAGCTGGATCAGGTCGAAGTCCTGCCAGGTGCGCATGAACGAGGTCGCGGCCATGCCGACGGCGGCAAACGCGAACCCGATCAACAGCGCGCCGGGCAGCGTCAGCAGGATCAGCGGCGAGCGCACCATCCCGAACAGCACCATCACCGCCAGGAAGCCGACCGTGTACAGCCCGCCCCGGATGAGCGCCCACGCCAGCTCGCCGAGTGAGATGTCCGCCGGCGACATCGGCGTGGTCAGGATCGACGCGAACGTCTTGTCGTAGTTCAGCTTGAAGAAGAAGTTGAACGTGCTCTCCGTGATCGCCCCGTTCATCGCCGAGGCGGCGAGCAGTGCCGGCGCGACGAACAGCGCGTACGGGATCGGCTGGCCGCCGGGTCCGGTCACGTCGCCCACGAGCCGGCCGAGCCCGAACCCGATCGAGAGCAGGTAGAACAGCGGCTCGAAGAAGCCCGAGAAGAGCACGAGCCAGCCGTGCTTGTACACGAGCAGGTTGCGCTCGATCATGCGCAGCGCCCGCCGGCTGCCGAATGCGAACATCGGCGTGAGCCGCAGCGCGGTCACGAGGGGGCCACCCGGATCATCCCTTCACAAGCCGTGCTTCGACCGTCCGCATCGCGACCGCGACGCCGATCACCGTGATCGTGATGAGAAGGAGGGCGTGGATCACGGCGAGGAGCGGCGTGTCGCCGACGGTCCCGAGCATGAGCTGCCGGCACAGGTCGACTCCGTGCCACAGCGGCGAGAGCCACGCGACCGGCTGGAGGAACGACGGCAGGCTCTCGATCGGGAAGAAGGTGCCGCTGAACAGGAACAGCGGCGTGACGCCGAAACGGAACAACGTGGCGAACCGATCCGGCGTCCGCTGGGTCGCCGTGAAGGCCATCATCGGCGTGGCGAATGCGAGGCCGGTCAGGACCGCGCACGGTACCGCGAGCACGACCAGCGCCGACCGGCTCGCCCCGAACAGCACGATCACGAAGGCGAATACCGCCCCGACGAGGGCGAGCCGGAGCGCTATCCAGATGACATTGCCGTACACGATGTCGCTCGGCTGGATCGGCGTCGCGAACATCGCGTGGAAGACCTTGTTCCACTGCAGGCCGCCGAGGATCGGGAAGCTCGCCTCGAACGAGCCGGTCTGCATGACCGTGGCCGCGAGCAACCCGGGGGCGAGGAACTGGAGATACGTCAGCCCGTGCAGGACGGCGTCCTGGGAGCGATCGACGTAGCCGCCGAGCCCGAAACCCATGGCGGTCAGGAACAGCACGGGGATGCCGAACGAGCCGAAGATCGACGCCCGGAACGTGCGCCGGTACTGAAGCGCGCGATGCTCCACGACCCGGCGGACGGTCGACCACGACGACCCGAGCGGTGGGAGGGGCGCGGTCGTGCGCCGGTCGCGAGCGCCGGCGATCGCGCTCATCCGCGTGTCACTCGATCAGCGACCGGCCGGTGAGCCGGAGGAACACGTCCTCGAGGGTCGATCGCCGGACGAGGACCGTCTCCGGGTGCAGGCCCCGGCTTCGGGCGGACGCGACGACGTCCTCGCCATCGTCGGCGTACAGCAGGACCCGGTCGGGCAGTCGCTCGATGCGCTCTGCCAGGCCGTCGAACTGCCCGTCGAGCGTTTCCTGGATGCCCGGCGCGAAGCGGAACTCCGCGACCTCCTTCGTCGAGTAGCGCTCGATCAGCTGGCGGGGTGAGCCCTCGGCCACGATCTTCGCCTTGTCCATGACCACGAGGCGGTCGCACAGCTGCTCGGCCTCGTCCATGTAGTGCGTCGTGAGGACGAGGGTCACGCCACGCTGCTTGAGGCGGTACAGCCGATCCCAGAGCAGGTGCCGCGCCTGCGGGTCGAGGCCGGTCGTCGGCTCGTCGAGGAGCATCAGGTCGGGCTCGTTGATCAGGCTCCGCGCGATCGTCAGGCGCCGCTTCATCCCGCCCGACAGCGGCTCGACGAGGTCCTTGCCGCGATCGCTGAGCTGCACGAAGTCGAGCAGCTCGTCGGCACGCTTCGCGCATTCCTCCCTGGGCAGCCCGAAGTACCGCCCATAGATCAGCAGGTTCTCGCGGACGGTCAGCTCGTTGTCGAGCGTGTCGTGCTGGGGCACGACACCGAGCCGTGCCCGGATTCGCGGGCCATCGCGCCGCGGGTTCATGTCGAGCACGCTGAGCTCGCCATCGCTGATCGGCGAGGTACAGCCGATCATGCGCATCGTCGAGGTCTTCCCGGCGCCGTTGGGCCCGAGGAAGCCGAAGGCCTCGCCGGGCTGGACGTCGAAGTCGACGCCGTCGACCGCGGTGAACTCGCCGAATCGCTTCGTCAGCTTCCGGGCATGGATCAGCGGCGCCGCATCGGCTCCCGGGCCGCGACGGGCGGCGGGCTCGGCTGTGGGCCTGGGCTGCGATGGCTCGACGGAGGCGCCGGACGCCGCCACGTTTGTCTCGCTCATGAACCGTGAAATCCTAGCCGGGGACTCGGCGGATCGCAGGCGGGTGCTGGTTGCGGGAGGGCGGCGCCGGACGGCGAGTTCTACGCTCCGAGAATGATCGGCATTGATCGCGAGGCACTGGTCCGCGAGGCGATGGCGCTCGCCGCCGAGGCCGGCCTCCGCGGCGATCCTCCGTTCGGAGCGTTGCTCGTCGACCCGTCTGGCGCCGTGGTGGCGCGGGCGTCGAACCGCCAGGTCTCGGGCGGCGACCCGATCGCGCACTCGGAGCTCGAGCTGCTGCGCGCCGCGGCGCAAGCCGGCCATCGATCACCGCTCGATGGGTACGTCATCGTGGTGAATGCCGAGCCGTGCTCGATGTGCGCGTCGGCCATCGTCAAAGCCGCGCCCGCCGAGCTCATCTACGGCGCGCCCCACGAGCCGCACATGGACCCCGACCTCGGCGTGGCCGAGGTGTTCGCTCGCGCCCGGCGGCCGCCACGTGTCACCCCCGGGGTGCTGGCCGCCGAGTCGGCCGCCCAGATCGAGGGCTTCCGGGGCGCCGAGGTGCGCGGCCCGATCGACTGACGCTCGCCCGATCGACAGACGCTCGCCCGATCGGTTGACGGCTAGCCGGCCTGGGCCCGTGGCTCCGCGCGCGCCTCGCCGGCATGCGCGATGTGCCGCAGCTCGCGCCACAGGACCGCGACCAGCAGCACCGAGCCGGCGAAGCCGAACCAGAACGGCGCGGTGATCCCGAACGATCGGGCGAGGAGGCCGCCGATCGGCGTGCCGACCACGATCCCGCCGGTGAGCCCCACGGTGTAGATGCCGCCGACCCTGCCCATGAGCTCGTCGGGGACCGCCCGCTGCCTGATCGTGATCGAGGTCGTCCACCAGACGACCTCGTGGGCGCCGAACACGACCATCGTCAGGAGCGCCACCTCGGGCGATCTGGTCAGCGCGAAGATGAGGTGCGTGCCGGTCTCGATGAGCAGGCCGGCCCGCATGAGGTCGGCGAGGCTGAACCGGCGTTCGAGCGCTCCGTAGGCGGCGGTCCCGATGATCCCGCCAATCGCCGACGCGGTCGTCAGCAGCCCGAAGCCGACGCTGTCCATGCCCAGCCGGTCCCCGGCGTAGAGCACGAGCACGGACCAGGCGGCGCCGAACGTGACATTGAACGCGACGACGGTCAGGGCGAGCGTGCGCATCGGTGGGTTGGTTCGCAGCCACCGGAAGCCGTCGGCAAGGTCGCGCCACACCGAGCTGGCGGGCGGCGGCGTTGCGGGACTCGTTGCAGTCGCGGCGCGCGGCTCCGTTGGGGCTGCTGGCGCCGTTGCGCCTGCCGGCTCCGATTCGGCTGCCGGCTCCGTCGCCGGCCCGCTCGCCACCGAGCTCGCGATCCTCGACACGAGCACCGCCCCGAGCGCGTAGCAGACCGCATCGGTCGCGAACGGGATGGCCATGCCCGCGACGAACAGGAACGCTCCGATCGGCGGCCCGATCAGCTGGTTCATGAGCAGGTACCCGCCCTGGAGCCGGGCGTTCGCGAGCCCGATCGACGCCCGCGGGACAAGCCGCGGGAGCAGGCTCGTCGAAGCGAGGTCCGCGAACGTCTCGGCGGTCCCGAGCAGGAGCAGCCCGAGCAGGACGATCGGGACGCTGATCGACCCGGTCGCGATGGTCGTCGCGAGCACCGCGAGCACCCCAGCCCGCACGAGGTTGACGAGGATGATGATCCGGCGTCGATCCGCTCGGTCGACGACCACGCCCGCGAACGTCCCGAACACGAGCGAGGGCAGGAACTCGCAGAAGAACGCGAGCGAGACCACGAACGGATCGCGCGTCTGGCTGGCCACGAGGAGGGGCCCGGCGGCGAGCACGATCCCGTCGCCGATGTTGGTCAACGTTGAGGCGGACCACAGCCAGCGAAAGCCGGCGCCGAGACGTGCAGGCAGGACGCTACCGACGACCGCCTCGAGGGCCCTGGGCATGGGCGGGTCAGCCTATCGCAGACTTCCCGGCGAACTGCCCGATAAGCCATGACGCCGATGCTTTGGGCATGGACTCCGTGCGGGTCGGTCGCGTCATTCGTGCGCTTCGAATCCACCGGGGCTGGCGGCAGCTCGATCTCGCAGGGCGGGTCCGTGTTTCGCAGTCGCTGATCGCGCGTGTCGAGCGCGGTGGCGCCGGACGAGTGACCGTCGACACCCTCGAGCGTGTCGCGGCGGCGCTCGACGCCCGACTCGTCGTTCGCGTCGATTGGCAGGGCGAGGCGGCCGACCGGCTGCTCGATGCGGACCACGCCGCGCTCGTCGAGGAGGTCCTCTCGATCCTCCGAGGCGCGGGCTGGGAGTGCCTGCCCGAGGTGACATTCGCCGCGCCTGGCGAACGAGGATCGATCGACGTCCTCGCCTGGCATGCCGCCAGCGCGACGCTTCTCGTCGTGGAGGTCAAGTCGGTCGTTCCCGACGTCCAGGGCACCATCTCGACCTTCGATCGAAAGCTCCGGCACGCCGATTCAGTGGCTCGCGCAGGTGGGTGGCGCCCGGCTCGGGTCGCCGCATTGCTCGTCATCGGCGAAAGCCGGACATCCCGCCGGCGGGTCGAGGCGCACGCCTCGACGTTCGCTGCTCGGTTCCCAGATCGTGGTAGGACGACGCGGCGCTTCCTCGCACGGCCTGCGGACACGCCAGCGCTTCGTGGTCTCTGGTTCCTGTCAGCCAGAACCAGGACGACTATTCGTCACCGGGTCGCCAAGCGCCGCACCACGGCCTGAGCGTGGCCCGGACGTGGAGTCTCGTCAGGTAGTCACCAGGCGGGTCGGTGCTAGCGATGTGCTGACGAGTACCCGTGCCAGTTCTAGGTGACGGTCGCGCGCTGTCTCGCGCTTCGTGGACACACGCGCAAAGAGAAGCGCCGCCGGCTTGAGCCCGCGGCGCTTTGCTCTGCTTGCCTGCCCGAGGGCGGAACCTCGGTGCGTTAGACCTCCTTGAACTCGCCTTCGACGGCGTCGTCGGAGGAGCCGGAGTCGGCGCCGCCGGAGCGGGCGCCTGCGCCGGCAGGTTCACCTTCGGTGGCGCCGCCCTCGCCGCCCGCCTCGCCCGTACCGTCACCGCCGGACGATCCGTCCGGCCCGCCGGACGCGGCCGACGCCTGGTAGGCCGCCGTGGCGACCCGGCTGAGCGTGCCGGTCAGCGCGTCCATGCCGGACTTCACCGCCGTCATGTCGGAGCCCTTGAGCGCCTCGCGCAGCGCCTCGACCTGCCGCTCGACCTCGGCGCGATCCTCGGCCGACACCTTGTCGCCGAGGTCGCCGAGCGTGCGCTCGGCCTGGTAGGTGAGCTGCTCCGCCTGGTTGCGGGTCTCGACCTCCTCGCGGCGCTGCTTGTCCTCCTCGGCATGCTCCTGGGCGTCGCGGACCATCTTGTCCACGTCGTCCTTGGAGAGCATGGACGAGGCGGTGATGCGGACCTGCTGCTCCTTGCTCGTCGCGCGGTCCTTGGCCCGCACGTCGAGGATGCCGTTCGCGTCGATGTCGAACGTGACCTCGATCTGGGGGATGCCGCGCGGCGCCGGCGGGATGCCGTCGAGGATGAACCGGCCGAGAGTCTTGTTGTCCTGGGCGAAGTCACGCTCGCCCTGCAGGACGTGGATCTCGACCTGGTTCTGGTTGTCCGACGCGGTCGAGAAGATCTGCGACTTCGACGTCGGGATCGTGGTGTTCCGATCGATCAGCTTGGTCATGACGCCGCCGAGCGTCTCGATGCCCAGCGACA
>Ga0066709_100001869_pt1 | contig 14601 bp, 12 predicted proteins | sample GraSoiAngelo_158_FD_79665 | JGI IMG/M metagenome (GOLD analysis project Ga0066709, IMG submission 79665) | Grasslands soil microbial communities from the Angelo Coastal Reserve, California, USA - 14_1009_16_30cm | ecosystem: Environmental > Terrestrial > Soil > Grasslands | place: USA...
CATAGTGACGAAGCGATCGCGTTCGAGCCCGGCACCGTGTGGTGTGATGTCGTGGCGTTCGAACAGGCTTGCAAGGCGGGACACGTCACACAAGCGCTTCAACTGTATCGCGGCGGATTCCTCGAAGGTTGTTTCGTGTCAGGTGGGTCAACAGAGCTGGAAGCATGGATCGGTTCGGAGCGAAGGCGTCTCGGGCATCTTGCGGGCCGTGCGGCAGCAGACGTCGTGGAAGAGGCCGAGCAAGAAGGGGATCTGCCGACGGCCGTGCAAGCCGCTCGACAGGCGATTGCCCTCCATCCTGACGACGAGAAAGGGCTCGCGCGGCTCATCGAGCTGCTGGACCGTTCCGGCGATCGCGCCGGGGCGCTGAACGAGTACGAACGTTTCCGGCGCCGGCTCCTTGAGCTCTACAACATCACGCCCTCACCCGAAACGCACGTCCGCGTGGAAGCGATCCGCGTACGATCCGAGCCGTTCGTTCCCCCCGCAGTCCAGGAACCAGTCGCCGCAGCCACGCCAGCACGGTACGCCGTGGAGGATATCAGGCCGAGCAAGCGACGGCGTCCCGTCGCGATCACGATGGCACTCCTTGCCGGCGCGATAGCCATCACGGGCGCCCTCACCGCGGTGGCGCGTCGCGGCAACGACGCGCCGACCGTGCTGGCGGTTGGCCCCATTCAGGACAGCACAGGCGCTGACAGCGCTAAGGTGACTGCCGGGCTCGCTGGCCTTCTGGCCACGAACCTCGCGCGCCTGCCGGGACTGCAGGTCGTGAGCTCGGCGCGGCTGTACGAGGTGGTCGGTCAGTTCCGAGCCCTCGGCGACACCAGTGTGCCGATTGCGCGGGCCGCGCGGCAGACGGGGGCCACGGAGCTGCTGGAAGGCGCCCTCTATCGCGCGCCGGACGGGACGCTCAGGCTCGAGCTGCGCCGCGTCGATCTCGTGCGGGGCGCGTTGCGCGGCGCGTACTCGGTGCAGGGCCCGCAGCCCTTCGCCCTCGTTGACAGCGCGACGAGTCAGCTGGCCCGGGCATTCGACCTGCGCGCATCCTCGCTTCGGATTGCCGACGTCACAACATCCTCGCTCGTGGCGCACCGCTTTTACGCGGAGGGGCTGCGTCTCGTATCGCAGAACGATCCGCGCAGCGCGCAGCGGCTCTTCGAGGCGGCGTTGGCCGAGGATTCGACCTTCGCCATGGCCGCGTACTACGTGGCGATGTGCCGCATGCAGCTCGGCGACGGGCACGGCATGCGCGCACCCCTGGTCCGAGCGGCACGTCTAGCTGATCGGACTCCCGAGCGCGAGCGGCGGCTTATCCGCACAACACTCGCACTCGTCGCGCATGAGCCGCAGGGTCTGGCCATGGCTGAGACGCTCGCCGCGCGGTACCCGACCGAGCCAGATGGCCACCTTCTGGTGGGACAGGCGCGGACGATGGCTGGCGACTTCCTCGGCGCGATCCCATACCTGCGGCGCGTGGTGGATATGGACTCGCTCGCCTTCCGAGGGGGCGCGGTGCGATGCCGGGCGTGCGACGCGTTGTTCGCTATCAGCGATGCCTACCAACTCGCGGATTCCCTGGTGGCCGCCGAACACAGCCTACGCGAGCTGCTCCGTCGCCAAGGTTCTCCGATGTGGCTCCAGGAGCTGGCCGTCGTCCTTGAGTGGCAGGGTCGGGTGGAGGAGGCGCTCGCGACATTCCAGCGCGTCCCCCGAACGTCGTCCGCTTTAGACGGCGGCCTCTTCCGTGCTTCAGTGGCGATCCGCGCAGGAAACTTCTCGCACGCCGATCGCCTCCTGAATGACATTGCTCAGGGGGGCGCGGAGGACCTGCGAAGCTCAGCGCAATGGCTTCACGCCATCAGCCTGCGCTACCAGGGGCGCATCGCGGAGGCGCTCACGGTCGCCCGGCGCATGCGGCGAGTCGCTATGGAGACCTCGGGGCAGAAGCTTCCGCTCGAGACGTCGCTGATCGCGGCGCAAGCGCTCTTCGAGATGGGCCGTCCGCGGCAGGCCGCCGCCCTCTTCGACTCACTCGGCCAGTTGGCTGGTGACTATGCGGACTTCCCCGCCCGCGTCGCACGACACCACACGTGGATGCTGACGCACCTCGTCACTGCGCTCGCTGCTGCAGGCGACACCGCGCGGCTCGCCGCGCTTGCGGACAGCATGGAGGCCTCTGGGCGCCGCAGTGCATACGGCCGTGACCCGCGCCTCCACCACTATGCGCGCGGGCTGCTCTGGCGCGCGCGCGGTCGCCTTGCGGATGCGGAGCGCGAGCTCCGCGCGGCGATCTACTCGCCGAACATGGGCTATACGAGGACCAACCTCGAGCTCGGTCGGGTGCTGCTCGAGCGCCATCGTCCGCGCGAGGCCATCGCAATCCTCGCGCCGGCGCTACGCGGGCCGCTCGACGCCTCGAACCTCTACGTTACGCACACGGAGCTTCACGAGCTGCTCGCCGGTGCCTACGACGCCGCAGGAGAGACCGACAGCGCTGCAGTGCACTATCGCTGGGTCGTCAACGCGTGGCGGAACGCCGACGCGATGTTCCAGCCGCGGCTCGATGCGGCGCGGCGCCGGCTGGCCGCACTCCAGACTCTGGTTTCGAACTGAGAAGGGCCGCAAAAAGGCGCACATGGCGGCGTTGGGCGGGTACGTGGTAAAACGTCCCGTTCGGCTAGCGTTTGCCCCATGCCGTTGCGTCTTTCCGAGCACCTCGAACACGACCGTCCCCGCGAGCGTTTCTGGGCGGTCGGACCCGCCGCGTTGACGGGGCAAGAGCTCCTGGCCATTCTCCTAGGAACAGGGACCCGTGGGCAGGATGCCCTTGCCGTGGCTGCCGAGATCCTGACCCGGGGAGATGGCTCGCTGCGGCGGCTGGCCACCCGGCCCTGGGCGGAGTTGGCGCGGATACCCGGTGTGGGGCGGGCCAAGGCAGCGCGGGTGGCGGCGGCGATCGAGCTGGGGCGGCGCGTGGGGGCGGAGGCGGAGCCCCCGCCCGAACGGATCCGGGGACCAGGCGACGTCCAGCGCTATTACGGGCTGCGGCTGCGGGACCTCGCGGTGGAAGAGTTCCATGTGCTCGCGCTCGGTAGCCAGAGCCAGATCCTGGCCGATTTGCTCATCACGCGCGGCATTCTGAACAGCTCATTGGTGCACCCGCGCGAGGTGTTCCGCGCGGCGATCGCAGAGGCGGCGGCGGGGATTATCGTGGTGCACAATCATCCGAGCGGCGACCCCACACCCTCGGCGGACGATCGCGCGGTGACGCGCCAGTTGGTCGATGCGGGGCGCGTGCTGGATGTGCCGGTGTACGACCATGTGGTGATCGGAGGAGAGCGGTACGTGAGCTTCGCGGAGGCAGGGCTGCTGTGACGAGTACGGTTCCCATCCTCGCACCCGAGCTGGCGAAGGCCGTCGCCGCGCAACGCGACCGGCTCGACCTCGACGTGTTGTCGCGCGCCTACCGCATCAGCGCCCAGGCGCATCACGGCCAGAAGCGCCTATCGGGCGACGACTTCGTGTCCCACAGCGTGGCGGTCGCGACGATTCTCGCCGAACAGCAGATGGATACGACGACGATCGCCGCCGCGCTGCTGCACGACGTGGTGGAGGATTCCGACGTCACGCTCGACCTGTTGCGCAAGGACTTCGGCAACGAAGTCGCCGATCTGGTGGACGGCCTCACCAAGATTTCGACGCTCACGTTCCGTTCGACCGCCGAAGAGCAGGCCGAGAACTACCGCAAGCTGCTGATGTCGGTCGCGCGGGACGCGCGCGTGATCATCATCAAGCTCGCCGACCGGCTGCATAACATGCGCACGCTCGATCCGTTGCCGCCGGAGAAGCGCAAGCGCATTGCGCTGGAGACGCGCGAGCTGTACGCGCCGCTGGCGCATCGCTTCGGCATGGCCGGCGTGAAGGCGGAGCTCGAGGATCTGTCGTTCAAGTATCTCGAGCCGGACGACTACAAACAGCTGTCGCGGCACGTCAAGGCGAAGCGGGTGGAGCGGGACCGGACCATCGAGCGGATGCGCGCGCCGCTGTCCGACGAGCTGCGCCGCGCCGAGATCGCGGGCTGGGAGATTGTCGGCCGGCCCAAGAACCTCTGGTCCATCTTCAAGAAGATGAAGAAGCGCGGCAAGCCGTTCGACGAGATTTACGACCTGCTGGCGGTCCGCGTGCTCGTCAACAGCATCACCGACTGCTACCACGTGCTGGGCATCATCCACCACACGTGGACGCCGCTGCAGGAGCGGATCAAGGACTACATCGCGAGCCCCAAGTCGAACGGCTATCAGTCCCTGCACACCACGGTGTTCGGACCGGCCGGGCAGCTGTACGAGATCCAGATCCGCACCCGCGACATGCACCGCACGGCGGAGTACGGTATCGCCGCGCACTGGCTGTACAAGGAGAACGGCAAGGGTGCCGACGAGCTCGATCACCATCTGTCGTGGTTCCGCCAGCTCATCGAGCTGCAGCAGGATGCGCACAGTCCGGAGGAGTTTCTCGAGTTCCTGAAGATCGACCTCTATCAGGACGAGATCTTCGTGTTCACGCCGCGCGGTGACGTGAAGCGGCTGCCCAAGGGCGCGACGCCGATCGATTTCGCGTTCATGGTGCACACCGAGGTGGGTCAGCATTGCAACGGGGCACGGGTGAATGGCCGCATCGCGCCGCTGCACCGCGCGCTGCGCAACGGCGACACGATCGAGGTCCTCACGTCACCGCAGGCGAAGCCGTCCCGCGACTGGCTGGCGCACGTCCAGACGGGCCGCGCCCGCCAGAAGATCCGGCAGTGGATCAAGCAGGAGGAGCAGGAGCGCAGCGTGACGCTGGGACGGGAAATCCTGGCGCGCGAGGTGCGCCGCCGGCGGCTCGATGCGCCCACACCAGACCAGTTGGAACAGGCCGCGCAGAAGCTGGGACTCGGCGCCGCCGAGCAGGTGGAGACGGCGATCGGCCGGGGAGACGTGCAGATCGGCCAGGTGATCAACGCGCTGTATCCCGACGTACCTGCGGACGAGCAGCACTCACCCAAGCCGACGGCGTTCGGGCGGGTCATCGAACGCTTGCGCCTGGGCCGGGGCATCAAGATTCACGGCGTCGAGGGGTTGATGGTGCGCTACGCGCAATGCTGCCAGCCCGTCCCGGGTGATCCGGTGGTGGGGTACGTCACGCAAGGGCGCGGCATCTCGATCCATCGCAACGATTGCCCCAACCTGCTCACGCTCTCGGGCGATGAAGAGCGTCGGGTGGAGATCGACTGGCGTGAGGTGGAGGGTGAGACGTTCGTGGTGCGCCTGGCGGTCAGCGGCGAGGACCGTCGCGGCCTCTACGCCGACATCTGCGAGGCCATCAGCGGCACCGGCACCAACATCCGCAGTGCGGAGCTGGCCTCCAAAGACGGCGTCGTCTTCGGGTCGGTGCTGGTCGAGGTCGAAAACCACACCCACCTGCACAAGGTCCTGAAGGCGGTCCGCAAAGTGAAGGGTGTGACGGAGATTGCGCGGCGGGACTCGGGCGGTCCCGCTGAAGTCGTCGTCGGTTAGGTTTCCCTCCTATGCCTTTTGAGCTTGGTCCAGCCCCGCCGCCGGCGGGCGATCAGCCACGCGCCATTCGCGAGCTGAGCGCGGGCCTGCGCCGCGGCGACAAATATCAGACCCTGCTGGGCGTCACCGGATCGGGCAAGACGATGACGATGGCGCATGTCGTCGCCGACTTCGGCAAGCCCACGCTGGTGCTGTCGCACAACAAGACGCTCGCCGCGCAGCTGTACGGCGAGCTGAAAGCGTTCTTCCCGTCGAGTGCCGTCGAGTTCTTCATCTCCTACTACGACTACTACCAGCCCGAGGCGTACGTGCCGTCGACGGACACCTACATCGCCAAGGACTCGTCGATCAACGACGACATCGAGCGGCTGCGGCTGCGCGCGACGTCGAGCCTGATGGAGCGCGACGACGTCATCATCGTCGCCAGCGTATCGGCGATCTACGGCCTCGGCGATCCGGAGCTGTACAAGGAGCTGCTGGTGACCGCGCAGCAGGGCGAGACGCGGGGTCGCGACGCGCTGCTGGCCGATCTCGTAGCCGTGCAGTACCAGCGCAACGACGTCGGCTTCGAGCGCGGCACCTTCCGCGTCCGGGGCGATACGGTCGAGGTCTTCCCGGCCTATGACGAACAGGCGGTGCGCATCGAGTTCTGGGGCGATGAAATCGAGCGCATCGCCAAGATCGATCCGCTCACCGGCAACGTCATCAAGCAGATGGACAAGTGCGCGATCTACCCGGCGACGCACTTCGTCACGCAGCGGGCCACGATCGAGCGCGCCGTGTCGCGGATCAGAGCCGAGCTGGCGGAACGGCTGGCGGAGCTGCGGGCCCAGAACAAGCTGCTCGAGGCGCAACGACTCGAGTCCCGCACGCACTTCGACATCGACATGCTGATGGAAGTCGGTCGCTGTGCCGGCATCGAGAACTACTCACGCCTGTTCAGTGGCCGCCAGCCGGGCGAGCGACCGGCCTGCCTGCTCGACTATTTCCCCGACGACTTTCTCTGCATCATCGATGAGTCGCACCAGACGCTGCCGCAGCTCGGCGCCATGTACGAGGGCGACCGCTCGCGCAAGCAGACGCTGGTGGACTACGGCTTCCGGCTACCCTCGGCGCTGGACAACCGGCCGCTCCGCTTCGATGAGTTCATGGGGCTGGTGCCGCGCATGGTATTCGTCTCGGCGACGCCGGGGCAAGACGAGCTGCAGCTCTCGGGCGGCGTCATCGTCGAGCAGATCATCCGGCCGACCGGCCTCGTGGATCCGACCGTCGACATCCGGCCGGTGGCGGGGCAGGTGGACGACCTGCTGAGCGAGATCCGCCAGCGCGAGAAGAAAAACGAGCGGGTCCTGGTCACGACATTGACCAAGCGCATGGCGGAGGATCTCACCGACTATTTGCAACAGCACGGTGTCCGCGTGCGCTACCTGCATTCCGAAATCGACGCCATCGAGCGCGTGGAGATCATCCGCGGCCTCCGGCTCGGCGAGTTCGACGTCCTGGTGGGAATCAACCTCCTGCGCGAAGGCTTGGACTTGCCGGAGGTCTCGCTCGTCGCCGTGCTCGATGCCGATCAGGAGGGCTTCCTGCGATCGGATCGGTCGCTGATCCAGACCGTCGGACGCGCGGCGCGCCACCTCAGCGGCAAAGCGATTCTCTACGCCGATCGCGTCACCGGCTCGATGGAGCGCGCGTTGAGCGAGATGAACCGGCGCCGCGAAACGCAGCTCGCCTATAACGTCGCGCACGGCATCACGCCGAGGTCGATCGTGAAATCGGTGGGCGACATTCGCTTCGTCACGCGGGTCGCTGATGCCAGAGTTGCGAAGCCCGGTACGGCTGTCCACCGGCCGGCCGACGAGAGCGAGCGCGAGACGCTCATCCGTATGTTGGAGCAACAGATGCAGGCGGCGGCGGAAGAGTTGGATTTCGAGCTGGCGGCGGTGCTGCGCGATCAGCTCCTGGAGCTCAAGGCCGATGCGCCTGTCCGCGAGCGAGTTCAGCCGGTTCGGTGAGGAGCTCGGCGCCCAGCTCACCGCTCCTGCCGTCATCGGGTTGTCGGGAGAGCTGGGAACCGGGAAGACGACGCTGGTCCAGGCCATCTGTCGTGGCCTGGGAGCGCGCGCCCGCGCGACGAGTCCCACCTACGCCCTCGTCCATCACTACGACGCAGGGATAACGCCGGTCTACCACGTCGACTGCTATCGCCTGCGCCACCCCGATGAAGCGCGCGACCTCGGTTTCGACGACATGACGCGGGAGCGCGCGATCATCCTCATCGAATGGCCGGAGCGCGCGGGAACATGGGCGCCGCCGCTCGATCGGCATTTCCGGCTGTCCTACGACGTCGACCCGTCGCGGCGGGTGGTGGAAGAATCGGCGGGTGTGTGAGCAAGCCATGGCTCGCCATCGACACTACCACGGACGTCGCGAGCGTTGCGCTCGGCACCTGGAGAGCCGGAGGGGGGAGCCACTCCATCGGCGCCCGGCAACATGCCGCGCAAATCGTCCCGATGATCGCGCAGGTGCTCGGCAACACACGCGTCGACGAGCTCGAGGGCATTGTGGTAGGAGATGGGCCCGGCAGTTTCACGGGACTGCGGATCGCATGGGCGGCTGCCAAAGGTCTCGCCCACGAGCATCACCTCCCAGTCCTCGCGGTGCCGACGCTGCATGCCGTCGCGTATGACAACGCCGCGGATAAGCCGAATCCCGTACTCGTCTGCTTCGATGCGTTGCGCGGACAAGTGTTCGGTGCGATTTATGCATTTCCCGCCGGCAGGCTCGAGACGCTCGTTGCCCCCGGCGTTTTCACCATAGCGGAGCTCGTCCAGATCGCTCCCGCTATTCCGACACTCGCATGCCTCGACGAGAGTGCCGGGAGGTACGCTCGGGAGATCGAGGATTGGATCGGCAGACCTCCGGTGGGGAGCGAGTCGCTGCGCGGAGCCGCTTGCGGACTGCTCGGCTTGGCTCCGCGCGTGGGGTACCCGGCCACCGGCGAACCTGTCTACGGCCGTCCTGCCGAAGCTCAGGTGAAATGGGAGAACCGCCACGGGCGCCCCCTTCCGCATTCGTCCCGCTAAGCTCGTCGACGTACCCGCCGTGCACGCGATCGAGCAAGGAGTGTTTGCCGATCCGTGGTCCACACAGGATTTCTCGGACTGTGTCGCTTCCGACGCCCTCTTTCTGGTCGCTGAGACCGGCGACACGATCGCCGGGTACGTTGTCGCGCTCGACGCGGCTGACGAAGGTGAGATCTTGAACCTCGCCGTCGCGCCCGCGGGCCGGCGTAACGGTTTGGGACGGGCGCTGGTCGAGGAAATCCTCGAGGTGTTGGCGGCACGCGGGGTCCGGCAGGTGTATCTAGAAGTCCGGGAATCGAACGCTCCGGCGCGCGCGCTGTATGCGGCGCACGGGTTTCGGGAAGTGGGGCGCCGGAACCAGTATTACCGGCGGCCGGTGGAGGACGCGATCGTGCTGAGACGTGATGCATAACTTCGGTACAAGTGGCGTATCTTTGATTGACAGAACGACTTGCGACTTATATAGTGTTGGGCACCCTTGGACCCACACCTGCATTATCGCTGGAGGTTGTTGTGAGCCGCAGTCTCAATAAGGTCATGATAATCGGGAACTTGGGTGCCGATCCCGAGGTGCGCAGCACGAATAACGGCTCCCGCGTGGCCACCCTTTCGGTGGCGACCAGCAGGCAGTGGACCGGCAACACCGGGGAAAAGCAGGAAAAGACGGAGTGGCACCGAGTTATCTGCTGGAATAACAAGGGATCAGGCCTGGCCGACATCGCCGAGAAGTACCTCAAGAAGGGCGACAAGGTCTATATCGAAGGCCGGATTGAGTATCGGACGTGGGAAGATCGCGAGAAGCAGACGCGCTACGTCACCGAGATCATCGCGCGTGAGTTGATCATGCTGGGGTCCAGAGGCGGAGCCGCTCCGGTGGGAGCGGGGGCTGTGAAGGGGGCCTCGGAAGCCGGCGGCAAAGCCCCAGAATCGCTCGACGCGTTCCCGGAGGCGCTGGATGAGGAGGACGACGATCTGCCGTTCTAACCACGCCGTAATACTGGCCCTGGCGGCGTTGCCGCTCATGTGGCGCGTCCTGCCGGCGCAGGACACCACGCAGGCGGTGCAGCAACAGGACACGACTCAAGCGGCCGCCGCTTTTCAGGGACAGGTTCCCACCAGTCACACGGTCTCACGCGGTGAGACGCTATGGTCCATCGCGCAGATGTACTTCAATGATCCGCTGCTGTGGCCGGAGATCTACCGTCTCAATACCGCCGTCGTCGAGGACCCGCACTGGATCTATCCCGGTGAGGTCCTGAATCTCTCGGAAATGCAGCTCGTCGCTCAGGGCGGCGACACGGTCGTGGCGGTGCCGCAGGACACGTCGGCGGCGGCCGCTGATACGGTGCGGGCTGCGCCCGGCGATACGATCGGCGCGATCGTGCCGCTCGATACGATTCCCGCCGATACCACACAGCTCATCGTCGAGCCGCCGCCGCCGACGCTGATCGAAACGAACGAAACGATCTTTGATCGCCGCCGCACGAACCGGCAGGTCGTCCAGGACGTGCTGCGGGCGTACACGAATCAGCCGTACCACCCGCTGCGCGCCGGTGAGTTCTACGCGGCCGGGTTTTTGAGCGAGAGCGAGCGCCTGCCCTGGGGCACGGTCCTGGGCGGGACCGCCACCTCGGCGATTCCCCGTTTGTCCGATCACACGTCCGCGACGACCTTCGAGGAGATCGCGATCCGGCCGCCGGGCAACGCCTCCTACCACGTCGGCGATTCGCTGCTGCTTGCCCGTATCGATCGGACCGTCGCGTTCGGACGGTGGGGCGACGTCGTGGTGCCGCTCGGCATAGCCCGCATCACCGCGGTCAAGGACCAGCAGGTGCTGGCGGAGGTCGTCGCCCAGTACGGCCGGATTCACGATGGTGGGCTGGCGATGCCGCTCGAGCCGTTCCGCGACCCCGGCCAGGTGCGACCCACGCCGGTCGAACAGGGCCTCACCGGCAAACTGCTCGTCCCGCGCGATCCGCACCCGATCGCCGGAGCGCAGCAGTATTTCTTCATCGACAAGGGGCGCAGTGATGGCGTCACCCCTGGTGACGTGTTCGAGATCGTCAAACCCGCGCAGGCGTACGTCGGAGCGGGGTCCGAAGTGGTGCGCGCCGTCATGATGATCGTGCACACGCGCGAGCACTCCGCCACTGGTCTGTTGCTCCAGATCAATCATCCGGGGCTGGACCAGGGTCTTCCGGTACGACTGATCAAGAAGATGCCCTCGTAGGGCGCGGAGGGGGCTCACCAGTGTGAGCCCCTCCGTAGCAAGTTTCAGCTGTGATCGTCACCCTCCATCTCGTTGTTCTCGCGCTCTACGGATTGGCGACGGCCCTCGCGCTGGCGCCGTTCATGGGGGTCCGGCTGGCGCCGCGCGTGCTGACCATCGCGCTCCCCTGCGCCGGGGCGGCGGTCCATGTCGTGGCGGTCTCGCAGTTGACGCTGGTCGGTCTCGGGCCCGCGCTTTCGATGCTGGCTCTCTGCCTGGTGCTGCTGCAGCTCGCGAGCGAGCGACTGCTGCGCGGCTCGGCGGTGTCCTTCTTTGCGGGACCGCTGGCGACCGGCCTCGTCGGTCTCGCGATCCTCAGTGGTCTGGCGCCCGGCGCGGAGGTTGCCGCCGGCCGCAATGCGTGGTTCGTGATGCACGTCGCATTGAGCGTGCTCGGGCTGGCGCTGATGGCGCTCGCGTTCATCGCGGCGGCGCTCTATCTGCTGCAATTCCGCGAGCTCAAGGCGCGGCGCTTCGGTCAGGTGTTCCAGCTCTTTCCGCCACTCGAACGGCTCGATCGGCTCAATCGCTTCGCGCTCGTCGCCGGATTTCCGGCCTTGACCCTGGGCGTGCTCCTCGCGCTGGGCTACGGGGCGCGCTTCTCCGGCGGACTGCAGGTCGCGAAGGCGCAAGTGGTGTGGGGCATCTTCACCTGGGTCGTCCTGGGCTGGGCGGTATGGGTTCGCGTCGTGCGCCATTGGGCCGGTCGCCGCGCGGCGCTCGCGAGCATCGCCGGTTTCGCCGCCGTACTCCTCGTCTACGTCGCGCTCAAACTGACACAACCGGGCGCCGAACGCTTCCTGTGACGGGTCATATGGAGATGGGGATCAAGGTCCTGGGCGTGAATCATCGCACCGCACCGCTCGACGTACGGGAACGATTCGCGCACGGTGCCCACGAGGTGCCGGGCGCGCTGGCGCGCATCATGGCAGCCGGTGCCGCCGGCGGCGTCCTGCTCTCTACCTGCAATCGCACCGAATTCTACCTGGTCGCCGATGACGAGCCGGCGCTCGAGACGGTCTGGTCGCTGCTCGGCGAGCGGCTCGCTGCTGCGCCGCCGGGCGATGTCCGGGACTACGGCTACATCGCCCGCGATCGTGAGGCGGTGCGTCATCTCTACCGTGTGTCGTCGGGTCTCGACTCGATGATTCTCGGAGAGTCGCAGATCCAGGGGCAGGTGCGGGAAGCGTGGGAGGCCTCGCGCGCCCAGGCGGGCCCCGTGCTGCACCGGTTGTTTCAGACCGCGCTGCACGTCGGCTCGCGCGTGCGGACCGAAACTGGTCTGGGCCTGGGGACGGCGTCCGCCGCCTCAGCCGGAGTGGCCGTCGCGGGCAAGATCTTCGGAGACCTGGCCGGCCGAAGCGCGCTCATCCTGGGCGCCGGCGATATGGCCGAGCTGGCCGCCACCTGCCTCAGCGATCAGGGTGTTCAGATCACGTTGGTCGCGAATCGCACGCAGGAGCGGGCACGCGCCATCGCCGAACGGCTGGGGGGCCGCGCCGTATCGCTCGACGAAGCGTGGCCGCAGTTTGCGACCACCGACATCGCGCTCTGTTCGACCGCGGCGCCGCACGCAGTCGTGACGTGGGAACGGGTCGGCGCCGTGATCGGCGCGCGCCGCGGGCGGCCGCTGTGCATTCTGGACCTCGCCGTTCCACGCGACGTCGATCCCGCGCTCGCGCAAATCGAGAACGTCTTCCTGTACGACGTAGACGATCTGCAAACCGTCGCCGCGCAGGCGACCGCACGCCGCCGCGATGAGATTCCGGCCGCCGAGCGCATCGTGGAAGAGGAAACGGACCTCTTCTGGGCGTGGTACGGCGGGCTCGGTGTCGTCCCGACGATCAAGGAGCTGCGCAGCCGGATGGATGAGGTGCGTGCAGCGGAGCTCGAGCGGGCGATGCACCAGCTCCAGCATCTGGATCCCGAGACCCGAGCCCGCGTGGAGCAGTTCAGCGAGGCGCTGTTGAACAAGTTTCTGCATCAGCCCACGATCGCGCTGAAGGCGGCGGCGGCAGAAGGCCGCGGCTACGGGCTGCTCGAGGCGCTGCGGCGCCTGTTCGGAATGGAGCCGCCGGCGTGACCGGACGCGTGCTCGTGACCGGCGGGGCAGGGTACATCGGCAGCATTCTCGTAGATCAGCTCCTCGAACGTGGCTTCCACGTCGTCGTGCTCGACGACTTGAGTACCGGACACCGCCAGGCCGTCGCCAGAGGCGCGGGGTTCGTCCAGGGCGGAGTAGGAAACCGCGAGCTGGTCGAGGCGCTGCTCGAGCGTGAGCGCATCGAGGCGATCATCCATTTGGCCGCTTTCGCGCTCGTCGCGGAGTCGGTGGGCCAGCCTCGCAAGTATGTGACCAACAATGTGACCGCCGCCCGTGTACTGTTGGAGGCCGCCGGAAGCGCCAAGATCCGCCGCTTTGTTTTCTCGTCCTCCTGTGCGGTGTACGGCCACCCGGCGACGATACCGATTACGGAGGATACACCGCAGGTGCCGGTGAACCCGTACGGCGAGACGAAACGGGATTTCGAGCGGCTGCTCGCGCAGTTCGGTCCGCAGCATGGACTCGCGGTGGTGAGCTTGCGGTATTTCAATGCCGCCGGGGCCTCGGAGCAACGGGGAGAGGATCACGACCCTGAGACGCATTTGATCCCGAATGTGCTGGCGACGGCGCTCGGGCAGCGCGCAGCGCTCGAGGTCTACGGGACCGATTATCCGACCGCTGATGGCACCGCGGTCCGGGACTACGTGCATGTCACCGATATCGCCGACGCGCACCTGCGCGCGTTGGATGTGCGGCTCGATGACGGCTCGGCCGTCGCGGTCAACCTCGGCACCGGCGAGGGCCGCTCGGTGCGGGAGGTCGTCGAGGCAGCGCGCCGCGTCACTGGCCGCCCGGTGCCGACCGTCGAGCGTCCGCGCCGTCCCGGCGATCCGCCGGAGCTGGTCGCCGCCGTCGGGCGCGCGGCGTCGGTGCTCGGCTGGCGGGCAGCGCATTCGAGTCTGGAGGAGATTCTAGGTAGCGCCTGGCGCTGGCATCAAGCACACCCGCACGGATACCGAGGAGGTTAGGTGCTGCTACAGGTTAGAGGCGCGATTCCCACGACGCCGTGGGAGCTGGTCCTCACATCCAGCCGCGAAACGCAGTTCGTGCTGGCCGTGCTCGCCGTCTTTTCACTGGTATCGTGGTATCTGATTGTCCTCAAGTGGTGGCAATTCCGCCGCATGCGGCAGCTGAGCGACCGCTTTCTGGCCGAAGTCGAGAAAGCCCCACGCCTGGAGGACGCGTATCACGCCGCGATGCGACTGCCGCCGTCGCCCTATAACCGGCTGCTGCGCGAGGGCGTGCATTTCTTTTCCGAGCTGAAGCCCGGCAGTCTGAAAGCGCGCGCCTCCGCACCCGATGTTGCCGCCCTTTCGCCCGGGCCGGGGGCTACCACCGCGTTGACCACGACGCAGCTCGAGGCGTTCCGCATGGTGCTCGCCAAGGAAGTAGCGGCCGAGCGCGACATGGCGGCGCCCTTCATTCCCTGACCGGCGACGTTCTGCCCCGTCAGCCCAGTGCTGGGCCCGCTCGGCACGGTACGGCGCGTCATGGACGCGTTCATCGGCATCGCGGTGCGCGGCCCCGGGAACATTACCCCCGTGGCACCAGGTGTCGCGGAAGCACTCGTGACGACCGTCGGCG
>Ga0066709_100001870_pt1 | contig 14598 bp, 15 predicted proteins | sample GraSoiAngelo_158_FD_79665 | JGI IMG/M metagenome (GOLD analysis project Ga0066709, IMG submission 79665) | Grasslands soil microbial communities from the Angelo Coastal Reserve, California, USA - 14_1009_16_30cm | ecosystem: Environmental > Terrestrial > Soil > Grasslands | place: USA...
CTCGCGGACGACCGCCGGAACCGTCTTGAGCTTGGCCTCCCGCGCCGCGCGCCAGCGTCGCTCGCCCGCGATCAGCTCGTAGCCGCCGGCGGTACGAGGCCTGACGAGAACCGGCTGCACCACTCCCTGGACTCGGACCGAGTCGGCGAGACCCGCGCCAGCGTCCGAATCGAAGCGGCGGCGCGGCTGCCGGGGATTCGGATGGATCGCGTCGACAGGCAACTCGGCGAGCTCGGACGCGCTCGCGCCGCCGAGGAGCACCTCGAGCCCGCGGCCGAGGCCGCGTCTTTCAGGCGCGCTCGACAAGCTCCATCGCCACCTTCCAGTACGCGTCGGCGCCGCGCGAACGGCGGTCGTAAGCGATTGCGGGCAAGCCGTGGCTCGGCGCTTCTGCGAGTCGAACCGAGCGCGGCACGGTCGTCGTGAACACGAGCTCGCCGAAGTGCCGGCGCACCTCCGCCTCGACGTCTGCAGAAAGCCTCGTCCGGCCGTCGACCATCGTGAGCAGCACGCCCCCTACAGCGAGGCGCGAGTTCAGCCTCGCCTTCACAAGGTTGATGGAGTGCACGAGCTGGGAGAGGCCCTCGAGGGCGTAGTACTCCGCCTGCACAGGGATGAGCACGCGGTCGGCGGCGGCCAGCGCATTCACAGTCAGCGGGCCGAACGAAGGGGGACAGTCCAGGAATACGAACGAGTACTTCTCGGTGCCTGAAGCAAGGGCCTGGCGCAGGTAACTCTCGCCGTCGGCGTGCTGCGTCAGCTCGACGGTGGCGCCGGCGAGCTCGGGCTTGGCGGGAACGAGATGGAGGTTCGGAAATCGCGTCGGCTTTGCGAGCTCATGCAACGGCACGCCGTCGAGGAGGTCGTACGTGGAGGTGCCGTTTGCGCTTTCGCCGAGCCCGGAGGTCGCGTTCGCCTGTGGATCAAGGTCGACGACGAGCGCTCGCTCACCGGCCTCTGCAAGACACGCCGCGAGGTTGATCGCAGTCGTCGTCTTGCCGACGCCGCCTTTCTGATTCGCGAGCGCGTAGACGTTCGCCACGTTGCCAGCGTACTCAGGCCAACGGACGCTTACGCGCGACTCCGGTCCGGCGCGGGAAGCCGGCGGGAGTCGGTCGCAGCTTGCGCAGAACCAGCAGTCCTTCACGCTCTTCCGCGAGCTCGCCGCCCAGCCGGTCCGCGACCCGCGCGACGCGGGGGGTGTCGACGCTCGGGCCCACCCACAGGATGACCGCACCTCCGGGCGACACGAGCGGCAGACACCATTCCGCCGCGACCGGCGGGGGCGCGAGGGCTTTCGCAACCGCGACACCGTAGACGTCGGTCTCCTGCTCCTCTGCCCGTCCCTGGACGACGCGAGCGTTGGGTGGCGCCCACGCGAGCAGGAATTGGCATTTGCGCCCGTTCGCTTCCAGCAGCGTCACCTCACGGTCGGGCAGCGACGCGGCGAGCGGAATCCCGGGAACACCGCCGCCTGAACCCACATCGACAATCGGCCCCGAGCAGGACGAAACGAGCTCGGCTCCGCGCAGGGAGTCGGCGAGAAGCGCGCGTCGCGCCTCCTCCACGTCGGCGATCGACGTCAACCCAGGCGTGTCGATTAGAGCCTGAAGCCAGCGCCGAAGGCGCTCGTCCGCGTCAGCAGGCCGATGGATGGGGTCTCGGGGAACCGGGAGATTCCCCCAGCTCGGACCACTCACACAGGGTGGACGACGACGTGGCGGTTCGGCTCCGTACCCTCGCTTGTCGTCTCCACACCGTCGAACTCCTTCAGGCGGACGTGGACGACCTTGCGCTCGACGGCTGTCATCGGCTCGAGCTCGACCGGCTCGCCGTCCGAAAGCGCTCGCTCGGCCGACCGAATCGCGAGCGACTCGAGCGTGGCGCGACGCCGGTCACGGTAACCGGCCGCATCGACCACCACCTCTTTTCGGTCCTCCGGATGGCGACGCCACATCACAGCGTTCGCGAGGTACTGGACCGCGTCGATCGTTTGTCCGTGCCTGCCGATCAGCATCCCGAGATCCGGGCCCGTGCACGAGGCGGTGATCACGTCCTCCTCCTCGGTGAGCTCGATCCTCGCGGTCACGCCGATGCCCTCGACAATCCGCGTCACGAGCGTACGGACTTCCGAGGCGAGGTCGGTCTCGTCCGACGGAACCTCCTCCGCGGCGGCATCGGTCGACACGCGGGCGATGACGCGGGCCGGCGTGAAACCGACGCCCAGCAGGCCCCGCTCACCCTCCGTGACGACCTGAAAATGCACCGCGGCCTTGTCGACACCGGGATGCTGCTTCTCCAGCTCGCGCAACGCCGCCCACTTCGCCTCTCCAACGGTCTCGCCGGCCGCCTCGACCTGGAGCTCCATCAACGACGAGCTTTCTTCTTGCGCTTGACCCGGCGCGGCGGGCCCGGTTTCGGGGTCTCGGCGGGTGCGGCAGCCTGCGCGCCGGCAGGCTGTGCCTCTTTCGGGGGTGTCCGCGACGTGCGTTTCTGCGGCACCGGAGCGGCGATCTTGGGAATCAGCCGACGCGTGATCAAACCCTGACCCACAGTCCACAGGTTCGTGGTCATCCAGTAGAGGACGAGGCCGGTGGGGAAGCGGAGGATGAACGGAATGAACGCGAACGGGAGGACCATCATCAGGACCCGCTGCGACTGCTGCATCGTCCCGGACATGAAGTACGTCGAGGCGAACTGGCTGAGGACGTAGATCGAGATGAGAATCCACCCCGACCAGTGCGCGTTCGCGTGCTGCGCGATGTTGGGCACGAAGTGCAGCCAGGAGAGATTGCCCGGCGGCGGGTGCTTGGCGAAGTGCCTGAGCGTGTAGAACAGGCCGATGAAGATCGGGAGCTGGGCGAGGAGCGGCAGACACGAGGCCGCCGGATTGATGTTGTTCTCCTTGTAGAACTTCATCAACTCTTCGTTCAGCTTCTGGCGATCGCCCTTGTACTTGCGCTGGATCTCCTTCATCTGCGGCGCGTGGGCCTGCATGTTCTGCATCGAGTGGATCTGCTTCACCGTCAACGGGACCAGCAGCATCCGGACGATGATCGTCAGCCCGACGATCGACCACGCCCATGGCAGGCCGACCGAGTGCAGCCCGTTCAGGATGTGCCTGAGCAGGTGCTCCAGCGGCGTGAGGATGCTCGCAACGATCACCTGAACACCTTCTGGTCATGCGCATAGTCGACGCCGCCGCGGCTCCAGGGATTGCAGCGCAGAAGCCGCCAGGCAGCGAGGACCGCCCCCTTGAACAGCCCGAACTCCTTGAAGGCATCGATCGCGTACTGGGAGCACGACGGGTGGTACTTGCACTGGCCGACCCCGAGAAACGGCGCCAGCGTGAACCGATACGCCCAGACGGCCGCGACGCCCACGTATCTCACGCGGCCGCCTTGGTCAGGACCTCGTCGACGCGCTCCTCGAGCCACTCGAATCCGTTCGAGGCGACCGCCTCCGGTAGACCCGGCCTGACGATCAACACGTAGTCGCGATCCCCGGGGAGCTTCTCGAGGCGAGCGCGCCAGACTTCCCGGAGCTGGCGCTTGATCCGGTTGCGGACGACGGCATTGCCGGCAGCCCGCGGGACGGCCAGCCCGAGCCTCGGTTCCCCTGGGTCGTCTCCACGCTCGAACCAGTACAGCACGAGAAATCGTGTCGAGGTCGAGCGGCCCTGGCGGTAGACAGCGTCGAAGTCTCGCGAGCGAGAGAGACGGTTCCTACGCTGCACGATTAAGGCGCCGCTTGCGGCGCCGGCCTCAGGCCGTGCGGGCTTAGCCCGTGCGGCCGTCTGAACTGACCGGTCGACCCGCTCGGAATCGGCGCGACCACAACGGACCAGTGTTACGCGGAAAGGCGCTTCCGGCCCCGTGCGCGGCGGCGCTTGAGGATCGCGCGGCCCGCGCGCGTCGCCATGCGCGCGCGAAAGCCGTGCTTGCGCTTCCGCCGTCGAACGTTGGGCTGGTAGGTGCGTTTCACGAGGTCGAAGAGGAAGAAAGTGCCCCGAATCGGGGCCGTGGCGGGCCAGTATAGATGAGCGTTGGTGCACAGAGTTATCCACAGTGTCGCAAGCGGGAAGTGCCTCCAAATGTGACGAACCGTCACGCTTCCTCCACAGGTGTGGAGAGGGATGTGGAGTCGGACAAACCCCTGCAAATCACATACATTTCATCCCCAGTTTCCACGCGTTGTAGGCGCGCAGGGACGCTGCTATGCTCGCCGCTCCCTGAGCCGGAGAGGAGTGGTACGGCGGCGTGGATCGCCCTATTGAGCTGACTGCGGAGAGCCTTTGGAATGAGGTGGCCGGTCGGCTCAAAGGGGCCCTCAACGAGACCACGTACAGAACGTGGTTCGCCGAGGCCGATGGCGCCGAGCTCTCCGACGACGCGTTCGTCCTCGCGGTCCCGAACGACTTCACGCGCGAGTGGATCGAAGGCCACTTCCTGGGCCTGATCGGCGCGGCGGTTCGCGACGTCACCGGCCAGGAGCGGCGCGTGGCGCTCTCCGTCACGGAGCGGGTCCCGGCCGACACGCCCGCGCCGGCGGAAGCGCAGGCTCACGTCGGAGCCGCGGCCCCGGACTCCGGCATGAACCCGAAGTACACGTTCGACCTCTTCGTGATCGGCTCCTCGAACCGCTTCGCCCACGCGGCAGCGCTCGCCGTCGCCGAGGCACCCGCGCAGGCCTACAACCCGCTCTTCATCTACGGCGGCACGGGTCTCGGCAAGACGCACCTGATGCAGGCGATCGCCCAGTACGTCGCCGAGCACTCGAGTGACCTCTCGGTCCGCTACGTGACGAGCGAGACCTTCATGAACGACTTCATCAACTCCCTGCGCGACAAGCGCATCGAGGGGTTCAAGCAGCGCTATCGCACCTACGACCTCCTGCTCGTCGACGACGTGCAGTTCTTCGAGCACAAGGAGCGGATCCAGGAGGAGTTCTTCCACACCTTCAACTCGCTCTACGAGGCCGGGTCCCAGATCGTCATGTCCTCGGACCGCCCGCCGCGAGACATCGCGACGCTCGAGGAAAGGCTGCGCTCCCGGTTCGAATGGGGCCTGATCACGGACGTGCAGCCACCGGACCTCGAGACCCGCATCGCGATCCTGCGCAAGAAGGTGAAGACGGACGGAATCCATGTTCCGGATCCCCAGGTGCTCTCGTTCGTCGCCTCGCGCATCTCGACCAACATCCGCGAGCTCGAGGGTGCGCTTACGCGGGTGGTCGCGTTCTCCTCTCTCACCGGCCGCTTGCTCTCCGTTGAGCTCGCCGAGGACGTGCTCAAGGACGTCTTCCCACAGGGCGAGGCGGCGGAAGTCTCGATTCGCCGGATCCAGGAGCTCGTCTCGGAGCGCTTCCAGCTCTCGATGGACGAGCTCTGCGGCGACAAGCGCTCTCAGAACATCGTCTATCCACGACAGGTCGCGATGTATCTCTCTCGAGAGCTCACCGACTCGTCTCTTCCAAAGATCGGCAAAGAGTTCGGCGGCCGCGACCACACCACCGTGATCCACGCGACCTCGAAGATCGCCCGCCTGATCCGTGAGGACAGATCTGTCTACAACCTTGTGCAGGAATTGACCGCACGTGTGAAGCAAGTCCGCTGAGGCCCTATGCCTGTTGACGCCACCTCCCTGTCCACCATCTGCATCCCCTGCAAGAATGGCTCAACCACCCCGGTGGAGCCGCCTCTCCACGGTCCCAACACCCCCTATGACTACAACGAGGTTTTCTTAAATGATTGAAACCAACACCGTGGTGGGGACGGGGATGAAGATCGTCACTCAGCGAGATGACCTGGCGCAGAAGCTCGGCGTCGTGGCTCGCGCTGTCTCGACGCGTGCCAGCGTGCAGATCCTCTCCGGGGTCCTGCTGCGCGCCGAAGGCGGCCGTCTGCATCTGGCGGCTACGGACATGGAGTTGTCGCTCCGCTCCTCGGTTGATGCCCAGGTCGACGGGGAGGGCTCCGTCGTCGTGCCCGGGAGGTTGCTGGTGGATCTCGTCAGGCTCCTGCCGGAGAGCGAGGTGACGCTCGAGCATCGCGCCGACGAAAGCGTGGTTCACGTCACGTCTGGCCCCTCGACGTCGACGCTGCACACGTACGCTGCGGAGGACTTCCCGCGCCTGCCGGATCTCGATACCGTCGGTACGTTCACGGTCGATCGCGAGTCGCTGCTCGACACCGTCTCGCGGGTCGCACGCTCTGCATCTCGAGACGAGTCGCGGCCGGTATTGACCGGAATCCTCGTTCGCTTCGAGGCCGGCAAGCTCGTGATGGCGGCGACCGACTCCTACCGGCTGTCGGTGAAGGAGACCAAGCTCAGCGGTGACGTTCCGGAGCTGGAAGCGATCATTCCCGCGCGAGCGCTGGCCGAGCTCTCACGCATCGCGCAGGCGGGTGACACCGTGGAGCTCGGCGTGCACGACAACCAGGTCGTGTTCGCTGCAGACGACGTGTGGCTGACGACCCGCCGTATCGACGGACAGTTCCCGAACTACAAGCAGCTGTTGCCCGAGACGTTCGAACACGAGGTCACGCTTCCGCGCAACGAGGTGCTGGACGTCGTCCGCCGCGTCGGGGTCATGGTGCAGCGAACGTCGCCGATCCAGCTGCGCTTTGCAGAAGGAGAGCTGACGGTCTTCGCCCGGACGCAGGACGTCGGCGAGGCGAAGGAATCGCTACCGGTGCAGTTCTCCGGCGAGCCACTCGAGATCGGCTTCAACGCGGAGTTCCTGCGCGAGGGCATCGAGTCGATCAGCGAAGGCGAGATCAAGCTGCGGTTGATCTCTCCGCTTCGTCCGGCGGTGATCGAGGGCGGAGAGGACGATCCGACGTACCTCATCATGCCGATTCGGTTGCCCGGCTGATCGTCGAAACGGTTTCGCTGCGAAACATTCGGTCGTACGCTCGTCTCGACCTCGACCTCGAGCCGGGGTTGGTACTCGTCGTCGGCCTGAATGGCGCAGGCAAGACGAACCTTCTCGAGTCACTACACGTTGGTACCCAGGGGTTTTCGCCTCGGACGCGTGCAGACGCGCAACTGGTTCGCTTCGGCGAGCAGGCGGGCCGGGTCGGATTGCGCGGCCGCCGCGGTGAGAGCGCTGTCGAGCTCGAGGTGACGCTCGAATTGGGTGAAGGGAAGAAGGCAAAGCTGAACGGCGCTGCGCTGCGGGCGGCAGAGCAGCTGCGCTCGGAAATCGCAACGCTCGTCTTCACGCCCGATCGGCTTGCCGTGGTGAAGGGCGGGCCTGCCGTGCGGCGGGCCTACTTCGATCGTGTGATCGGGAGGCTGACACCTGCGCGTGCGCCGCTGACCGTCGACTACGCTGCTGCCGTCGCGCAACGCAACGCCGCACTCCGACGCGCCTCCAGCGGCTATTCGTCGCGCGATGCAATCGCACCATGGACGGAGCAGGTCGCGACCCTCGGCCGGCAGCTCGTAGAAGCCCGAACCGAAGTGGTCGCCCTCCTGGCTGCAGGTTTCGGGGCTCGTGCCGAGGAGCTCGGATTGCCTGCTGCGCGCATGAGCTACGAAGGAGAGCCGCCGACCATGGAAGCGCTGGAGGCCCGGCTCGAGCGTGATCTCGAACGGGGCTCCACCGGACTCGGCCCCCATCTCGACGATGTCTTTCTGACTAGCGGCATGCGCGACCTGCGCAGCTTCGGGTCGCAGGGGGAGCAGCGGTTGACGGTGCTCGCGTTGTTGCTCGCGGAAGCCGAGCTCATCGCAGACCGCCGCGGCTTCGCGCCGCTCCTGCTTCTGGACGACGTCCTCTCGGAGCTCGACCCGGACCGCAGGCGAGTCCTGGCCGATCGCGTGCTGGAGGGCGGGCAGACGCTGATCACGGCGACGCAGGCAGTGTCGCTACCGATCCGCCCGGCGCAGCTGCTCGAGGTCTCGCCTGGTCTCGTACGGGCGGCGTGATGGAGCGAGTCGGGAGCGATATCGCCCGCGAGCTTGGCCGTTTCGGTCCCGCTTCGGGGATGGCACCGCTTCTGGAGGTCTGGGCCACGGCAGTCGGTGCGGAAATCGCCCGCAACGCTTCGCCTGCCCGGCTGGCAAGAGACGGAACGCTGCATGTGCACACCAGGGATTCGATCTGGGCGTTCGAGCTCACTGCCCGCGCAGAGGAGGTCCGTATGCGTCTCGGCGCAGCCGCGCCACCGCGACTTGCGTTCTCGCCGGGACCCCTCGCAGAGCACAGTGACGACCAGCTCGAGCCGGCCCGGCGGCGGCCTGCGCAACCGACTCCCGAACACGTGGCGAGAGCGGAGTCACTCGTACGAGTGATTCGTGACGAAGACCTTCGCAAAGTGGTTGCAAAGACGATCGCCGCAAGCCTCTCGAGCGCCGATAACGACCGCTTGTTTTGCTAGAATTCGAGGTGCCCGCAAGTAGGGAATTTGCAGGGCTTTTTTCATGGCTGAAGTGACCTATACAGCAAAGGACATCACCGTCCTCGAGGGGCTCGAGCCGGTCCGCCTTCGACCCGGCATGTACATCGGCTCGACGGGTCCCCGCGGGCTGCACCACCTCGTCTATGAGGTCGTCGACAACAGCGTCGACGAGGCGCTTGCCGGGCGCAACGACAAGGTCGAGGTGACCCTCCATCCGGACAACTCGGTGACCGTTCGCGACTACGGCTCGGGCATCCCGGTGGACGTGATGGAGGATCAGGGCACATCCGCGCTGACGGTCGTCCTCACGAAGTTGCATGCCGGCGGAAAGTTCGGAGGCGAGGACGCCGCGTACAAGGTCTCGGGCGGGCTGCACGGCGTCGGCGTGTCGGTCGTGAACGCGCTTTCGGAATGGCTGGTCGCCGAGGTGCGCCGCGACGGCAAGATCTATCGTCAGGAATTCACGCGCGGCGTCCCGAACGGCGACGTCCAGGTCGTCGGTAAGGCGGAGAAGGGTGACACGGGTACGACGATCTCGTTTCTCCCCGACGCGGAGGTCTTCGAAGACGTCGAGCTCTCTGCGGACACGCTGCAGCAGCGGCTCCGCGAGACGGCATTCCTGACGCGCGGGCTGCACATCGTGCTCACCGACGAGCGCGCGGGTGGGGAGACGATCGAGTTCCACTACGAAGGCGGGATCCGGGATTTCGTCGCGCACGTCAACACCACCAAGGACTCGATCCACAAGCGAATCGTCTACTTCGAAGGCGAGAACCAGCAAGGCAACATCGAGGTCGCGATGCAGTGGAACGCGTCCTACCAGGAATCGGTGTACACGTTTGCCAACAACATCAATACGCACGAAGGCGGCTCGCACCTCTCGGGGTTCAACGCAGCGTTGACCAGGACGCTGAACAAGGTCGCGCGCGACATGAACCTGCTCAAGGAGAAGGAGGACAACCTCGAGGGCGAAGACGTGCGCGAAGGCCTGGCGGCGGTCGTGTCGGTCAAGTTGCAAGACCCGCAGTTCGAAGGTCAGACGAAGACCAAGCTCGGGAATCCATGGGTGCGGGGATTCGTGGAGTCCACGGTCAATGCGAAGCTCTCCGAGTTCCTCGAAGAGAACCCGACGGATGCGAAGCAGATCATCCAGAAGGCGATCTCGGCGGCGCGGGCGCGGCAGGCGGCACGCAAGGCACGCGACCTGACGCGCCGGAAGGGCGCGTTCGGCGGAGAGATCGCCAAGAAATTCGCGGACTGCCAGGTGCGAGATCCCGAGCTCGCGGAGATGTTCATTGTGGAGGGCAACTCGGCCGGCGGGGCGGCGAAGGACGCACGCGACAAGTCGAACCAGGCGATCCTCCCGCTGCGCGGCAAGATCATCAACTCGGAGAAGAACCGGATCGACAAGGTGCTCTCGAACGCCGAGGTCCAGCTGCTCGTACAGGTCATCGGCACCGGTATCGGCGAGGAGTTCGATATCGCCAAGCTCCGGTACCACCGCATCATCGTCATGACGGACGCCGATGTGGACGGAGCGCACATCCGCACGCTCGTCCTGACGTTCCTCTACCGTCACATGCCGGAGCTGTTCGAGCGCGGCCATGTCTACATCGCGGTCCCGCCCCTCTACCTCGCCCGTCTCGGCAGCCAACAGAACTACCTCGAGAAGGACTCGCAGCTCGAGGAGCTCCTCGTGCGCGAGCGGTTCCCCGAGTTGATGATCGAAGCGCGCGGCGGCGCCGAGGTGAAGCTGACCCAGGCGCGCTACGCTCGCTTCGCGCGCACGCTGACCGAGTACCAGGGCTGGGCCGCCCGGCTGCGTGCCGACTTCGGCCCACAGGCGGCGGACTTCGTGCTCGCCCATCGCCTGGTCGAGACCTCGGCCACGACGCCGGCGGAAGCAGTCACCGCGATCGGCAAGGCCGACGCCAACGGCTACGCGCTGGAACCGTCTGCTGACGCCGAAGCACTTCGGATCCAGGTGATCGAGATCGAGACGAGCGCCATGCAAAACATCGTCGTGCCCGCCGAGCTGTTTGCCTCGCCGATCTACGACCGGGTGCGGACGACCTACGGACGGCTCGCGGAGATAGTCGGCGGCCTACCGCCTTTCTCGCTGAAGCTTGGGAAGCAGAGCCAGGATGCCCTCACCTTCGAGGACCTGCGCGAGGCAGCGCTGACGCTCGCCAAGAGCGGCCTGCAGATCACGCGCTTCAAGGGCCTGAGCGAGATGAACGCGGCCGAGTTGTGGGCGACGACGATGGACCCGACCCGCCGCATGCTGATCCGCGTCGAGGTCGAGGACGCTGCCGCAGCCGACCTCTGGTTCTCCCGGCTGATGGGCGACGAGGTCGAGCCTCGGCGCGTGTTCATCGAGCAGAACGCTTTGGAGGTTCGCAACCTGGATGTCTGATCTGACGCCTGAACCTCTGGGCGCCGGACGGGTCGAGACCCGCGAGCTCGACCAGGAGGTACGCACCAGCTTCCTCGATTACGCGATGAGCGTGATCGTGAGCCGCGCGCTGCCTGACGTGCGCGACGGGCTCAAGCCGGTGCATCGCCGTGTGCTCTACGCCATGCACGAGGCCGGGCTCCAGCCCAATCGCCCGACGCGAAAGTCCGCTCGCGTGGTCGGCGACGTGATGGGCAACTACCACCCGCACGGCGACTCCGCGATCTACGACGCGCTCGTCCGGCTGGCGCAGCCGTTCTCGATGCGGTACCCGCTGATCGACGGTCAGGGGTATTTCGGGTCGGTCGACGGCGATCCGGCTGGGGCCATGCGCTACACCGAATGCCGTCTCTCCCGCATGGCGACCGAGCTGCTGCGGGACATCGACGCGGACACCGTTGACTTCGAGCCGAACTACGACGAGTCGCGCCGCCAGCCGACTGTGCTGCCGTCGCGATTCCCCAACCTGCTCGTCAACGGTTCTTCCGGGATCGCGGTCGGCATGGCGACGAACGTGCCACCGCACAACCTCGGTGAGGTGGTCGACGGAATCATTGCCATGATCGAGGACCCCTCGATCGACGTCGAGCGCCTGTCGCAGCACATCAAGGGCCCCGATTTTCCGACCGGCGGGTCGATCGTCGGGCGCGGCGGCATTCGGGACGCGTATCGATCGGGCCGCGGCCGCATCACGGTGCGCGGCCGCGCGCACATCGAGCAGCTACGCGGTGGCAAGAGCGCGATCATCGTCACCGAGCTGCCGTACGGCGTACGCAAGGCCGGCGAGGGCGGTGTGATCGAGAAGATCGCGGACCTCGTCAAGGCCGGCACCCTCACCGAGGTCCCGATGTCAGACGAAGCGCTGCAGGACCACTCCGACAAGGAGGGGATGCGGATCTATGTCGAGCTGAAGCGCGAGGCCGTTCCGCAGGTGGCCCTGAACAAGCTGTTCAAGCTCACTCCGTTGCAGACGACCTTCGGCTACAACGCCGTCGCGCTGGTCGACGGCGTACCGAAGACGCTCTCGTTGCTGGAGCTGATCAGGCACTACCTCGACTACCAGCGCGAGGTCGTCACACGCAGGTCGAAGTTCGAGCTGCGCCAGGCGGAGAAGAGGGCGCACGTCCTCGAGGGCTATTTGAAGGCTCTCGACGCGCTCGATGCCGTGATCGCTCTCATTCGGGCCGCGGCCGACACGGATGATGCGCGAACGGGCCTCATGCGCGACTTCGACCTGTCGGAGATCCAGGCTCAGGCCATCCTCGACCTTCGCCTCTCCCGACTCACCAGGCTGGCGCGCGAGGAAATCCAGGGCGAGTACGACGACCTCCGGGAACGCATCGGGGAACTACGGGCGATCCTCGGCGATCCCGCGCGCATCGACGGTGTGATCAAGGAGGAGCTCCTCGAGGTCAAGGAGATCTACGGGAAGTCCGACGACCGCCGCACCGAGATCGTGCAAGCCGAGGACGAGCTCGAGCTGGAGGATCTGATCGCGGAAGAGGACATGGTGATCGCGATCACGCGCTCGAACTACATCAAGCGGTTACCCGTCACGACCTATCGCGAGCAGCGCCGCGGTGGGATCGGCGTCATGGGCATGGACCTGAAGGACGAGGACTACATCGAGCATCTCTTCGTCGCATCGACCCACGACTACATCCTCTTCTTCACGAACGTCGGCAAGGTCTATCGGCTCAAGGTGCACGAGCTGCCCCTGGGCTCGCGCCAGTCGAAGGGGCGTGCCATTCAGAACCTGCTGCCCTTCCGCCAGGAAGAGCAGGTGCGCGCGGTCGTACAGACGAGGAACTTCGAGGAGTCGGAGTACCTGGTGTTTGCGACGAAGAAAGGGGTCGTGAAGAAGACACGCCTCTCCGCGTACAACACGCCACTCCGCTCCGACGGCATCATCGCGATCAAGATGCGGGACGGAGACGAGCTCATCGGCGTCCGGCACGCCTCCGGGAGCGATGACATCCTCATGGTCTCGCGCAAGGGCCAGGCGATCCGCTTTCACGAGACCGATGTACGACCGATGGGCCGCGACGCCTCGGGTGTCCAGGGGATGCGTCTACGAGCCGGCGACGAGGTGATCGCTGTGAACATTGCGCACGACGACGCCGACGTCCTGGTCGTGACCAAGAACGGCTACGGGAAGCGAACGCCGGTCCGCGAGTATCCGGTCAAGGGCCGCGGCGGCCTCGGGGTCAAGACGGTCCAGCTCACCGAGGCGAAGGGGCAGCTGGCGGGGTCGCGGGTGGTCCGTGACGGCTACCAGGTGATGCTCATCTCCGACGGTGGGACGGTCATCCGGATGCCCGTGGACGACATCAAGCGCTCGGGTCGCTCGACCCAGGGAGTCATCGTGATGCGGCTGCGCGAGGGGGAGCACGTCTCGAGCCTCGCGCCGGTTGTCGAGTCTGCTGAGGACAAGGCCGACGCTGAAGCCGAGCCCGAACCCGTGCTCGAAACCTGATCCGGAGCCACAAATCTTCGCAATGCGCGCCTCGAATGGGGGACAATTTGAAGAAACCCCTTCCCGATCAGGAAAAAGAGCGGTATACCTTTGAAACAAGGGGTACCTCCGGAACGAAAGACGAGGGCGACATGGCAGTCAGTCGACAGGTAGACCTTCTCGAGCCCATCGACCTCGCTGAGCACCTAGGCAAGGTCGAGCTCTATCTCGGCCAGGTCTGCCAGATCGCAGGCATCTCCAAGATGCAGCTCGATTACTGGACGAACAAGGCGCAGATCCCCACGAAGGGCAAGAAGCAGCGGATCTACGACATCGAGGCGCTCGAGACAGTCATGCTCATCAAGCAGGCGAAGGACAAGGGCCTCAACCTTGGCGCCGCGATCGATGCCGCCCGCCGTTTCCGCGAGGTTCACGCGGACCCGGGGATGCAGGGCCCGCGCGACCTCTAGGTCTCCCGCAGACGCACTGCTGCCTCCTCTGGAGGGAGCGTGTTGACGAAGATCTCCGCGCCGAGCTCGAGACCGGCGAGGATCGTCAGGCGCGGAAACAGGACCAGCCGCCAGTCGTTCTCCGCGGTCTCGAGCCACACGTTCAGCGGCGTCGGACCCTCGAGTGCATGCAGGCGCCGGACGATGCGGGCGAGGAGGCGTAGCGCGGCCCCGAGCCGCGTGCTTGCCAGCGCATCTGCCCCAGGGTCGTCGGGCGCGACGATGACCTCGTAGGGGACGCGGCTGGCCCACGGACACAGGGCGGTCACGCCCCCCTCGTCGAGAACCGGCTCGCCGCGGGGTCGTGCGCGACTGTGGGGTGGATCCGGCAGCCACACGAGCTGCGAGTGCGAGTGCGGCAGGCTGGAGCCCGCTTCCCGCCCTTCGTTCAGAAGCGGGAAGACGTGCCCGGGCTGCTCCAGGGCGCGCCGGCGCCAGGCCTCGGCGACCAGTTCGAGCTCGGCGTCCTCGAGCTCGGCGATCGACCGTACGTGCCGCCTGCTGTGGATGACGACCTCCGCGTGCTCGAAGGCCGGATAGAGATTCGGGACGACCCGCACTATCCAGTCGCCCTCGCCCGGCAGCGCGAGCGTTTGCGGCGGGGTCATGTCCTCGTGGCCCGCACAGAACGGGCACGACTCGAGCTCCTCCTGCGTTGGAGGCTCGAGCTGCGGACGCGAGGCACCCGGACGTTTCGCCCGGCCGGGCGCGATCACGACGACGCGTCCCGAACCGGGATCGCGGCGAAGCTCGCCGCTCAGCTCGTCTCGCC
>Ga0066709_100001871_pt1 | contig 14592 bp, 17 predicted proteins | sample GraSoiAngelo_158_FD_79665 | JGI IMG/M metagenome (GOLD analysis project Ga0066709, IMG submission 79665) | Grasslands soil microbial communities from the Angelo Coastal Reserve, California, USA - 14_1009_16_30cm | ecosystem: Environmental > Terrestrial > Soil > Grasslands | place: USA...
CGGCTGGGACACCCGTCTCCTGCCGGACGGCTGGACCGTGGTCACCGCGGACGGCAGCCTGTCGGCACACTTCGAGCACACCGTCGCGGTGCTCCGCGACGGACCAGAGATCCTGACGGTCCCGGGCTAGCGGTCGATGCCCGTTTTTGGTACATTTTTAGTTCGCGTGACCGCTTCGGCGGGCACGCAACTTTTTGTGTCTGGAGTTTATGGCCACCGGTAAGGACGTCATCGAGGTGGAGGGCGTGGTCAGTGAGGCCCTCCCCAACGCGATGTTCAAGGTCGAGCTCCAGAACGGCCACCACGTGCTGGCCCACATCTCGGGGAAGATGCGGATGAACTTCATTCGGGTCGTCCCCGGGGACAAGGTGCTCGTGGAGCTGTCGCCATACGACCTGAAGCGTGGGCGGATCACGCGTCGGGTGCGGTCTTAGAAGGAGTCGGTTCGCGTGAAAGTCAGGGCATCGGTCAAGAGGCGCTGCGAGAAGTGCAAGGTTATTCGGCGGGAGGGGACCGTCCTCGTGATTTGTCCCATCCGCAGGCACAGGCAGCGCCAGGGCTAAGAGGAGATAACGGATGGCACGTATCGCCGGCGTCGACATTCCGCGCGAGAAGCGGGTCGAGATCTCGCTTCGGTACATCTACGGCATCGGTCCGACGACGTCGCGCCGCGTGCTGGCCGACGCCAACGTTCCTGTCGAGGTCCGGGTCCGGGATCTGACCGAGGCGCAGGTCGCGCGCATCCGCGAGGTCATCGACCGCGGCTACACCGTCGAGGGCGAGCTCCGGCGTGAGATCGCTTTGAACATCAAGCGGCTTCAGGAGATCGGCACGTATCGCGGCTCGCGGCACCGTCGCGGCCTGCCGGTGCGCGGTCAGCGCACGCGGACCAACGCGCGCACGCGCAAGGGGCCGCGCAAGACGGTGGCGGGCAAGAAGAAGGCAACGTCGAAGACGTAGGGATTAGAGGAGAGCAGTGGCGGACCGGGACAAGGAAACGGACAAGGACGAGGGCCAGGGCGCCGGGCGCACGGAAGCACCCGCCGCGGCACCGGCCGCTGCCGGCGCGGCGGAGACCGCGGAGGCGCCGGCACCGGAGCAGCGAGTGCGTCGCCGGCGCGAGCGCAAAGCGATCCCGCGCGGCACCGCGCACGTCAAGGCCTCGTTCAACAACACCCTCGTCACCATCACCGATCCGGTGGGCGCCGTCGTGGCCTGGGCCAGCGCCGGCGCGTCGGGCTGGAAGGGCTCGCGTAAGTCCACGCCCTACGCCGCGCAGGTCACTGCGGAGAACGCGGCGCGCAAGGCGCTGGACCTCGGCATGAAGCAGGTCGAGGTCTACGTGAAGGGCCCGGGCGCGGGACGTGAAGCGGCGATCCGCGCGCTGCAGGCCGCCGGTCTCGAGGTCCTCTCCATCACCGACGTGACGCCGATCCCGCACAACGGCTGCCGCGCGCCGAAACGGAGGCGTGTGTAGTGGCGCGATATTCGGGTCCGGTCTGCCGCATCTGCCGGCGTGAGGCGATGAAGCTCTTCCTCAAGGGCGAGAAGTGCCTCACCAAATGCACGCTCGAGCGACGCGCGACGCCGCCGGGAATGCACCAGCAGCGCCGCCGCAAGGTCAGCGACTACGCGCTGCAGCTTCGCGAGAAGCAGAAGGCCCGCCGGTATTACGGCGTGCTCGAACGCCAGATGTCGAAGTATTTCGAAGCCGCGGCGCGCCGCACCGGGGTCACCGGTGAGGCCCTGCTGCAGCGGTTGGAGTCCCGCCTGGACAACGTCATCTACCGCGCGGGGTTCGCGAAGTCTCGGCCGCAGGCGCGGCAGCTCGTCGGTCACGGGCATATCCAGGTCAACGGGCGCCGGACGGACATCCCCAGCATGGCCGTGCGCACCGGCGACGTCCTGGGCGTGCGCGAGTCGAGTCGCGCGGATCCGCTGTTCAAGGATCTGCAGACATGGGCCAAGTCGCAGAGCGTGCCCCGCTGGTTGCAGACAGATCCGGACGCGTTGGAGATCCGCGTGTTGCAGCTGCCGACGCGCGATCAGATCGAGACACAGGTCAACGAGCAGCTGATCGTCGAACACTACTCGCGCTAGCGGATTGGAAGGGTTAGCCACATGGTCGAGATCGAATTTCCGAAGATCGAGCGCACCGAGGGTGACGAGCGCGAAGCGCGCTTCGTCATTGAGCCGTTGCCCGCCGGTTACGGCACGACGCTTGGCAATTCGCTGCGTCGGGTGCTGCTGTCCTCGCTCTCCGGCGCGGCAATCACCTCGGTGCGGATCCGCGGCGTGGCGCACGAGTTCTCCACGATCCCCGGCCTCAACGAGGACGTGGTGCAGCTGGTGTTGAACCTGAAGCGAGTCCGCCTGAAGAGCTTCGCCACGGAACCGGTCACGCTCACGTTGGAAAAGGACGGCCCTGGAGAGGTCACCGCCGGCGACATCGTCACTACCAGCGACGTCGAGATCGTGAACCCGCAGGAGCGTATCGCCACTCTGGAGCCCGAGGCCTCGCTGTGGATGGAGCTCACCGTCGAGACGGGCAAGGGCTTCCACCCGGCCGAGCGCCGCGAGGGCCTGCCGATCGGCGTCATCCCGATCGACGCCCTGTTTTCGCCGGTCCGCCTTGTGAACTTCAACATCGAGAACACGCGCGTCGGCCAGATGACGAACTACGATCGCCTGCTGCTCGACGTCGAGACCGACGGCACCATCACTCCGGACGAGGCGCTGGCGCAGGGCGCGCAGATCCTGGTGCAGCACTTCTCGCTGTTCGGCAACCTGACGCGGTCGCAGGCCGCGGTCCCGCAGCCCGAGGTCCGCACCGACGGCGTTCCGCCGGCGGTGGCGGAGATGCCGATCGAAGAGCTCGATCTTCCGCAGCGCGCGTTCAACTCGTTGAAGCGACACGGGATCACCAAGGTCGGCCAGCTGCTGTCGACGCCCGACGAGGAGCTGCTGCGGATGCGCAACTTCGGTCGGAAGTCGTTGGACGAGATCAAGGACCGGCTGGCCGCGCGCGGTCTCATCGCGCCGGTCGAGCGGTCCGAGGAATCGGTCCTCCAGGACGAAGGCGTCGAGCCCGAGTCGACGGACGAGAACGAGGAGCCGGGCGAGGTCTAGATGCCCCATCAGGTGCATCTGCGCACGCTGGGCCGCGTCTCGGACCATCGCTTGTCGATGCTGCGCAGCCTCGCCGTGGCCGTGCTGCGGTACGAACGCGTCAAGACGACCGAAGCCAAGGCCAAAGAGGTCCGGCGCATAGTGGACAAGATCATCGGACTCGGTAGAGACGGCACTCTGGCCGCTCGGCGCCGCAGTCTGGCGCTGACGCGCGACCAGCTCATCGTTGAAAAGACCTTCACCGATCTTCGCGAGCGCTTTGGCGACCGCGGCTCTGGCTACACGCGCTTGGTACGTCTGGGACACCGTGTCGGCGACGGCGCGCCGATGATGCTCGTGGAGCTGCTCGAGGGCGCTCCGGCGCAAGCGCGACCGGAGGCGGCCGCGCCGGCGGAGGCGCCCGCAAGTGGCGTGCGCGGTATCGCCCGGCGTCTGCGGCGCGGGGGCCAGTCCGAACCCGCGGCGCCGGCGCCCGAGGGCGCGGAAACGAAAGTCGCGCCGAAGCCGGCGGCGAAGGCCGCGCCGAAGGCCGAAGCGAAAAAGTCCAAGAAGGCAGAGACCAAGAAGGCAGAGACCAAGAAGCCGGTGGCCAAGAAGGCGGAGCCGAAGAAGGCCGAAGCAAAGAAGCCAAAGCCCGCGGCCAAGAAGGACACGGCGGACGAGAAGAAGAAGCCGGCCGCGAAGAAGAAGGAGAAGGAGTAGGCAGGAACTTCCGCGCGACGGTCGAATACGACGGGACGGACTTTCGGGGCTTTCAGACGCAGGCGGCGGATCGGACCGTACAGGGCGCGCTCGAGGAGTCCTTAACGAAGTTGCTCGGCGAGCGGGTCGAGGTCGTCGGTGCCGGCCGGACCGACGCCGGAGTGCACGCCAGCGGTCAGGTCATCAGCTTCCGGTCGGGGACACGGCTGCCGGAGGCGACCATCGAGAGGGGAGTGAACGCACTCCTCCCCGCGGACGTGGCGGTGAGCGAGGTGAGCGAAGTCGACGACGGCTTCCACGCCCGCTTCAGCGCGACGGGCCGCACCTATAACTACATGATCTGGAACGGGCCGCGGCCCCGACCCCTGTTGCGCCGGACGGCGTGGTGGGTGCCGGAGCCGCTGGACCTGACGGTGCTGCGACGGGCGGCTACGGCGCTGATCGGCACTCGCGATTTCTCGTCCTTCGCAATGAAGGGCGTGGGCTCGCGGCAGCGGACGGTCCGAAGCGCGACGTGGACGGATCGCGACGGGGTCCTTGTGTTCGACATCGCCGCGGACGGTTTCCTCCGCGGGATGGTGCGCGGGATCGTCGGGACGCAGGTGCGCGCCGGACGCGGCAAGATCGAGCCCGAGGCGTTCGAGGCGATCGTGGCGGCCGCCGATCGCGATCGGGGTGGACCGAGCGCTCCGGCGCACGGGTTGTGTTTGGTGGCGGTGAGCTACGCGGGCGAGCGATATGATCGGCGGCCCTCGCGGGGCGGCGACGAAGAGGATGAATAGATGAAGACCTACGCGCTGAAAGAGAAAGACATCGAGCGCACCTGGCGGGTGATCGACGCCGATGGACAGACGCTCGGCCGTCTCGCCACGCGCGTCGCCGCGCTGATCCGCGGAAAGCACAAGGCAGCCTTCACGCCGCATCTGGACATGGGCGACCCGGTCATCATCGTGAACGCGTCGAAGGTCCGCGTCACCGGCGACAAGCTCCGCCAGAAGACGTACGCGCGGCACTCGGGGTATCCCGGAGGGCTTCGTGTCGAGACGCTGGAGAGTTTGCTGCAACGTCGTCCGGAAGAGGTCGTGCGTCGCGCGGTGCGGCGCATGCTTCCGGACAACCGTCTCGGCGACGAGCTCATCCGGCGCTTGCACGTGTATCGCGGAGCCGAGCATCCGCATCGCGCCCAGCGTCCTGTCGATGAGAGGAGTACGAAAGCATGACGACCGCATACTTCCAGGGGACCGGCCGCAGGAAGGAGTGCGTCGCGCGCGTTCGGCTCGTGCCGGGCGAGGGGATCATCGTCGTGAACGGGAAATCCGTCCAGGACTATTTCCATCGCACCGACGCGCCCGAGCTCGTTGCTCTTCCGTTCACCGCGACCAACACCACCCGGAGATTCAACGCCATGGTCAAGGTGGCCGGCGGCGGCCTGATGGGGCAGGTCGACGCCATCCGCCACGGCATCGCGCGGGCGCTGCTGCAGGCGAGCGCCGAACATCGGGTCGCGTTGCGCAAGGCCGGCCTCCTCACGCGCGATCCACGGGCCAAGGAGCGCAAGAAGTACGGGCTCAAGCGCGCGCGGAAGGCGCCTCAGTACACGAAGCGCTAGCCGCGGCTTTCCCCCGGCCGGACCCGAACCTGTGGAAATAGAATCGCTAGGTGCCGCGCGACGACATCCATTACAAGGTCGCGATCACCGAGGGCGCCAAGCAGCTCGAGGCCGGCGAGCTCCGCAAGGCCGAATCGCATTTCCGCTTCGCTGTGAAGCGATGTGCGGAATGCGCCGGCGGTTATCGCGGCCTGGCCAAGGTGTTCATCGAGCTCGACGATCGCGCCAGGGCGCTGGAGATCCTGCGCGAGGGCGCGCAGTCGCTGGCTCGCTCGAACAATCGCGGCGAGGCCATCGAGCTGCTCCGCGACGCGGTGCGTCTCGCGCCCGATGATCGAACGCTGCATCGCCGCTACGCGGCGGCGCTGGCCAACGCCGGAAACGACGCCGGCGCCGTGATCGAGTACGGTCGCTTCATCGCTCTGGCTCTGGAGAAAAACGACGTCGGACGCGCGCACCTCGAGCTGGAATACGCGCGCGAGACGCTGGGCAACGCGCCGGGGATGATCGAGCTCGCGGACCGGCTCGCCGCGTTCCGCACCGCGCCGCACGCCGCGCCGAGCCGCGTTGAAGCGCCTGCGCCGGCGCCTGCCCCGGAGCTCGCCGCGGTCCCCGACGTGGCCGCGCCTGCTGAGGCGCCACCGAAGGTGGTGGTCGCGCACCAGCCGTTCGAAGACCTGATGAAGAGCGCGCCGCCCGACCCGTTCCGGCGCGCGCTCGCGCTCGAGGCGCGCGCGCAGGACCTCATCACGCGTCTCGATCCGAACGGCCCGGTCGCGGCGCTCGAGGCGGCGCGCGCGCTGCTCGGCGAAGGCATGCAACATGCCGCCGCCGACTTGCTGCTGCAGATGGTCGCTGCCGGAATGACCGATCGCGACGCACAGCGACTGCTCGTCGACGTCGCGCGGTCGCTGGGCCGCGGTGAGATCGCGAAGGACAAGTGCGCGCTGCTGGCGCAGGCGTTGCGGCTCGACGGGAGGGCGGACGCGGCGACGGAGGTCGAGCGCCTCGCGGCCGTATAGCGATGGAGGCGCTGCTCCAGCAGCTGCTGGACTTCCTGCGCCGCGGTAATTTCGGCTGGAACAACGTCCTCGACATCGCGATCATCGCCGTCTTCACCTACTGGGTTCTGTTACTGATTCGTGGGACGCGCGCGGTACAGCTGCTGATCGGCATCCTGGTGATCGTGGTGGTGTGGGGCGTGGCGTCGATCCTCAAGCTGACCGTCACGCTGTTCGTGCTGCAGTCGCTGTCCCTCGCCGGCCTGGTCGCGGTGGTGGTGATCTTCCAGCCGGAGCTGCGACGCGCCCTCGGTCAGATCGGCCGGCTCGGATCGCTGAACCGTCTGCTGGCACCGCCGTCGGAGGAGGACGTCGATCGCATCGTCGACGAGCTGGTCCGCGGCGCGCTGCTCTGCAGCGCCAACCGTCACGGCGCGCTCGTGGTCATCGAGCGCGGCACGGGTCTGCAGGACTACGGCGAGACCGGCGTGCCGATCAACGGCAAGCTTACGGCCGAGCTGCTGGCGAGCATCTTCTTCCGTCACTCTCCGTTGCACGACGGCGCCGTGATCGTGCGCGGCGACCAGATCCTTGCGGCCGCGTGCCTCCTGCCGCTGGAGGACACCGCCGCGCAGGCCACGCATCGTTATGGGATGCGCCACCGTGCGGCGCTGTCGATCAGCTCGCAGACCGACGCGGTCGTGGTGGTCGTATCCGAAGAGACTGGAAGCATCTCGGTCGCGCACAACGGGCGCATGATCGGCGGCCTCGATGAGGAGCGCCTGCGCCGCGTGCTGGGGTCGTTGCTGCGGAGCCGCGTCCAGCCGCTGCCCTTTCGGAAGGTCAGTTAGGTCGTGGCGCGCGCGATCGGAGTCCTGACGCGGCCGCGCCTCGATATTCGCGGCTTCGTGACGCGGAACGTCCCGCTGAAGTTGGCCGCGGTCGCGGTGGCGCTGCTCGGCTGGTACGTGCTGTCCCAGGCGCAGGCGCCGGAAGAGCAGACGGTCGCGTTCAACGGCGGTATCCCGGTACAGCGCCAGAACATGCCGGCGGGATACGTGCTGCGCGGCTCGCTCGGCGACGTCACCGTCAACGTGCACGGCGCCGTCGGCGATCTGAAGGAGCTCGCCGTGTCGAGCTTTCGCGCCGAGGTCGATCTGTCTCAGTACGACCTGACTCGGGTCGGGGATCTGCAGGAGCTGCCCGTTCGCGTCAGCGCGGTACCCGAGACGCTGAAGATCGTGGAGATCCATCCCAGCGTCGTCGCCGCGAAGCTGGTGCCGGTCGAGGCCAAGCAGATGACGGTGCAAGTGCGGTATGAGAACCAGCCCGCCGCTGGATATCAGGCCGCCGACCCGACCCTCTCGCCCGCGGCCGTCGAAGTCCGCGGGCCCTCGGATGCGCTGCGGGAGGTCGTGAGCGTCATCGTGCAGGTGCGTTTCAGTGACGCGCCCAACGACATCCACCTGACGCCGCGCGCGGTTCCGATCGATGGTGCCGGACAGGAGGTGCCGGACATCGACGTGCAGCCGCGCAACGTCGCCGTCGCGGTCGCGGTGCAGCAAGCCACGCCGACACGGACCGTCGGCATCATCCCGACGATCTTCGGACAGCCGGCGGCGGGGTACTGGGTCGCGTCGGCGACATCTGACCCGGCGGTCGTCGCCGTGCGTGGCGATCCCGCGACGCTGGACAAGATCGACCACCTCGTCACCGTCGCGATCGACGTCACCGGCATGAGCGTCGACCGGCTCGTTCGAGCGCCGCTCGTGCTGCCGCCCGGCACGTCGCTTGCTCAAGAGGGTGGCACCGTGCAGGTCGCAATCGCAGTTCGCGCGGTCACTGCCACGCGGCTGTTCTCGGTGGCCGTCCAGCCTTCCGGCTTACGCAGCGACCTCGTCGCGGACTTCGACCCAAAGAGCCTCGATGTGGTCGTGTCCGGACCGCTCTCGACGCTCCAAGGCCTGCGCGTCGATCAGATCGCCGTGGTGGTCGACCTCGCCGGAAAGGCCGCGGGCACATACCAGATCGATGCCGCGATCCGAACGCCCGCCGGGGTCTCCGGCAGCGCGACCGGGCCGGCACGCATCACCGTCGTGGTGCGTTCGAGGAGTTGATGGGGCGGCTGTTCGGGACCGACGGCGTTCGTGGCGTGGCCAACATGGAGCTCACGCCGGAGCTCGCGCTGGGGCTCGGCCGCGCGGCCGGTTGCATCCTCGGCGGACTCGGCCACGGCGTCATCGTCGGCCGCGACACGCGGCGCTCGGGCCGCATGCTGGAGAGCGCGCTCGCGGCCGGCCTGTGCTCGGTCGGCATGGAGGTCTGGCTCGCCGGGATCATCCCCACCCCGGGGCTGGCATATCTCGCCACGCTTCCCGAATTCGTGGCCGGCGCCGTGATTTCGGCCTCGCATAACCCCGCGCCGGACAACGGCATCAAGTTCTACGACGGCGACGGCCTGAAGCTGGCCGACGCGACAGAGGAAGAGATCGAGCGCGCCATGGACGGCGACGGCGCACGGCTGGTCTCCTCCGCTGGGTCGCGCGCGAGCGCCCTGCCGCGACCGACCGAAGTGGGGATCGGACGCGTCGGAGACCGTCGCGATCTCGCCGACGTATACGTCGGGCGATTGCTGTCGTATGCGCCGCCGCTCACCGGAATGCGCGTCGTGCTCGACTGCGCCAACGGGGCGACGTTCCGCGTCGCGCCGAAGATCTTCCATGCGTCGGGCGCCGAGGTGCGCGTGTACTTCGACGCTCCCGACGGCACCAACATCAACGCCGGCTGCGGCAGTACCGACCCGCGCGCGCTGCAGCGCGCGGTCACCGAGGAGCGCGCCGCGGTCGGGTTCGCCTTCGACGGCGACGGCGATCGCGTCGTGGTCGTGGACGAGACGGGCGCGATCGTCGACGGTGACGCGCTCATCGGCATCCTCGCGCTGGACATGCGCCGGCGTGGTGAGCTCGCCGGCGACGTCGTCGTCGGCACCGTGACGACGAACGGCGGCCTCGAGGCGACGCTGGCGCGAGAGGGGGTGCGGCTGGAGCGAACACCGGTGGGCGACAAGCACGTGTTCGACGGCATCGTGCGACACGGCGCGTCCCTCGGCGGGGAAACCAGCGGACACGTCATCATCCGCCGCCTCTCCACGACCGGCGACGGCATCCTGACCGCGCTGCGGCTGCTCACGGTCCTGCGCGAGCGCAACGTCGCGCTGTCCGAGCTGGCCCGCACCGTGGAGATCTGGCCGCAGGTGCTGCGAAACGTGCCGGCCTCGCGGCGCCAGGAGTGGGAGCAGGTCCCGTCGTTCAAGATCGCGGTCGACGAGATGCGCAAGCGTCTCGGCGACTCCGGCAGCGTCATCGTGCGACCGTCGGGCACCGAGCCGGTGCTGCGCATCTATGTCGAAGCGCGCAGCTCAAAGGTCGCGTCCTCCAGCGCCGACGAGCTCGCCCGCAAGGCCGAGGAGCTGCTGCGCTGATGTGCGGCATCGTCGGCTACGTCGGAACGAAAGATGCGGTCCCGATCGTGATGGAGGGCCTGCGCCGGTTGGAGTACCGCGGCTATGACTCGGCCGGGGTCGCCGTCGCCGTCGACGGACACCTCGAGCTGCGCCGCGCCGAAGGAAAGCTCGGCAACCTCGATCGCGTGATCGCCGAGCGGCCCGCGTCAGGAACACTGGGGATCGGCCACACCCGGTGGGCCACGCACGGCCGGCCCTCGGAGACGAACGCGCATCCGCACCTCGACTGCGACGGGGTGACCGCGGTGATCCACAACGGCATCGTCGAGAACTATCGCGAGCTGAAGGACGACCTGATCGCGCGCAAGCATCGCTTCGGCAGCGAGACCGACACCGAGGTCATCGTGCATTTGGTCGAAGAGGAGCTGCGGGCCGGACGCGATCTGGCCGAGGCCGCGCGGCGCGCGCTGCGACGGATCGAAGGCGCCGCCGCCGTGGTGCTGGTGTCGGCGTCCGATCCGAAGACGATCGTGGCCGCGCGCATCAGCAACGCCGGCGGCGTGATCGTCGGCTACGGCGACGGTGAGAACTTCGTGGCGTCGGACATGCCGGCGCTGCTCGACCACACCAGGACGTTCTCCTTCCTGGACCACGGCGAAATGGTCGTGGTGCGTCCGGACCTGGTCCGGTTCATGGACCTCGACGGCAAGGAGATCGTGAAGGCGAAGACCACCGTCGCATTCGATGTCGTGAGCGCGGCGAAGGGCGGTTACAAGCACTTCATGCTGAAAGAGATCTTCGAGCAGCCGCGCGCGATCTCGGACGCGCTGCTCGCTCGCGTCGATCGCCGCACCTCCCGCGTGATCTTCGACGAGGACGTCAAGATGACCGAGGCGGATGCCCGGGCCGTGACGCGCATCTCTATCGTCGCCTGCGGCACCTCGTATCACGCCGGGATCGCCGGGAAGTACCTCATCGAGCGGCTCGCGGGGATCCCCACCGACGTCGAGCTCGCCAGCGAATATCGCTACCGCGAGCCCGCGATCGTGCCCGGACAGGTGACGCTGGCGCTGACGCAATCGGGCGAGACCGCGGACACGCTCGCGGCGATGGAAGAGGCACAGCGCCGCGGCGCGCGGCTGGTGTGGATCGGCAACGTCGTCGGCAGCCAGGCCAGCCGCATGGCGGCGGACGTCATCTACCTCCACGCCGGCCCGGAGATCGCGGTCGCGGCCTCCAAGACCTACACCGCGACGGTGGTGTGCCTGCTGCTATACGCACTGTTCCTGGCGCAACGGCGCGGGAAGATCGACGAAGCCACCTCGCGCGGGATCCTCGCCGGCGCGTTCCATCTGCCGACGCTCGTGGACGGCGCGCTGCAGAGCAGCGAGCAGGTCCGCACTCTGGCGTACCGCTATTACGCCGCGCGCGACTTCCTGCACCTCGGTCGCGGCGTGAACTACGCCACGGCGCTGGAGGGCGCGCTGAAGTTGAAGGAGCTGTCCTACGCGCACGCAGAGGGGACCGCCGGTGGCGAGATGAAACACGGCACCAATGCGCTGATCGACGAGAACCTGCCGGTCATCGCCATCGCGCCACGGGACGGCGTGTACCGCAAGATGTTGTCGAACATCGAAGAGGTCCGGGCGCGCGCCGGGATCGTGATCGCGGTCGCGACGGCGGGCGACGCCGAGATCCGCGACAAGGCCGACGAGGTGATCACCATCCCGGCCTGCCACGAGCTGGTCAGCCCCGTCGTCGCCATCGTCCCGCTCCAACTCTTCGCCTACCACGTCGCTGACCGCCGCGGTTGCGACGTCGACCAGCCACGCAACCTGGCCAAGACCGTCACCGTCGAGTGAGCCCTCGCGGCTGCGTTCGCTCTCGTTGAAGGCGCGGTCGACGGCACCCCCGGCGGTGAAAGTCGTGGGGCTGGCCGGGGCGCGACGTCTGGCGCTCCATAAGCAACGGCTCGCCGGTCCTCGTCGCGGACGCGGCGCCGCCGCCGTGCTGAAGACCGTACGCGAGCTCGGCTACGTTCAGCTGGACCCGACGAACGTCGTGGCCCGAAGCCACCTGCTGGTGCTGCGCGCGCGCGTGCCGTCGTTCCGTCCGGTCGATGTGGAACGGCTGCTCGCCGATCGCAGCCTCTTCGAGTACTCCGCCTTCATCCTTCCGGTGGAGGACCTTCCGCTGCACGCCCGCACGATGGCGCTCCATCGCCGGCCGAGCGGAGGTCGAGCGTTGCGCGTCGCGACGTGGGTCAAGGCCAACGCCGCGCTCCGCCGTCACATCCTGTCGCGGCTCCGCCGCGATGAGGTGCTGCCCACCAGCGCTTTCGAAGATCGCGCCACCATCGGCTGGCGTTCGACGGGATGGACCGCGGGCAAGAACGTCAGCCAGATGCTCGAATTCCTCTGGCGCCAGGGCGTGATCACCGTCGCCGAGCGCTCGGGCGGCGAGCGACGCTGGACCATCGCCCGGTCCTGGCTGCCGCACACGCGGATGCTGTCGGCGACGGAGTCGGAACGGTACGCGACCGAACGCGCGGTGCGCGCCTTTGGCATCGCGACGCTCCGTGACCTGCGCTCGCACTACGCGTACTGGCGGTTCGTCACCCCTGGAGCACTCGACTGGCTGGAACGACACGGTCGGCTCGCCCATGTCCAGGTCGAGGGGAGCCGCGAGCCCTGGTATGTGCACGCCGAGGATGTACCGCTGCTCGCGCGTCTGGAGCGCGATCCCGGCGAGATACGCACCACGCTGCTGTCGCCGTTCGACAACCTGATCATCGACCGCCGGCGCACGGAGCGGCTGTTTGGCTTCCGCTATCGGATGGAGATCTACATTCCGCCGACGCTGCGACGGTTCGGCTACTTCGCCATGCCGATCCTGCACGGCGATCGCATCGTCGGCACCGTCGATCCACGCCTGTCGCGCGAGACGGGCCGGTTGCGCATCCTATCGACGCATCTGACGCCGGACCGGCCGCGCGTCCCAGCGCCGGCGCTGCGCGACGCCGTCGCGGAGCTGGCGGCGTTCGTCGGCGCGCGCGACGTGGAATGGCCGCACCGCCGATACAGTTAGCGCACATGGCCGAGGTCGGCGTAGACATCATCGAGACCGCGCGCATCAAGCGCGTTCTGGACAAATTTGGCGATCGCTTCCTGCGCCGCGTGTATACGGAGTGGGAGCGCGGCTACTGCCGTCGCAACGTGCTCCATCTCGCGGGGCGCTGGGCGGCGAAGGAAGCGGTGTCGAAGGTGCTCGGACTCGGGGTCCACGGGGTCGGCTGGCGCGAGATCGAGATCCTGCGCACACCGTTCGGGCAGCCGATCGTGAGGCTCCACGGCAACGCCGAGCGCCGCCGGCAACACCTCGGTCTCGGCGACATGACCGTGAGCATTTCGCACATCCGCGATCTCGCCGTCGCAGCGGCGGTGGGCGAGACTCCCCCGCGGTGACGTCCAGCGCCGAAGTCCGATCCTGGATCCCGGAGCCGCGACCTGATGAGGATAAGGACGAGCGCGGACGCGTCCTGGTCGTCGGCGGTTCCCTCCGCTACTCGGGCGCTCCGTTGCTGGCGGCCATCGGCGCGGCGCGTGCCGGCGCCGGGATCGTCACGCTTGCCGTGTCGCGATCACTCGCGCTGGGCCTGGCCGGGAGCGCGCCCGAGGTGACCTTCCTACCGCTCGAAGAGGCCTCGACCGGTGTGATCGACGCGAGCGCCGCGCGCGCGATCGCGACCGCGCTGGAGGAGGGACGGTATCGCGCGCTGGTGCTCGGCCCAGGCCTGGGCCACGATCCGACGACGGATGGGCTCGTGTTCGGCGTGCTGGCCCGCGCCACGGTACCGGTCGTGCTCGATGCCGACGGCCTCAATGCGCTCGCACGGGCGGAGCGGTGGCCCGAGCGGTTACCGAAAAGCACGGTGCTGACGCCACACGCGCGGGAGGCCGCGCGACTCGCCGGCGAGGCGGTCCCCGCCGCCCGCGTGGAATGGGCCCGGGACCGCGCGCGGTCCTGGGGGGCGGTCCTGGTGCTCAAAGGTCCGTGCACGGTCATCGCCGCTCCCGACGGCGAGGTGTTCGCGCATGACAGACCGAATCCGGCGCTGGCAACGGCAGGCAGCGGCGACGTGCTCTCCGGCGCGATCGGAGCGCTGGTCGCCTCGGGACTGACGCCGTACCGCGCCGCCTGCGCCGGCGTGCTGCTGCAGGGAGAGGCGGCTGCGATCGTCTCCCGGGAGGTCGGCGTGCGCGGCGTCCTCGCCACGGATCTCGCGGCGGCGCTGCCTCGCGCGCTCGCGAGCCTCACGGCATGAGCCGCATGCCGCTGCGCGACAGCGTCGCCGACGTTGACCTCGACGCCATCGAGGCGAACGTGGCCTTCCTTCGATCGCGCGCCGGCGTGCCGCTGATCGCGGTGGTCAAGGCCGATGGCTACGGTCACGGCGCAGAAGCGGTCGCGCCGGCGTGCCTCGCCGCGGGCGCGGAGATGCTCGCGGTCGCGACGGTGGAGGAGGCGCTCTTGCTCCGCGCCGCCGACATCCGCGCGCCGATCCTGGTGTTCCTCGGGGCCGCGCCGCGCGGCGAGGCTCGCGCCGCTGCCGATGCGCGACTGGACGTCGCGGTGTGGCGGCGCGACCAGCTCGACGCGCTCGATGACGCTGCCCGCGGCGGCGAGCC
>Ga0066709_100001874_pt1 | contig 14582 bp, 15 predicted proteins | sample GraSoiAngelo_158_FD_79665 | JGI IMG/M metagenome (GOLD analysis project Ga0066709, IMG submission 79665) | Grasslands soil microbial communities from the Angelo Coastal Reserve, California, USA - 14_1009_16_30cm | ecosystem: Environmental > Terrestrial > Soil > Grasslands | place: USA...
CCGGGTTTGACGGCGGGGATTCTCGCGAGATCTGGGGGCAACTTATCGGCGGCGAAGGTTTCCACGTTCATTTCGATTAAGCTGACAAGGGGACCACCAAAATCCGGTTTGACCTGGCCGCTCCGATCGAGAATCACGCCGACTGCGGAAACAATTCCGCCATGCGCACGGACGATGTCGATTGTTTCCTGGACGCGTCCACCGCGGGTGACGACGTCTTCGACGACGATGAATTTTTCATTCGGCGCAATTTGAAAACCGCGCCGCAAAACAAGTTTGCCCTCGTCTTTTTCGACAAAGATGTGGCGTTTGCCCAACGCGCGACCGACTTCCTGGCCGACAATAATTCCACCAAGGGCAGGGGAGATCACCGAGTCGCAATCAAATTCGCGGAGATTGTCGGCGAGCCATCCGCAGACTTTTGCGGCGATATCAGGATGCTGAAGAAGTATTGCGCATTGGAAATATTGCCGGCTGTGCAAGCCGGAGCGCAAAACGAAATGGCCATCGAGTAGCGCTCCGGTTTTGCGGAAAAGAGTGAGGAGATCTTCGTTCATCTGGGGAGCGCACGCGCCTCGCGTGCCGGCGAAGACGCCCTCGTCTTCGCGAACTTTTTCTGATGATGTTCGTTCTTTGGAATGGCCATTCTTAGAGCGTTTCGGCGGGGGCGCGTGCGCTCCCCGGAAGTGATTGCGCGAGAAGGTTGATGGTCATTTTCATCTCTCCTCTAGCGACAAAATCTAGCCGGAAGTGTCATAGGCCATGTCGCCGCTTGATTTGCCGTCATCCGCAACCGCAATGACTTCGATTTCGACCTTCGCTCCCTTGGGCAGGGCCGACACTTGGACTGTCGATCGGGCAGGGAACTGTTGCTTGAAATACGAGCCGTAGGTTTCGTTAACGGTTTGGAAATCGGCGAGATCGGTGAGGAAAATCGTTGTTTTCACGATGCTCTCGAAAGTGAGGCCTTCGGCTTTCAAAACGGCTCCGATATTATCCAGCACGCGCCGGGTCTGCGCGGCGATGTCGCCTGAGACGATCTGGCCGGACTTTGGGTCGAGTGGAATTTGGCCGCTGCAAAACAGGAAATTTCCGCTGCGAATCGCTTGCGAGTAAGGTCCGATTGCCGCCGGGGCTTCGCTCGTGGAGATGATTTTCTTCATGCCCCGGATTGTAGCTGCAAACTTCTCTCGCACAATGAACACGGTAGGGCACGACCGCCGGGCGCGCCGCGGACGGCTCGGCGAGCCGTCCCTACCAGATTGATAGTGGCGGAATCTCGCCGATATTAAGGGTGAAATGGTTACGTGGGTTTTAAGGAAAATTCTGGGGTCGAAGAACCAGCGCGAGCTCAAGCGGTTGATGCCGATGGTGCGCCAAATCAACGAGTTTGATGATCAATTCAAAAGCTTGTCGGATGAGGATTTGCGCGCAAAAACGGCAGTCTGGAAAGCAGAACTGGCGGAAATTCCCGAGCTGGAAGACCAATGGAAAAAGCTGGATGAGATTTTGCCGGAGGCGTTTGCAGTCGTAAAAAACGCGGCGCGCAGACTGAAAGATCGACAAAATAGCTTCACGGTGTGCGATCAGCCAATGACGTGGGACATGGTGCACTTCGACGTGCAGCTCCTTGGCGGAATCGTTTTGCATCGTGGCCGGATCGCGGAAATGGCGACCGGCGAAGGCAAAACCTTGGTCGCGACTTTGCCGCTTTACTTGAACGCGCTCACTGGCCGTGGCGCGCATCTGGTGACGGTGAACGATTATTTGGCGCGACGCGACGCGGAATGGATGGGACAACTCTACGATTTCCTCGGGCTGACGGTTGGCTGCATTGAGCATGATCAGGAGCCAGATGTCCGTCGCGAGCAATACGCAATGGACATTACTTACGGGACGAACAGCGAGTTCGGCTTCGATTATCTGCGCGACAACGGCATGGCGACCACGCGCGAGCAACAGGTCCAGCGCGGTTATCATTACGCGATTGTCGATGAAGTCGATTCGATCCTGATCGATGAAGCGCGCACCCCGCTTATCATCAGCGGGCCGGCGACGATTTCCACGCATCAGTACGACAAGTGGAAACCACTTATCGAGCAGTTGGTGCGCAAGCAGAACATGCTTTGCAACCGCGTTGCCAGCGAAGCGATCGAAGCGTTTGAAAAAGCAGACGCGAATCCGGCGAAGAAAGCTGAGTTCATGGCTGAAGGTGGTCTGCTCATGTTTAGAGTTAAACTGGGGCAGCCGCGCAATAAACAGCTGCTCCGCATGATGGAAGATCCGGAAAAGCGGCGCGCCATCGATAAAGCGGAGCTTTCGTTCTTCCAGGACACGCGGAAGGAGGAATTGTTCGCGCTCAAGGAAGAACTCTTCTTTACCATCGACGAAAAATCGAACGAAGCCGATCTCTCCGAACAGGGCCGCATCTTTCTGAATCCGGACGATCCGAATGCATTCGTGCTGCCGGATTTGATTAACGAGTTTACCGAGATAGACCTCGATCCCGCGCTGTCGCCGGAAGAGAAGGACAAGAGAAAAGCAGAGCGCCAGCAGCATTGTGATATGCAGGCCGAACGGATCCACAACATCTCGCAGTTGCTGCGCGCCTACTGCTTGTTCGAGAAGGACGTGCAGTACGTGATCGAAGAGAACAAGGTCGTGATTGTCGATGAATTCACGGGGCGCAAAATGCCTGGGCGGCGTTGGAGTGATGGGCTGCATCAAGCGGTCGAAGCGAAGGAAGGCGTTCAGATCGACCGCGAAACGCAAACGCTGGCGACGATCACGATCCAGAATTATTTCCGCCTTTATCAACGGCTGGCCGGTATGACCGGCACGGCCGAAACGGAAGCGGCCGAATTCCACGACATTTACAAACTCGACGTCAATATGATTCCGACGAACCGGCCAGTCGCGCGCACGGACCACAACGATCGGATTTATAAAACCCGGCGTGAAAAATACAACTCGGTCATCAACGAAATTAGAGACTGCCACAACAAGCAGCAGCCGGTGCTGGTTGGCACGGTAAGCGTGGAAGCTTCCGAGTTGCTCAGCCGCATGCTGAAGCGGGAGAAAATTCCGCACAATGTGTTGAACGCGAAATTTCACATGCAGGAAGCGGAGATCGTGCAGCGCGCCGGCCAACCGGGCACGGTCACCATTTCGACGAACATGGCGGGCCGCGGCACTGATATTAAACTTGGTCCTGGCGTAGCCGATCGTGGCGGATTGATGGTGATCGGCACTGAGCGGCACGAAGCGCGCCGAATCGACCGCCAATTACGCGGGCGTTGCGCGCGGCAGGGCGACCCGGGCGCATCACGATTTTACGTCAGCTTTGAAGACGATTTGATGCGCAACTTCGGCGCAGCCGATCGGATGACCCGAATCATGGAGCGGTTCGGGCTGGAGGAAGGCCAGGAACTCGAACATCGGTGGCTGAACAAGTCGGTCGAGACCGCGCAGAAGCGGGTGGAGCAGCGCAACTACTTGATCCGAAAACGCACGCTCGATTTCGACGACGTGATGAACATGCAGCGCGAGGTCGTTTACACTTATCGCAACGAGACGATCGATTCCGAGGAGCCGCGCAAACTCATCTACGAAGTGATCGACGAGGCCGTGCCGGCGAAAGTGAAGGAGTATTTGGACGTTGATGAACCGAATTACACCGGCCTGATGCATTGGGTGAACACGACGTTTCCGCTTGGCCTCACCAAAGAGAAAGCGCAATTCGAGACGCGCACCGTCGAGGAAAACGCACAGTTTTTGATCGAGAAGATCAAGGACGCCTACGAGCGCAAATCGAGTCACGAGGAACCGACCGCGGTGAAGAGTTTGGAGCGCTACATTATTTTGAACGCGATCGATCGCCTCTGGCAGGAGCATCTCTATGCGATGGACGCGTTGCGCGAGGGGGTTTATCTGCGCGGCTATGCGCAAAAGGATCCGCTGATCGAGTACAAGACCGAAGCCTACGACATGTTCGTGGACTTAATGGCGAACATTAAGAATGAAGTGCTGAACAATCTGTTCCGTAGCACCTCGAATTTACAGGCATTCGAGAATTTCCTGGCGACATTGCCGCAGTTTTTGCTGCGCGAACATGCGCCCACCGCGCCTACGGCAAATGCTCCTGCCCGTGGCCGTCAACTTCAGCCAGTAGGCGCCATGGCCGCGGTTGGCGGCGACGGCGATGGCGAAGGCGAGGTGACGATTGATCTCCCGGTTCGGCGTTCGATGCCGAAAGTAGGCCGCAACGAGCCATGCCCATGCGGCAGCGGAAAGAAATATAAAAACTGCTGCGGCCGCGTCGCGTGACGTTCTCCGATAGGAGGCTATTCGTATATTTACTAACGGTCGACCCCGAAAGCATTCGAGGTTGACAGCCGTTGCTCCGCGCTAATGTATCGCGCTTCGAATGGTCACTGATAGTTTGTCTCACGCCCCGGTTCGGATTGCCATCGGTCTCGCGGCTATCTTCGTGCTGGCTGATTGCGCAGAGCTGACGAGCCCCAGTGTGGTCGAACCTGCGCGGACTGGCCGACCCGAAATAACTCTGCCGCGCGGCGACGTAGTCGCGGAAGCCCAGCTACGGACCAAGCTCGCGATGCTCTCGCCGAGTGTCCGTGTAGATGAAGCCGAGCGGCTCGCCCAATGTGCCTACATGACATCGCGACAATTGGCTCGCGAATATCGGGTAGTCTTTCCTCCGGCTCTTAACAATATTCTCATTAATACCGGCGCGAGGAAGCGGGGCCTCTGTTATCAATGGACAGAAGATTTGCTGCATCAGTTGGATGCGTTGAAGCTCGAAACGCTCGAGCTCCACTGGGGAGAAGCCTTTGCCAGAACGTTTTCCGAGAACAATGGCGTCGTTGTCACCGCCAAAGGACAACCCTTTGCGCAAGGCATCGTGCTTGATGCCTGGCGTTATCAGGGGCGTCTGTACTGGGGACCGGTTCATAAAGATCCGGAGAAATATGAATGGAAGGAAAACAAGGCGCAGTACGATCGTGTCTTCCAAACAAAAGCCGCGGAGCAAACGGCGACTTCAGTCAATCGCGGGTGAAGTCAAGTCGTAGGTAGTAATCTCCAGTTCGTGGCCGTCGGGATCGCGGAAGTAGATCGAGTGCGAAATTTCGTGATCTTGGAATTCGAATTTGATACCGCGTTTTCTAAGCTCGTGCTGTGCTCCGAGAAAATTTTCCCTGTTCGCGCGGAAAGCGAGATGCAACATGCCGATCCTGCCGGTGCGCGAGGCAGATTTTGAATTATTGTTACGCAGTGGAAACAGCGCGATGGCGGTATTTCCTTTGGCTATGAATGTGGGAATTCCTTCCCACATCTCTTCATAACGTCGCTCGAATCCGAGAACTTCAACGTACCACTTCACGGATCGCTCGATGTCGCACACGCCAAGGGCTACGTGATCAATTCCTTCAAGTTGCATGGTCTATCCGATCTGTATTTCTGGTGGGACCTCTGGATTCATCAAGGATGGGCCACAACCCGCGTAAATAACCTGTCCAGTAATCCGACGAGCTTTCTCGGACGCCGCTGTCTGCCAGTGCCAGTGCAATCCCTCTCCCGATTCCGCGCGAACTGCCAGCGATCAAAGCGTGCTTCTCTTCGAGTGCCATCGCAGCCCCTTTTAGATTAGGTAAGCGCCACTAGCCCTTGTTTTCATCACGATCGAACGAATCGACATGTGACAGACTAATCCGTGGCGGTGTTAAGAAGACCGCCGCGCAAAGAAAAACAAATACTGCCACAGCACCCGTCCACTCCCAAAAACCGAGGTGCCAGAACACGGAATGGCGCAGTGCGGTGCGAATGGGTATCGCCCAGGAGAGTTTCAGACGTGCAAGAAGCAACAAAGATTCGCTAAAGAAAATCCCAACCAGCGGCAACAGCGTCACTGACGACCAGACCCAGAATAGTCGCGGCGCAAACAGAGTGCGGCCTTTCCATGCGCACCAGCAACCGCATAACATTCCGATTGCCAGAAACCCGGCGGCGGAGCGGCCAAGAAGCTCATGCAGACGCCGGACTCCCAAGACCTCGTGCATGTGCTGCGGAACCACAAAGCAGGCGCAAATCAGTGTGACGATTCCCGCCGCAAACGTCCCGGCACTAATCCTTGCCGCTCGCGGCGCGATTACCTCCAAATGCCGGTGCAAATGTCCGACGAATGGCAGCATCAACAATCCTGTCAACACCAAGCCGCTGGCAGCCAGCCAATAATGGTTTGGATTATCCCGCGGGGAAAGCAAATTGGAGATAACTCTGTATCGCCAGTCGTAATTTTGCGGGAACATCCACGCGCTCACAGTCAGTGTTCCGAAAAATGAAACGAAAATCAGCGCCAGGAAGGCGGCGAGAGTTGATTTCCGATAAAGCATCGCGCGACGAGACTCGCACGGAACAATAGGCCTCGCAATTCATCGGCTTTTGAGGCAGCTAATGGCGTCATTGGTTGCAAGACTGCACATCTGGGCAACACCGATGCGACGCCCGATGAGATGGTTCAATGTGGATAATCTAAACGGTCATCCAACTTCCCGCTTCGCAATGCATCGAGAAATGCCGCGTAATCCTTGAACGGACCTCCAATGGCGCGCCAGACTTCTTTCGGTTTCGCGTTATCCTTTGTGAGTTTCGCAACCAAAATGTGATAGGTGTGAGCGATTCCGCCGCGCTCGTAATGGACAACATAATATTCGCCGCCGACAGCTCCCCAAATGAGGCGCTTGCCTGGGAGAGTTGGATCCGTGATGACATCAGTCGCATTCCACTTCTGGCCTGGCTCTGCGAGCCGGCCATCCCCGCCGCCGTCGCAAATGGCGAGGATTGCGGCTGGCAAGTCGCTGGTGGAGTGAAGTTCGTGAAAGCGCGAGGCGTCTTGCAACGTCTTGCGATCTTCCGCCGAAAGCTTCGTGACATCTGCGTAGGAGAAGCTCTGAATCGCGACGGCGAAAAGTAAGTAAAGGCTGATATGGTTCATCCACAGCGAGGTCTAACGAAAGCAAGCTCAGTCACAGCTATTCGATCTGTATTTCAGGAGGAACCTCCGGATTCATCAAGGATGCGCCACCATCCGCGTAGATCACCTGTCCGGTAATCCAGCGCGCCTTCTCCGAACAAAAGAGTGTAACAACATCGCCGACATCTGTTGGCGTTCCAAGGCGTCCCATCGGTGTCCAACCTCGCTCGTGCCAATTCCGGATGAGTTGCTGGACTTGGTCGGGGAGTGTGTTCAGGACGCTGTCTTCCGTCCATCCCGGGCTGATCGCGTTCACCGTAATACCGCGCTTCGCAACGGCGACGGCAATGTACCTAACGAGCGACTCCAGTGCCGCCTTCGCTGACCCCATGCCGACCCACGGTTGGAGGCCACCGGTCCGGCTCCCTTCGGCGTAGGTGATGGCGAAGATTCTGCCGCCATCGCTCATCAGCGGAAGCGCTTCCCAAACCGCGACAAGGAACGCCTTCGCCTGGGAATCAAACGCCGTGTCCCATTGTTCCAGGGTGATGTCGAGAGGGGGTGCGTAGAACGTGGGCGCCTCAGGCCGTGCGTTGCTGACGAAGATGTCGAGCGTCCCGAACTCCCTCTTCAGCTTACGAAACATCTCAGTGATTTGTTCTGGACGCGTCACATCGGCCTGAATCAGGACACCATCGGACCCGCGTTTGCGGACCTGGGCGAGCGTCTCTTTTGCGGCAGCCTCGTTTTGGAAGTAGTGAATCGCGACTTTAACGCCACTTTCCGCGAGGGCGAGAGCGATCCCTCGCCCGATGCCGCGCGAACTGCCAGTAACCAGCGCGTGCCTTCCATCAAGTGCCATATGAGCGGCGTGAACGTTTACACTGCTGTGCGCGTGGCTTAGTCGGCCCAGACGGCGGCATGAGCGCGGACTGGGGAACCGAAACCTTTAAGGACGACTTCTCCCACGTCTTCAAAGAGGAGTCCTTTGCCGATGCACAAGTCGGGAATTGCGTTTGATACGAGAATCTGTTCCGGCTGCGCATGACCACAGAGGCGGGCGGCCAGTTGAACCGTCGATCCAAAGAGATCGTTATTTTGTTCGACGGGTTCGCCGGCTGCGGCGCCGACTCTTACTTTGAGCGGGCGCTCGGGATTGGCTTCCGCATGCCTGTCCAATTTACACTGAATCTGAATCGCGCATCGGACTGCGCTTGCAGCTGAGACGAACGATGCCATAATGCCATCGCCGGTGTGCTTGACCTCGCGGCCACTTGAGTTCGCCAACGCGTTTCGGACAACGGAGTTGTGCACGTCGAACAAGGCCATGGCCGCTTCATCGCCCATCGATTGAGTGAACGCCGTCGAATCCACGATGTCCGTAAATAGGACGGTTCGGATTCCGGGGTCTCGATCATCAGTCGCGCCGCCGGGAACTAGCACTGCACCAGCGTCATTCGTTTCCACGCCGCCGAAAAATGCTTCAGCGAGCTCAGGCTGAACCTCAATAATCTTCTCGGCCAGCATTCCGTGGGCTTCGCGATGAACATGTTCTGCGGCCTCAGCATTTGGCGCATGGACGAGACAAAAAATTTTGCCCGCCTTCTCGTTGACCCAATATTTGCTGTATTCGACGCCATATTTCCGCTGCACTTCCATGTCCTTCGCGTGAGCCTTGGCGACATCCTCGGCGGTAACCTCGCTCAGTTCGTGAATGTCCATGTATAGCGGCATATCGATGTTAGACTACGACACGACTCTGGATGCGACAAGCAGTCCGCGCAGAGGTAAATTCATGGAGGTGCTACACGATGATCAACCGCGATCTTTGGAGGCTGATTGAGTGTCTGGTAAACGACGCAATAGCGTTCGGTCAGGCGAAGCAAGGTAGCGAGCTGCTCTTCGGTGGCGTCGGTGTCTAAATCGAAATGCAATCGGATTTGATGGAAGCCAACCGGTGCATCTTTTGAAACTGCCAAAGTCCCGCGAAAATCGAGATCGCCTTCAGCCTGAACCGTCGCGCCGCGTAACTCGATGCCCAGCGCGGTAGCAACTGCACGCAGCGTAACGCCCGCACATCCCACCAACGCTTCCAACAGCATATCGGCTGAGCACGCACCAAGCCCGTCGCCCCCGGTCGCGGGGTGAAGCCCCGCTTCGACCCGCGCTTTTCCGGTTTCTATTTTGCAAGTAATCCCTCCACCGATTCGTCCTTGCGCGTGAAGAGTGACCAGCGCGGTTTCAGGGCGCTCGCGGTATCGGGCTTTAAGAGGCGCCTGCAACGACCTCAACTCATCAGCATTCATTTTTTTGTGGGGCGCTCGCCGCGGCGAGCGCCGCTACACATCGCTCGGTTTGATATTTTGATTTACGCGGAAGAGATTGCCAGGGTCATATTTATTTTTGACCGCGATCAGCCGCTCATAATTATCTCCGTAAGTTTTCTTCACCCGATCCTCTCCTTCATCTCCCATTAAAAAGTTTACATACGCTCCGCCTGCCGAATAGGGATGCAGCGCATCGTAATAACTCTTCGTCCACGAGATGATCTTTTCGTTGTTGGCTGGATCGGGATCAACGCCGACCATTACCTGCGCCCAGGTAGCATCTCGATAATTCCAGGCGGTATCGTTTTTGCCGACGCGTGAGGCAGCGCCATTGATTGGATACATATGAATGGTGGAATGCATCGAGGGAAGCGCAGCACCAAACCGAGCGTGTTGCGCAATCGCGTCATCGCTCAATTCATTTACAAAATCCGCGCGCCAGTACCACTGCAATCCCGGGGGATACAATGCGTCAAACATGGTTTGCAGCGCGGGCTGCGGCAGCGGACCCACAAAATCGAGAGCCGGCTTCTTAAAAGCGCGGATCGGTTTAAATGTTCCTTCAGCCTTTGTCTGCGGGCCGGCATATGTCCAGACCACGCCGCACATTTTTTTCAGGTGCAGATGTTCGGGGAAAGGCGGCGCCGGCGGTACCGTGAGAAAGGCGAAGAAGCCATTCAAATCATCCGGAGCCGCGGGAATCAGATCGCGATACCATTTCATTACATCGGTCGCTTCGCTTAATTCATAGAGCATTGGGCCGCCATAGAGTATGTCGATCGGATGGAGCTTGAACGTAAAAGCAGTGATCACACCGAAGTTTCCGCCGCCGCCGCGAATAGCCCAGAACAAGTCGGAATTCTCATCCGCATTCGCCTTTACAAATCTCCCATCGGCCAACACGACATCCGCCGAGAGGAGATTGTCGATGGTGAGTCCGCATTTGCGGGTGAGGTGGCCGACGCCTCCGCCCAGGGTTAAGCCACCAACTCCGGTAGTAGAAATAATTCCGCTGGGAGTGGCGAGCCCAAACACATGCGTGGCATGATCGACGTCGCCCCATGTGCATCCGCCGCCGACGGTGACGGTTCGAGCTGCCGGATCGACACGTGAGTATTTCATCAGTCCCAGGTCGATGACCAGACCATCATCGCAAATTCCCAGGCCTCCGGCGTTGTGTCCGCCGCCGCGGATTGCGAGAAGCAGATTATTTTCTCTCGCAAAATTTACCGAGCGGATTACGTCCGCCACATCCGCACAGCGCGCGATCGCGCGTGGCTTTTTGTGTATCATCCTATTGTACACTTTACGGGCTTCATCATAGCCGTTATCGCTCGGTTCGATCAGTCCGCCTCGCAGGTTTGCTTTTAAATCTTTGAAAGAATTTTCGTTGAGCATGGTAAATATGATTGGGTAATTACTTTGATCATTACTGCAAATGTCGCGCGGTCAAGATGCTGAGTCCCAGCATTTTCATTGAGATGACAGCCGCCTCCGCAGTAGAATGCGGAAGTCATGGCGATTCTCCATCCGGATAGATTCTGGACTCGACGGGAGTTCTTGAAGCTTGCTGGCCGGGCGGGATTGCTCAGCGCGGTCCCGACTCTGACGCGCGCGGCTGCGGCGCTCGATTCCGACACGGTTTGCATCTCGATCCTGCATACGACGGACCTCCATGGCCATATTTTGCCGACTTCCGATTACAACGGAAATCCTGATTGCGGTGGAATAGCGCGTTGCGTCACGCAAATCCGGCGTTGGCAACAGCAAAGTCCTAACTCGATCTTGATCGATGTCGGCGACGTGTATCAGGGAACGGACGTTGGGTTGCGCAGCCAGGGCGAGCTGATGATCGATCTGTTCAATCATCTCAAATGCGACGCATGGATTATCGGCAACCATGAGTTCGACTGGGGAATGCAGTCGTTTCAACAAGTATTGCAACGCTCGGCAATGCCAGTGCTGGCTGCGAACACAACGCTCGAAGGAAAACCAGCCGGCGAATTTCCTGATGCGAAACATCCGTTCGCGAAAATTCAGCCGTTCATTTTGAAGCAAGTTGCCGGGATCAAGCTTGCCATCATCGGAGTCACGACGCCGGGGATGCCGTTTTGGCTTCGGCCGGAATTTACTCGCGGGATCGATTTTCAATATCCGGTTGAGCCAGTCCGGCGCGCGATCGCGAGGGCGAAGAGCCAGGGCGCAGACGCGATTATTTTAACTGGGCACATGGGACTGAAACCGCGCACCGGCGGTGATGATTTTGCCAATACTGTGATGGCATTGACTTCGGAATTTCCGGAGGCGTCCGTGTTTATTGCCGGTCATACCCATCAGCCGGTTCCAAGTCGCCTTGTCAATGGTGCACTTTTTACCCAGGCAGATCATTTCGGCATTCATGTGGGCCGCGTCGATCTTCTCTTTGATCGGAATTCCAAGAGGCTGCTCCACCGGGAAGCGTCTTGCGAGCTGATGGATCATCGTTTCGGCTTGGATCCCGTAATCATGTCGCGAGCGAAGACGCAGCTTGCCGAATCGGACGTTGCACTGTCGCAGCCGATCGGTGAATTGGCCGAGACTCTGCGTGCTCGCAGCCGCCCCGGCGTGCCGAGCGATATTGAGAGGCTGATCGGCGCGGCAATTATGGAAGCATTGCTCGAGCGAAGTGTGCAGGTGAATGGCGCCATGCATGGAGCGTTCGATGAAAAGGCCAATTTGGTCGCCGGTTCGAAAATGGTAAAAGATATTTGGAATGTGATTCCGTTTGAAAACTATGTCGTGACCGCAGCGCTCTCGCCCGACGAAATAAAAGCTGTCATGGAGGAAGTGTACGCCAGCCATGAGAGCCGCAATTTACTCGGTTTCGAAATCAAGACGGAAGGCCGCGGTTACGATCGTCACATTATCTCGATGACTCTCGACGATGGACGACCGCTTGATCGCGGCAAAAAATACGTGATTGCTTTTAACAGTTTCGACTCACGCAGCGCCGGTCATCGCTTCATGAAGTTGCGCGCTCTGCTTGAGACCCCAGCGGCCAACTGCACGCTGCATCCGGTGCAGACACGCGACGCGCTCATCGATTATTTCCGGCGCCACAAGCTGGTGCATCGGATTGCGGCCGCCCGCGACTGGGCGATTGCGGCGTAGTTAACGCCAGATTGGCCTTGCCAAAACGCGTCCGATGCGTTGCGTAAGGATCCTATGCGCGGACTCGTCTTTTTATGCATGACGTCCTTGTTCCTGAGCGCGACTTTTCCCGCGGAAGCGGAGCTTCCACCGCCGCGGTTTCGGCCCGCCGTGCTGGGATCGGGGCCAGACTCCTTGGTTAACCAGATCGATACGCAGGATTTGCTTAAAAAGGGCCAAAAGGACGGGGCCATAATGTTTTGTTGTCGCGTCGCGACGACAGGAGACGTCGTATGGTACAGAACGTATCTTCCCGTGCCCGGTTCGGATTTACTCGAAGCGGAAGTGCGCAAGTGCCTCGACAAGGCGCGACTCGCTCCGGCCATTTACGAACACAAGCCGGTGGACGTGCTGTTCTATGGCACCGTTTTTTTCTCGATCGTGGATGGGAAGCCGACGCTCCATATTTTCGCAAACCAGGAAGCCGCCGAATTAAAGGCAGCTAATGATTTTATCGGGCCGCAGCCCGTCATTGGTGCGGATTCGAAATTTACTGGATTACATTATCCACGCGAACGCATGACGGTGTTTGTGAAAGGTTTGGTGCGGCTCGCGCTGAAGGTTGACGTGGCAGGGAACTTGCAGGATCTGCGGGCTCTCTCTGAAGAACCGCCGCTGGTTGGCCTCGCCCAAGCGGCGTTGACCGATTTCACGGGGGCAAAGTTTATTCCTGCGTTTCGGGATGGTGATCCGGTTGAATGCAGCATTCTGCTCCCGGTTCGCTATGAACCAGAGTAGTTCCCCCGGCCCGATAAGGCAGACGGTTCGAAAGTGTGGCGGAGATGAAGAGTCGGATCATTCCCGCATCTTTTTTTGAACGCGATCCTCTGATTTGCGCGCGCGAGTTGATCGGCGCGGAATTGTTCTGGGGAAATTGCTCCGGTGTGCTCGTCGAGACGGAAGCCTACAACGCGATCAGCGATGAGGCATGTCACACCTTCATGCGACCTAGCACGCGTGCCTTTATCGAGCGAAACAAGGCGGGCGCGGCCTACGTTTATTTTAATTATGGGATGCACTGGATGCTGAACGTGCTCGTGAAAGGGCAGGAGAACGGTTTCGTTTTGATTCGTGCTCTGGAGCCGAGAATAGGAATCGAACGAATGAAGAAACGGCGCGGACTGGATGACGTGAGACGTCTCTGTTCGGGGCCCGGCAAACTTACCCAGGCGCTCGGCATTACCGACCGCCATCATGAAATGGATTTGTGCGTAGATCCGCAGCACTGCTTTATGCGGAACGCAGAAGCAGCTGTGAAGGTTGTCGCAGACCGGCGCATCGGCATTGCGCGCTCGGCACATTTGCCATGGCGATTTACGGTCCGCGGGAACCCATTCGTTAGCCGAGCGGCCAAACTATGAGCGCGCGCGGAAGCAGAGCATTGGGTAGCGCACGCGTCTCGCGTGCTGGTTTCGGCGTCGCGCCGAAACTGTCTTTTCTTGAGATAACATTTCCCCTCCGAGCCGAAACGGAAGAAAAGTTCGCGATGGCGAGGACGCCATTGCCAGCATGCGAGACGGGTGCGCTACCCGGACGCGCGTTTGACGTGCGCTTTTCAACGTTCACTTTACAATTCACATGATAGGCAACAAACAGCGTGTCCTCCTTGGCATGAGCGGTGGGGTGGACTCCAGCGTGGCCGGGTACCTCCTGCGTGAGCAGGGCTACGAGGTCATCGGTGTGACGATGAAAGTTTGGCCCCAAGATTGCATCTCGCGCGCGGAGGACAAATGTTGCGGGCCGCAGGCAGTAGCCGACGCACGAACGGTTGCTCATTCGTTAGGAATTCCACATTACGTTGTCGATGAGGCCGATCAGTTCGAGCGACTGGTCATCGATTATTTCTCAACAGAGTACCAAGCCGGGCGAACGCCGAATCCATGCGTGATGTGCAACGAAAAACTCAAGTTCGGTAATCTTTGGAACAAGGCCAAGGCGCTCGGCTGCGATTACATCGCTACCGGGCATTACGCAATCATTGAGCATCATACCGATCGTGCGATCCTTCGCAAAGGCGTCGATCTACGCAAAGATCAGTCCTATTTCTTATTCAGTTTGCGGCAGCCACAACTTCG
>Ga0066709_100001875_pt1 | contig 14582 bp, 12 predicted proteins | sample GraSoiAngelo_158_FD_79665 | JGI IMG/M metagenome (GOLD analysis project Ga0066709, IMG submission 79665) | Grasslands soil microbial communities from the Angelo Coastal Reserve, California, USA - 14_1009_16_30cm | ecosystem: Environmental > Terrestrial > Soil > Grasslands | place: USA...
AACTGGCGCAGCTCGCGCAACGTCTTTGCCCGCGCAGCCAGCGGTTCCGATTTGCCGGGGCTCTGCCTGATCGATGCGTCTTCGTCTCCCAGTTCCTGCAACGCTTTTTCGCTTACGTGCCGGGTCCCCGCCGTGCGAGCGAGCGCCGGGCTGACTTGTAGCTTTGCTGCATCCTCGTCGCGTTTAACGTCCAGAAGCGCTTCGCCGGTTTGGATGCGCGCGCGCATCGAAGCCGGCTCGAGCTTCATAGCATGTTCGCAATCATCCAGTGCCAGCAGTGGACGCTCAGCCAGTGTGAATAATCGCGCGCGATCGAGCAGAAGTCCGGCGTCATTCGGAGATGTCGCAATCCGCACATCCAGCGCTTTGATTTCGGGCAGAAACCTTTCAAGCCGCTCGAACTGCGGCAACCATTGCTTCACTTGCGCGTCGGTACTGTCCATCTTGTTCGCCTTTGCCATGTCGGCGTAGGCGGCGTCCCATTCGTGCAGGCGCAAGAGTGTGCATGCACGAAAAACACGGCGTGCTGCGGTGTCCCCAGCCGAAATGGCCTTGGTTCGATAAGCCACATTGTCGGTCCAGCGCGCCTGATCGGCGCACAAATCGGCGAGTTTATCGTACGTGTTCACCGCGTCTGCCGCCGAGGGTTTCTTCGCTAGAAATGCGAGCCAATGCCGCTCGGCATTTGGGTAATCCTTGCGTTGCGCAAAAATATCCCCGCGAAAATCTTCAATCGCGGCAGGTGGCTGTTTCACGGCTTTTTGCCATGCGTCCAGCGACTTCACAGCGTCGTCGAAGTCCTGGGCTTCAAATTGTGTCTGGAGCAGCGTCTCCCACGTGCCGGCTTCATTCGGAGCGAGCGCGACGATTCGCCGGCTCAGCTCGATGATCGCGGCTTTATCTTCTGCTTTTTCCGCCTTCGAAAGCTGCGTGTGCAACCGCGAAAGATCGCCGCTTGCAGCGCGCAATGAACTCGTCGCGCACAAGATTAGAAAACTGAATATGAGTATTCGGGCCGGGATGCGCCATCTTGATCGACTTCGGTTGCCGCTTTCAATCAATTTTCGATTGAACAGTGCGCGCCGCGACAGCAGCGTAACCGGTCCGAGTTCGCCACTGGACGAATCCGTCCGATTGGCGGATGGGGCAGGCATTATGTCTCGTCAATACACGCTGCAGCGCGCGCCTACATCGACATCGATCCATATCGATTACGCAGCCGAGTTGAATGAGCAGCAGCTCGCGGCGGTGACCGCGCCGCCGGGTCCGCTGCTCGTCATCGCAGGCGCGGGCAGTGGCAAAACGCGCACACTCACCTACCGGGTTGCGTACTTGCTCGAAAACGGAATCGATCCGCGAAATATTTTGCTGCTCACGTTCACGAACAAAGCCGCCCGACAAATGCTCGATCGGGTCGCGAATTTGCTGCCGGTGGATGCGAGCGGGCTTTGGGGCGGCACGTTTCACTCGGTTGGAAATCGGATGCTGCGGCGTCACGGGAGCGCGCTCGGTTATTCGAGCGGGTTCACGATCATGGATCGCGAAGATCAAAAGGATTTAATCAATACCGTGGTAGCAGGCGCTGGAATTGATCCGAAAGAAATACGGTTCCCGAAAGGCGATGTGCTCGCTGAAATCTTTAGCTTTGTCGTCAATACAGAGACGTCGATGGAAGAATTGCTCGCCGGAAAATTCCCGTATTTCCTGTCGTTGCTCGAGAAGATCCAAGACGTGCACGACCGCTACGAGAAAAAGAAGAAGGCAACAAATTCGCTGGATTTTGACGATCTGCTCGAAAAGACACTGTCGATGTTACAGCAACACGAAGGCATCGCCGCATTTTATCGGCGGCAATTTCAGTTCATCCTTGTCGATGAATATCAGGACACGAACAAAATCCAGGCTGACCTCGTTGATTTGCTCGCGCTGGATCACAGAAACGTGATGGTGGTGGGCGACGACGCGCAGTCGATCTACTCGTGGCGCGGCGCGAATTTCCAGAACATTCTCGAATTTCCGAAGCGCTACCCAGACGCTCACGTATTTAAGATCGAGATGAATTATCGTAGCGTCCCGGAAATTCTCGAAGTCGCGAACGCGGCGATCGCGGCCAATGTTCAGCAGTTTCGCAAGCACTTGAGCGCAACGCGCGAATCAAACGCCGTGAAGCCGGCGCTTGTCGCGCTCAATGATGGCGCCGAGCAAGCGCAGTTCGTCGCGCAACGCATCCTCGAATTGCGCGATGAAAATGTCGATCTGCACCAAATCGCCGTGCTTTATCGCGCGCATTATCACGCCATTGAATTACAACTGGCGCTTTCGCGCCGGAGAATTCCGTATCAAATCACGAGCGGCATTCGGTTTTTCGAGCAGGCCCACATCAAAGATGTCACGGCGTTTATTCGCTTCATGGCGAATCCGCGGGACGAGGTCGCATTGAAGCGGATGGTGAAATTGCTCCCGGGCATTGGCAATCGCACTGCGGAAAACCTTTGGCGTGCATGGGAAGACGGCCTGGCTGCAGCCGGCATCGGTGATCCCGGTTCTGAAGCAACGTCAACGCCAGCCGGGGTCACCGACCCCGGCTACAGTGCTGCACCCGGATACAACTTTGGTGAGCGATTTATGGCGATGAACGTGAGCGCGAAATCAAGAAAAGCTTGGGAACAGGTCGCGCATACGCTCGATGAGATCGCGCCAGGCGGGCAACCAAACTCGCCATCGGAAATGATCAGATCCGTGGTCGAAGCAATCTACGACGACTACGCGAAGGTGAATTTCCCGAATTACGAATTGCGACGCGAAGACCTGGATCAGCTCGCGGTGTTTGCCCGGCAATTTAAGGACGTGCACGAATTTCTTTCGCAATTGGCGCTCATCAGCAATGTCGATGCAGAAGCCGCGCCAAACCAGACGAGCGATAAGGAGGCGGTAAACCTTTCCACGGTGCATCAAGCCAAAGGGCTTGAGTTTCACACTGTGTTCGTGATCTGGTTGGCGGACGGAATGTTTCCAAGCAGTCGCTCGCTCGACACGCGCGATGCGCTCGAAGAAGAGCGGCGGCTGTTTTATGTCGCTATCACGCGCGCGCGCGACGAACTCTATCTCACCTTTCCGCACATGCGGTTAAGCGGAGGTTACGGAGACGTTTTCCAGCGGCCATCGCGCTTTTTGCAAGAAATTCCGAGCGCACTCGTCGAAGACTGGCAGGTGAATCGCGGCTGACTCAGGTAGCCACGGATTTACACGGATGAAACACGGATAAAAGGATGCTTGAATTCCCAGACTCAGGAGAGAGCAAGCTTCTGCATGAGACAACCACCGGCAGGATCATCGGCGCGGCATTCGAGGTGCATGATCAACTAGGGTACGGATTTCTAGAGCGAATCTATCAACACGCAATGCAGGTGGAGTTGCTTCGGCGCGGCGCAACCGCTGAGATCGAAAAGCGAATTCAGGTTCAATACAAAGGTGTCGTTGTTGGCGATTACGATGCCAACCTGATTGTTGACGGCTGCGTCGCTGTTGAAATCAAAGTCGCACCGCAATATGAGAAACGAGACGCAGCGCAGTTGTTGAACGAGGTGAAAGCCACTGGCCTGAAGGTCGGAATGCTGGTGAATTTCGGGCGGACAAAACTCGAGTACAAACGCCTCGTTTTCTGAACGTGTTTCATCCGTGTTTATCCGTGGCTAAGGAATGAATTTGTCGCCGGACAAAAAGATCGCAGGAATTCTCGTGCCGCTGTTTGCGTTGCGCGGCGAAGACGATCTTGGAATCGGCGATATCGGCGCGCTGCGGGAGTTTATCGATTGGGCCGCCGGAATTGGATTGAAGGTTGTCCAGCTGCTGCCGATCAATGAGATCGGAGCCGACAACAGCCCTTACAACGGGATCAGCGCGCTGGCGATCGAGCCCACTACATTGCAGCTCGGGCCGAACTCTCCGGAGGATTTAACGGGCGAAGACTTTGATTCCGCGCTGGCAGATGTCGATCCTTCGACTGCGCCGAGGACAAGCCTTGGCCGGCTGCGCCGCGGTGGTGTCAAATATCGCCACGTCAAAAAATTGAAACGGCGCCTGCTTGAGAAAGCATTCGCGAATTTCTCCGATCGCGCCAGCGAAGAACGGCAGTCGGGTTTTCAGAAATTTTGCGAAGAAGAGGCTGCATGGCTGCATGATTACGCATTTTTCCGGGTCCTCATGGAGGAGAACGACGACAGCGCGGCATGGAATCGTTGGCCCGTGCAACATCAATCAATCCAAAGAGCGCGGACGTGGCTGCGCGATCTGCCACAGAACCGGCAAGCAGCCGTGGCGGATCGCCAAAATTTCTTCTGCTATGTGCAATGGATCGCGCATCAGCAGTGGCGCGAGATCAAATCATACGGTGAAGAACGCGGCGTCGCGCTGATGGGCGATATTCCTTTTGGCGTCAGCTATCACAGTGCCGACGTTTTCGCCCGGCCCGATGAATTCGTGCTCGATTGGGCCGGCGGCGCGCCTCCAGAGCCGTACTTCAAGGACGACGAGTTCACGCAAAAATGGGGACAAAACTGGGGCATTCCGCTCTATCACTGGGACAGGATGCGCTCGAACAATTTTGAGTGGTGGCGCGAACGTGTGCGCGCGGTTCGATGCATTTTTCATCTCTTTCGCATCGATCACGTGCTCGGATTTTATCGCATTTACGCTTTCCCGTGGCGGCCGCGGAAGAACAAGCAATTTCTCCCGCTCGATTGGGACCAGATGCTTGAGCAAACCGGCAGTCGCGCTCCGCATTTCGTACCGCGTGGCGACGACACCGCCGAGAACCGCGAGGCGAATAAACGTGAAGGCGAAGAATATCTGCGTGTTGCTCTGGAAGAAGCCGGCGCCACGCGCGTGATTGGCGAAGATCTTGGCACGGTGCCGGACTACGTGCGGCCCAATCTGCGGTCACTCGGAGTTGCCGGGTTCAAGATTCCACAATGGGAAGTGCATGATGACCAAGTCACTTCGGGAGACAAATATGAACGGCTCTCCGTTGCAACTTATACAACTCACGATCACAAACCGATTCGGGCTTTATGGGAAGAGGCTTTTGAGCGGCCGACGGCTACGTCTGAACAATCGAGATTCGATTTGGCGAAGATCGCTATTTTCGCCGGCCTCGATCCGAACCTCGATAAGCTCGATTTTGAAAAAGATTTTTATCCTGCAATGATGTAAGCGCTCTTCAAAAGCAACGCCTGGATTGCCATCGTCATGATCACGGATCTCATGGTGCGTAAATACCGGTTCAACGTCCCCGGCACGACAGCAAGTTCGAATTGGACGCGGCGAATGCAACGGAGCGTGAGACAGCTTCGATCGAGTCAAAAAGTGCAAGCACGAATGTGGTTGATTCACGAACTGCTGGAAAAAACCGGCAGAACTTAGCCACAGATGAACACAGATTTTCACAGATTCGGAATGGTTTCCGATTGGTCACTTTTTCGTACGGCAAAATCTGTGTTTCATCTGTGTCAATCTGTGGCTAAAGAATAAATATGAAGTCGCCGCTTAAAGTCGCTGTCACCGGCGCAGCCGGGCAGATTGGTTACTCGCTTGTATTTCGCATCGCCTCCGGGGAAATGTTCGGACCGGACCAGCCGCTCACGCTGCATCTGATTGAGATTCCGAATGCGCTCGATGCGCTCGACGGCGTGGTGATGGAATTGCACGATTGCGCTTTTCCACTGCTCGAATCGGTTGTGCCGACGGCCGATCTCGATGAAGGATTTCGCGACATCAACTGGGCATTACTCGTTGGCAGCGTCCCGCGCAAAGCCGGCATGGAACGCAAAGATCTACTCGGGATCAACGGCAAAATTTTCATAGGGCAAGGTCAGGCCATCGAAAAAAATGCCGCCGCTGACGTGCGCGTGCTCGTGATCGGAAACCCGTGCAACACGAATTGTCTGATTGCGATGAATAACGCAAAAGAAATTCCGAGCGATCGATGGTTCGCCATGACGCGGCTGGATGAAAACCGGGCGCGCGCTCAGCTCGCGCACAAGGCCGGCGTCGAAATTACCCGCGTCACCAACATGACGATCTGGGGCAATCATTCGGCGACGCAGTATCCGGACTTTTATAACGCAAAGATCGACAATCGACCGGCAAATGAAGTCATCGGCGATGAGAAATGGTTGAAGGAAGAATTTATTTCGAGCGTGCAGCAGCGCGGCGCGGCGGTGATCAAGGCCCGTGGTTTATCCTCAGCGGGCTCAGCTGCCAATGCGATTGTGGATACCGTGCGTTTTCTAACGAACGACACGCCGCGCGAGGATTGGCACAGCGTCGCCATTTGCTCCGACGGGAGTTACGATGTCGAGAAAGATCTGATCTCGTCATTCCCGGTTCGCGTTCGCGGGGGGAACTGGGAAATCGTGCAAAAGCTTCCGATTAACGAATTCAGCCGGGACAAAATCGACAAATCGGTGGTCGAACTGAAAGAAGAACGCTCCCTAGTGAGCGATTTGCTCCGGTAAATAATAAACAGCCAGTGTCATCCCGAGTCGCGCAGACGACGATGGATCTCACCCCGAAGCTTACGTCACGCTATCTCCTAAGCGTGCTCAGTCACTTCTGTGGGAGGTCCCTCGCTCTGCTCGGGATGATCCCGGCGAGTGTTTTATTTCAGTTTCTCGCCGGTCAATCGCTCGAATGCTTCCACGTATTTGGCCGATGTTTTCGCAATCACATCTTGCGGCAGTGACGGCGCAGGCGGCGTTTTGTCCCAATCAAGAGTCTCCAGATAATCGCGTACGAATTGTTTGTCGAAGCTAGGCGGACTTTGTCCGAGGACGTATTGATCTTTCGGCCAGAAACGAGATGAGTCGGGCGTGAGGCATTCGTCGATCAGGAGCAATTTTCCATCGACAACGCCAAACTCGAATTTCGTGTCCGCGACGATGATTCCGCGTTGCGCGGCGTGATCACGCCCGCCAGCGTAAATTTGCAAACTCAAGTCGCGAACGCGCTCCGCCATTTCGTTGCCCAAAATTTGCCGACACGCGCTCATATCGATGTTGAGATCGTGTCCGGTATCGCTCTTTGTCGCCGGAGTAAAAATTGGCTCCGGCAATTGCGAGGCGAGTTGCAACTCCGGCGGCAGCTTCTCGCCGCAAACACTCTGCGATTCCTGATATTCCTTCCAACCCGATCCAGCCAGATAACCGCGCACGACGCATTCCACTGGCAGCGGCTTTGTTTTGCGCACTATCATCGAGCGCCCGGCGAGTTGGTCGCGAAATGAGCGTAGTTCTTGCGGGAACGCGTCGAAGTTCGCCGTGACGAAGTGATTATCAATCTTATTGAAGCGTTTGAACCAGAACGCCGAGAGTTGATTCAAGACTGCGCCCTTGTGCGGAATCGGGTCGGGCAAAATCACGTCGAACGCCGACAAACGATCGGTCGCGACGAAGAGCAGCGTCTCGCCGAGATCAAACACTTCGCGCACTTTTCCGCTGCGCAGCTTTTTTATCCCGGGGAGATCAATTGAGGATTGAGGTGCGATTTCCATGCGAAAACGCATAACGCTCAACGCTCAACTTTCAACGTCCAATAATTGCATTCGTTGAGCGTTGGACGTTGAGCGTTGGCCGTTCGACGTTGCGCAATCCATGGCTGGAATTGTCGTTAAACCACGTGCGCGAATTTTGCACGGCCATGACTGGGTGTTTTCCAGTGAAGTGCTGAAAGTTTTCGGGAAACCGGCGGACGGCGATGTCATCTCACTCAAAGACGGCAAGGATCATTTGATCGGCAGCGCGATTTATAATTCGAAATCGCAAATCGTGGCGCGCCGTTTCTCGCGGCGAAAACAGGACCTCGACCTGGATTTCTTCAAACGCCGGATTGCGCAAGCGGCGGAATACCGCCTGCGGCGAGATGTGGATGAAAAGCTTTGTCGCGTCGTCTGGAGCGAGAGCGACGGACTTCCAGGGGTGATCATTGATCGGTACGGCGATTATTTTGTTTTGCAAACGCTCACGCTCGCCATGGACATGCGAAAAGAAATAATCGCGAACGCAATTGTCGATTTGTTTGAAAGTCGCGCGAGCTGCCAGTCCGCCAATCGGACGGACTCGTCCCGTGAGCTTGCGAACCGACAAAAGGCAATCGGGACGCATGTCCCGCTTACTATCATCGAGCGTAATGATGCGTCGGTTCGTCGTGCAGAAGGGCTTGAATTGTGCAGCGGCGTTTTGCGCGAAGATACTCCTTCGCCAATCGAAATCGAAATCGGCCGTCTAAAGTTCGAAGTCGATCTTTTACATGGGCAAAAGACCGGTTTTTATCTCGATCAAAGACAGAACTATGAAATCGTCGCGCGATATGCGGGAGGAGCACGCATGCTGGATTGCTTCGCAAACCAGGGAGCATTCGCATTGGCTTGTGCACGCGCCGGAGCAGCCGAGGTAACGGGTGTGGAAGAAAATTCAGCGAACATCGCCGCGGCGAAAGGAAATGCGGCCCGAAATGATCTGAAAGTGGAATGGATCGAGCAGGATGTTTTTCAATTCCTGCGTGCCGCCGAGAAAGCGCAGGCGCAATACGATTTGATCGTTCTTGATCCGCCGTCGTTCACGAAGACGAAGGGTGGCCTGCGCGACGCGATGCGCGGTTACCGCGAGCTCCACGTTCGCGCCTTTAAATTGCTGTCGCGCGATGGTGTTCTGGCGACTTTTTCGTGCTCACATCACGTCAGTGAAGATGCCTTCGCGCAGATGATCGCCGATGCGCTCGTGGACGCACGGCGCTCGGCTCGCCGGCTTCGCCGTTTCGAACAGGCGCCCGATCATCCGGTCCTTCCCACCTTGCCGGAATCGGAATATTTCAAAGGCGCACTGCTGGAAATGATGCCGGGACGATGAATTGAAATATCATCCTGCGGCGGCGAGGGCGTGATGAATTCTTGCGTAACCCGCGGCAAGTTGTGAGATCCCTCGCCGTCTGCGCTGCTCGGAATGACAGTGGAGAAAATCTCTGGAATTCTCAAGTCGGCCAATTAATATGGAGCTACAGCGAGCTTGGATGGCGCGCCACGATTTGTCATGGCAGAGAAAATTCGACCGAGTGAACAGATGCTGGAATTGAGCGGGGACGAAACGCTCTCTGGCGAACAGCTGGACTCACAAGTTCAAAAAGCGCAGGAGCAACTGGTCCAGCTCAAGCGCCAGCAGGAACAAATCGAAAAACAAAAACGCGAGCTCGAAGAACTGAGCCGCCGTCAGGAAGAATTGGAACGCGGCCGCGCGGAAATGACCGACAAGCTGACACGCTCGCTCGTTGTGTTGGAACGCGAGGCGTACAATGCGCAAAAACGGCTCGAGCAGATTCGATCGACTCGGGAAAGTTTCGGCCAGCACCTGGAATTAATTGAGGCGATCGATCCAAGAAGCTGGAACTCGGCCGATTTGCACAAGGAACTGAGCCGGGCTCTGAGCACAGTCGAAGACGCGCGCACGGAATTCAGCCAACAGCGCAGCCGCCTGCAAGGCTCCGAAGAAAACGCCGGCGACGTCTCATTGCCGGAGATTGGGTCCGGCCCTTACGAGCTCAGTGGCGGTCGCTCTTTTGCCCAGTGGATGCAAATCGGCTTCGCGTTCAGTTTGCCCCTGATCATTTTTGGCCTGATTGCCCTTGCGATTTTCTTCTGGCTGGCCAGCAAGTGATGGCGATGTTTCGTCGTTCGCCTGGATCGGTTACGCCGTTTCGGCAACGGCGGGAGGAGCTGGCCCGCCGGGAAGCAGAGTTGCGCGATGGACTCGAAAAGTTGGAGCGCATGATCGCAGAGGCGCCCCGGGTCGCCAGGCGGCGGCAAGAGGAGGAGAAGCTGCGTATACGCACGATCGCGCGCGACAGCCGGCTGAATGCGTCAATCGCGCAAGACAAACGTTACAGGAATGACGGCAAGAGCACGTCGCGGCGACGTCCACTTCGCAAAGAGCGACGAGAGGGGCGGTTGCTGTTTCTGGTTCTGGTAATCGCGATTGCTATGGTGGTCATCTGGCTGATGAGCCATCTGCATTTTTGACCCCGAAAGCTTTCGGGGTTGATTGACAACGATGGCGAAAACTTCCGACCTTGATGTCGCGTACGTCGCCAGGCTGGCGCGGCTAAACCTGACCGACGCGGAGACGGAGCTTTTCCAGAAGCAGCTCGGCGATGTATTGAAGTACGCTGAGAAATTAACCGAAGTGGACGTGAGCCATGTGGAACCGGCGGCGCATGCGCTCCCAATTTTCAACGTTTTCCGGGAAGATACGCCGCGCGACTGGTTCACGGCTGAGCAAGCGTTGAGCAACGCGCCTCGCCAGGCGAACGGTCTCTTCATCGTCACGAAAGTGGTGGAATGACGGGGACAGATCTGCCGGCGTTGAACATCGCCGATCTACAATCCCTTTTGCGGCGCCGAGAAGTTTCGGCGGGCGAAGTAATCGATGCCTTGCGAGCGCGTATTGAAGATGTCGATGGAAAAATCGGCGCCTATCTCTCACTTAATTTTGAAGCTGCAGCAAAGGAAGCGGAGGTAGCAAATGTCGATCTTCCGCTGGGCGGCGTGCCAATCGCCATCAAAGACATCATCAGCATTGCGGGTGAACCCTGCACCTGCGCGTCAAAGATTTTGCACGGTTATCGCGCGCCTTACGACGCGACCGTCATTCAAAAATTGCGCGCCGCGGGCGCAATTCCCTTTGGCAAAACCAATATGGACGAGTTCGCCATGGGTTCGTCAACCGAAAATTCCGCCATGAAATTGACGCGCAATCCATGGGACTTGTCGCGCGTGCCGGGAGGCTCCAGCGGCGGTTCGGCCGCGGCCGTTGCGGCCGATGAGGCTTTCGGGACACTCGGGACGGAGACCGGCGGATCGATTCGGCAACCGGCCGCGCTTTCGGGTGTTGTCGGTCTGAAACCGACCTACGGCCGTGTTTCGCGCTTCGGCGTTGTCGCATTCGCCTCGTCGCTTGATCAAGTTGGTCCGTTGACAAAAACGGTACGGGATTCAGCGCTGATTATGAACGCGATCGCCGGCCATGATCGGCAAGAAACAACCTCTTTGGACGACCCGGTGCCTGATTATACCGCACGGCTGGGAAAAGATTTGAGCGGCGTGCGGTTAGGCCTGCCGAAGGAATACGTGATCGAAGGGACCGATCCTCAGGTCAAAGCCGCAATCAACGCGGCGGTGAAACATATGAATTCGTTAGGCGCGGAGATCGTCGATGTCTCCCTGCCGCATACCGATTATGCGGTTGCAGTTTATTACATTCTGGCGACGGCGGAGGCTTCGGCCAATCTGGCGCGCTTTGATGGTGTGCGCTACGGATATCGAGCGGCAAATCCAAAAGATTTGCTCGATCATTATGGCCGAACGCGGGACGAAGGTTTTGGCTTGGAAGTAAAACGCCGCATTATTCTCGGCACTTATGTTTTGAGCTCCGGTTATTACGATGCTTATTATTTGCGTGCGCAAAAAGTGCGCGAGTTAATCCGCCAGGATTTTGCAAAGGCCTTCGAGAAAGTCGAAGCGTTGATTTCGCCGACTTCGCCAGTGCCAGCGTTTAAATTTGGCGAACGCACCGCCGATCCGTTGCAAATGTATCTCGCCGACATTTTCACCAGTCCCGCAAATCTCGCCGGAATTTGCGGAATCAGCGTGCCGTGCGGCTTTGCTGACGTCGATGGGCAGCGCCTGCCCATCGGCTTGCAGTTGTTAGGCAAAGCGCTGGATGAAGCACGCATTTTGCAAATCGCGCACGCCTATGAGCAGACCACGGACTGGCATAAAGCGCGTCCGCCGATCGCTGCGATCCGACAGAACGTGTGAGGGAGTCCGCCCTAAAGACAAGCTGGGCGGCGCTCAATCGTCGATTAAATAGCCCAACGGGGTTTCGCGTCCTGTCGTCGATCTTTATCGTGACAGCGGTCGCCTTTTCGGCCGTGCCGCTCCTCCACTATTTCCGTGGCCGCAGCATCATGGATTACAAGCTGTGGTACGACACGGGCAAACACGTGCTCGCGGGTGATGAAATCTTTTTCCTGCGTTCCGGGAAGTACGATTTCATGTATCCGCCGTCTTGTGCGCTTTTTCTGGCGACCGCGAGTTTGCTCGGGCAAGCGGGATTAATTCTTCTGCTCGTCGCGATCAACTCAGTAGCCTGGTTTTCCAGCGCCCGGCTGGCAGCGATTCTCGCCAACGGCCACCGCTTTGTGAACAACGTATGGCTATATCTGATTCCCAGTCTGCTGGTGATCGTTTACATCTGGTCCAGCTATCACCTGGGCCAGCCGAGTCTCGTGTTGCTCGCGCTGATGCTTGGCGCTTTTGTTGCGCTGCGCTCACAACGCGAAGTTCCCGCCGGTGCGCTGATTGCACTCGCCGCCGCGATCAAAGCCTTTCCAGTGATCGCGATTATTTATCTGATTTACCGGCGCTATTGGAAAGCGGCACTGAGCGTTGTGGTGACGCTAACGTTCTTACTTCTAATTTTACCGGCGCCGTTCCGCGGATTTGAACGGGCGTGGCACGACCTCGAGAAGTGGAGCAGCGGGATGTTAAAATACGACGCGGCTGCCGTGGCCCAGCGGCCAATGCGCAGTTATACCTGGAAAAATCAATCTCTGGTTAGCGTCACCAATCGCCTGCTTCGACATGTGGATGCCGATGCCGCCTCTGCACCGCATACGCCGATCTACGTTAATTTGGCCGACCTTAGATTTCGCACCGTCAATGCGATCATCATCAGTGTCGCCCTGGTGTTGGGCATCTTGTTTATTACAGTGATGCCTCAACGGGGTATGCGCACGGCGGAGAGCGATGCAATCGAATTCGCACTGCTGTTGCTGATAATGCTGATGATCACACCGCTTTCGTTTGGCTATTTCTTTTCCTGGCTCATGCTGCCGTTTGCAGTAATAACGCAACGGGTGCTCGCAGGAAAAGGCTGGGCCCTTCTGTGGTGGAGCGTGCCGGCGGTGGCGATCCTCGCTCTTGCTTTGCCATTCCCGCGTGGCGCGCAGCTCTACGGCAATACATTTTTTGCCACGTTGCTACTCTTTCTCGGGCTCTCGATTGAGCTATTGTACTGCAAACGACAGAGCCGCCAGGTGCGAACGGCCGATTAACCCCGAAAACTTTCGGGGTCAATTCGCACGTTGGTTATTATCGATCCTGCAGTGTGTTCAGGACGATACGGTCCGCGGACGAAATGACGAAGCATCGCACGTGACCATCGGAGGAAAAATTGGAGCGCAACGCCGAACGACATCTTCGATTTCCCGCGGACGCGATCACGAAAAGCGATCGGAATTTCACGAACGCTCAGCGTGCGACCACCATGCACAATCGTTTCGAAAGCAATTTTGAAACCGCTGGCGGGTGGCGCGAGTTCCAGTAACCGCGAACGCGGGATCGCAAAGAAGCCACACATGGAATCGTGCACGCCCGTGAGCGGATAAGCGAGGGCCGCGCCTACTCGCGATACTATCCGCCGCCATAGGGGCCAGCCCGGTGTCGATCCGCCTTTTACGTACCGGCTGCCGACCACCATGTCTGCTGTGCCAGCGAACAACGGGGCCAGCAAATCGTTGATTAGCTCGGGCGGATGACTCAGGTCCGCGTCCATCACAAGAAGAATTTCCCCCCGCGCAGCCCGCGCACCCAACATGATCGCGCCCGCTAATCCGAGGTCTGCACCGTCTTGCTCGATCAAGCGGATGGGCTGACTTTCCGCAAGAGCGCGAACCATATCGCGTGTGGCGTCGGTGGAATGGTCGTCCACGAATAAAATTTCGCGGAAAGGAACAGCGCTTGCGATAATTTGCGAGACGAGCGGCGCGATATTTTCCTCCTCGTTCAGAGAGGGAACGATAATCGAGACGGAGCGGGTTGATGTGGGCATGGTTAAGGCTTCCCGATTGCTTCTATTAAACTCCCAACGCTCAACATCCAACTCCGAAAGCTTTTCGCGAGCAAGCTCTCAACGTCCAATCAATTCGCAGTCCGCAATCGAGACAGCCGACGACGGGATTCGAACCCGTGACCTGCGGTTTACGAAACCGCTGCTCTACCAACTGAGCTACGTCGGCGCGGCGGAGGCAAAGATTACATTCGCCCCATGCGTGGGCAAGCAAAGATCGAAGCATCTCTACAACGGCAGGACAAAGGTCTCGCCGATTTCGCGAATGGCAATGCGTTCGGGAGTTTGTTTGAGTGCTGCTTCGAACCGTTCGATTGGTTCGCGCAGCGGTTCGAAGCTGAGCCGGAAAGTTTGATGATGCACAGGCATGATGAATCGCGCGCCAGCGGCGTCCGCCATTTCGATCGCCTGCTCCGGCGTGCAATGGTTCCAGATCCATGGGTTGTAAGCTGCGATAGACATGATCGCGAGATCGATGGGCCCGTGCTTGCGAAGCTCGGCAAAAGTGTCCGTCAGCGCGGTGTCCCCAGCGAACAAAATGCGCCGTCCATTTCGCTCCAAGTGATAGCCATTGTAACCGCGATGAGTGTCTCGCTGCTTCCGTGCGCCCCAGTGTTTCACCTGAAA
>Ga0066709_100001876_pt1 | contig 14582 bp, 15 predicted proteins | sample GraSoiAngelo_158_FD_79665 | JGI IMG/M metagenome (GOLD analysis project Ga0066709, IMG submission 79665) | Grasslands soil microbial communities from the Angelo Coastal Reserve, California, USA - 14_1009_16_30cm | ecosystem: Environmental > Terrestrial > Soil > Grasslands | place: USA...
CACCGAACGCACCGTCGCTACGCCGTGGGGGCAGGTACGCGTCAAGGTCAAGCACCTCGGCGGACGCGAGCTGGTCGCGCCCGAGTACGAGGACTGTGCGCGCCTGGCGCGCGCGGCGAACGTGCCGCTCGCGGAGGTCTATGCCGCCGCGCGGGCAGCGTTCCGGACCTGAGTGTTTCTCATCAAAGGAATCGTGTCATCCTGAGCCTGCGAAGGCTCCGCGGCTTCGGCGTACGACGAGAGGCGGATCCTTCGTCGCCCGCCCTCCGCGAAGCGAGCCTGCGAGCGGAGCTCACGGGCCTGCCCTGCGCGAAGCGAGCCTGCGAGCGGAGCCCATGGGTTCCTCCTCAGGGTGACAGGCACGCACTAACACCCGGGAAAGCTTAGCCGCCGTTGGTGAGCAGCTCGAGCGCCTTGTCGACCACGCGGGCTTCGTTGGGGTATGACAGCCGCCGGAGGGCTTCGCCGATGGGAAACCACTCGACCACGTCGTACTCACCGTCGTGGTTGGCGGTGTCGCCGCCGACCATCTGCATCAAGTAGAAGTGCACCGTCTTCGAGTGGCGCACACCGCCCCAGACGAACCAGTAGTGGATGCGGTCGAGCGGCCGCTCGATACGCACCAGCAGGCCCGTTTCCTCGCCGACCTCGCGCACCGCGGTGCCCTCGAGCGTCTCGCCGACCTCCGGCGTCCCTTTCGGCAGCGCCCAGCGCTTGGGGCGCAAGCGACCCACCAGCGCGACTTCGATCGGTCCTTCGTCGCCCGCTCGGCGGTAGACCACACCTCCGGCCGAAACATCTCGCACCAGCGCCGGCCGACCCCGCGCCGAATTGGTCGACGGCTCAACCTGGCCGCGTCGCGGCGGTGGGCTCGACACGGGCGCCGCGCTGGGCACCGGACCCTCGTGAGCGACCGGTTGCTCGGGCGTGGCCGGCGGCGCGGGGCCCCGAAAATGTCCGCGTTTGAAGCGCCTCCCCCCGCGTGCCACCGTACCTCACCGTAGCGACAGGACGGCCTACGTGTCCAGAGCCGGACACGCCGTGCGCGCAATACAGGTCTATCGTCCCGGATTTGGCGTCGGAGCAATGCCGTTGGCGCTGCCCGGCTTGGTCTGCGCCTGGGGTTTGGGCGTGGGCGCCGACGCCTCCCGGCGCGGCGTGGTGGTCGCGGTCGCCGCGGGCTTGGGCGCAGCCGTCGCGGCTGGCGTTGGCTGCGACTGCGTGTTGGCTGGCGTCGGAGCCGGGGCAGGCGCGGCGGGGGCTACCGGTGTCGGCGTCGGCTTGGCCTCGGCAGGCTTCTGCGCGTCGAGCACGCGTTGGATGGCATCGTCGACACTCGCGCTGGCTGGCTTGCCCTTCGACCCCACCAGGGTGACCGTGCGCGCCGGCTGATAGTTGCTCTTCAGGTCCAGCTCGCGCGGCTTGCCACCGTCCGACGGAATCACGTGCCTGATGACCTCAGCGTCGAAGCCGTCACGCGCGGTCTCGACTACCAAAGTGCGTCCCCACGGCAGCGTCGGCTCTTCCTGCGCGACCGGTCGCGTATCGGGCGACATGCGATTGGTGACGATCGCGTCGTCGACCTGCACCTTCCAGTTCGGCTTCTTGCCATACAGGGCGAAGTAGATGTTCGAGTCGTCGGCACCCGCCTGAATCAGCACAAAATCCTTTGTGGTGTTGGTCCACTTGAAGTCCAGACCGGCGTCGCTGTCGACCGTCACGTCCAGCCCGACCACGCCGCGCGACGTGTACGCCGGGATCCAGTACAGGTGCCAGAAGCGCTGCTCGAGCTGGTAACCCGCCCAGAACACGGGCTGGAACAGGGTGGTCGCCACCTGGCAGATACCGCCTGCGACGGCCGGCACTGTTTTTGGCCCGCTGTTGCCCGAGGTGATCCCGAATCCCCACTGGAAGCCCGCATCGATCGTTGTCGGGCCCACGGCGTCGTTGAACGAGAACGTGGCGCCGGGCGCGACGACCACGCCGGTCAGACGCTGGGCCGCCAGTTGGATGTTGTGCTTCTTCTCGGGGATAGAGCCTGCGAATGACGTACTGCCTTTATCGATCAGCTCGGTGATGCCAAGTGATTGCGGATCGTCCGACGAGACGGCTGGATCGACGATGGTGACTGGCAGATCGAGCCCATGCTCACCCGCCACCAGCGCATCGTGCACAGCCTTGACGGTCGCCTCCTGATCGAGGCCGCGGCCCTGCCGACTCGGCCGCAGGACCTTCAGACTGCCGCCATTGAACGCGAACCGCGCATCCTGGACCGCCTGATCGATGTCTTTGGCGATCCTGGCCGCCCAGGCCTCGAGTGGAGCGTCGTCGAGCTTGACCACCGCCGGCTGACCCGGTTTCGTCCCGCCGCTGAGCGACACGAGCTTGACCACGTCGGCGTGCTCGAGCCGCCAGGTCTTGTCGCCGAACTTGACGGTCACGGCGTCGACGTCGGGACCCAGGAGCCGATCGAGCTGCTCGTGGGCCGCTTGAAGCTGTTCATCGGGGATCGCTGGCGGAACGGGCGCGGTCACCAGCGCGACCGATTGCCCACCCGAGTTCAGCGCCGACGTGATCCGGTCACGCGAAGCCGGGATGTTGATAGATAGACCGTCATGCGCGGCGCTCGACTCGATCGCGCCGTCTTTCGTCAGACTCAGACGCGCGTCAGTCGGCGGGCGCTCGATCTCGTGGGCCATACCCGCCAGCGAGCCGTCGAGCGCGGCGCGGTCGGTGGTGCTGGCTGCCGAGAGCGTTCGCCCCCCCGTCAACGTGTCCAGCTGCTCGCCGAGGCGATCGAAGGGGCTTCCGTTGCGCCCGACCTGGTAGGCGGTGTCGACCAGCTCGCTGGGGTCCAGCCGCAGGCCGAGATCGCGCGCAGTCGTGTGCCACGTCTGATCGCCGCCCTCGATCACCAGTGGCCGGTCGAGCAGCTGCTGGACACCAGGTGTGATGCGCGCCAGCGCGGCAGGCCGCGAAAGGCCGCCGATCGAGGCGCCCAGAGCGGTGACGCCGGGGGTGATCTTGTCCCAGTTTGCGAGCTCGAACAGGGCGACCGCCGCCAGCACGAACAGCGGTAGAGCGCCAAGACCGATGACGATGGGAGCTCGGGTCGAGGGAGGGCGGCTGGGGCGGGCTGCCGCCGGGACGGTGCGAGACATCGCCGCGGCCGGTTGTAGCATATCGGCCCGGCGGAGGGGTGTTTCGAGATTGGCTGTGACGGATTTGTAACGCGCTCCATACAAGTTGCCGCCGCAGCGGACTTCCTGACAGAGCGACCTGCCTGCCCCTGACCTAACCGAGACGCGTAGCCGAAAAACGGGCGGTCAGCTGTCCTCGAGGCGGCTCGGAATCACCACGTCATCGCCGCGGGCGCGGATAGGCTCGTCTTCATTGAGCTCGGCAGCGCGGATGATGGCTTCGCTGACGTGCACAAGCTCGCCGTTCCACCACACCTGTTCGGCGGGCCCACCCCGGCGCACACGGGCGCGTAATCGTTGAATAAGTTGTTCGCGGTCCATCCCCGGCCAACCAACGGATAAGTTACGGTGAAACACTGCGAAGCATGGCGTGTGCCAACATCGGCTCCCAGAGATACAAGTTCGGCACAACATCGCGCCCTTAGTGTTACGACCTGTTCGTCGAGGCTTGTGCGATGCTGATAACTTTGGCTAACCTTCGCGCGACTCGCAGACAGCACGGCCTCGAGGGAGGACATCCACCGAGTGGCAACTGCCGCGGCAACAAAAGCGATTCGGCTGGGTCATCCCAGTTACGTCTGGCGGCGCGGCCAGGACCGTCGACTCGCCTTCATCCGTCAATATGTCGAGCTGCGCGCCAAACGCATTCTGGACATCGGCTGCGGACTCGGCATGTACGTCTCGCAATTCCGCCAGTTCAGCGATGACGTGTATGGCGTCGACATCGATCCCGACAAGATCGCGCGCGCCGGCGAATGGCTACCAAATCTGCGTGTCGCCCCGGCTGAGGAGTTGCCCTTCGCCGACGATAGCTTCGACGTCATCCTGCTCAACGAAGTCATCGAACATGTCGACGACGACCGACGCGCTATCAGCGAGGCTCACCGCGTCGTCGCACCGGGCGGACACATCGTCGTCTACGCCCCCAACCGACTGTATCCCTTTGAAACGCATGGCTTCTTCTTCGGCGGGAAATACCACGGCCCCTGCAATCTGCCCATCCTTGCCAACTGGGTACCCGATTTCGTGCGCAACTACTTTGCGCCTCACGTGCGGATTTACACGCAAGGTGACGTAACTCGCTTGTTCGACGGCCTCGACGTCGAGTTCGTCGTGCAGTCGCACATCTTTCCTGGCTGCGACAACTGGGCCGAGCGGGGCATGATGGGCCGCCTCTTCCGCGATGCTATGCACCTGGTGGAACAGTCGCCACTTCGCTGCTTCGGGATCTCCCACTTCGTGGTCGCTCGAAAACGCGCCTGATCAGCAATTCGTAGAGCGCTAGCTGCACCAATCCAACGCACAGCAGGCACGGACCGACCACCTCGAGGCTGGTGCGGGCAGCCAGCAGACCGATGGCAGCGGGAATCCCAGCGCCGCCGGCCACCGCCGCCGCGATCTGCAGGCCGACCGCGTTCGCCGTCTGGCCGGCGCCGAGCCTGGCGGGCGTTTCGGCGATCAGCACCGGGAAGATCGGCGCAAAGACCAGGCCAAGGATGCCCAGCGCTACCCAGCTCAGCAGCGGCACATTCAGCCAGATCACTCCGGCCGCCACGATGGCAATGACCATGCACGGGCGCAGCAGCTGCTCGCTGGAAACGTGGCCGACGAGCGCCCCGAACAGGACGCGCCCGACGGTCATGCAGGCCCAGTAGGCGCTGACCAGGACGCCCGCCACCGCGACTGGCGCGCCGCGTGACAGAGTGAACAGACTGAACGACCACTGGCCAGCGCCCGCTTCGAGTCCGACGTACACGAAGAACAGGCCGAGACTGATCCAGGCCAGCGGGTTACGCAGCAACGCTCGAGCCGACCCGCCGTGCTCGGCGGCGCTGGTGCTGGACGGCTGCGATTGCACGTAGCGTTCGCGCGTCACGACGAAGCCTGCAGCCAGCCCGAGCTGCACCAGAGCCACGACGACGTAGCCGAGACTCCAGCTCAGGCCAGCGCCAAGAATCACCGTCATGACCAGCGGGCCGATGGCGGCGCCGACCCCGAACGCCGCGTGCATCCAGTTCAGGGCGCGCGCCCCGTGCGCCACGGCCGCGTAGGTGTTCAGGCCCGCGTCGATCGTGCCCGCGCCGATGCCCAACACGGAACCAAGCGCCACCATGCCCAACCAGGCAGGCGACAGCGCGTAGCCCAGCAGCGCAGTGGCGGTCATGGCGCAACTGGCTGACAGCACAGTGCCGATGCCGAAGCGGCTCAGCACCCGGCCGCTGACGGCGCTCGAGACGAAATAACCCGTGGCAAACGTGGCCAGCAACAGGCCGAGCGCGTCGAGCGGCAGACCGAAGGTCGCGCGAATCGAAGGCCAGGCAACCCCGAGCATGCCGTCGGGCAGACCGAGGCTCACGAAGCCGAGCGAAGCAAGGCCGAGGGTTAGCGCGTTCGCGCGTTCACGCGTTAGCGCGTTCGCGCGTTCGCCAGTTGCGGCCGCGGGCACGCCCCGAAGGGTGACACGCACAGGCCTGCCAAAGCCAACGCGGAACCCGGAACCCGGAACCCGGAACGCGCGAACGCGCGAACGCGCGAACGCAGTTGGCGGCGCAAGCCGCCAACTGCTACGATGCCCGCCGTACCTGCCAACCGCATAACACCTTATCCAGAGAGGTGGAGGGAAACGGCCCTGTGAAGCCCGGCAACCCTCCCGGCGCGAGCGGTGCTCGCCCGGAGACGGTGCCAATTCCGCCGATGCCAGCGCGTCGGGAGATGAGGAACGCTGATAGCACCGCCGTCTATTCGTCCTCCCTCTGGGTCCGTTCACGCTAAGGGAGGGCGCTATGACGACAACCGTTCCAACTCCGAGCACACCACCGGCCGTCGGAAGCCGCATCCGCGGTTTGCAGTGTCGCGAATGCGGCCAGTCGTATGCCGCCGAAGCTCGCCATGTCTGCGAGATGTGCTTCGGGCCGCTCGAAGTTGCCTACGACTATGACGTCATTCGGGCGTCGGTCTCGCGTGAGACGATCGAGCGTGGTCCGCGCACGCTGTGGCGCTACCGAGCGCTGCTGCCGATCGAGGGCGACCGCGTGGTGGACAGCCACGCTGGCTTTACGCCGCTCGTGCGCGCCTACAACCTTGGCCGCGCCCTCGGGCTGCGCAACCTCTGGATCAAGAACGACACGGTCAATCCAACGTTCTCGTTCAAGGACCGACCCGTCTCGATCGCCAGCACCCGTGCACGCGAGCTGGGTTTCGAGGTGTTGGCGTGCGCCTCGACCGGCAACCTGGCCGGCTCGGTCGCCGCGCACGCCGCCAAGGCTGGACTCAAAGCGTGCATTTTCATTCCATCCGACCTGGAGCCGGCCAAGATCGTTGGCGCCTCGATCTACGAGCCGACAATCATCGCCGTCGACGGCAACTACGACGACGTCAACCGCCTGAGCAGCGAGATTGCCGACGCCTATCCCTGGGCGTTCGTGAACATCAACTTGCGGCCGTACTACTCGGAGGGCTCAAAAACGCTGGCCTTCGAGGTCGCCGAGCAGCTCGGCTGGCGCTTGCCTGACGCGGTCGTCGTGCCGATCGCCAGCGCTTCCATGTTCACCAAGATCCACAAGGGTTTTTCTGAGCTGCAGCACGTCGGGCTGGTAGAGGCTGGCAATGTGCGGATGATCGGCGCCCAGGCCGAAGGCTGTGCGCCAGTGGTCCACGCTGCGCGGGCGGGCAGCCTCGATGTCCAGCCGGTGCGGCCGAGCACCATCGCCAAGAGCCTGGCCATCGGCAACCCGGCCGACGGCTACTACGCGCTCAAGATCGTGCAGCAGACGGGCGGCGCGCTGGATGCGGTGGACGATCCCGAGATCGTCGACGGGATTCGCTTGCTGGCGCGCACCGAAGGCATCTTCGCCGAGACGGCCGGCGGAGTGACCATCGGCGTGTTGAAGAAGCTGGCTTCGGCGGGCAAGATCGACCCTGACGAGCTGGTCGTCGCGTACATCACGGGCAACGGCTTCAAGACGCTCGACGCCGTCGCCGAGCGAGTGACGCCGCCGCTGCGAATTCGGCCTACGTTTGCGGCGTTCGAGGCCGCGTATGCCAACAACCACGTGGAGAGGAGGCGCTGAGAAGAGTTAGCCATGGCCGCAGAGCGAGTCAAGTTCACGTTTCCGCCCGACCTTGTCAATACTCCCGTGATCTACAACATGGGCAAGGAGTTCGGCGTCGTCACCAACATCCGACGGGCCAACCTGAGCCACGATCGCGGCTGGGTCATCCTGGAGGTGGTTGGTACCCCCGAGGCAGTCGAGAAGTCGCTGTCGTGGGCCCGCGAGCAGGGCGTGCGCGTCGAGCCGGTCGGAGCTGAGACCCCATCATGAGCGTGCGGGTGCGCATACCCACGCCACTGCGCCAGGCGACCGACGGCGCGGCCGAGCTGAGTCTGGATGCGCCGACGGTGGCGAGCGTAATCTCGGAGCTCGAGACGCGCTACCCCGCGATTCGCGGCCGCCTGCGCGACGAATCGGGAGCCTTACGCCGCTTCGTAAACCTCTACGTCAATGGCGAGGACGTGCGCTTCACCAATGGCCTGGACACCAGCCTGAAGGCGGGTGACGAGCTGAGCATCGTGCCCGCGGTCGCTGGAGGTTAGAAGTTCGGCCGACAAGCCGCTTTTCGGCCCAAGTCGCAGTCGGCCGAACTTCTTGTGACAGACTGTCTAGGGCCGCGGCCGCCAAACTTGACGAGCACACTGGTTTTCGGCCGCGGCCCTAGACCCTTTCGACTTTGACGACTTTGATAGGTGTGCCGCGCGTGACGCCGGTGATCTCGGCGGCGCTGGCCTCGCGCGCGGAGATTTCGAGCAGGCCGGCGCTGCCAACCAGCGCGATGAGCTCGCCGCGACTCACCGCCGCATAGTGGGTTCCGCTTGCCATGACGCGCTCCCGAAGACGCACCTGAAAGCGTTCTGGGAGATCACGCGCGGAAATGTTGGTGATGAGGTTGCCGTACGCGTCGACGTGGATGACCTCGCCTTCCAGGCCGTTCGGCGCTGGTAGCTCGAGCCACGCGACGTCCGTGATTCTGCGACCAAGCTGATCCAGCGACACGCCATTCGCCAGGTGGGCCGCCACCGGCCCGAAGATGTCGCGGCCGTGGAAGGTGCTCGACGGGTTTGGCCGCCAGTAGCGTGGTTCGGTCAGCTCAACCGCCAGCTCTGTCCCGCCGAGGCGCTCGACGGCCGGCATCAGCAGTCCATTGTCGGGGCCGACGAAGTGGTCGCCTCTGCTGCTGCGGATCGCGATCGCGCGGCGGGCCGAGCCCACACCCGGGTCGACCACGGCCACGTGGATCGACGTTGGTGGGAACGCTTCCACGGCTGACCACAACAAGAAAGCGCCGCCGAACACGTCCTGCGGCGCGACGGCGTGGGTCACATCGACCAGCGTTGCCGCTGGCGCGATCGCCAGCATCGCGCCCTTGACCTGGCCGACGTACGTATCCGCCAGCCCGAAGTCGGTGAGCAGGCTGATGATCGCCACGAGGTGATTGTGGCCCCCTCTCCCAGAGGGAGAGGCGATTTCACCGAAGACTAGTCTCGCGGCCGCGGATTTCTTACAATGTTGACGGGATTACTTAGTTTTCCCCATTCTCGTGCGATTGACGATGCGCAGTGACTACGGCGCTCATGCCGTGATCGAGCTTGCCCGCCGCTATGGACAGGGGCCGGTTCAGTGCGCCGAGATCGCCGCCAGCCAGAAGATCCCCGAGGCCTACCTCGACCAGTTGCTGAGCGGGCTGCGCCGCGCCGGGATCATCCACAGCGTGCGCGGCCCACACGGCGGACACGAGCTGGCGCGTGATCCGCGTCAACTGACTCTGGGCGACATCGTCACCGCCCTCGAAGGCCCGGTCGTGCCGCACGAGTTCGTTCATTCGCCGTCTTCGGACGCCGAAGGCACCGACTGGTGGGCGGCCTGCGCGGTGCGCAATGCCTGGCTCGAGGCCGCCGAAGCCTCCCAGCACGTGCTCGACCGCACCACCATCCAGGATCTGCTCCAGCAGCAGGTCTCGATTCGCGCCCATCGGGCTGAACAGCCCGGCCAGGGAATGCAGCCTCCCCAACCAGCGTTACTCACACTGAGAACTGACCCATCCACTCTGGAGCACTTGTGACCTCGACCAACGGCAAAACAAACGGAACTGTAAGGGGTGCAGCCCTGTCGCTGGACCAGGCGCGGCGCTACGCCCGCCACATCATCCTGCCTGAGGTCGGCTCGATCGGACAACGCAAACTGCTCGCCTCGAAGGTCTTGCTGATCGGCGCCGGTGGTCTCGGGTCCCCGGCGGCGCTGTATCTGGCAGCGGCGGGCGTCGGCACCATCGGCATCGTCGACTACGACGTGGTCGATCTCAGCAACCTGCATCGCCAGATCATCCATGGCCACGCCAACATCGGGCGTCCGAAGGTCGATTCGGTACGCGAGCGCCTGGCCGACGTCAATCCCGACGTTGAGGTGGTGACGTTCAACGAGCCCATCTCATCGGCGAACGCCATGGACATCATCAAGGACTTCGACGTCGTCGTGAACGGCTCGGACAACTTTCCGACGCGCTATCTGGTCAACGACGCGTGCTACCTGCTCGGAAAGCCGCTCGTCGATGGCACGCTGTTCCGCTTCGAAGGCCGCGCGAACGTCTACCTGCCGGGCAAGGGCTGCTATCGCTGCCTGTTCCCCGCGCCGCCGCCACCAGGTGCTGTCCCGAGCTGCGCAGAGGCCGGCGTCATGGGCGCCATGTGCGGCGTCATCGGCACCATCCAGGCGGTCGAGACGGTCAAGCTGCTGCTCGATCTCGGCGACCCGCTGGTCAATCGGCTGCTGCTCTTCGACAGCTTGAGTATGGAGTTCCGCGAGGTGAAGATCCCGCGCGATCCCGACTGCCCGTTGTGCGGCGACAACCCGACCATCCACGAGCTGATCGATTACGAGGCGTTCTGCGGCGCGCCGGTCACCACGCTGGGCTGAGGGTCGATGCCAAACGTACGTGTTCCCTCAATGCTGCGGCCGACCGTAGGTGGCGAGCGCAGCGTCGCCGCTGATGGTTCGACCCTGCGCGAGCTCATCTACAACCTAGATAGTCGCCATCCTGGCTTTGCTGGCCATCTTCTGGAGAGCACCGGCAGTCAACGCCGCTTCGTCAACATCTATCTCAACGATGAGGACGTTCGGTACTTGCAGGGGCTCGAGACGCCAGTCGAGGAGGACGACGTGATCTCGATCCTGCCCGCGGTCGCCGGGGGCCGCTGATCAGCGTGACCCTGGAGGCGGTGCGCACCTCGAGCTCGATCGAGGAGGCGATCGGCAACACGCCGCTGGTCGAGCTGCCCAGTTTCAGTCCGCGGCCCGGTGTTCGGCTGTGGGCGAAGCTGGAGGGGAACAATCCATCGGGTTCGGTGAAGGATCGCATCGCGCTGGCGATGCTCGACCAGGCAGAAGCGCGTGGCGAGCTGTACCCAGGCACCGAGCGCGTGATCATCGAGCCGACAAGCGGCAACACCGGGATCGCGCTGGCGATGCTGGCGCGTCGGCGCGGCTACCGCTTTCTGGCCGTGTTGCCCGAAAACGTGAGCGTCGAGCGCCGTCAGCTGCTCGAGCTGTACGACGCAGGCCTCGAGTTTTCGCCGGCTGAGCTCGGCAGCAACGGCGCGATCCGCCGTGCCACGGAGCTGGTCGAGGCGCATCCCGAGCGATTCTTGATGCCCTACCAGTACGGCAACGACGCGAATCCGGGCGCGCACTATGCCTCCACCGCGCCCGAGATCCTGCGCGACCTGCCCTCAGTTACCCACTTCGTGGCCGGGCTCGGGACGGGCGGCACGCTCACCGGTACTGGCCGACGGCTCAAAGAGGACACCCCGAGTATTCAGGTAATCGCCGCCGAGCCGCATCCGGGCGACGCCGTGCAGGGGCTGCGCAGCCTGGACGAGGGCTTCATTCCGCCGGTGCTCGACCCGACCGTGTTGGATCGCAAGATCCTGGTCACGTCCGACGATGCGCTGGTGATGACGCGCCGTCTGGCATCTCAGGAAGGCGTATTCGCGGGCATCTCGTCCGGAGCCGTGCTGCACGCGGCACTGCGTGTGGCGCGCACGCTCGAGCGCGGCGACCTCGTGTGTCTGTTCGCGGACGGCGGCTGGAAGTACCTGAGCCTGGGCGTCTGGAGCAAGTCACTCGACGAAGCGCGCGAAACCGTCCGCGGCAAGGTCTGGTGGTAGACGGAGCGGTCAACCTGATCTTTCCAGAGGCACTCCGCCAGGAGCTGGTCGCGCACGCCCGGGAGGGCGATCCGGAGGAAGTGTGCGGCATCCTGGCAGGGCGCGATAGCCGTGTGGAGCGCGTCTTTCGCGTTTCGAATACGGCCGACGCAGTGGGCGTAGAGCGCGGCGTCTTCCGCGATCGCGAGACCGGCGTCGCGAGCCCGGGCCGGAGAGCTGTCCACTACTACATGGATCCGAAAGACCAGCTGCGCGTGTACAACGAGATCGACGATCTCGGACTCGACGTACTCGGCTACTACCATTCGCACACCCACACGGAAGCACGTCCGTCGCCGACCGACGTGCGCCTGGCGACAGACACGACGCCCTACTACGTGCTGGTCGGCCTCCAGGACTCAGGTACCCCCGCCGTCCGCGCCTGGCGCATCACCAAGGCCGATCCCATGGACGAAACGGGCGAGGTCGTCGAAGTGCCCCTGGACTGACCAAACGGCCCGCCAGGAGTTTGACAACCTCCAGACAGGCTGCTCTCATTCGCTGGCTGCTGCTGCCATGGCGTGGCGCGGCAGCACTTCGACGAGGAGGGGCCATCTATGAGAGCACCCGTGGCGCCGCTCAGGCGTCGTCTCGCGCTGATCGCTTTCGGCGCGTTAGCCGCCTTGGGGCCGACAGTGAGCGGGCCGGCCAATCTGGCCGGAACGCTGCAGCCGCTGGTCAGCGACTTCGAACTGCTTTCGACCGCCACCACGCCGCCCACCGAAGCGCAGTGCTTCGCACGAGGACGACGCTGCTTCAACCCGTCGTCCATGCAGGCGTTCTACAACCTCGGCCCGTTGTACACGAAGGGTCTGAACGGCCAGGGGCAGACGATCGTGATCGTCGACTCGTTTGGCAGCGCGACCATTCGAAGCGATCTGCATAACTTCAACACGCAGTTTGGTCTGACGCCCATGTGCGGTGAAACGGGTGTCGCGTGCAAACCCGGCATGCCCACGTTTGACACCTTGAGTATCCAGGGCAGTCCGCCGGCGACACCGCCGCCGCCCACCAACAACGGCACCGGCCAGGAGGCGCACAACCTCTGGGCGCTGGAGGTCTCGCTCGACGTCGAGTGGGCGCATTCGATCGCGCCTGGAGCAAACATCCTGCTGGTCACCACTCCGACGGCCGAAACGCTCGGCGTTCAGGGCTTTCCCGACATGATGAAGGCCGAGCAGTTTGTTGTCGACAACCACCTCGGTTCGGTCATCTCGCAGAGCTTCGGCGCCGCCGAGGAGTCATTCGCCAGCTTCAAGTCGCTCCTGAATTTGCGCGGCGCGTTCACGTCGGCGCAAGCGGCGGGTATCACCGTGCTCGCTTCATCGGGCGACTTCGGAACGGCCAACATCAAGAAGGAGCCGGTCAAGAATCCTGCGACGATTCCATTTCCGACGGTGATCTGGCCCGCTTCCGATCCGCTCGTGACAGCGGTTGGCGGCACGTATCTGTGCACCAATCCCACCACCGGGCTCGGCGTGGACACCATTGATCCGCCTGCCAACTGCCAGCCGGCGGCCAACCCGACAGCTCAGCGTGAGATCGGTTGGATCGATGCTGGCGGTGGCTTCAGCCACGTGTTCGGCGTACCTCAGTTCCAGACGGGGGCGCTGCCCGCCGGTAGCACGGGGCGAGGCGTGCCCGACGTCGGATACCAGGCGAGCTCTCGCACCGGTGTGCTGGTGTATGACACCGACTTCAGCACTGGTGCCGGGTGGTTCATCGTCGGCGGCACGAGCTCCGGTTCGCCGCAGTGGGCCGCGATCGTGGCCATCGCCGACCAGGCAAACGGCGGACCTCTGGGCTATATCAACCCGGCGCTGTACAAGATCGGCGCCAACCCTGCGCGCTACGCCAACGACTTCTTCGACGTGACCACGGGCAACAACCAGGCAAATCCCTCGATTCCTGGCTTCTCCGCGGTCAAAGGATGGGACGCAGTGACCGGGTTCGGCACGCCCAACGCGGCCAACCTGGTGCCTGATCTGGTCGCCGCCGTTCACGGCAAGTGAGGCGATGCTCGAGGGGGCCGAAGCCCCCTCGAGCTCCCAATCGTTAGAATCCCGACCAAATGGCCAGAGTCATTGTGGGCATGTCAGGCGGCGTGGATAGCTCCGTCACCGCCGCGCTGCTCAAGCAGGCTGGGCACGACGTCGTGGGCGTGACGCTCAACGTCTGGCCTGACCTGCCCAACATGCCTGAGATCCAGCGTGAGGACGCCTGCTGTGCCCTCGGCGCGGTCGAGGACGCGCGGCGTGTCGCTGACACACTCGACATCCCCTACTACGTGCTCAACTTCCGCGAGGTCTTCGAAGACAAGGTCATCAAAGACTTCGTGCAGACCTACGCCAGTGGCCGCACGCCGAATCCGTGTATTCGCTGTAACCAGTTCATCAAGTTCGACGCGCTGCTGGTCAAGGCGCGACAACTCGGCGCGGACTATGTCGCCACGGGCCACTATGCGCGCATCGAGCACGGCCGCCCGAATCGACTCCGCAAGGCGGCTGATCCCCAGAAAGACCAGAGCTACGTGCTCTACGTCATGTCGCAGGAGCGACTCGGGGCGGCGATGATGCCGCTCGGCAACTTCACCAAGTCGACCACGCGGCAGATCGCCGCCGAGCTCGGCCTGTCGGTGGCCAACAAGCCCGAGAGCCAGGACATCTGTTTCGTGCCGTTCAAGCGCTACACGGAGTTCATTGAGCTGTACGCGCCCGAAGTCCTGCAGCCTGGCCCCATCGTCGATCAGGCCGGCAATGTCCTGGGCGAGCACCAGGGCATCGCCCTGCACACCATCGGTCAGCGCCGCGGACTGGGTGTGGCTGCCGGACAGCCGCTGTTCGTCACATCGCTCGAGCCGTCGACGAACACCGTGGTTGTCGGCGGTCCAGAGGCGCTGCTGAAGACGACCTGCCGATTGGAGGACATCAACTGGATCGACGGCGAGCCGCCACTCGAGCCAACGTCAGCCACGGGCAAGGCGCGCTACCGCTCGGCGGAGGTGCCCTGCCGTGTGCGTCGCGACGGCGACACCCTCGTCGTCGAGTTCGACCAGCCGCAGAAGGCCCTCACCCCGGGCCAGGCGCTGGTGCTGTACGACGGCGAGTACGTCCTCGGCGGCGGCA
>Ga0066709_100001877_pt1 | contig 14579 bp, 15 predicted proteins | sample GraSoiAngelo_158_FD_79665 | JGI IMG/M metagenome (GOLD analysis project Ga0066709, IMG submission 79665) | Grasslands soil microbial communities from the Angelo Coastal Reserve, California, USA - 14_1009_16_30cm | ecosystem: Environmental > Terrestrial > Soil > Grasslands | place: USA...
CGGACCGCCTCTTCTACCGCCGCCTTCTCGCCCGCGATGACGATCTGCCCAGGTGCGTTGAAATTTGCCGGGGAGACCACGCCACGCGCCGAGGCTTCACGGCATCCTTCCACGACAGCGTCCCGCTCCATCCCAAGAATCGCGTAGACGGCTCCTCTTCCTTCGTCAACTGCCTCCTGCATATACCGCCCGCGCTTGCGCACGAGCGCGAGCGCATCATGGAACTCCAGCCCCCCGGCTGCGAGCAGCGCGGTATATTCGCCAAGACTATGCCCGGCGACCGCGGCTGCTCGAATGCCCGCCCGCTCCACCAAACGGAGCGCGACGGCGCTCACGGTCAACAGGGCGGGTTGCGTGAATTCCGTCAGATTCAATTGTTCCTTCGGGCCATCGAAACACAACTGCGCGAGGTCGTATCCAAGGATGCCAGCGGCTTCATCGAACATGGTCCGTGCGAGCGGTTCCCGATCATAAAAGTCGCGGCCCATGCCCACGGCCTGCGCGCCTTGACCCGGAAACACCAATGCAATTCCTGAATTCATAGCCCCCACATATGAGGGAATTGCTCTGGCCTTGTCAACCTGAAAAGTCCCCGTCGTATACGTGAATATTTATACTTATTCAATCAACGATAAACTCGCCGCCGTCGACGCAGATCACATTGCCCGTGATCCAGTGCGCCTTGGCATTGGCAAGCAACCCGATCGCCTCGGCGACATCGCGCGGCGTGGTGAGCCGCCCCGATGGATTCTTAGCCAACGCCATTTTCAGCATGCGGTCGGAGCCGGGAATTTTCCGGAGCGCAGGCGTATCCGTGACACCCGCCATGACGGCATTGACCGTGATGCCGAGCGGCCCAAGTTCCAGGGTGAGCTGACGGACATGGGATTCCAGCGCGGCCTTCGCGGCAGAGACAGCTCCATAGGTCTTCCAGACTCTCGCCCCCCCCGCGCTGGTCATCGCGAACACCCGGCCTCCGGCGCCCATGAGGTTTCGTCTCACAAGGTCTTGCACCCAGTACACCAGGCTATTCGCCATGACATCCAGCGTCATATCCATCTGCGCCTTGGTCAATCTCTCTTCATCGGTATCGGCCACAAAGGGTTTCAGCGTCCCGAAGGCCAGCGAGTGTAACAACACCCGTATCGGCGGCACCTCAGCGTCACGCTCAAGCCGCGATTGGAATGCGTCAAGCACCTCCTTGCGCTTCTCGGGATCGGCCGCGTTGGCATTGAAGAATAAAGCCTCGCGTTTTCTGGCTTTAATCTCGGCGGTAATGCGCTCCACATTCGCCATCGTCGACTTGCGGTCCAGGTGCACGCCGAGAATGTGCAGTCCCATGTCTGCAAGCTCCAGCGCCGTCGCTTCTCCAAATCCACTGGAGGCGCCGAGGATAAGCGCCCATTCCCCCTTCCGGGGTCGTTCTGCCTCTACCATATGCCCGGTCCTAGCATGCGTCTCTCCTATCCAGAACGCCCCAAGTGTTTTCGTCGCCTACCATTTCACAACCGCTGACGCCCAGGTCAATCCCGAACCGAACGCCGCCATGAGGATTCGGGTGCCGGGTTTGACGCGTCCCGCACGAACGGCTTCGTCCAATGCCAGGGGAATCGACGCGGCCGAGGTGTTCCCGTACTTCTCCATGTTGATCACCGCCCGCTCCTTGTCTAGCCCTAGTCGCTCCATCACGGCATTCAGAATGCGGAGATTGGCTTGATGTGGAATGAAAAGATCCACGTCAGTGATGTCCATGCCGTTCGCCAGTAACGCTTCACGAGCCGTCGCCTCCAACGTCTTGACCGCCACCTTGAATGTCTCATTGCCCTTCATTTTTACGAAGTGTTGCCGTTCCGCCAGCATCTTGTCCGAAGGCGGCATGCGCGATCCACCGCCCGGCACGCAGACAAGGTCCCACCAGGCACCGTCGGAGTGCAGATGGGTCGAAAGAATCCCACGGTCGTCGGATGTCGGCTCGATCAGTACCGCGCCCGCTCCATCCCCGAACAGGATGCACGTCGCCCGGTCGGTCCAGTCGGTAATCGTGGACATCGCCTCCGCACCGACCAAGAGCACGCGGCGACAGGCCCCGGAGCCCACGTAGAGATTTGCGACTGAGAGCCCGTATAAAAAACCGGAGCAGGCGGCCGACACATCAAAAGCCATGGCTCTGGATGCTTTCAGATTACGCTGGACAAAACAGGCGGTGGATGGCAGCGGCATGTCCGGGGTGCAGGTGGCGACGAGAATGAGATCGAGATCGAGGGCATCCCATCCCGCCGTGTTCAACGCGGCGCGAGCCGCCTCGGTTCCGAGATCCGAGCTGGCCATTCCCTGCGGCACAACCCGCCTTTCACGAATGCCGGTCCGCTCCGCAATCCATTCATCGGATGTGGAGATCATGCGCTCCAAGTCGGCATTCCGAAGGATCCGCGATGGGACCGCCGATCCGGTCGCCACGATACGGCCTCTCATCGTTCGCCTTCCCGGCCTTTGCCCCCCCACAGGGCCAAGCTCTCTTCAATGTCTCGTTGAATATGTTCATTCACGCGGCCCTCATGGATTTCCTTGGCCACCCGAAGGGCGTTCTTGATGGCGCGGCCCGAGGACCGTCCATGGCTGATGATACAAATCCCATTCACCCCCAGCAGGCAGGCCCCGCCAAACTCGGCATAATCCATCCGGCGCTTGTACCGGCCGAACACCGGCCTGAGCAAGACGTAGCCGATGCGGCTAAGGAAGGATCCGGCTGCGATCTCCTTGAACAGCATCTTTTTGAGCGATTCGGCCAAGCCTTCCGTAATCTTCAGCGCCACATTGCCGATAAATCCATCGCATACCACCACATCTGCCTTCCCGGTAAAAATCTCCCGGCCTTCGATGTTGCCGACGAAATTCAACGGACTTTCCTTGAGACGTTTGAACGTTTCCTTGGTTACCTCGTTCCCTTTGGTGTCCTCCTCCCCGATGCTCAACAAGCCTACGGCGGGGTGCGGTTTATTCAGGACATGTTGCGCATATTCGTGCCCCATCAGCGCAAACTGCGTGAGATGCTCCGGCGTGCAGTCCACGGTAGCGCCCACGTCGAGGAGAATCATATGGCCGGTGAGAGTGGGCAGGAGAGCGGCAATGGCCGGACGTTCCACGCCTTTCAGGACGCCGAGAAGAAAGAAGGCCGTCACGACGGCTGCGCCGGTATTCCCCGCACTGATGACTGCCGCCGTCTCGCCTTTTTTTACCAGCTCGCAGGCGATCCAAATGGAGGAGTCTCGCTTGCGGCGAACGACCTGGGAGGGCTGCTCATGCATTTCAACCTTTTGAGAAGCATGATGGATGGTGATGCCCGGGAGGTCTTGAAATCCTTGGCGTGCCAGCTCCTCCTTGAGAAGAACCTCATCGCCGACAAGGACAACCTCAACTCCGTATTCGCGAACGGCGAGGGCCGCCCCTTCCACTTCGGCGGACGGGGCATGGTCGCCACCCATGGCATCCAGCGCGATCTTCATACCGTCCGTCAGGATTCTTCAACCGCGATAACTTCCTGACCCTTGTACGTGCCGCAGTTCAGACAGGTATAGTGGGGGAGTTTCGGCTGGTGGCATTGAGGGCAAATGGAAAGGCTCTGCGGACGGATTTTCACCTTCGCCGTCCGGCGTTTATCGCGACGGGCCTTCGAATGTTTATGTTTGGGATTCGGCATGGCATCCTTCCTCTCGACGAAGACTTAACGCTGCTGTAAAGACTCTAGCAAGACGGACAGTCTGGGATCGGGCGGCGGTCCGCAGGCACAACTCTCGGCATTCAAATCCTGACCACATTGCGGGCACAGCCCGCGGCAATCTTCCCGGCATTGAGGCGTGAGCGGCATGGCGAGCAACGCTTCTTGGCGCACTAGGTCGTCAACCACCAACGTCTCTCCCCGGACACTCGCACTTCAGTCAAGGTCGCCTCCTATGAAGAGACCACCGTTCGGCTCAGGAGACGGTCGAGCCTAGTGTTCTTCCGCAAACGACACCAGCGCAATCGTCCGGGCACGTTTGACCGCAACCGTCAATTCACGTTGGTGCGCCATGCAATTGCCGGAAATCCGACGGGGGATGATACGACCGCGTTCGGTGAGAAAATTCCGAATCAAACCCACATCCTTATAGTCGATCAAGACCTTATCATGGCAAAACCGGCACACACGCCGGCGCTGAAAAGATCGTCCTCGTTCCACCTTGTCCTCCCAACCAACCCGCTGAACCCGCCTCAGTCCGTCAGAGGCGGACTACTTCCTTTAATTCGTCCCGCGCAAACACGCGAGACGATCTATACCGTATCGTCCGGTTCGTAGTGCACCACATCATCGGTATGCTCTCGAGGTTCCCGCTCACCGCTCTGGTCGGCTCGCTTGGTAAGAAAGCGAACATTCTCAGCGACCACCTCGTGCTTCGTCACCTTCTGACCCTCTTTGGTCTCGAACTTCCGCATTTGGAGGCGGCCTTCGATCAACGCTCCATTTCCTTTGTTGAGATATTGCCCGCAACTTTCCGCCTGCTTGCCGAACACCACAATGTCCACGAAGCAGACCTCCTCCCTCATCTCTTCCCCTTGCCGGAACCGCCGGTTCACCGCCAGTCCGAAATTTGCCACCGGCGTCCCGTTCGGCGCGTAGCGAATTTCAGGATCGCGGGTCAAGTTGCCCATGAGAATGACTTTGTTAAACCCGGCCATGCTCCGGTTCCATGACTGGAGGGTTGGCGGACACCGCCGTCTGCTGAAGAAGATCCAGCTTCACCGTCAAGAATTTCAGGACGCTATCATCGAGCCTAAACAGGCGTTCCAATTCGAATACCGCAGCGCCGTTGCCGTTGAATTGCAGCTGCACGTAAATGCCCTTTTTCTCCTGCTTGACTTCATAGGCCAATTTCTTTTTGCCCCAATTCTCGAGACGGTGGACGCTCGCCCCGACCTTTTCGGCCGTCGCTTTGACCTTCTCCAAGGCTTTCTGAACGTCTTCGTCGGCCAGGGTGGGGCGAAGAATAAAGATAGACTCGTACAATTGAGACATGCGTTCGGTTCCTCCTCATGGATATAAAGCCCCGGAACCGGGTCCGGAGCAAGGGTCCGAGAAAACAGTCAACGGTAACACACGGCTTGCGAAGGAATCAAGGCAACGCCGAGTCTGTTGGACGACTCACACGTTAAAGCGGAAGAACATGACGTCTCCATCCTTGACTGGGTAGTCTCGGCCTTCCAACCTGAACAGACCCTTCTCTTTAACGGCCGCCTCGTTGCCGCAGGCGATCAGATCGTCATAGTGGTAGACTTCCGCGCGGATGAAACCGCGCTCCATATCCGAGTGGATCTTGCCGGCCGCCTGCCCGGCCTTTGTTCCCTGGCGAACGGTCCATGCCCTGGATTCCGTTTCACCGGCGGTGAAAAATGTGAGCAACCCGAGAAGATCGTACGCGGTCCTGACGAGACGAACCAGGCCGGCTTCTCCCACTCCGAGCTCCCGGAGGTATTCCGCGCGTTCCTCAAGGTCGAGGCCCGCGACCTCCGCCTCGATGCGACCGGACAGCTTCACCCATTTCGCAGAACGGTCCTTTGCCAATGCCTCGACACGGTGGACGGATGGATCGTCTTCCTGCCCTTCGCCAACGTTCACAGCAAAGACGATGGGTTTGGCGGTCAACATTTGATACTCGCGCAACCATGCCTGCTCATCCCCCGTGAACGATCGTGAGCCGATCCACTCGCCTTTCCCCAGCCGTTCAATAAGGGAGAGCAAAAAGGGCATCTCTTTGATGGCGGTCGCTTCCGCGGCCCGAACTCGTTTGTCGAGACGATCCCGCCGCCGCTCCAGCGTTTCCAGGTCCGCCAGAATGAGCTCGGCCTCAATCAGAGTGATATCCCGTTCCGGGTCCACGCCGCCAACGACATGCATCACATCCGGATCCTGAAAGCATCGTACGACGTGCACCAACACGTCGGCCTCCCGGACCTGTCCCAGGAATTGATTCCCCAAGCCCTCGCCCTGACTCGCCCCCTGCACCAGGCCTGCAATGTCCCGAAACTCGATGGTGGTGGGCGTGGTCTTCTTCGATTTGAAGATGCTTGTCAGGCGCGCCAGACGTTCGTCCGGAACCATGGCGATGCCGACATTCGATTCGACAGTTGAGAACGGAAAGTTGGCGACAAGGGCCTTACCGCCCACTAATGCATTGAAGATGGTGGACTTCCCGACATTGGGCAGCCCGATGATGCCGCAATTTAATGCCATGGTTTCGTCTCGATAGTGCAAACACTACGGCAGGTCGGTGGCGGCCGATCCGTTGAAGCGATTCATCGCTGCCGCCAATCCTTCGGCGATCCAGCATTCCACTGCCGACACAGCGAGTTCGATGGCCTGCGCGAGCACCGCTCGATCATGCGATGACATGGGGGCCAGCACGTAATCCGCAGCGTCAATGCCCATGGCAGGGCGACCGATCCCGATTTTGACCCGTGGGAACTCGTCAGTTCCAAGCGATTGGATAATGGAGAGGACCCCGTTGTGTCCGCCATGTCCCCCGCGCGCCTTCAGCCGCACGCGGCCGGGGTCAAGATCGAGATCGTCATGAACGACGATCATGTCGTGGAGCGGAAGACCAAACTCCTCGATCACTCGTGCGAGTACGGGGCCGCTCTCGTTCATGAACTCGAGCGGTTTGACCAGCACCACGTCCTGGCCGACGATCGAGCCCCGGGCGACGTAACCGTCGCCTTGCCGCATGAATGTCAACCGTGCTCGCGCCGCCAACTCATCTGCAACCCAAAAGCCTGCATTGTGCCGGGTGGCGGCATAGTAAGGACCAGGATTGCCCAGACCGGCGATCAGCCGCAACGCTACTTCTTCTTTTCTCCTTTAACCTCTTTTGTTTCCTTCTTCTCATCTTTCTTCTCTTCTTTCGCCTCGCCAGGGGGGGCTGCGGGGGTCTTCGCTCCGGCCTTTGCCGCCGGTACCTCTTCTGTTCCCTCTTCCAGTTTCTTGCCGATGACCTCGGGTTCCACCACGCCCTCTCCGGCCGGCGCGACCGCGAGCAACTCTTCCAACTTGGCTTCTGAAATCGGGGCGGCAACGCTGACGACCATCATGTCGGGATCATCGAGAATTCGGACGCCCGCAGCAACAGGTATTTCCTTGACATGGATACCCTGGTTGATCTTGAGGGCGTAGGCGTCCACGAGAATGGCCGCGGGAATCTGAGTCGGCAAGCATTCGATATGGAGTTCGCGAAGATTGTGCTGCAAGACGCCACCTTCCGTCACGCCGACGGGGGTTCCGGCTGTAATTCCCACCGGAACGCGCACGCGGACGGTTTTGTCCATCGCCACTTCAAAGAGATCGGCATGCAAAATCGCACCGGTCAGTGGATCCACCTGATAATCTCTGAGCATAGCGGTCCGCTTGACCGCCTTCGCCCCTCCCGTCAAATTGAGGTTCAGCAACGCGTTCGAACCGGACTCGGAATGCAAAATCCTCTGAATGCTCTCCGGATCCATTGTCAATGCGATACACTCTCCCTGTCCGTAGAGAATGCCGGGAATCTTGCCCTCCCGCCGCAGCGTACGGGCCACGCCCTTGCCCACATTTTCACGAGTCTTCACATCCATATCAAACTGCATCGTAGACCTCTTTTCACATGAAGGATTAGACAAACAAAGAACTGACGGATTCTTCTTCGTGAATCCGTTTGATCGCTTCGCCCAGCAACGGGGCTACGGAAAGCATTTTGAGTTTCGGGCAGGTTGCGTCCTTGCCGTTCAACGGAATCGTATTCGTCACCACGACCTCTTCCAAAGGCGAGGCGTTCAGCCGATCCAACGCAGGACCGGAGAGAACAGGATGCGTGCACGCCGTCCAAACGCGCCGCGCGCCATGCTCCATGCACGCGACGGCTCCCTGCGTGATCGTCCCGGCCGTATCGATCATATCATCGAGTAGCAAGGCGTCCTTGCCGTCGACATCGCCGATGATGTGCATGACATGGGCCTCGTTCGGCCCTTCCCGCCGCTTGTCGATGATGGCCAGGTTTGCCTGTAGCCTCTTTGCAAATGCCCGAGCCCGCTCCACGCCTCCCGCATCAGGTGAGACGACGACAAGGTCTTGGCCGCCACGACGACCTACGTAATCAAGCAACACCGGCGCCGCATACAAATGGTCGACCGGGATATTGAAGAAGCCCTGGATTTGACCGGCATGAAGATCCATCGTCAGGACGCGATCCGCGCCCGCAGTCGTAATCAAGTCCGCCACGAGCTTTGCGGAAATCGGCACCCGTGGCTGATCCTTCCGATCCTGCCGCCCATACCCGTAATAGGGAATGACCGCCGTGATACGGTATGCCGACGACCGCTTGAGGGCGTCAATCATCAGCAGCAGCTCCATCAGATGCTTGTTGACCGGATTGCAAGACGATTGAAAAAGAAAGACATCCTTGCCGCGCACATTCTCATTGATCTGGACGCGGCTCTCGCCATCGCTGAAGGTCGTGACGAGCGCATCCCCTTGCTCGACCTTCAAATAGTCGCAGACTTCCTTCGCCAGTCTGGGATTAGACAGCCCGGCGAACAGCTTCAGCTCGTGCACCTGGAACCTCCGGTGGGACCTTGACGAAGGGGAAATTGTAATCGGTTGGTCGTGAAATTGTCAAACCACCGCGCGGGCTTCCGCACGACGGCGGGCCGTTTTTGTGATCCAGATCCGCCAGCCCTCTCGCTTAGCGAGACCTTGGGCCGCCGCGGTCGCATGCTCCTCTGACGGGAATACGCCGAAGACGGAGGAGCCGCTCCCCGAAAGCAGCGCTGTCTGCGCGCCGAACTCCAACAGCTTTAATCTGAGCTCACGGAGCAAAGGATACTCCCGCTCTATAATCGGGCCGAACGAGTTTTCTGCCAATGCGATGACGCTCGTCCATTGAATTTTTGCCGGTTCACCAGAAGATGAGGGCTGAATCAAAGGCGGGCGCGTTTCGACCACATGACGTGTCCGGGCCTCGGCGAGTTTTCCATACGCCCAAGCCGTTGAGATCGGGATGCCGGGATTGACCACGACCAGCCAGCCCTCGCCAACCAGTTCAAGCGGCAAGACACGCTCACCACGGCCCTGAACCAGAGCCGTGGGCCCATAGAAAAAGAACGGCACATCGCTCCCGATTTCCCCCCCCATCGCCGCCATCTCTCCCCGCGACCATTCCAACTGAAACAGGACGGCGATGCCCAGGATCGTCGCGGCGGCATCGCTGCTACCGCCTCCCAATCCGGCAGACAGAGGCAGCCGCTTCTTGATGATCAGACGGATTCCCGCCATTCCGCCAAGACGAGTCATGGCCAGTTCAGCTGCGCGATACGCCAGGTTCTCAGCGCCCAGTGGCAGCCTCTCGCCTTCACACAAGAGGGTGATCCCCGGCTTTTTTGAATCCTCTTCGAGAATGATGGTATCTGCAAGAGCCAGGGTTTGCATGACCGACCAGAGGTTGTGGTAACCGTCCGGCCGACGATCGAGGACGCGGAGAATCAGGTTGATCTTGCCCGGCGCAGGCACTTCGACGCCCCGCTCACTCATTCTCTTCCCCGTCTTCCTCATCGCCTTCCACATCAGCGCCATTCGCGCGCTTGATGCCATACTTGTCCAGGCGATAGCGGAACGACCGGGCATTGAGCTTGAGCAGACGGGCGGCTTTCTTCTTGACCCATCCGGTGCGCTCGAGCGCCTTGAGCAACAGGTCGCGCTCCAAGCCATTCATCATTTCTTCCAGGTCAAGGCCATCGTGAGGCAGCGCGGGCGAGAGAGACGCAGTCTGCCTGGCACCATCCCGCAACCACTGGCCAACATCCTCGAGTTGGATCACGTCGCCGGCCGTTAACGCGACCACCCGTTCCATCACGTTTTCGAGTTCCCGGACGTTGCCTTTCCATTCATGTTCTTGAAGGGCCCGCATCGCAGAGGATGACACCTTCAAGGCCGGCTTGTTCACGCGCTGACCGAACACCGTGAGAAAATGATGGACGAGCAATGGCACGTCCTCCGGTCGCGACCGCAGAGGCGGCAGCGTGATTGGAATGACTTCCAGCCGATAGTACAGGTCTTCACGGAACCGCCCTTCCGCGACCGCCTTGTTCAAATCCTGGTTCGTCGCCGCGAGAATGCGCACATTGACCTTGATGTTCCGCGTGCCGCCGATGCGTCGAAACTCCCGTTCCTGAATGACGCGTAACAATTTGGCCTGGATCCCCGGTGGCGTCTCGGCAATCTCATCCAAGAACAGCGTCCCTCCGTCGGCCACCTCAAATAGACCTTCTTTGTTTGAGACGGCGCCTGTGAAGGATCCGCGCATGTGGCCAAAGAGCTCACTTTCCAGCAACGGCTCCGGGAGCGCGGCGCAGTTGACGGTGACGAAGGCGCAGTCGCGCAAAGGGCTGTGGTAGTGGATGGCCTTCGCCACGAGCTCCTTTCCCGTGCCGCTCTCCCCGCAAATCAGCACCGTACTGGAGGCGTCGGCAACTCGGCGGATGAGGGCAAAGACCTTCTGCATGGGTTCACTCGTGCCGATCAAATTGCTGAAAGAGGCCTGCCCCTTCAATTGGAGCTTCAATAACTGATTTTCCGTCTTGAGACGTTTCGCCTCCAGTGCCTTGCGAATACTGAGTTCCACATGATCGTTACTGAAAGGCTTGGGCAGGACGTCATACGCCCCAAGCTTCATGGCCTCAATACCGACTTCCAGTGTCGCGAAGGCGGTCAGCACAATGACGAGGGTGTCGGGGGAAGCGTCCTTGACGGCGCGGAGCACTTCCAGTCCGCCCATTCCCCCCGGCATCTTCAGGTCCGTCAGGATCACATCAAAGATTTCCCCTCCGGCGAGGCTCAGCGCCTTTTCGCCGTTCTCCGCAACGGACACCTGATAGCCGGCTCGTTCCAGGACCGTGGTGAGAACCTCCCGCATCCCCCGTTCGTCATCCACGATCAAAATCTTCGCCGGAGCATCTGCCATTACCGGACCTCCTGCTCGATCTTCTCGATCACCGCCAGCGCCAGACACACCGAGGTGCCGCGGCCGGCGACGCTGTCCACAGAGACAGTGCCTCGGTGTTCGTCCATGATCCGATGCACCACCGCAAGTCCCAGACCCGTCCCACCTGGCTTCGTGGTGAAGAACGGATAAAAAATTTTGTCGAGGATGTCTTCCGCAACTCCATCCCCCGTGTCGCTGAACACGATCTCGACAGACTCTCCTTCTCCAACAATCTGCGGCACCCTTCGCGTCGAGAGGGTCAGGATACCGCCTTTCGGCATGGCCTGACAGGCATTCTGCCCCAGATTCCAGAACACCTGACGCATCTGGTCGGGGTCCATCACGGTGCTGATGCCTTGCTCCAGGTCCCGAACAAAGCGAATCGAACCTGCGTATTCCGGCGTCTGTTCGAGCATCTGCACCGTTTCGTCCGCAAGCGCATTGACGTCGCAGTATTTGAAGTTCAAGGGGCGAGGGCGCGCGTACCGAAGGAAGTCCGTGACGATAGCGTTTAAACGCTCTGTCTCACGCAGCGCCATATCGAGAAGCGGCCGGTTGGTATCTTCGGATCCCAGGTCTTTACGCAGCACCTGCATGGCGCCCGACAAGGCCGCCAAAGGGTTCCTCACTTCGTGCGCCATGCCCGCGGACATTTCGCCTATCGTGGCCAGCCATTGCTTTCGTCGCATGACCTCTTCCATCTTTTTCAGCGGAGTGATGTCCTGAAACACGCCGACAATCCCGATATGCCTTCCGCCTTCTTGGAGCGGCGAGAGTCCCATCCCGAGAATGAGACGCCGCCCATCCTTGCGAGCGCTCACTTCCTCAAAGCGGTGGGGAACATTGGAGAGTTGTAGGCCTTTCCCGCCAATCGCCACAGGCCATAAAAACACTTCCCACCAAAACAGGCCGTGGACATCCGATTTGGCCTGTCCCATGATCTCCTCCGCCCGCCGATTAAAGGACGTAATGCGGCCTGCGGTGTCGGTCGTGAAAACGCCGGTGTCAATGCTCTCCACAATGCACTGATGGAACTCCCGAAATCCAAGGAGATCTCGATCCCTTTTCTCCAGGCGTTCACCGGCGCTTTTCAATTTTTCTGCCAAGGTGCCGGTCAAGTATCCCACCATGATGAACCCGAGAACATTGATCGAGAGGTTGTAGAAGATCGTCGGCGACGGCAAAGTTGTCGCAGGCAACCACGCCGACGACGGCAGCATTTGGTATGCCGCACGATAGTACTGGAGGTCCACAATGGCGCCGTATAGCATCCCGGATGCTGAGGCGGCCAGCAGACCTCCCGTCCGCGAAAGGATGGCGCTCGCAGACGTGATCGAGATCACATAGAGAAGGGAGAAGGGACTCTCAACTCCGCCAGTTAACGCGACGAGTATCGTTTCAAACACAATATCAGTCCCGATCTGCAAATACGCGAACAGGCGCAAGCGAGTCACCCGATTGATCAGCAGGCTATAGGCGATGGTCAAGAGATACGTGGCGATGATCAGACTGTAATACGCCGGAAGGGAAGGTGGGCTCTTACCGAGCTGGAGATAAATCCACACGCCGAGCGTCAGGCTCACGACGGCAACCCTGATTCCCATGAGCCATTTGAGCTTGAGGCGAAGCGTGTCCATGCATGCCGCCGGACGGCATGTCAGCCGATGGCTGAAGCCATTTTGAAAATAGGAAGGTACATGGCAATGACGATAAACCCAATGATGGTGCCGAGAAATACCATCAGCATGGGCTCCATCAGGGAGGTCATGGCCGAGACGGCCGCATCGACCTCATCGTCGTAGAAGTCGGCGATCTTGCCGAGCATCGCATCGAGCGCACCCGTCGCTTCGCCGACATTAATCATCTGGACGACCATGGGAGGAAACACGCCGGTCTTTCCGATCGGCTCCGACAGTGTCTTACCTTCTCCGACGCTTGTCCGGGCCGCGAGAATCGCGTTCTCGACGACTTTATTTCCGGCGGTCCTTGCTGTGATTTCGAGTCCGTCCATGATCGGGACGCCGCTCTGGATCAACGTGCCGAACGTGCGGGTAAAACTCGCCACGGAGATCTTGCGGATCAGATCGCCCATGACCGGAAGCTTGAGCGCGATGGTGTCGACTTTAAGGCGTCCCGCCGGGGTCGCATAATATTTCTTCAGGGCGAAGAGCGCGCCGATTGGAATCCCGAACACAATGAGGGCTCCGTGCAAACTCCCCATGAAACTGCTGATGTTGATGACAAGCTGGGTGGGCCCCGGCAATGTCCCTCCGAAATCCACGAACATCTTCGCAAAGATCGGAATCACGAATACCATCAGGACCGACACGACAATGACGGCCACCCCGACGATCGAGGCCGGATAAACCATCGCGCCTTTGACCTGCGCTTTGAGTTTCGCGTCCTTTTCCATCTGCTTGGCCAGACGTTGAAGGATGGTGTCCAAGATACCGCCCACCTCGCCAGCCTGCACCATGTTGGCGTAAAGCCCGCTGAATACCTTCGGATGTTTTTTCAAGGCATCGGCGTACGTCGTGCCCGATTCGACATCCATCCGAACCTCATTCAACAGCTTGCCGAACGTCCGGTTATCGCATTGGGTCCCGAGAATCTCGAGGCACTGCACGAGAGGCAGGCCGGCATCTATCATGGTGGCGAACTGCCGCGTGAAGATGACCAGGTCTTTGTCCGTGACTTTCTGCTTTTTTTCGAAGGCCTTACCCTTCTTCTTCTCCTCGATCGAAGCGACCGTAATTCCTTGAGTACGCAGTTGACCAATGGCGGCATCGCGATCGGCAGCGTCAAGCTCCCCTTTGGCCGCTTGGCCGTTTCGAGCTTTTCCAGCATACATAAAAACTGGCATGCGGCTACCTCATTCCATTCGCGGTCAAAAGGTGATCAGTCGGCAACTGAGCACGCCTCCACTTCCTCGATAGTCGTGACACCCTGCGCGATCTTGCTCAGGCCACTCTGGCGGATCGTCTTTGTCCCCTCCTCGACGGAAATCTGCTTGATTTCATCTGTGGAGGCCCCACGAAGGATTGCCTCGCGAATCCGTGGTGTAATGAACATCACTTGGTAGAGCGCGACGCGCCCCTTATACCCTTTGTTATTGCAGGTCCCGCACCCTTTGCCTTTCATCGGCTTGGCAATGGCAATTTCATCATCTTTCATGCCGATCTTGCGCAGCATGTCCGGTGTCACCGTGGGATCCGGTTCTTTGCAATCCTTGCAAATGCGCCTCGCCAGTCTTTGGGCGATGATCAAGAGAACAGAAGATGCGACGAGAAAGGGCTCGATGCCCATGTTCAACAGCCGGTTGATGGTGGCCGGAGCATCATTCGTATGGAGCGAGGCCAGGACCAAGTGGCCGGTGAGCGCTGCTTTGACGCCGATTTCTCCGGTCTCAAAGTCCCGGATTTCACCGATCATAATGATATCGGGGTCTTGCCGCAGAAACGATTTGAGCGCCGCCGCAAAGGTCAAGCCGATGTCCGGCTGAACGAGCACCTGGTTAATGCCCATGAAATTGAACTCGAC
>Ga0066709_100001878_pt1 | contig 14578 bp, 11 predicted proteins | sample GraSoiAngelo_158_FD_79665 | JGI IMG/M metagenome (GOLD analysis project Ga0066709, IMG submission 79665) | Grasslands soil microbial communities from the Angelo Coastal Reserve, California, USA - 14_1009_16_30cm | ecosystem: Environmental > Terrestrial > Soil > Grasslands | place: USA...
GTCAGACAGCGAACAATCCGGATGATCTGGGGAAACTGCGGTATTCGCTGAATGATCCGCGTTTGGCCGGAGGCAATACATTCACTATTGACAACTGGGTCAAGATTGATGCCAGCCGGGCCGACGGCGGCTCCACCTCGGGCAGCGGGTCGTCGGACCTCTTGGTCTATGTCCCGGCCAAGCTGTTCGCCGATGCGCTCCCGACGGACTTCGTGTACTTCTACAACCTCAACGGCGTCCATTACGCGGCCGATCCTGGCACGAGTGCCGATGCGGGATTTGAGGAGTGGCGGGCTCTGCGGGGTGTGCCGGACGGCGGGAATAGCCTCCTGCTTCTCGGTTCGGGTCTTACTGCGCTCGGCCTGATTGCCCGTCGCAAGATGGCGACCAACGCCTGATTCCTGAGTCCAGGAACTGAGCAGCCAAACGGTATCCTCCTGGTGAGGGTACCGTTTTTTTGTCATCGCGCTCCTCCTCGTGGATCGTCCGCAACAGGATTTTACATATTTTTTGGTAGTTTTATCCATTGTCGGACGGTCAGCGAAGAACTAGGTTGACACGCGATCATTCCCCAGCTCAAACAGAGGCCTTGAGTTATGTTGAAAGTTTCGGGCAACGGTTCCATCACCACCTGCGACGGCATAACACGTCGCGATTTTCTTCAGGTGGGCATGCTGGGCGCCCTCGGTTTCAGTCTCTCAAATCTGGCCGCGTTGCAGGCGCTGGGCGCCGTGGCCAAAGGCAAGGACGAGCAATCGGTAATCATGATCTTCAATCTGGGCGCGCCGAGCCAGTTGGACACCTGGGATATGAAGCCGGACGCGCCGCGTGAGATACGCGGGCCGTTCAAGCCGATCCGGACGAACAACCCGGACATACAGCTCTCCGAGATATTCCCCCTGCACGCGCAGATCGCGGACAAGTTCTCGCTGGTCCGCAGTTGTTATCACAACGCGGCGGCGGTGCACGACACCGGCCATCAAATGATGCAAACCGGCCGGCTCTTTACCGGCGGGGTCAGCACCCCGCACGCCGGGTGCGCTCTGGAGTACCTCAAGGGGCGGCGCAACGAACTGCCCGCTCACGTCGTCCTTCCCGAGCCGATGGGCCCTACCGGCGGCAACCTGCCGCACGGCCAGGACGCCGGTTTCCTCGGCAAAGGGTTTGATCCTTTCGTGCTCAACGCCGATCCGTCCAGGAAAGATTTCCAGGTGCCCGACCTGTTGCCGCCCCAGGAGATCGGCGAGGCCCGCCTGCGGCGACGACGCCAGTTGCGCGACATCGTGGACGAGACGGTCAGGAACTTTGAGGCAAGCGCGAACGCGCAGTTGATGGACTCCAGTTTCGCCGCCGCGTATCGCCTGATGACGAGCGCCCGGGCCCGCGATGCTTTCGACCTGGCCAAGGAGCCGGAGGCCGTCCGCGAACGCTATGGCCTGACTCGCTTCGGCCAATGCTGTTTGCTGGCGCGGCGCCTGGTGGAGGCCGGCGTCCGCTTTGTCACCATCAACACGTTCATCACCGTCTTCGATGAAATCACCTGGGACATTCACGGCTCGAAACCGTTCACTTCGATCCAGGGCATGAAGGAAATCGTCGCGCCGATGTATGACCGGGGCTACAGCGCGTTGATTGAGGATCTCTCCCAGCGCGGCTTGCTCGACACCACACTGGTCTGCAACCTTGCCGAATTCGGTCGCACACCCAAGATCAATCCCGCGGGCGGCCGCGATCATTGGCCGCAATGCTGGACGGTCTATTTCGCCGGCGGCGGCGTCAAAGGCGGGCGCGTGGTCGGGAAGAGCGACGAGATCGGCGCCTACCCGGTCGAGCGTCCGGTAAATCCCGGCGAAGTCGTGGCCACGATCTACCACAGCCTCGGTCTTGATTTGACCGCTGAGTTGCCCGGTCCCAACGGACGACCTTTCCCGCTGGTGAACTACGGCACCCAGCCGGTAAAAGAGCTGTTTTAAGGGGCCTTCACCCACGCATGATTTTTTCGCCCGTTCTATACATGACGCCAAAAGTGCCGCCGCGTGAGGGCACGCGGCCTACAACGCCCTGTAGCCCGGGTCCCCTTACCCGGCGTCGTGGGTTTATGTCGTCGTGTATAGCGTGTCTCGCCAGTTGCACGGTCCTGGGGCTGGGCGCTCGCGCCGCCGAGGAAGCCGCCAGTCTCCCGGCCGGGACGAACGTCACCTTCCGCAATCATGTCCAGCCCGTCCTGGCGAAGTTCGGTTGCAGCTCCGGCGCCTGTCACGGCGCGGCAGCCGGGCAGAACGGATTCAAATTGTCCCTGCGTGGCTATGACGACGAGGGGGATTTCCTCGCGCTCACCCGCAATGCCCTCGGACGCCGAATCATTCCTGCCGATCCAGGTCGCAGCCTTCTTCTTCTCAAACCGACGGCCACCATACCGCACAAGGGCGGCAAACGTTTCGAGGTCGATTCGCTCGAATACAAGGTTCTTTCCGAATGGATTGCCGCCGGCACGCCCGGGCCAGCCGAGCGCGATCCGCGCATCGAGCGAATCGAGGTTCTGCCCGAACACGCACTCCTCGAGCCGGGCGCCAACCAGCGACTAACCGTTCGCGCGCGTTTCAGCGACGGTCATGTCGAGAATGTCACCCGCTGGGCCAAATACACCTCGGCGAACGAAACTGTCTCCAACGTCGGCGAAGACGGCAAAGTCACCGTCGTCGGGAACGGTGAAGGGGCAATCACGGCCTGGTATCTCAGCCGCATTGCGATCGCCACTGTCACAGTGCCGTTCACCAATCCAGTCGCGCCGTCAGTGTTCTCCGCAGCCAGGAAGCGAAACTTCATCGACGAGCTGGTCCTCGAGAAATTGCAGAGCCTCAACCTTCCCCCGTCGTCGCGGTGCACCGACGCCGAATTCATCCGGCGCGCCTTTCTCGACACGATCGGGACGCTGCCGACCGCCGAGGAAACCCGCGAGTTTCTGGCGGCATGCGCAAACAAGAGTGGTGGCGCGGTGGAATTCTCCGGTGATGAAAGAAACCCGGCCGCCACTCCCTCCCTCCCCCACTCCGATGCCTCCGCCAACGCTCGCGACCGGCTCATCGAGTCGCTGCTCCAGCGCCCCGAGTTCGTCGATTATTGGACCTGCAAATGGTCTGACCTGTTGTTGGTCTCGAGCAAACGGCTGAAGCCGTCCGCGATGTGGACCTATTATCGGTTCATTCGGGACAACGTCGCTGCCAACACTCCGTGGGACGTCTTGGTTCGCAAAATCATCACCGCGCAGGGCAGCACGCTCGAAAACGGCGCCGCCAATTTCTACGTGCTGCACGAAGACCCCCGCCTCATGGCTGAGACCGCGACACAGGCCTTCCTTGGGATGTCGATCAACTGCGCCAAATGCCACAACCATCCCCTGGAGAAGTGGACCAACGAACAGTATTACCGGTTTGCCAATCTCTTTGCCCGCGTCCGGGCCAAGACCGGCTCGCGGGAGGGCGATGAGATCATTTTCGCTTCGGACCAGGGCGACCTCGTGCAACCGCTGACCGGCAAGGCGCAACCGCCGACGCCCCTCGACGGCAAAGCGCTCCCGCTCGATGACCCGCGCGACCGGCGCCAGGCGCTGGCCGAGTGGCTTACCTCGCGCGCGAATCCCTACTTCGCGCGCTCGATCGTGAACCGGGTCTGGGCGAATTTCTTCGGCGTCGGACTGGTCAACCCGGTGGACGAACTGCGGGTGACCAATCCGGCCAGCAACGAAAAACTCCTGACCGCCGCCGCGAATTTTCTGGCCGACCAGAAGTTCGATCTCAGGGCGCTGATGCGCGCGATCCTGCAATCGGAGACCTATCAGCGCAGCAGCGAACCGTTGCCGGAAAACAAACCCGACGCCCGTTTCTACTCCCGCTATTATCCGCGCCGCCTGATGGCGGAGGTGTTGATCGACGCGTATTCGCAAGTCAGCGGCGTGCCGACCGAGTTCCGGACCGATCTGCGTAATGAGAATCGCGGGCTGGGCGAGAAATATCCGGCTGGCCTGCGCGCCATCCAGCTTCCCGACACGAAGATCGCCTCCTACTTTCTCAAGACGTTTGGCCGGCCCGATCGCGAAAAGACCTGCGAATGCGAGCGCACGGTCGAACCGAACATCGCCCAGGTGCTCCACATTGCCAACGGCGACTCGATCAACCAAAAGCTCGGCGCGAAGGAAAACACGATCTCACGCCAACTCGAGGCGAATCTGCCGCCGGGGAGAATCCTCGAAGAGGCCTACCTGAGTGCGTTGTCGCGCTACCCGACAAAGATCGAGCGGGAAAAGATGCAAAGCGCTTTGGACGAAGCGCCCGAAGCGGGGTTGCGCCCGCTGGTCGAAGACCTGTATTGGGCGCTGCTGAGCAGCAAGGAGTTTTTGTTTAATCATTAGCCCGGACATGAAAGACAGACACTTCACACGCCGCAGCTTCATGAACCGGTCCGCAGCTCTTGCCGGTCCAGCGATGCTTGCTGCGACCGCGCTGCCACTGGCCGCGGCTGACTCCGAGTCCGCCACAGCGCGTAAGCTCAAGGTCGTTTGCGTCGGCGGCCACCCGGACGATCCGGAGTCGGGTGGCGCCGGCACTCTGGCGCGCTACACCGCCGCCGGCCATTCCGTGACGATCCTATACCTCACCCGCGGCGAGCGGGGCATTCGTGACAAGTCGTTGGACGAGGCCGCCCGGATTCGTTCGGCCGAATGCGAAGCCGCCTGTAAAATCATGGGGGCGAAGCCGCTCTTCTTTGGCCAGATTGACGGCGCCACCGAGTTGAACAAGGCTCACGTCGAGGCGATGACGAAACTGCTCGCCGCCGAGAGCCCGGACGTTCTGTTCACGCACTGGCCGATCGACACGCACATGGACCATCAGGTGGCCAGTTTGCTTACGATCCGCGCGTGGATGGCCTTGCGAAAACCGCAGCTCTACTTTTTTGAGGTCAACAGCGGCAGCCAAACCCAGGGGTTTCTCCCGAACACGTACGTGGACATCACGCCCGTGTTGGACAAGAAGAAGGGGGCCTTGTTCGCGCACGTCAGCCAGGACGGCCAGGGCATCTGGCGCCAGCACCATGAAATTATCGCGGCCTGGCGCGGGCGCGAAGCCGGCGTCGGCGCTGCCGAGGCCTTCGTCCATCTGAGCCGCGAAAGCCAGGCCGGCAAGTTGCCGGAGGTATGATTCATGGGCCGATTGAAATGAACGCGGCGAATTCCTTGAAACTGAGAGCACGGCTGAAAAATAGTGGCGCGGGCCTCCGGCCTGCGATGAGCGGGCGTCTCGCCCGCGAAAATACAGGGGCAAGACGCCAACCGGGCAGGCGGGACGCCTGCCCCACTGCATTTTCCAGACACGTTCTGAAAGGATGGTTCAGTTCCAGCCGTTGTTCCACGCCGGTCCTGATCCTCCTGTTGGTCGGCGACCTGCGAGTGGGCCAGGCTGAAACCGCGACGCCGACCAACGATTACTCCGGCGTCGAAGCCATCTTCACGCAGCATTGCCTCGAGTGCCACGGTTCCACCGAGCCGGAGGGCAAGCTGATCCTCGAATCACACGAATTACTCATGAAAGGGGGTGGAAGCGGCGCGGTGATTGTTCCTGGCAAGAGCGAGGAGAGCCTGCTCATGCGGATGATCGAGGGCCGGGTCGAAAAGGACGGCAAAAAACTGATCATGCCGCCGCCAAAAAAACGCGATACACTGAAGGCCGAGGAGATCGCGCTGATCCGCGCCTGGATTGACGCCGGCGCCAGGCCGCCCGCCGAGTTCAAGCCCAAGGAGCTGGCCGTTCCGAAAATTGAGCCGAAGGTTCCCCCGCGCAACTCGATCAACACCCTCGCTTACAGTGCGGGCCGGAAATGGATCGCGGCGGGGCGCTACAGCGAGGTTGAATTGCGCTCCGCGGAAACGCACGCCATCGTCCGAACCCTCAAGGGCCATCGCGGCAACGTGAATGCGGTTGCGTTCTCTCCCGACGGCAAGTTCCTGTTCGCCGCGGGCGGCGAAGCCGGATGGCTGGGTGAGGTGAGGCAATGGGACCTGGCCGACGCCGAGTTGTTTTACCTGTTCGAAGGGCACCGGGACGCGATTTATTCGCTAGCGGTCTCGCCGGACGGCAGGACACTGGCGACCGGCAGCTACGATCAGAAGATCAAATTGTGGAATATCCAGACGGGCGAGGAAATCAAAACGCTCTCTGGCCACAACGGCGCGGTGTTCGGCCTGACGTTTCGGGCCGATGGTAAAATCCTCGCCAGCGCCAGCGCCGACCGCACCGTCAAGCTTTGGGACGTCGCGAGCGGCGAGCGGCGCGATACTCTTTCGCAACCGCTCAAGGAGCAATACACCGTCGCGTTCAGCCCCGACGGCAAGCGGTTGTTCGCCGGCGGAGTGGATAATCGCATCCGCGTCTGGCAGATTAGCGATAATGCCGCGGAAACCACCAACCCGCTTCTCGAATCCCGTTTCGCTCACGAGGGAGCGATCCTCAACCTCGCCTTTTCATCCGATGGAAGGTCGCTGGCTTCCTCCGCCGCCGACCGCACCGTCCGACTCTGGGATACGGCCGGGGCTGAGCTGAAGGAAAAGTTGCCCCTCGAGCGGCAACCGGATTGGGCGCCCGCCCTGGCGATTGCGCTCGAGAACAAAGCCGTGGTGGTCGGCCGGCTCGATGGCACAATCGAGTTCTACGACGCGGCCACCGGCAAGTCCATGCCCGCTGCAAAACCGGAGCTGGCAAGCGCCGAGCCACGCGGCGTTCAACGGGGCAAAGAGACGCGCGTGAAGCTTGTGGGAAAGAATCTACTCGAGGTCACCGGCGTGAAATCGGCGAGCGCCGGACTGAAAATCGAGCTGACCGATTCGGCGCCATCATCGCGGGAGAGCGAACGCCCGTTCGAGTCCATTTCAACTTCCGAACATCACAGCTCGCCGGAAGGCGCGCCCCGGCGAACGGACAGCGGGATTTGGATCAAGATCACCGCGCCGGATACTCTGCCGCGCGGCAGCTACGAACTGTGGGCAACAGGCCCGGGTGGCGAGAGCGGCAAAATCAAAGTGCACGTGGACGACCTGCCTCAGGTCCCGGTGCCGCAAAAGGACAAAACGCTGAGGTTGGCGTCCCTGCCGGCGGATGTATGGGCCACTCATGAAACCAGCGGCGACTCGGAGCGGATCGAGTTCGACGCGAACACCGGGCAAACGCTCGTATTCGATGCCGCCGCCAGGGAGCTGGGCTCGAAATCCGACCTGGTCCTGACGCTCTCCGACTCGAGCGGCACAGTGCTCGACAGCAGCAACGGATTCGACGGCAACCCCGACCCGTTTCTTGCCTACACGTTCGCGGCCGGCGGCCGTTTCAATCTCCGGGTCAGCGAACTGTTGCTCGGCGCGTCGCCCGACCATTTCTATCGGTTGTCGATCGGTGATCTGCCCTGGGTCACCGGCTGTTTCCCGCTCAGCGTGCCGGCCAACAAGGAGACCAAAGTCGAGTTGATCGGCTACAACCTCCCGCCCGAGCACAGGGTCGAGGTCAAACCCGAAGGCGCGGGCGAAATGCTCCTGCCCGTCAACGCCGAGAGGTACCGCACCCGGCGCGAGCTCAAACTGATCGTCGGCGCGGGAACCGAGTTGATCGAAACGGAACCTAACGATTCGCCGGCACAGGCGATGAAGATCAGCCCGCCCTGCGCGGTCGCCGGGCGAATCCGAGGGTTGAGTGTGCCCACACCTGACTCTGTCCAGGTGGAGAACTCGCCAGGCACGCCCGAAACGCGCCTTCCGTCCTCGCCTCCTCTTAGCGGAGGCGCGGTTGGCGCGGAGGGAGACGTTGATCTCTTCCGTTTCGACGCGAAAGCCGGCCGCCAATGGATCATCGAGACGCAAGCGGCGCAACGCGGCTCGCCGGTGGACACGAAGATCGAAGTACTGCGCGCCGATGGCCGCCCGCTCGAACGACTCCAGCTCCAGGCCGTGCGCGACACCATCGTCAACTTCCGCGGTGTGGACTCGAACAACCCGGGGATGCGCCTCGAAAACTGGGAGGAAATGGAACTCAACCAGCTTGTCTATCTCAAGGGCGACGTCGTCAAAATCTTCCGCATGCCCCAGGGCCCCGACTCAGACATGCTCTTCTACGCCGCCAACGGCAAGCGCCGCGCCTGGTTCGACACGACCGCCACAGCGCACGCGCTCGAGGAACCAGGCTATATTGTCGAGCCGCACCCACCGGGAGCGAAACTGGTCTCGAACGGACTCCCCGTTTTTCACCTCTACTACGAAAACGACGATGACGGCGAACGGAAACTCGGCACGGACTCGAAACTCTTCTTCACGGCACCTGAGGACAGCGCGTATTTGATTCGGGTGAGCGACACCCGCGGTTATTCAGCCGAGCGATTCGCCTATCGACTGGTCGTCCGCGAACCGAAACCCGATTTCAAAGTCACGTTGAACGGGGCCCACCCCGCGGTCAGTGCCGGCAGTGGTCGCGAGTTTTCCCTCAGCGCCGAACGCCTGGACGGCTTCGACGGTGACATTCAGATCGAGATTTCCGGTCTGCCGCCCGGCTTTTCGGTTTCAACACCGCTGGTCATACAGGCTGGCCACACCGAAGCCAAGGGCACGATCAACGCCGCGCCTGACGCAGTTGAGCCGGTCGCCACGAACGCGACGACGATCACCGCGACGGCGACGATCGAGGGAAAACCAGTGGCAAGAGAAGTGAACAATTTCGGTGCCCTCTCGCTGGGCGAAAAACCGAAGTTGCTGGTGTTCTTCGAGCCTGATTCCCCGGATCAGTCCGCGCGTGGGGCGTCCGGCGATCTGGCCCGGCCGCTCGAGATCTCGATTGCCCCCGGACAGACGGTTCCCGCCCGCTTGAGAATTCTGCGCAACGGCCACGATGATCTCGTCACCTTCACGGTCGAAAACCTCCCGCACGGTGTGATTGTCGATAATATCGGGCTGAACGGAGTCTTGATCCCGAAAGGCGAATACGAACGGCAGGTATTTTTGACTGCTGCCAAATGGGTGCCGGAGCAGGACCGACTCTGCTACGCGGTCGAGAACCAGGCGGGCAAACAGACCTCGTTGCCCGTTTTGCTCAAGGTCCGTCACGAGGCCCCGAAAATGACCGTGGCCGGCCAGTGAGGCGGCGGCACGATCCCTCTCTCTCTTTCCATGAACCGCGCGGTAGTGGGGCAGGCGTCCCGCCTGCCATCGGGGCGTCTCGCCCCAGGATTCGTCGCGGGCGAGACGCCCGCGAAGACAGCCGGGACGGCTGCCCCACTACTGCCCCGTGCCCGTTCATGGTCCCAATGCGCGCATACTATGGCGTGGGGGCTCTCCATGAACCGTGTAACAGTGGGACAGGCATCCTGCCTGTCATGTAGCGCGGGCTTCCAGCCTGCGCTAACTGCGCCCCGTTCCTGCCACGCTGAACACCTACCCGGCATCCTGCCGGCTGAGGCACCCGACAAATGCTCTGCCGACGGGACGTCGGCGGCACCGTCTCGGTTGGTCGAGGCATGATCCCCCAAACCACGTTCGGGGCGCTTCTATTGTCATCGCGCGCCGCGTCGAATGCGCCAGAGCGAGAGCGATGTGTAAAACGTGACCGCCAACGCATAACCGATGATGCCGAATCCGACCGCGAACGCAACCAGGCTGTCTCCGCAAAAATACATCAGCGCCGCGCCGACACCCCCCGTGAGCAGCGTCTGGCCGAGCAGACAGAACAGGTAGATCGGCAGGTTGGCGTGCTGCATTTGCAGAACGTACCAGTCCCGATAGTTCTCCTCGCCGAGCGAACGCATCAGCCAGGCGCCCTGAAAATTCCGGGCGGCGACCAGCACGCTGGTGGTCCCGATGACGATGGCCGCCACCGGCCAGGAGGCAAAGACACCGCACAGGAGCAGGTTGACCAGCGAACCCCATTTCCATCCCAGCCGCCGGGCAAGTGGATTGCCTTCCAATACCAGATTCGGCGTGGCGATCCACGTACTCAGGAAATCCGCTCCCCGGCTCAGCAGCAACAGGGCCAGAAAAAAGCAGTAAAGCCGGCCGCCGACTGGGACCCGGTCGTCCATCATTCCTTGCCGTAAATCCGGTCGGGATTCACGAGCTTTCCTTCGGTCACTGTGAACGTCCGCCCAGTGAGGTCCGCCGACCGGAAGAAGCACGATTTGTAGCCTTCGTGGCACGCCGCGCCGATCTGCTCGACCTGAATCAGGAGCGTGTCGCCGTCGCAGTCAAACGCGATGTCCTTGACCTGCTGCACGTGCCCGCTGGTCTCGCCTTTCATCCAGAACTTCTGGCGCGACCGGCTCCAAAAGTGGGTCTTGCCAGTCTCGAGGGTCATTTCCAGCGAGGCGCGGTTCATCCAGGCCATCATCAGAACGCGGCCGGTGGTTTGCTCCTGGATGATGGCCGGAATCAGGCCGTCCGCATTGAATTTCAATTGATCGCAAAAGTTCATCACAAACGCACGGGAATATTTTGTTGTGCCAGAAATTCTTTCACGTCCTGCACCGTGTATTCGCCGAAATGAAAAATGCTCGCGGCCAGCACCGCGTCAGCGCGCCCGGCCAGCAACACCTCCGCCAGGTGTGCCAGTTTGCCCGCCCCACCGCTGGCCACGACCGGCACGCCCACCGACTCGCTGACGCGCCGCGTGATTTCCACGTCAAATCCGGCCTTCGTCCCGTCGGCATCAATGCTATTGAGCACGATTTCGCCCGCGCCGAGCTCGACCGCCCGCCGGGCCCAGTCGAGGGCCTCGAGCCCCGTCGCCTTGCGGCCGCCGTGCGAAAAAACGTCCCAGCGATCCCGCCCCACGCGCTTGGCGTCGATGGCGACCACGATGCACTGGCTGCCGAATCTTTCCGCCCCGGCGCGAATCAGGTCCGGAGTGGCCAAGGCCGCGGAATTGATGCTCACCTTGTCCGCGCCCGCCCTCAGCATCCCCTGCATGTCATCAACGGAACGGATCCCGCCGCCGACCGTCAGCGGCATGAAACATTTGTCGGCGACACGTTCTATGACGTCGCTCATGGTCCTTCGGCCGTGGGCGCTGGCGGTGATATCAAAAAAGACCATTTCGTCGGCCCCCTGTTCGTTGTAGCGGAGGGCCAGATCGACCGGGTCCCCTACGTTGCGCAGTTCACCGGCTTCGGCCTTGCCGAATTGGACACCGCGGGTGACCTGGCCGTCATGCACGTCCAGGCAGGGAATGACGCGTTTGGCGAGCATCGTCTCGTGAGCACGGACATATACGGCCTTGACTTCCGGCAGACAAGTAATATCAAACGATCCAATTTACTCCAACCCGAATGGGTGGCATACTGTTCCTGAATAGCTGGCTGACATCACCGTCTAACAGACCACTTTTATGACAAAGCGAATTCTGATCGGATCGGCGGTTCCTTCCCTGTGCCTGGCCTTATTAACCGGTTGCGCTTCCAGCGGGGTAAAAAACCCGTCCGGCATCGGTGTGACCGAGATGCGCGCGGACGAAAAAGGGTTCGTGGCCGGCACGGGCGTGGAATCCCAGGACCTGGTCGCCGTCACCGACAAAATGACTCGCAGCATTCTGGAGACGCCGCAGATCAAGGGCGCGCCGCACCCGCCCGTCGTGGTGCTCGATCCGGTGGTCAACGAGACGCGTTTTCCCATCAACAAGGACATGTTCCTCACGCGCATCCGCGTGCTGTTAAACTCGAAGTCTTTTGGCAAGGTGCAGTTTCTGGCGCGCGACCGCATGACGGCCCTGGAAAAGGAACGCGACCTGAAACGTTCCGGCCAGGTCACCAGCAGCAGCGACCCAAACGTGGTCGAGTTCAAAGGGGCGGACTTTTTCCTCACTGGCAAGCTCCAGAGTCTGACCACGCGCAATTCGCGCGGAACCAGCGATTACGTCCTCTATTCCTTCCAACTGGTCGATGCGCGCAGCAGCGCCATCGTCTGGGAGGATTTCGCGGAGATCAAGAAACAGGGCCTGGAAGACGCGGCCTATCGGTAGTGTGCTGTTCACAAATCGGCTGGAGTAGCAGCCGACGTAAGTCCCCATGAAGCAGGACCACACCAAAGAACGTGAAAAACTTCCGGGGATGGTGCGTGCTTACCCCTCTCCTGCCTGGGAGCGCCGGCGTCTCGCCGGCGAGACGCCGGCGCTTCCAATCCTCCAATCTCATTTTCGGAGTAGTCCTCATGAAGCAAGGCGACACCAAAGGGCGTGAAAATCCCGGGACCTTTGCGTGCTTCCCCCTCTCCTGGGGGAGAGGACAGGGGTGGGGCAGGGATGAGGGCGAGCGTTTCCTCTAATCTTTATTTCGGAGTACGAGGCTCGAGATGACTGCCGTTTCCAAAAAGAAAATGAGCCTCGTTACCTCGGCTGCTACAAAAGCAGACATTGGGGGACGGGCTCGCAGCCACCGCGCATGCCTGTGACCGCACCGTTTATGAAAACGCTGGCGTCGTCGTGTCTGGCGGGAGTCGTCCTCGCCGGGTGCGCCACGACTCGCCCGGCCTCGAGCTGGCAACGGACCGGTGACCCGATCGCAGATGGCAAGGCGGCCATCGAACACGGGCCCAAACGCGACCGCGTTCTCTGGGAATATCGCACGGCCGCAGCCGCGATGCGCCGCGGCCAGTTCGCCGAGGCGAAACAGTTGCTCGACGACGCGCTCGTGACCTTCGGCGGCATTTACGGACCGGACAAAGACGCCAAGCGCGCCCGCAGTTATTTTTCTCCCGAAGCCCGGAAGACATTCATGGGCGAACCCTATGAACGGGTGATGGCCTATTATTATCGCGGGATTCTCTATTGGATCGACGGCGAACTCGACAACGCTCGCGCCTGTTTCCGCAGCGCGCAGGTCATGGACAGCGATACGGAGAACAAAACTTATTCCAGCGATTACGTCCTGCTCGATTACCTGGACGGTCTGGCGACCACAAAACTGGGCGGCGACGGCAGCGACGCGTTGAAACGAGCGGCATCGGAGGCGAGGATGGCCCGGCCCCCCGAATGCGACCCCAAGGCGAACGTTTTGTTTTTTGTCGAATGCGGCAACGGCCCGACCAAATACGCGACCGGACAGTATGCCGAGCAGCTCCGATTCCTGCCCGGCAATTCCCGCGTGCGCTCGGTCCGCATCAAAGTGGACAACGAATCGGTCCGCGCCGACCCCTATGACGATCTCACCTTCCAGGCAACCACCCGGGGCGGCCGCGTCATGGACCATATTCTGGCGAACAAGGCCGTGTTCAAATCTGCCACCGACACGGCCGGCACCGCCGCGATCATTGGCGGCGCGATCATGGCCGGTCACCAGGGCCATCACAGCGCCGCGGACGAGGTTGGCGTCGGCCTCCTGGCAGCGGGTGTTATCAGCAAGATTTTTTCCGCGGCGACGACCCCCGCGGCGGATACGAGAGCATGGGACAATCTGCCGCAATATCTGAGCTTTGCCGCGCTGCGTTTGTCTCCCGGCCAACACAGTGTGACGGTTGAATTTTTGGATGCGGGCGGCAATCCCCTTCCCGGCCTGACGCGCGCCGTTAACATTCAGGTTGCCGACGCGCCGCGTGACACGGTGATCTTTGTGAGTGACAAGAACCAATGAATCCAGGGTAAACCTATGAAACGAAATCAGTCTGTTCTCCTCGTGGCCGGCCTGCTCCTCGCGACGGCGACCGGCTGCATGGAAGTCTCCGAAAAAGTCGAGAGCGGCACGCGCTACGTCATCACTGGCCATCCGGGCGGCGCCTATGAACCGCGCAATGTCAACAAATATGACCTCGAAAACAGCGCGAAGTTCGTTCTGCTCGACAAGGGCGTCGAACGGTCCGTCACCTGTCCGAACATCATGGAGCGAGTGACCGACGACGGGCGGTTGGAAGTCACCGCCAACGTCCGCAACCGGCTCAACCGCCGAATCGAGGTGCAGATCAATTGCGTGTTCAAGGACGACAAAGGCTTTCCGACGAGTGATGAGGCGCCCTTCAAGACGCTGTTTCTGGACGAGAACGCACAGGAAGGCGTGCGCTTCGTCTCGCTGAACAATCAGGCGCGTACCTACACCATCCGCGTTCGTCAAGCGCGCTAGTGTGCTGTTCACAAATTGGGTGGGCATTTGTTGCACCGCATTTGGCCTTTTGGCGCGGCGCGACGAGGGAGCATATCCTTAGCGATCTGTGACCGAGGAGCAACAAAGCCAAACTAAGGCTTCGACAAAGTTTGCGACAAAGATGCAAAACCAGCACTCTCCCAACAGGCTCTAGCTGAGTCAAAGTCAAGTCTGTTGGAGCCCCAGCCTGCTAAATCCTCTCTCCGTAATTGATCGTCATAATGCCGCCCAGGAGCGATACCATTCGTATGTCACTGCAGGGCAACCCGCGCAGGGCGGCGCTGACGCCGTGTTGCGCCGGATAATGTTGCAGCGATTCCAGAATGTAGGCGTGGGTCTGGGAATCACCGCAAAAGGCCCAGCCCAACAACGGCACCAACCGCCTCAGGTAGCCGAAGTATAGCCAACGCCAGAACGCGTTGTCCGGCTTGCCAAA
>Ga0066709_100001879_pt1 | contig 14576 bp, 12 predicted proteins | sample GraSoiAngelo_158_FD_79665 | JGI IMG/M metagenome (GOLD analysis project Ga0066709, IMG submission 79665) | Grasslands soil microbial communities from the Angelo Coastal Reserve, California, USA - 14_1009_16_30cm | ecosystem: Environmental > Terrestrial > Soil > Grasslands | place: USA...
AGCAAGTTCAAGTCCATCCCATGGACCACCTTCGTTTTGTCCGCCTCCGTTATTACAACCGCGGGGATCTCGGTCAGAAGCGCCCGCATGGGAATGATGCGGCTCAGAAAGAACTCGCGTGAATGGAATTCCGCCCCCTCAGAGAGGGGCAAGGCCGAATCGATCGGGAATTCGCCGCTGCGCGTGCGACGGAGCCGGATGAGATGCGCTCCGCAACCATAGTCCCGCCCCATGTCGTGCGCCAGGCTGCGGGCATAGGTCCCTGCGGCGCATACCAGTTCAAATTCGACCTCACTTCCTTCGACGCGGATCAGCGTGAGCGCCTTGATGTGGACCTCCTTGGTTCCGGCCTGCACCTTGATGCCTTTGCGGGCGTAACTGTACATGGGGCGGCCTCGTATCTTCTTGGCCGAGTAAGCGGGGACCGTCTGCTTCACCAGACCCAAGTATTTCTGGAAGACCTCCTCGAGGCGGCGGCTATCCAGGACTGGATGGGTATCTTCAGAGAGGGGATCTCCGTCTATGTCAAACGTGGTCGTGGCAAAGCCGAACCGGATGACGCCGCGATAAACCTTGTCCGTGGAAAGAAAATAATTGGTCAGGCGTGTGGCGCGTCCCAGCGTCAGCGGGAGGACGCCCGTAGCAAACGGATCCAGCGTTCCCGTGTGTCCCACCTTCTTTATTCGCGTAACATTGCGGATTTTGGCGACAACATCGTGGGAAGTCCACCCGGGGGGCTTGTCTATAACCAAAACACCATTCACAGCTTTTCCGTCGATCGCTTCCGCCTCCGCCGGGTCGACGCGGTCAAAGGCGGCCTGAGAGTGCGATGGGTCGCGTTAGCTGGAAAGAATTTTCGTCGGCGCAAATTACGCGCAATATGAAACCACAGATGAACACCGATCTGTACTACTAACCCGAAAATCCTTTGCAATCCGGCAAGGATTTTCCCAACATTCTTGGGTTCTTCTTTGGAGTGCGCAAGCTTGCTTGCGCCTTGACGGACTCGGAACAAACTCCACATCGAAGAAAAGCGGCAGCAGGCTGCCGCACTCCAAAGAGCACAGTGGACCATAGTTCTGGTTGCGGCTGCGCGGCTCTGTGTTCATCTGTGGTTTTGTTGATACCTACTAGTCAGGAATCCTCTTGGATTTCGTCGAGCAACCGGTCGATTCGTTCGCCATACTCCAGGGACGAATCTGTTCGGAAGACAATCTCGGGCAAGAATTTCATCCGGATGCGTTGGCCTAACTCGCGGCGAATCCATCCCGCAGCATGGTTAAGCGCGTCCAAGGTTTTCTTCTTCTGTTGGTCGGTCCCCATCGCCGACACGTAAATTCTCGCGTGACGCAGATCCGGGCTCATTTCCACGCCCGTGACGGTGACAAAGCCGATCCTTCGATCTTTGATGGTTCGGGTGAGCATGGCGCTCACTTCGTGCTGGATCTGGAACGCCAGCCTCTGTGGTCTACGACTGGGCCGCATAGGCGCAACCAAAAGTATGAACGAAACCACAGATGAACACAGATCGGTGTTTATCTGTTTTTATCCGTACCATCAAGCCGAAAATCCTTCGCGAGCCGGCAAAGGATTTTCCTCAGCGTTCCTCCGCGGACGTGAGAGAAATGTAGCGTCGGCTTCCAGCCGGCAAAAGGTCCTGTTGACGCAAAAGGACTCATCCAGGCCCACATGCCCCGCAGCGCGGGACCCTACGATTTTTCCTCCCGTTCTCCGTCTCTGCGCTGAGATCCGTTTTGGTTGCAGCTATGCGGATCTGTGTTCATCTGTGGTTTCACTTTGTACTGCTCTAAGGATCTAGAAACGACACCTGGCAGTCTACCAGCAGGTCCTGCAGAATCTTCTCGGCCTCCCGCACGAATTGCTGCGCCGCCTGTTCCAAAACAGCATTGTTCGGGCCGACCGTTACGGCTGCCAGTTTTGCCCGCTGCCAGAGATCCTGGTAATCGACTTCAGCAATCGAAAAGTTCGAACGCGCACGCAGGCGATCCTGCGCCTTGCGCAGAACCATGCGCTTTTCTTTCAGGGATTGCGCGTAGGGGAGATAGATTTCGAGAGTGCAATACGCAATGGGCATCGTCCAGCCGCCTGTCCGGTGCGGCTCGGATCAGAGTTAGAGCGAGGTGGGCTGGACCTTTTCAACTGTGTAGGCTTCGATGATGTCGCCCACCTTCACGTCCGAAAAGTGTTCCAGACCAATGCCGCATTCGAAGCCCGATTTAACCTCTGCGACGTCGTCCTTGAAACGTCGCAAGGAAATGATTTTTCCCTCGTGTATTACAATACTGTCCCTCAGCAACCGAACATCCGAGTTCCTTCGAACGATGCCATCCAGAATGTAGGACCCTGCTACCAGCCCGAATTTGGGCACCCGGAAGGTTTCACGAACCTCGGCCCGGCCCAGGTACTTCTCGCGGGTAGTGTACTCGAGCATTCCGATCATGGCATTCTTGATATCATTCGCCACGTTGTAAATCACCGTGTACAGACGAATCTCGACGCCCTCGGCATCCGCCAGTTCCTGAGCCTTGCGCTCAGGCCGCACACTAAACCCGATAATGATGGCATTGGAGGCAGACGCCAGGAGCGCATCGGTCTCGGTGATGGCGCCGGCCGCGCTGTGCAGAATCCGGACCTTTACTTTTTCCGTGCTCAGCTTGTTAAGCACATCGCTGAGGACTTCCACCGAGCCCTGCACGTCAGCCTTGAGAATTATGGGCAGCTCCTTGACAGTCCCCTGTCTCATCTGCTCGTAGAGGGCCTCCAGAGAAACGCGAGCCGTGGTGCGCAGCGCTTTCTCGCGCAATTTCGCCTGGCGCAGCTCCGCTACCTGACGCGCCTTGCCGGCATCTTCGAAAACCTGGAAGGAATCGCCTGCCTGCGGCAGATCCTGAAGCCCCTGAATTTCCACAGGCATAGAAGGCCCGGCGGATTCGATGCTCCTCCCGCGATCATCTATAAGAGCGCGCACGCGGCCATGCACCGCGCCAGCCACAAACACATCCCCTACACGCAAGCTGCCATTCTGGATCAAGACTGTTACCACCCTGCCCCGGCCGATGTCTACTTGTGCCTCGAGGACGACTCCTGAGGCAAGCCGTCTCGGGTTTGCCTTTAACTCCTTGAGGTCGGCCACTAGCAGAATCATTTCGAGAAGGAGGTCCAGATTGGTCTTTTGTTTGGCCGACACCGGGACCGTGACAACGTCGCCACCCCAATCCTCGGCCAGGAGACCGTGTTCCGAGAGGGCCTGTTTGACTCTTTCTGGTTGCGCGCCGGGTTTGTCGATCTTGTTGATGGCCACGACGATCGGAACGTTGGCCGCTTTGGCATGATGGATGGCTTCCACCGTCTGAGGCATTACACCGTCATCTGCAGCCACTACGAGCACTACAATGTCGGTGACCTGGGCCCCCCGCGCGCGCATGAGCGTGAAGGCTTCGTGCCCCGGTGTATCCAGAAAGACAATGTTCCTCCCCTTTATGTCCACGTGATAGGCGCCGATGTGCTGCGTGATCCCACCAGCCTCCGTAGCCGTCACATTGGTCTCGCGTATGGCATCCAGCAGGGAGGTCTTGCCGTGGTCGACATGACCCATAATGGTGACGACCGGTGGTCGCGTGACGCGGTCAGTCGGATTGTCGGCGACTTCCTGCCTGGCCTCTGCTTCCTGTTCGAAGCTGATAACTTCCGCCCTGAACCCGAACTCCCCGCAGACGTCCTTTGCAACTTCCAGGTCCAGCGTCTGGTTTATGGAAGCCAGAATCCCCTTGGCTATAAGCTTCTGGATAATGTATTTGGACTTGATCTCCATCTTTTCCGCCAGCTCTTTCAGCGTTACGCCCTCGGTAATGGCGATCGGCCTGTAGTCTTCCGGGGAGGCTGGCGGCCTTGGCAACTCCACAACTCTAGCCACACGCTCGGGAGCTTCCGCCCTTCCAGGTTTCTTCTTTTTGACGAACCTGACCGGAGCCGCCGGGCGCGCGACCGGAGTCTTCTCCTGAAGTCCTTTGAGGATTCTGTCCGTGATCTCGGGAGTGACCACTTTTTCCGTGCTCGTGCGCATCAGAATCTTGGTCTTCGCCTTTGGGACCACGATTTTCTTGGAGACGGTCCCAGGATGCGCCACAGGCTCTTCGAGACGGAGAACCGGCTCCGGTGGGGCAACCGGCTCAGTGACCAGAGGCGTGGCCGGTCCGGCCTCCACGGCAGGCTTTGTCTCTGACGGCTCGGGTTCCGGCGCCGATGGCGCTGATTCCGGGGGCGGTGGCACCCCAACCGGTGCACCAATGCCCGATAGGACCCTCTGCGCAGCTTCGAGATTTGTAAGCTCTGCCGGTTTCTGGGCGGCGACGGGAGCAACCACCTCCACAAGTTCCGCTGTTTCCCGATCATAATGCTTGCGCCCTTTGCGGGGAGCAAGAGAAAGCCTAGGGTGAGTTTCTTCTTCGTGTTTAACTTCCGGAGCTTTCTCCGGCTTTTTGACTCCCTTCTTGGCTTTGGGCGCCTCCGGCGCCTCCGCAGGCGTTACGGCTTTCTTTGCTGCAATCTTTTTGCCTTGCTTCGCGGTTTCTTCGTGCGCTTCCTTCTTCTTCTCGGCCTCTACTTGCCGCGCTTCGTCCGTTTCCCTCTGATTGAGGATCTTCTTGCGTATGGTGTCGGCGAACGTCGCGTCGATTGTCGCGGATGGCGAAAAGACGTAAAGGCCCAACCGTTTCAGTTCAGACAGAACTACCTGATTCTGCACTGAACATTCCGACGCCAGCTCGGCCACAGTAATCTTGTCCATTTAGACTACAACCCTCTCCTTAACACGTGATGTCTATCGCCGGGAATAACGGGAGATTCTAATGCATCCCGACACCAGAATGCAACCACACGCGCTTTTTTTGGACGAAACCCCTCGGTTAAAGCGGTAGCTTACAAGTAAGGATTCGAACGTCCTGTCACACCACGGAGGCGCGAAGGACATGGAGTCACATACGGTTCTCCACGCACTCCGTGTCTCTCACGAAAATTCCAACTCCCTTGCAATCCGTGGGCGCGCCCGCAGCTCAGGCGGCCACACAGGGCCGCCCGTACAATTGGGCAGGCACCCCTTGCGGCAATTTTCATTCGCCAGTGGCGAGCCGGAGGATCGTGGAAACTTTTCATGGAAACTTTGTGGTGAGTACCCCCTTTGGCTGAGCGAATGCCTCCTGCCTTTTGTATCCCTTGTGCTGCTACTGCGAGTCTTCCTGCTTTGAGTCAGGCGCAGTTGCGTCAGATTCCCCGCCCGCGGCCGATGCCTCGGCAGCCACTTCTTCTTCACTCGTCCCCGCGGGCTGATCCTGCGGATGCTCATCCTTGTGCAGCGGTTCGCCGGAGATCGCTTCCTTGGTCTCCCGGGATTTTTCCTCGAAGGAAGGCGCCTTGATTGCGGCGGGAAGATCAATGCCTTCCGGAACTTCTATCTCAACTTCCTCAAAGAGGTCCCGGGCGGCTTCCATGATCTTGGCGGCGGTCTTTTCGCCGATTCCCGGGATCTCCTTGAGTTTCTCTTCGCCCATCTCCAGGATGCGCTCGACATTCTCTATGCCGGCCTCCCGCAGCTTCTCGACCAGGCGTTCGCTAACACCCTCTAATTCGCCGAGCGACGTCGACGAGGATGTCAGAGATTCCATGACACTGAGAACTTCCTGCTTCTTCTGTTCCTCGCTCTTCACATCGATCTGCCAGCCGATCAGCTTCGATGCCAGCCGCACGTTCTGCCCCTTCTTGCCGATAGCCAGGGACTGCTGCTTCTCTTCTACGATGACCTCCATCCGCCTCTCCGCCGGGTCAATAATGAGAACTTTGGAGATCTTGGCGGGATTGAGCGCATTGGCCGCGTATTGAGCCGAGTCGTCCGACCACTGGACAATGTCAATTTTTTCCCCTCTGAGCTCGCGGATGATGGAATTGATGCGAGACCCCTTCATTCCGACGCAGGCTCCGACCGGGTCTACGTCCCTGTCCGTGGAAGCCACAGCCACTTTTGCCCGGTCGCCGGGTTCGTGCACCGCGTTCTTGACAACGATGGTTCCGTCGTAGATCTCCGGAATCTCCATCTCGAACAGACGCACAAGAAGCTGCGGATCCGTGCGAGAAAGGATTACCTGCGGCCCTTTGGCGACCGGCAGCACCTTGACAATGACGGCCCGAATGCGCTCCCCCTGTTTGTAGGTTTCCGCCCTGGACTGCTCCCGAAGAGGGAGCAGGGACTCCGTCTTGCCGATATCCACAATGATATCAGGTCCCTCGAAGCGCTTGACAATACCGTTGACCAATTCGCCGATCTTCTGCGAGTACTCGTTATAAATGTTCTGCCGCTCCGCTTCGCGCACCTTCTGTAAGATGACCTGTTTTGCGGTCTGGGCGGCGATGCGGCCCAACACGTCGGTCGGTTTCGGCAGTTCGACCGTGTCGTCCAGAGCGAGGCTCTCATCTATTTGCCTGGCCTCCTCAACGGAGATCTCCAAACTGGGATTCTCGACATTCTCCACAACGCGCTTTACCGCAAAGATCTCCACCAATCCGGTTTCAGGGTCGAACCGGGCGCTGATCTCTTCGTTGGTCTTGTAGTACTTCCTGGACGCAGCGATCATGGCATCTTCGAGCGCGGCGATAATCACTTTGGGGTCGATATTCTTTTCCTTGCTGATCTGTTCAATGGTTTGAGTAATGATATTGGACATATGCTCAAGACCTCTCTGGCGCCCAGGGCCGGCAATGTCTCTATTCAATTCTCAAATACGAGGTTCGCCTTCTCGATATCCGCCACTCCGATCTCGATCTTTCTGCCGGCACCGATCTCGAGGCCGACGCGGCCCTCGAAAACCCCCAGGAGCTTGCCTTTGAAGTTTCGCTGACCCTCCAGGGGAACCCGGGTTCGGACTCGGGCAGTCTTCCCGGCGAAGCGCTCAAAATCCTTTTCCTTCACCAGGGGCCGATCCAGACCCGGCGATGAAACTTCCAGAATATAGCTGAACGGGATCCAGTCTTCGACATCCAAAACGACCGAGAACCGCCTGCTGAAGCGTTCACAGTCGCCCAGAGAAATCCCTCCGGGTTGGTCGACGAAAGTCCTGACGATGGAACGACCGCTGCCAACCTTGATCTCCACGAGGATAACGTCCATCCCCATCGCAGCCGCAACTTTTTCTGCGAGCGCTGTAATCCTGGTCCGCAGGGAATCGACATCTACCCCATCTGGCCGGGCCATTCCGGACCCCCAAAATAAAAAAGTGGGCAACGCGCGCCCACTTTTTGCAACGCTAGCGAAAAAACTTATACACGAATCCGGGACAAAGATCAAGCTCTGCTTCGGGTTGCTTCGGAGATCAAGATTTTAGCTTGCAGCCTGAAGGCTGAACTCCAAACACTATTTCTTGGACGTCGTCGGGGTCGGAGGATTCTCCTGAGGGGTAGGAGCTTCGAGGAAATCGGACTCGCCCTTGCCGAGCTTCCCCAACACTTCCTTGTCGGCAACCTTGACAAAAGACTCTGCCTTTACCTGGGCATAGACACCGTCCTTTGTTTCCTTTCCAAAGGCGCAGTCAACCTTCACGGTAGCGCCTTGTTTGAGAACGACGCGAATGGCCGGCGCATCGAATCCATAGGTGGCAGGCGGTCCGGGCTTGTCCACGAACTCCTTCACCGGCTTTTCCAGCGCCTCCAGGATCCCGCTGACGCCATCCCATTTCGTCTTCTTCTTGGCATCGCCCAGGACCCAATCTCCGCTGTCCGTGGCTTTCGTGAACGTAAAGCTGCCTTTGGAGTTCTTCAGAACGACACCGTCTATATCCCAGCGCTGGAAACTCGCCAGAGTCTTGTCTCTCAGATCCGAAGGAGACTTGAGCAGTTTGTCGACAAACTCCTTTTCCACAAAGAACAGCTCCCGGCGTGATTCATCACGGGCAATGTAGAGCTCAGTGCTTGTGCTGCCGGGCTTGTTTTCCTTTTTTTTCGCTTTTTCTTCCTTCGGTTTCTGCTCGCCCTTTTTTACCAATTTCGTTTTTTCCAGCCCCACCACGAGATGTTTGATCCCCTTGTCTTTCCCGACAGTGAGCTTCACGTCAAGGAGGGGCTTCTCGAAACCAAGGGTCCCGTAGCTCTCCGGACCGTCGTCAACGAATTCCTTCAGCCGTGTATTGGAAAGGGATCCCAAAATGCCGTTCACAGCCGAAGAATCCGCGCCCATCTTCTCTTTGCCCTGAATCCACCAGTGGTCATTCTCTTTAACCAGCTGGACGCTTCCTTTCTCGCTCTGCAGATCCAACGACTGGACGTCGAACTGGTCGAAGCTCAAAATGGAATGGTTGCGCAGGTCTTCGAGTTTCTTCTTGAAGCCGGAAGTGGTATAGCTGGGCACCAGGAAGACTTCATTCTTCCCCTCGAGCGCCGCATATGTTGAGTTTCCCGTCGGGTTATTCCGGCCGAATCGGACCTTGTACTCTTTTCCGTCTTTGGTCTTGAATTGAAGACTAATCTCGGCAGGCTGGAGCCCGAATTGCGACAGGTCCGCCGCGTTGGCCTCGACAACGCTTTCCCGGCTGATGTCCGCAGCAGAGCTCGCCAGTCTGTTGAACTCTTCCGAGTCTGCTTCCAGCTCGCGTGGAAAAGCTATCTTCCATTGCTTCTCCCCGGTACGCACTCCGGTCACCCTTTGATCGGGATACAGCAGCTCGATTTGCTGAATCGCACCGCTCTCAACCTTCCACAGCTGCTTCTCCTCTTGTTTGGCTTTCTCCCGCTTTTCCCCTCCCTTGATTTCATAGAAGTATAAGAAACCGCCAAAGGACGCGCAGAGTAACAGGAGGACCAGTGTGCCCTTGAATCGCATCTGTCATCTCCTGCGACGGGTCCAAACGGTAATGCCCGCGATCAGTACGGACCCGGGCAGCACGATGACCGTCAAATACAGCAACATCCTCTGCTGGCTCTGAGAGAGCAAGACTCTCCGGTCTTCCGGAGACTTGGGCCGGATGGAGATCAGATCCTCCTCCTGAGCCAGCCAGCTGACCATGTTGAGGAAAAGGTTGCCGTTCCCCTGCTGGAGATAGCCGTTCGCGGCAAAATCCGAATCCCCGACAACGACCATCCGCGCCTTGACCGCCGGCTCCTTTTCCGTGGCCGGCTTCACTTCCTTTGTAACGGCGACCGCCAAGGACAGAGGGCCCTTGAGATCCTTTTTTTCATCAAAGGAGGCTTCGGCGCCGCGCAAGTCCGTCTCTCCCCAGCTGTTGGCATTGCTCTTGAAAAGGGACTCCACCGTGATTCCGCCCACGGTCTCCTTGGAAGGCCCCACAGATCGGGCGAGCGGGAAGAACGTCATGGCCTTGAACCGATCGGTGATCTTGTGAGATTCATAGCGGAGGACCAGGGGAATCTGAGGCCCTGCTCCCATAAGGCGGCCGGCGCCGCTCACATCAAGCACTACGTCGTTGTCAACCTGGACCCCCCAGCTTTTTAGAAAGCCCTCCAGGCCCGGCGCCGGGGCCGGGTCGACCATTAGCAGGAACCCTCCCCCGCGGTTCAGGAAACCGTTCACGAACTGCATTTCCTGCTCGAACGGAGCTGTTGTGGGCCCGGCCATAACCGCAACCTTGGCGTCATCCGGGACCTTGGCCTGACTGGCCAGGTTTGTTGTTTCCACGCGGAAGCCCTGGCTCTCCAGGCCCTTCTTTGCTTCGGAACATCCCTTTCTCTCGGTATCTTCCGGAGACTTCTCACCGTGTCCCTCGATGAAGTACACCTTTTTCATTTCGGTCCGCAGCACTTTTATGATGGCGTTCGTGAGATCCTCCTCGCGCACCTCCTCGGATCGCTTTTCTATCTTTTCCCTGCGATCGCCCGCAACCAGGACCACGGTTCCGAATTTCATCTGTGTGCCGGTAAACGGGTTCGAAAAAGTACCGTATGTCGACACGTCAAACTGCTTGGCCAGAGCCGGCTGCCGGTCAGGGTCGATAAACTCATAGCGGACATGCCCGCTGCGCGTCTGGTATTCCACCAGAAGCTCCTTGAGGGGAGGATAATCCCCGCCGGGGAAAAACGCTTTGATGTCGAGAGTCTTGTTGAGCTTTTGCAGGATCTGCGTCGTCTGCGGCGCCAGCGTGAATCTGCCCGTAGAGGTCAGATCCAGGCGCCTGGGATGCCGCTTCCCAATGAAGTTCACCCCTGAAACCAGGGCCACGACCAGCACAACAGAGACCACGTAGTTGGTCGCGTATTTTGTCGATCTTTTGCCGAGACTCGCCAGGATCTGTTGATAGTTCGCAACCAACCCGACCAGAATGAACACGCCCCCTGCAATGGCCAATCCCAAAGACCACTTGTCCCACAGGTTGGTCACCGAGTAGTAGATCGCTGCCGCAACCAGAAGCAGCAGACCCAGAGTGTCGAACTTCTGAAGAAGTCGTTTCATCAGCTTCTCCACCGCATGGATTCCAGCGAACGGTAGGTCAGGAAGAGACCCACGAAAGCAAAGCTCAGGTAGAAGATTACGTGAGTCGTGTCTATTACACCTTTGATGAAATCATCCAGATGCCCGATGACCGAAAGATAGCTCAGAACATCCTTGGCCGCACCCGAAGCCCCGGAGGAAAAAGAGTCGATCAACCAGAGCACCAGACTGACCCCGAAAGTGATCACCCCTGAAACTATCTGGTTCTCGGTGAGGGTAGAGATGAAAAGCCCTGCCGCCAGCAACCCTTCCCCGTACAACAAAAGACCCAGGTAAGCCCCCACGATCGGCTTCCAGTCCGGCTGTCCGTACTTAAAGAGCGCCGAAATTGTGACCCACGTGCCGGCTAACATGATCAGGAGGAACGTGGTACTGGCCAGGAACTTCCCCATCATGGCATGAAGATGGCCAACCGGAGTTGTGAGCAGCAGTTCCATGGTGCCCCGCTTCTTTTCCTCGGCAAACAGGCCCATGGTCAACATCGGAATCATGAAAAGCAGCACGACGCTCATGGTACCGAAAAAACCCCTGGTCACGATCCCGGGCACGTCCACAGGTTGAGACCCTGGACCGAATTGGCTCTGCATCATCGTGGACTGGATTACATTTGTGAGAATAGCGTAAAAGAACAGTCCTGACAGCAAGAGCCAGAGCGTCAACACAACGTACGCAATGGGCGAGACAAAATACGCTTTCATCTCACGCTGCCATATCGCCAGTACATTTTGCATAGCGCGTCGCTCGAGGGGTGTGCGAAGTTCCCTTCTCAAACTTCTTCTTTGGTTACGAGATTGATGAAGACATCCTCCAGGCTCATGGAAACACCGCGCAATTCCAGGAGTCCCCATCCTTGTGTGACAACTGCGTTCGCGATGTCACGCCTCAGATCGGTGTTCAGTTTGCATTCCACGGTAAAACCCGCCGGCTGCGCGTCGCTCCCGGCTTCGGCTTGAACGCTCATGACTCCGGGGATGCTTGCAAGCTTTTGGCGCACCGCCTCCCTGGGACCCTCAATAAGCAGGGCTATTCTCTCGGCGCCCTTCTGCTGGTTCGCAAGCCCCTGCGGTGTGTCGATTGCGATCAGCCGCCCGTCGTTAATAATTACCACACGATTACAGGTCATGCTGACCTCAGGGAGGATGTGGGTCGAGAGAATCACCGTATGCGTCCCTGCCAGGTTCTTGATCAACGACCTGACTTCAAATATCTGTTTCGGGTCCAGCCCTATAGTAGGCTCATCCAGGATAAGCACTTCGGGATTGTTGAGCAGGGACTGGGCCAGACCAACGCGTTGCTTGTAGCCTTTGGACAGCTTGCCGATGATCCGGTCCCGCACATCCGTGATACTGCACCTATCCATTGCATCTTCGACCTGTGTCTTTCGCTGCGCAGAAGGTGTTCCTTTTATCTTCGCGACAAAATGGAGGTAGGACTGCACGGTCATTTCCGGATAGAGCGGCGGATTTTCGGGCAAGTAACCGATCCGCTTTCGAACCTCCAGGCTGTTTTCAAAGACGTCGAAACCAGCCACTCTGGCGGTCCCGTCTGTGGCCGGCATATAACAGGTGAGAATGCGCATCGTCGTCGTCTTCCCCGCTCCGTTGGGACCAAGGAAACCCAGGATTTCTCCTTTTTCCACTCGGAAGGAGATGTCGTCGACCGCCTTTCGGCCATTGTAAGCTTTGGTCAAATGCTCGACTTCGATCACGCCAAGCACCTCCGAAGAAACGTAGGGAAAAACGGATTCTATTGAATGGCCCGTGAAGAGTCAAGGGAGCCTCCAGTCCGCGGTGCAATTAGAAGTGGGAGTCAAAGTTCTCCACGCTCGAGGCACCTTTTGGAGTGCGGCGACTTGTCGCCGCTATGGCCTGGGCGTCAGAACGAAAGCGGCGACAAGTCGCCGCACTCCATATTTGTCCGTCTTCTGCGCACATCCGGCGGCAGAAACTGAATCGAGGTCCGAAGGGCCCGCACTCCGACTCTACCGTATCTTCGGCGTCTCGTGGTTACTCAAATGGAGTTATGATGGGCAGGCTCCGCTTGCGTGAGCTGTCGTGCTTCTTTTCTGAAGAGCGAAAAATGCTTAGGCAACCCTTTTTTGTGCCTGCAATCCTGATTCTGTTACTGGCTATTCCACTTATTCTCGGCCTGATCCCGCGAAATCGCGCCTATGGGGTACGCGCCTCCAAGACCCTGACAGAGGATCGTGTTTGGTATCGCGCAAATAGATACGGTGGCTGGGCCCTTCTTCTTTCAAGTGCTATCTATCTGGCGGTGGCAAGTGCGCTTCCGAGCTCGGTATCGGGTCGCAATGATTTTGGGCGGTGGTTACTCCATCTGTGTGCTTTCGTATTCCCGCTAGTCCTGAGCCTCTTGCGGATTCGAAGCTATGTGAAAAGGTTATAGAAACCGCAGCAACGTTGCCGGTCATTCTGCCTTCGAGGGTGCAATTAAGAAGTGGGAGTCAATTCACGCTGCCGTGAGTTCCTCAGAAGCTGTGGAGAATTCAATTCGTGTTAATTCGTGGAATTCGTGGCCAATAAAAGCGACCACGAATTCCACGAATTTCACGAAAACGATGACTGCCATTTGGATATCATCGGTTTGCATTACAATTTTTCAAAGTCTCTCAGGCCGCGCTGGTGTCTCCTGCTTTTAATTGCACCCTGCCTTCGACAGCTTACACAGGCACTGCATTTTCTTTGATGTAGGTGTCCAACATCGGCTCTTTCGGACCGATGTAGTGGAAGGGTTCGGCAAACTGGAGCCCGTATTTTCTGCCCAGGTCCGCATCTTCCTTCAACACGATATGCTTTATGTACTGGCGATTGGCGGTTTCATCGTCATTCCCCAGGATCGGGAGCCTCAGTTTTTTCGATGCCAGCTGTGCCCGCAGGCGCGCCCCTTCTTCGCCGGCCGGCCCCTGAGCGACGTTGGCCCGATTCACTTCAACTTTTTGATCGATCACCGCGCTTATGTCGACGACGCGGTTGACGAGCTGCGGTCCTCGCGCGAAATAGTACTTTTCCTTCACGGCGTGGGGCTCCAGTCCGGCTTCGAAGTGCTCGGGCAAGTCCCAACGCCCGCCCGCCATCCAGCACGCCGCTTCCACGCACTGCGCGCTGACGTAGTGGTCCGGGTTTTCCTCGTAGTGGCCCCAGGGGTCGTAGCAGATTACGGTATCGACCTTCATCAGCCGGAAAATAAAGATAAGCCTGTGGCGCAGTTCGCCGGGAGAGACTGCGTCAAACTCATGATTGCGGTAATGGAGATCGAATATCTTCTTCAACCCCAGACGGCGTGCAACCTCAAAGTTGTCCTTTTCGTTGTTGAGGACAACCTCGCCCATCGTGGCGCCGCGGCCCGCCATTTCGTCGTTGCTGGTTCGAATCAGAATGCCGCTGTAGCCTTCTTTGATCAATTTCAGGACGGTCCCGCCCGCAAAAAGAGGAAGGTCGTCGCAATGGGGCTGGATGGCTGCCAGAACCTTCCCCTTGTGGGGTTGCGCCGGCTCTTCGCGTTCGATAAAGACGCTGGCGTCCTGAGCGATCTCGCGAAGCGGGATCTGAGGCGCCGCGGCGCCGCGGCCCAGCCATATACCTCCGGCGATCGTTTGGCCTATGAATCTCCGTCTATCCATAAAGTTGTCTCCTTTCCCGAATCAGATCGTCTATCGGCGTGTGTCGCCGTCCATCGGCGGTACCCCATCCTTCGTAAGACTGAACCTTGAATTCGTGCTTTTTCTAACTCTTCGTGATTCTTCGCGCCTTCGCGTCTTCGCGGTGGATTCGGTCCAGGCTTTACCACGACGACGCGAAGACGCAAAGAATCGCCAAGCTTTTGGTTGCGGCTGGGCTGCTGCTGTGTCCTCCGTGGTGAAAGAAGGTGTAGGATTGCGCAAAGGAGTGAGCCAATGCGCCACATTATTCTCTGTAGTCTGATCGCTGTGCTCAGCTTAACCCTGTGCCGGGCCGGAGAAATCGTTCTGCCTTCGAGCGCCCTCGAGCGCGACGCTCCGGTCACGGCGTACTATCGCACGAATTCCCGCGCTACAGGAAAAGGATCGCTTTCG
>Ga0066709_100001880_pt1 | contig 14574 bp, 14 predicted proteins | sample GraSoiAngelo_158_FD_79665 | JGI IMG/M metagenome (GOLD analysis project Ga0066709, IMG submission 79665) | Grasslands soil microbial communities from the Angelo Coastal Reserve, California, USA - 14_1009_16_30cm | ecosystem: Environmental > Terrestrial > Soil > Grasslands | place: USA...
TGATCCGATTCCGGCAGTCGGCGGCCAGGGAGTTGTCCGCGCGCGTGTTCTCGCAATGCTGGATGCCGTTTGGACACCGGCGCCAAATCTGCTGCGAGCAGATTGAGATTAGCGCTTCCGATGCCAGCCTGTGCGATCTTCCCGCGGTGATCGTGCCGCTCGCGGTCTCCGACCTGCCCGTGATCCTGTGGTGCCGCGGCGCGCGTATTTTCGAGCTGCCGGACTTCGCGCACCTGGCTAACATCGCGCACAAGCTGGTGCTCGATTCGGCGGCGTGCCTCGATCCTGCCGGAACCTTGAAGCATCTTGCGGAGCGGACCGAACAGGCTCTGGGTGATCTGGCCTGGACGCGGCTGACGCGGTGGCGTGAACTGGTGTCGCAGATCTTCGAAAACCGAAGTTACTGTACCCGGCTGCCGGGTGTCGCGCAAGTGCGGGTGGGATTCGGCGGCGAGCGCCCACCTACGATCGCGTACTATATGGCGGCGTGGCTTGTGGATTGTCTGGAACGAGCCGGCGCGAAGCCCGAAGTCAGCTGGCAACCGGCGCCGGACGCATCAACGGGTCTCACGCGGGTCGAGCTCACCGCGGCCAATGGCGACGGCCTGCGCGTCTCGATTGCCATGACGGCGGACCACGAACGGCAGACCGCTCAGGTGCAGGTGGATTCGCTATCGAGTCTGGCAGTTTTCCCGCTGGACAACGATTACCTTTTGCTGCGTGAGGAGCTATCGATTCCCGGCCGCGATCCGGTTTACGACAGGAGCCTGGGCCGGGCGGCGTTGCTGGCTTCCGGCAAAAAACCGTGAGCGTAGAACGCCATATTTTGGAAGACGCGCCGCCCACGGCCGAGGCCTGCGCGCAATATATTCTCGGCATTCTCAAGGAAACGCTGGCCACGCGGGATTACGCAACGCTCGCCGTTTCGGGCGGCTCAACTCCCAAGCTCCTGTTCGAGCTTATGGTGGCCGCCAATTTCAAATGGGATGGAGTGCACTTGTTCTGGGTGGATGAACGCCCGGTTCCTCCCGATGACGAGCGCAGCAATTTCAAACTGGCGCAGGATGCACTGATCGGTCCTGCACGCATTCCCAAACGGCAGGTGCATCGCATTCGCGCCGAGCTGCATCCGACAGCGGCGGTTGAGATGTACGTCGACGAGATCCGCAGCTTCTTCAAGCTTGGCCCCACGGAATTGCCGCGATTCGACGTAATCCAGCGCGGTATGGGCCCGGACGCTCACACCGCCAGCCTGTTTCCGGCAGAACCGCTCATCAGCGATCGCCAGAAGATCGCGGCGGCGGTGTACGTGGAGAAAATGTCGCAGTGGCGCATCACACTGCTGCCAGGGGTACTGGTGGCCGCGCATCACACGGCGGTGCTGGTCACGGGCGAAGACAAGGCCAACGCCGTGCGCTCGGTTTTTGAGGAACCTTTCGATCCGATGAAATATCCGGCGCAGGTGGATATGCGCGACGGAAAGGACGTCGAGTGGTTTCTGGACCGGGGGTCAGGGAAGCTGCTAGCGGGTTGAGGGTGAGTTGAGTGGCGACCCTGTCCAGTTCTCCCTTCCAAATTTCGGCGCCGTAAACTGAATCCGCTTTTCCCGGCGGCTGGCTTAACCTCGTGGGAACGCTGTTCTTGCCAGGAAGTGTTAGGTCGAACATCTGCGAATTGCAGCCAACGAGGAGCGTCGGTCTCCTAAACCCCAAACGCAGAATCTGGGAGCCTATCCGCGATCATCGCGTTCGCAACGGTTTCCATGTTTCTGGCAATGTTTGAGTTCTTGAAGGTTTCCCGCAACGGCGGTACGACGTCGCGAATCCGCTCCCACACGAAAAGCAGCTCGCGGGAGTTCTGTGCGAATAGGCTCTGGTGCAGGATACCGCCTGTAACGAACGAGGCCGCCATTTCCCAATAGCTGACTACCATGCGGTAAAAAGCGTTCTCCTTCGAGCCGAGCGGACAGAGCTTCTGGAATTCTTCCATGGTGCTTGCCCGGAAATTCTTCATGAACCAATCTCGAGCGTTGCGAAGTCTCTCTTCCCGACGCAGTTCATAAAGACGAAGCAGCAGGTTGGCGTCTTCGTACGTAGCAGGTCTTTCGACCTTGGATATAGTCGCAGCCATCTAGATATCTCCTTAGTGTTTCCAGTTTAGCGAACCAGGGGACAAGTCCCGCCGCAGGCCAGCCGGACACAAGAACTTCAGGCTCTCGGCATACCCTTATAACAAGCCAGCAGTCAAGTTACCCTACACCCGTCCAGGACTGGTAAGCGGCCAGCCTGAGGTTTAGGCTGGTGGAACGCCCAGGATCCGGCCACCGTCCGCCGCCAGAAAAGCTTGGAGAGCCTCACGGTGGGCCGTTTCCGCTGCGCGCAGCTTGAGGGTGAACTCGGGGTTTCCGCGCAGCGGGTCCAGCCACGGGTCGCGAGCCATCGTGGGATAGCACACGTAGCCCAGCTCGGCCACCTCGTTCAGGACCTCTAAGGCTCGCGGGTGTTTGCCCAGATAGGCTAACTGGCGTGCAAAGTAATATAAACCTTCCGGATCGCGATAACTGCTCCGGATGTAATGCTCAGCTTCCTGTACACTGTCCTCAAGCCGGCCCTCCAGAAGGGCCAGCAGCGAGATCCCGTTCAAGCGGATCAGCGGAAGCGCCAATTCCTCCTGCAGGCGTTCGCGCAATAGCTCGACCGACTCCCGTTCCCGGCCCAGCTGCGACAAGGCAAGAGGATGGATATAGAGAGAATCGCCGCCCGAACTGGTATTGAGCACGTTGCGGTAGTCACCCAGCATGAAGTGGGTATGTGCCACGCTGGTCCGGATCTGCGGATCGAGCCGACGTGCTTGCTCGTGGGCTGCTCGCGAGGCTTCGAGCAGTCCGCAGTACCGGCAGACGTGCGTGAGGCCAGCAAACAGCTCCGGATCATTGCTGCCGACCCCAGCCCGGCCAAGCAGGCGCACCATGGCTTCCTGTGCGCGCCCGAAATCGGCTTCCAGCTGAGCATAAAGATGGTGCGCCACCGGAAGATCAGGACTGAGCTGCAGAGCGCGCTCAAGAGCATTCTTCGCCCGCACTAGGTCCTCTTCCGGTTCGCCGCTCCATTTAGCGATCAGCCGATGACATCGGCCGAGCCGGGCCCAGGCCGGTGCATATTGTGGATCCTCTTCGACGCAGCGCAGATACAGGTCGCGCGCCACACTCATTTTGCCCCAGTCGTGATAGAGGATGTTGCCGCGTAAATAATACTCGTAGGCTGTCGGGCTGGCTGGCACGTCGTGCTTGAGCCGGCGATGCTCACGCGCCGTCAGAGGCAACGACAGCGACTCTACGATGCGGTTCACAAGGTCGTCCTGCAACTGGAAGATGTCCCGTAGCGCCACGTGCGAAGTCTTGGACCAGATCAGCGCACCGGAGGGCGTCTCCATCAGTTGGGTACTAACACGTAGCTGGCCGGCTGAGGTCAGCAGCGTTCCGGTGAGTACGACATCTACGTCGGCCTCCACCGCTAAGGTTTTCAGATCCGGCGCCTCACCGGCGAAGCGCGCAGCCGCCAGGCTGGAGCGCACGATCAACGATTCAAGACCTGACAACGAGCTGGTAATGGCATCCGGCAGACTAATGGCGAGGAAGTCGGTCTCTGGATCTGGCCGGAGGACGCGAAACGGCAGCACGATCAACCGGGTCATTATCCGGGCGCACGGGGTGACATCGGAATCCTCAAGTAAGAGCGTAGCCCGCAAATCCTGCGCCATGGCATCGGCGGACGGATAGCGTTCCTGCGGCTCCTTCGCCAGGGCGCGGTGAATGACACGGTCCACCGCGGCAATGGCCGGAGAACCGCTTAGCGTGGGTGGCTGTCCGTATTGGATGGCGTGAAGGGCTTCTAGTACCGAGCGCCCTGTGAAGGCGCGCCGCTTGCTCAACATCTCGAAAATAATCGCCCCAGCGGCGAAGAGATCTGAAGCGGGTGTGAGGGCGTGACCGAGCAGGTGCTCGGGCGACATGTAGTTTGGGCTTCCGACGAGCATGCCCGGTGTAGTGAGTTGGGTTTGGGTGACGGTTGGATCAGCCCGGGCCAGGCACGCCAGTCCAAAATCGATGATCTTGACGCCGTTCTCGGTCAGAAACATGTTGGAGGGTTTGAGATCGCGGTGGACTAGCTCTTTGCTATGCAGCACCTGGAGGGCAGCCAGCAACCCCAACGCAATTCGCATGGCCTCGGCCAGTGGCAGAGCTCCCTTTCCGATCCGGGCTGCCAGGGTCTCGCCTTCGAGCAGTTCCATAGCGATGAAGTGCTGGTCTTCATGCTCGCCGACCTCATAAATGGTGCAGATGTTGGGGTGATTCAGCGTGGAGGCGGCCCGCGCTTCACGCCTGAAACGTTCAAGCGATTGTGAGTCATGGCGGAGCCTTTCCGCCAGGAATTTGAGCGCCACGAACCGGCCGAGCATGAGGTCTTCGGCTTTATATACCACGCCCATCCCGCCGCTCCCGAGCTTCTCTAAGATGCGGTAATGGAAAACGGTGCTGCCGGCCATGGAGAACTGCTGAAGAATATCTTCTCACGGGACGAATTTCAACTGAGATCGGCAGACCGCATCACGTCGACGATCGTAAGTGCACCAGACGTTGAGGATCGGAGAACGACGAGAGCGTTGTAGGCAGTAATTTCCAGGCGCCGATTACTGGCGCTAAATCCCTATCCAGGGAAATCCAGGGATCCGAGCTCCTTGCTCCGGCACTTGCCCCTTACAGCATAAGATTAGCTGTTGATGATTAGTTCTCCCGCTTCCGCACCAGCGCCACCGTGCCCGTTGCCGGCCCCGTCTGGTTTCCAGTGTCCGTTACGGACCAAACGAGTTGCAGCGCGGTGCCGGAGGTGAGTTTCAACTGGATTTCGCCCTTGGATCCGTCATCGCTCGTCCAGGACGCATTGGCGATGTCGTTGTTGCACGTGCCTTCGAAGTAGAATCGCACCATCGCTGGCGCAGTCGCACCCATATCGGGATAGATGGCGCGATAGCGTCCCTCAATCCTGCCCGGTTGAGCGCTCACGATGAGATCGACGGATTCCGGTGTGAACGCGGAGCTCACGGCTTCCACCTTAGGCCTAGGGAGTACCCACACGCCTGAGAAGCGGCTGGAATTTGCCGGCGCTCGCGGCGGCCCGGCGAGAATCAGGCTCGACAGAAAATCCAGTTCCTTGGCCTGATGGATGGTCCGTTCGAGTGCCTGATCGCGCTCTGTCTTCGCGGCGGCAATCTCGGCGCGCACGGGATCGGGGTCCGCCCTGTCGCTCGCGCCCGTCGGCGCCGGATTCGCCGGTTGGGGACCCGGCCCAGCCGCCGCAACTCGTGTGGTGTCGAAGGGCGTAATAGGTGCGGCATTCGCGGCTGAGGGGAGCTGCGCGGCTTCACGCGTGGCAATGGTCTGCTGGCTGACGTACCATCCGATACCGACCACGCCCGCGAAGGCGCAGATCAGCCATCCGATCGTAATCAGAGCGCGGGCACGCCATCTGCCGGCACGACGTTTGATCGCGACCGGCGTATCGGGATCGCCGCCGCCCCGGGCCAGTTCCGCGTCATAGCGCCGGCGCCGTTCGCGATCGGACAGCACCGCATAGGCGCGGCTCACACGCTTCATCTGAAAATCGGCAAAACGTTTCAGGGACGGCGCCTTTTGCAGGTCCGGATGGAGCAAACGCACCAGGTTCAGGTAGGCTTCCCGAATCTCCTCTTCGGATGCGCCAGCGGGGAGACCAAGATCGTCATAATGCGTCAGAGCCTGATTCTCCTGATGTCGATCTTGGATTCGTTCCACTCACCGAGGCCCATGGCGCCGGCGATTTCCACGTGCTCCGGTTGCCGGTTCCAGAACGTGCTGTATTTATCGGGTCGGTCGTCGGCGATGGTTTTCATCCCCATGGCAAGCCGCTTTTCATCGATGGCTTTCCAGCAGATACGATCGAGCGCCACCGGGTCGGTCGCGAAGTAAATCGTTTTATGCTCCCAAACAAACTCCGGGCGCGAGCCGGGACCGCCGTGGTACAGGCCCTTGACGCCATCGAGCACATGCAGCACGGTCTTGTTGCGGATCACGGGCATCGAAACCACCGCCGGAATAAAGCTGCCGCAGGCATTTAGCGTGCTCGAGGAGTGGCTGCGGCAAACATTGTTCACCAGTCCGTGTGAAAGATTCTTGAGGGCCAGCGTCACGCCCGCCGACTGGTGATCCTTGAGCACCGGCAGATTGATGAGCTTATTCACTTCCTTGGTGATGAAATGCGCGGCGTAGGAGCGGCGCGCAGTCAGGTTGTTGATGTCGTAACCGGGCAGCGTCAGGGCCATATCCATATAGTGGTCTGGATCGTAGCCCTCGATGGCCTGCTGGATACCTTCATAGTCCTCGGCTGCGCTGGACGTGCGCACACCATCGGGCAGCCATTTGTCGAAGCCAACCTTGAAAAATTGCGCGCGGTAACGGTCGTATACCACGATGTCTTTGTTTTTGACGCCGGCCGCGTTCAACCCGGCGATGATTTCGCGGACCACTTCCGCCGCCGAGACTACGTGGGGAGCGCCGACCGGATTCACTTTGATGCCGACCACGTCGCCCGGCTCGACGAACATGCGCCAGGCGTCAACCCATCCGCCGGCACCGGTCAAATCGGTCATGCCCTTGCGCATCATTTGCTGCACGGGTTCCGCTTGATAGCGGCCTTCGACGATGGACCCCGGATGCTCGACCGCAACGACGCGGCCACGAAACAGCCCGGGCATGGCCAATTTGCTGGCCGCAGCCTTGGACGAGACCTGGGCCGCCAGCATTCGGGCCGGGACGGTAGTGGCGCCGAGCGCCGCGCCACCGGCGACTTTTAAACAGTTGCGTCGAGTCCACTGCATCTATGAATCCTCCTGCGGGGTTATTGGTTTTTACAGTAACACAAGCCATGTGGGCTGAGAAATATCCTGGGTGAGAGGTCACGGCCAGGCTGCCCGGGCGCCGCGAGTACAATCGGACCATGCCGGCGAAGAGCGCAGTCCAAGTCCGGTTGTTTCGCGCCGGCGATCTGAAACGGGTGCTTGGTGTGGAGCGCGCCACATTTGCGGAGGGTCCGTACACCAAAGCAATGTTCCGCGAACTTTACCGCGACTGTGGCGACCTATTCTTCGTGGCCGTGCGCTTGCGGCCGATCGTGGGCTACATGGTGACGTGCGTGGACAGCGCGCAAGCGGAAATTGTCTCGATTGGAGTTGACCCGAAGTGTCAGAAAATGGGAATCGGAACACGGCTGATGGAGCGCACTCTCGAGGCGCTCGAAAAGCGAGGGATTGAACGGATCGAGCTGATGGTACGGACAAGAAATAAGGATGGAGTGCGCTTCTATCGCAAGTTTGGATTCAGATCCGCGGGCAGAGTCGCCCGCTATTATGAAGACGGCGGCGATGCCTTCCACATGAGGAAGATCTTACGGGCGAACAGCGGGAGCGAGCGTGCGTCTGGGCACGACGGCCGTGCGGGATTCGGGCACAAACGGGCTATGCTTTAGAGTGGTTAACCACAACTGCCGGGAGAGTTGTTAACCACGACCGCGGGCATTACGAGACTAAACCGGAAGCTGACAGCGAGGAGATCAGAATGAAACGAAGCTGGAACGCGTGGGTGTGGGCCGGGTTCGGGCTGACTTTGGTAGCGGCTTTTAGCTACATGTTCTTATTCATTTGGTTTCCGATCACCCGGGACATTCCCTGGGTGAATTTCCTCCTGTTCATCGCCGCGGGATGGCTACTGGCTGTCGGTCTGAAACGCGCATACGGCCAGCCGGAGCGGTATCGGGGCAAAGTCAGCGGCGTGATTCTGAGCGTCGTGAGCTTGGCCCTGATCTGCATGTTTTGTTATTTCACTTTCGTTGTCAGCAAAGACATGCCAGCTGCGGCGAATGCGCCGCGCGCCGGCCAGCACGCGCCCGAGTTTACGCTCCCGGATGCTGGCGGGAAGCCGGTCGCACTCTCCGAATTGCTCAAGACGCACAAAAGTGCTCTGCTGATTTTCTACCGCGGCTACTGGTGACCGTTCTGCAACTCCGAGTTACGGGGTTTCGAACGGCGTCTGAATGAATTCCATACGCGTGGTGTCGAAGTCCTGGCGATCAGCGTCGATTCCAATGAAGAATCGCGCAAGCTGAGCGCAAGCCAGGGATATACATATCCATTTCTCTCTGATGCCAAGGCGGAAGTGATACGCAGCTATGGCGTGCTGCACGCTCACGCCGGCGAAAACGGCCGGGACATCGCACGTCCGGCCGAATTCCTCGTGGATGCGACGGGGACCATCCGCTGGGTGAACCTGACGGATGACGTGCGTGTCCGGGCGCGGCCGGAAAACGCGTTGCGCGTGATTGACGAGCTAACGCTGGCCTCAGCCCGGTGATCGCGCGGGCCGAAGACTTGCCGATGGCGTGCGAAATCGCGATCGGGAATCCTGTACGACGAATACGGGTCGGTTGACCCGGGAGGGGCGCGAACATGTCTTTGGAATGGAGCCAGGACGTAGATGCCGCGCTGGCGGAGGCGAAGGCCAGCCAGCGGCCGCTGTTACTGGATTTCAGCGCTGCGCCCGCATGAGGCGGATGCGCTCGGCTGGAGGCCGAGTCCTATGCTGACGATCCAACATCGCGGTTCATCGGGAGCCAGTTCATTCCGGTGGAGGCGCACATCAAAGAGCATCCGGTATGGTTTCACCGGTTCGACGTGCTGTGGACTCCCACCGTGCTCATCTTCGACGCGGACGGTAGCGAGCGGCATCGCATCGAAGGCTACCTGCCGAACGCCGAGTTCCGCGCGCAACTGGAGCTGGGTTTGGCGCGCGTGGCTTTCATGCACAAGCAGTGGGCCGACGCGGAGCGCAGATACAGCGACATTGTGCGGAACTATCGCGATTCAGCCACAGCGCCTGAGGCCCTGGATTGGCAGTGAGTGAGCCGTTACAAAGGTACGAACGATCACGCCACGCTGGGTGAATTGGCGCAACGATTTAAGCAGAAATATCAGGACACCATCTGGGCGGAGAAGGCTTCGGTTTGGTCCTAGCGCGCGCAAAGTTTGCGGCTTGTATGGTGCTGCTGTCTGCGGCGGGCGGGTTGTGTGCCAGCCTGCACGCGGCCAGCACAAGCATTGTGCTCGAGGGAGGCAGTGGACCGGGCAAGGGGAAACACATCGTACTCGTGAGCGGCGACGAAGAATACCGATCCGAACAGGCATTACCTCAGTTGGCCAAGATCCTGGCCACCCGCCACGGATTCCGATGTACCGTCCTGTTCGCGATCGATCCGAAGGATGGCACCATCAATCCGGAGCGGCGTGACAATATCCCAGGTCTCGAAGCGCTGGACACGGCCGACTTGATGGTCATCTTCACCCGCTTCCGCGACTTGCCGGACGAACAGATGCGGCACGTGGTCGACTACGTGGAATCGGGACGGCCGATGGTAGCCATGCGCACAGCGACGCACGCGTTCGAACTCAAGAGCAGCAACACATATCAGAAATACAGCTGGAACAGCAAGGAATGGGATGGCGGCTTCGGCCGGCAGGTGCTGGGCGAAACCTGGATCGCTCATCACGGTCATCACGGCCAGCAGAGCACGAGGGGAATTGTTGTCAAAGGACAGGAGAGCCATCCGATCCTGCGCGGGATTCACAATGCCGACATCTGGGGGCCGAGCGACGTTTACGAAGTTCGCCTGCCATTGCCCGCCGGCAGCCAGCCGTTGATCCTGGGCCAGGTGCTCGAAGGGATGCGGGCGGCCGATCCACCGGCCGCAGGCAAACAGAATGATCCGATGATGCCGGTGGCGTGGGTGAAAAGCTATACCGGAGCACGGGGCAAGGGCGCGCCCGTTTTCACAACCACCATGGGCGCGGCGCAGGATCTGGAGAATGAAGGGCTGCGCCGGCTGATGGTCAACGCGTGTTATTGGGCGCTCGGCATGGAGAACAAGATTCCGGCGAGAACCAATGTTGACTTGGTGGGAGACTACAAACCACTGCCTTTCAAATTCGGCGGATTCGCGAAAGGAATCAAGCCGTCGGATCTTGCGAGCCAATGAGTGAGCCGCTGAGCTTGACTAGCTCTCGCTCATCGCTGATGTTCGGGATGCGTGCAGCCGGGAAATTCGGCGAGGATCGTGTCGCCGCGATATCCAAAATAATCACGCCGGGCAGGTTCGGAAAAGCAGTAAGCCTCGATGGTCAAGGCCTTCAAGCGGACAAAAAACTTTTCCAGATCCGTTTCGGGCTTGCCTTCGTTTGTAGCCATGATCGCGATGAGTTGATCCTGCTCGGTGGCGGTACATTCCAGGAAAACCCGCCCGAATCGCGCGGCGGCTGCGCGCTCGACATCTGCAAGGCCCTGCAGCCATGACGGCTGGTCGGCCGCGGTGTAGTGGAGAACCGTATCGATATAAAACGGGACTCCGGCCTGATGAGCTCCGGGACCCATATCGTCAGCGGGGATGATGAGCTCGCACAGGCGATCTACTGTCTGATACTGGCGTGGGGAAAAGAAACGCGGCTGGTAGGAAGCGGTGTCCAAAGGCGAGGCTGATCCCGGCTGGTGATGTTGCGCCGAGGCTTGACGCGCCGCGAGACCCGCGCCAAGGACGCGGAACAGTTCGCGGCGGTCGAGCGCATCAAAGTCGCGCTTCATGAGAATTCTCCTCGCCGGAATTTCTCGATCAGGTGCTCACTCATGCGCCACGACAGCGCGATATTGGTTAGTGTCGGATTCTTTTCCGCGTACGCCGCGAATACCGAGGCATCGCCCACGAACAAATTGGGAATGTCGTGGCTCTGGCAGTCGGGGTTGAGCACGGAAGTTTTTGGATCGCGGCCCATCCTCACCGTGCCTACCCAGTGGTTGTAGTCGATCTGCAATTTTGCCGCGCTGACAGCGCCGGGAGTTGAAATGACCTCGCCGCCGGCCGCCCGAATAATTTGCTCGCAAGTTTGAATCATGTCTTCGGCCATGGCGATATCGTTGGCCTCGTAATGCAGGTGCACGCGAGGGAAGGGAAGACCAAAACGGTCCTTCTTGTCAGGATCGAGATCGACGTATTTCTTCGCAGAGGACAGCAGCGCGCCTTGCATGTTCATGGACGCATGACAGACGTTCAATTCGCGCAACCGGCGCTTAAAGCCGGACCCGTATCCGGGAACCGAGTCAATCGCCAGCCGGCGCGGATGAAGTCCGGAGCCGCACTGTACCTGATAAGTTCCTTCAAAGTGCGGGTTGGGGTTGTCCCAAGAGAGGGCGGTGAGGAGTCCGTGATAGTAATCCGTGCCGTCGTCGTTAGAGGCGTCTCGGGCGCGCAGCTCCGGGAAGAACCCAGCAACCGTCAGACCGAAATGGCTGGTGAGGTTCCTACCCACATGCCCGCTCGTGTTGGCGATCCCGTTCGGAAATTCGCGCGTACGGTTGATCAGGAGATGGCGTGGCGTTTCAATCGAATTGCAGGCCAGCACTAGCACTTTACACGCAATCTTGTCGACAGCCCCGCGGCCGTTGGTATATTCGATCCCGGAAACGCGGTGCCCGTTCGCGTCCATTAGAATGCGCGTCATGGTGGATTCGGTAAACAGCGCGAGATTGCCGGTGCGCAGGGCCAGGGGAATCGGCGTGTTCGCGGAAGTGTACTTCGCATCGACCTCGCAGCCTTGCATACAGTGCCCGCAGTAGTGGCACACCGCGCGCTGGCCGGGCCACGATTCCGTGGGCATGGCTTTTCTTTGGCCGACGAACTCCATCCGGAGACCTCTGGCTTTGAGCCGTTCGACGCCGCGTTTCAAGAGTTGTTCGCCGCACCGCATGGCCACCGGCTTTTGAAATTCGCCGTCCGGCATGTTGGAAAGACCGTCCTTATTTCCATAGACGGCCATCAGCTGCTCGGCACGGCTGTAGTAAGGCGCGACTTCGTCGTACGAGATGGGCCAATGCCGGAAATCGAGCGGCCCGAATCGGAGGCTGTGTCCGGCCCAACAGAGAGAGCGGCCCCCGAGCGCTTTCAGCAGACCGTGTCCGGGGCGGTCGCCCACCGGCGTGAAATGGTTGCGCTCGGCATAATCGTTCCAAACGCTGGATACGGGTTGCCGGTGGCCGGACTGCAGCCGTTTTTCGAGGTTGGCGTAGACCGAGCCGTGAGCGTTGTAGTCGACGCCGGCGCGCAATCGCGGGCCCGCTTCCACCAAAGCGACCTTAAGACCGGACTTGGCCAGAACATAGGCCGCAATCCCGCCGCCCGGGCCGCTACCGATGATGCAGACGTCGAACGTTGTTTTGCGAGAGGCTGGCACGTGAGTGACCTGTATAATATCACTCGGGCCAAGGGCGTTCTTATGCGGTCGAACGCTGCGTGGAAGTCTCGATCAAGGCTGGGTCTGCAACGCCGAGCTCATCGAAATCTGATTCTCGCTAAGGATGGTTCCCGTGGCCCGCTGCAAGGCCGCGCGAGCTTTCACATAAGCGCTCTTGGCGGCGACCTCCGTGGATTTCGCTTGCGCCAGCAGGCTTTCGTACTGGATGACGAAAAAGCTGGTGGAGGCTCCCACTTCAAATTTCGCCTGCTCGGCGGCGAGCGATTCCTCTTGTAAAACGCGGGCCTGGACGGCCGCCTCGTGCGATGCGCGCGCGCGCCGCATGGCGATCAAGGCGTCTTCCACCTCGAGCCGGGCTTGATTCTGCAACTGGCGCACGCGGATCTGCGATTGCTTGAGCTGGATTTCGTCTCGCGCCAGATCGGCTTCCGCGATGCGGTTGCGAATGGGCAGCGTGAGCTGCACACCGATCCCATACGTGGGGAACTTGCGCGTGAAGATCTGATCGAGCGCGGTGCCATAACCGCCAACCAGCGCCGCGTCGGGAGTGGGCGACAGCGGGTTGACCGCCCCCGCCAGCCCGTTGTTTTGGGCCACGCCGACCAGGTCCATCTGCGGGCGCACGGCGTTGCGCGCACCCTTCAGGCCGATCTCGGAGTTCTCAACCTGTAACCCGGCCTGATTGAGGTCCGGGCGATTCGCGATGGCTGCTGAAAGAAGGTCCTGGATGGGCTGTATCTGCTCCATTTCGGGAATCGTGAGCGCGTCGGTGGGAATGATCCGCGCAGCTTGCACCTGAGGATCCTGATTCCCGGTCTTGGTCAGGACACCCTTCAAGATGGCTTCCTGCTCTTCGAGAAGGCCGCGCGCGTTGATCAGTTCCTGTCGGCCGGAGAAGAGCGCAGCATTCGCACGCGTCATCTCCACCGGCGCCAGCGTTCCCTCGTCCACCTGCGACTTCGTGTCTGCGAACAGCTTCTCGGCTAACACCACCGCTTCCGCTTTCACTTTCACGTCTTCGTTGAGCGCCACCAGATCGGTGTAGAGGCGGATGACGCCGTACACTGTGGCGATGAGCTGCTGCTCGAACAGCAGGCCGGTAATTTTCTGATCGTTCTTCGCGATCTGGATGAAGCGGCGATTCAGGCTGGCGCCGAACCCTCGCAGCAGCGGTTGCGTGACCGTCAAACCTACACTCGATCCCGTAAAGGGATTATAAATGTTACGCAGGGAGTTCAGCGATTCATGATTGTTATTGAATGTCAGACTCACCTGCGTGCCGCTGCTGAAGCCCTCTTGAAAGCCGGCGTTGGCGGTCCCGATATTCGAGATCAGCGAATTCGTGCCGGTCACCACGGTATTGGTTTGTGGCGTGGTTTGATGCGACCAGTTGAGCAGCCCGACCACCGCAGGATCGAAGATCGTCACCGGCGTGCCGATGGATTGTGGAATGGTTCCCTGCACCGAAAGGTTGGTTTGCACTTCGCCCAGAACGCCCAGCTCGAGCGGGTTGGTGGCTACTGCGGTGCCGGGAGTGACGCTCGACGCGCTGGCCGGATTCGTCACCAGCGGGCTCTGCGGTCCGCCAACTCCGGCGGGAGCTTCGGCGAGAATGAATGGCACGCCGCGCAGCGTCCCGCCACCGCGCGCGCGCAGCACATCGCTGTCCGCCACCGGGAAGCTGAACCTCTGCAGCTCGATGTCGAGATTGTTTTCGATCGCCAGAGCGAGTGCATCCGAAAGCGAAAGGTAGAGGTTCCCGGAGCGAATCAACCCCCGCAACCGCGGCGAGTTTTCGAAGCTTACTGGCCGGCCACGCATGGGGCCGCGAGGGAAATCCGGACGCGGAGGATTATCGTTCGATCCCGCGGCTTGTTGAGGGCCTGGCACGGCCAACGCCGGACTGACGCCCAGGAGAAAAGCGAGGCAGGCGCTCAACCCGGATCTCAGCAAGGAATTCAACATTCTTAACGCGAGACCCCCGCGGGCGCCACGCTTGCGGCGGGCTTCTCATTCAGCAAGGCGGGTTTCACCTTCGCTCCTTCGCGGACGATGTCGCCCGGATTGACGACTACCAACTGCCCAAGCTGCAAGCCCGAAATCACTTCGATGCGGTCACCGTAATCGCTGCCCAGCTCGATGTGCTGGAAGTGGATGGTCTGGTCGGGGGTGACCAGCGCGACCTGCGTTCCA
>Ga0066709_100001882_pt1 | contig 14570 bp, 12 predicted proteins | sample GraSoiAngelo_158_FD_79665 | JGI IMG/M metagenome (GOLD analysis project Ga0066709, IMG submission 79665) | Grasslands soil microbial communities from the Angelo Coastal Reserve, California, USA - 14_1009_16_30cm | ecosystem: Environmental > Terrestrial > Soil > Grasslands | place: USA...
CTTCCGCGCGCGCCGCGCCCGAGATCATGTTTTTCAGGAACTCCTTGTGGCCGGGGGCGTCAATGATGATGTACTGGCGATCCTTCCACTGAAAAAACGTGCGCGCGGTGTCAATCGTGATGCCCTGTTCCTGCTCCTCGAGGAAGGCATCGAACAAGAAGGCATATTCGAATTCCTTGCCCTGGCGCTCGCAAATACCCCGGACCTTCTCCAACTTGCCTTCCGGAAGCGAACCTGTATCCGCGAACAGGCGGCCGAGCAAGGTAGATTTTCCATGGTCCACATGGCCGACGATGACGATGTTGAGATGTTCTTGGGCGCGGGCGGCGCGTGTATTGAGCGTGGACAACATGGCTTACATGTAGCCGTCTTTGCGGAGCAACTCCATTCCACGGCCCTCATCCTGGGCGCGCCCGGAGCGCTCTGCGACCGTTGTATGCCGCAGTTCTTCGATGATGTCGTCCACATTTTTGGCCTTGGACTTGATGGGGAACGTGCAGGGCGCGCAGCCGAGGCTACGGTAGCGAGTGCCCTCACCCTTGTCGAAGTAGAGGTCAATGATCGGAATGTTTTCCGCCTTGATATATTCCCAGATATTGATTTCAGTCCAGTCCAGCAGCGGGTGGATGCGGATGTGGGTCCCCTGCGGAAAGGCCGTCTTGAACTGGTCCCACAGCTCCGGGGGTTGCTCGCGGAAGTCCCAATCGCCGTGTTTGTCACGGGGAGAGAAGTAACGCTCCTTGGCACGTGTGCCTTCCTCATCGGCCCGCACGCCGAGGATCACGCCGGTATAGCCTTTTTCGGCCAGGAGATTCTTAAGCCCGTTAGTCTTCAAGGCCGTGCAGCATTCAACGCGCCCCAAGCCCGGATTCATCCCATTTTTCAGAGCCTCGGTGTTCTGTCCGATGACGAGATTGAGGCGCCATTCCCGGGCGAAGCGATCGCGGTATTCGATCATCGCAGGGATCTTATAACTCGTATCAACATGGATCAGTGGAAACGGCACATGGCCGAGAAAGGCTTTGCGAGCCAGCCACAGCAGGACAGTGGAATCCTTCCCCATGGACCAGAGCATCGCAAGATTCTCGAAATGCTTATACGCCTCCCGAAAGATATAGACGCTCTGATCCTCAAGCTGGCGGAGATGGGCATTCATTTGTGCAGGCCGCATTCGGTCTTGGCTTGTCCGGCCCAGCGGCCCGCGCGGGAATCCTCGCCCGGCTGGACCGGACGGGTGCAGTACGTGCAGCCGATGCTCGGGTAGTGTTGATCGTGGAGTGGATTGTAGGGGACATCGTGCAGCTTGATGTAGGCCCACACCTCGTCGTTTGTCCATCGCGCAAGGGGGTTGAATTTCATCAAGCCGAATTTCTCGTCCCACTCAAGCAGCTTCGCATTCGCACGAGTCGGGCTTTGATCGCGGCGAATGCCGGTGATCCAGGCTTTGTAAGCCTTCAACGTCCGCGTGAGGGGCTCCACCTTTCGCTGGTTGCAGCATTCATCGGGGTGCCGCTCCCATAATTTGTCTCCGAACTGTTCGGCCTGCCGGGTCGGCGTCAGCAAGGATTTCACCTGAATGGGCGCGATGCCATACTTCCGAATCAAGGCGTCCCGTGTCTCATAGGTTTCCTTAAAAAGGAAATCCGTGTCCAAGTACATGATCGGCGTCTTCGGATTGATTCGGTGAACCATGTCAATCAAGGCCACGTCCTCGGCTCCGAAACTGCTCGCCAGCACGATCTGCGGGAAATAGGTGTCAATCGCATAGACAAGAAGATCGTGCGGAGTCGCCGTCTCAAACGAGGTGCTCAATGCGTGCAGCGCCTGGCGATCTTCAACGGTCATCATCCGACCTTTTCCACGGTGACTTTGAAAAAATTCTCGGAGGGCGTCTCGGACAAGACCTTCTGCCCGTCGTTGCGAAGCGACTGAGGAACGTTTCGGATTGGATCGCCGGCATCCAACCACACCTCCAGCAGCTCCCCTTCGTCCATCATTTCGAGCTTCAATTTCGTTTTAACATAGTTGATGGGGCACATCACGCCGCGCAGGTCCAACGTCGTGGGCGTTTTGCCGACAGGACCGGGGGCGGGCCCGTCATCTTTTTTCTTGTCTGTTTTCTGCGCCGCTTCTTTCATCTTTAGTTCGTGCTCCATGCTGTCCGTCAGCGCCCTGCAGGCGTCCACGAATCCCTTGGCATACTCCATTTTGCTCTGCGCGAACGCGGCCGTCGTTTCCTTGGGACCGAGATCGCCGATGGACGTCGTCGGCTTTGCATAGACCGAGGGGATTTTGCCGCTGTCGCCGAAGCGGCGTTCGAATTCGATGAACGTCTCGGCGTCCGTGTTGGGGTCAACGCCTTCGAGGACGAGAACGGCTTTCGCCGCCGCCAGCACCGCGCGATACATCTTATTCAGCGCGGGAGCGTGCTGGTCCTTGTTCTCGAGCAGCTTGGCTTGATACAGCTCCTGCTCGGCTTCCAATATCCGGTTCTCGATCATCTCGAGCGCACCGCCGGCGCACTCACCGGGACCCAAATCCTCCAGGATGAACTCGTCTTCCCCTTCCCAATCGAAGTAGTAGCTGGGATCTTCCTCGAACGTGGGTTGGAAGCTGTAGGGAATCAATTCGTCCTTCAGTTTGGGTTTCCCCATCCGATCAATGTACTCCCGGAGGCTTTCTCCATCCTGCCGGTCCCTTCTCCAGACCTCGATGAGATGTGAGATGGCGCTCGGGACATTCTTGGCCGGAAGCTTAATCGTCATCTGCCCGATTTTAGGAACGCCGTCGATCCGGCCGCCGAGATGGAGCTCGTAATGCGGCGCCACATGGTCGTACATGCGCTTGCCGACGCCATGGAGGCCAATCGTCGCGATGTGGTGCTGGGCACAGGAATTGTGGCATCCGCTGATCTTGACCGACACGTCTTTGAGATCCTCTGGGACCTTTCCGGGAGGGAACACTTCCGCGAGCGCTCGGGCCAAGCCCTTCGAGGAGGTGATGCCGAGCCCACATGTATCGGTGCCCGGGCACGCGATGATGTCTTCCACCAGTTCCGCCCCTGGATCGCCGAGGTTTGCCGCTGCCAATCGTTCGTACAGATGGTTGAGCTTCTCTTCGGACACCCAGCGGAGGCAAAGATTTTGTTGAATCGTCGTCCGGAGGTTGCCGTTCGCGAACGCCTCGCTCACATCCGCTACGTCCCTCATTTGATCGGCGGTGAGGTCGCCCATGGGAAGGCGGATGAACGCAGCCGAAAAACCGGACTGCTTTTGGGGAATGACATTGGTCCGCCTCCACATTTCAAAGGGCGTTTCCCGATGCCCATTGGGCGAGCCATTTCCGTTCGTCGCGGCATGGTCGCCGTTGGACTTCGTTGGCTGGATCAGCCTCGGCGCCAAGTCGGTGATGACCGGAAGCTCTAATCCATGTCCGTTGTAGGACTTGCGGATGACGGCATATTCCGCGTCCACGCGGCGCTTAAATTCCTCGAAGCCGAGTTTATCGATGACGAACTTCATCCGGGCCTTGTTCCGGTTCTTTCGATTTCCCAAATTGTCGAAGAGCTTGAGCACGGCGTCACACAGCGGCAAGAGATCGTCCATCAGAAGAAAGTCACGCAAGACGTGCGCCAGCCGCGGGGTCGAACCAAGCCCGCCGCCGGCTGTCACGCGAAAACCAACCACACCATCAGGCCGTTTGACCGCCAGGAAGCCAAGGTCATGAATGGGCGTCATCGCGCAGTCCGTCACGCATCCCGAGAAAGCGATCTTGAACTTCCGAGGCAAGCTCTGATTCAGGGGATTCCGCAGCAGATGCCGAGACACGGCCTTGGCATACGGCGTCACATCGAAAATTTCTCCTTGGCAGACGCCCGCAAGATGGCAGGCGGTGACGTTCCTCACGGTATTTCCGCAAGCCTCGCGGGTGGTCAGTCCGCATTCCGCAAGTCGGCGCATGATAGTTCCGCAGTCTTCGACGCGGGCGTAGTGAAGCTGGATATCCTGACGTGTCGTGACGTGCCCCACACCGGTGGTATACCGCTCCGCCAATTCCGCGATCGTCCTCAACTGATGGGCGCTGAGGCCCCCAAAAGGAATCTTGATCCGGACCATCTGCACACCCGGTTGGCGTTGTCCGTAGATGCCGTGCTGCAGACGGAAGGGTCTGAAGACGTCCAGGGAAATTTCGCCACGGACGAGTTTGCCGACCTCATCCTCGAAGGATTCAATCTCACCGAGAATATCGGGAGGAATGGAGTTTGTTTGTGAAGATGCCTGCGTCTTCATGAAATCGCTCTCCTAAGCTGAGAGTCAGATGTGATACATCAATGTCCGTTGTTCTTCGAGGTCCTGAACACGGCGACACAGATCAGCCAGCGTCGTGCGATTCAGCGTATTCACGACCGAGACTTTCACCTCTTCCCAGACATCCTGGATCAGCGAACTGTGCGGCGCTCCGTGGCCGTTCCCGTTGTGTGCGCGTAGGGACGAGCGCGGCGGTGTGATGGCGATGGGGCCTTCCACGGCTTGCACGACGTCCCCCAGCCGGATTTGATCCGCCGGTTTGGCCAACCGGTATCCGCCGTGTATCCCACGCGAACTTTCGATGAGGCCGGCGTGCCTCAGTGCACGAAGAATATGTTCCAAAAATTTCAGTGGAATGCCTTGCCGATCGGCGATCCCTTTTGCTTGAACAGGGCTCGATCCTTTGGCCAATGCGAGGTCCAAGACAGCCATGATTCCGTATTCGCCTCTTGCGGAAAGATACATAGCCCTAATTCCTACTGTACAGATAGGGTTAATAGGATTAACTTTATACAATGTTTCTTCTCCCAGAGTCAAGGGCGTTCATGAGAGCCTCGGAGGAGGTGAAATATTCGCCTGATGTTCTCTTGACTTCGGCGTGCTCCTTGCTACGTTGTACACAGGGGAACGTTGGAAGGAGACGTCATGATTCGGTTTGATCGGCTGACAGTCAAGACCCAAGAGGCCTTGGCGGATGCGCAACGGTTGGCAGAACGAGCCGGACACCAGCAAATAGATATCGAGCACCTCGCCCTGGCATTGGTTCGCCAGACGGAAGGACTCACGCAAGCACTTCTGAACAAGCTGGGCGTGGACCCGGGCATCTTGCAACGGGAACTTGAGCAGGAATTGCGGAGGATTCCACAGGTTTCGGGTGCAGGGGTTGGGCAAGTCAGCATTACCCGACGCGTCGATGACCTCTTCTCTGTCGCAGAGAAAGAAGCTGAGCATCTGAAGGACGATTATTTGAGCACCGAACATGTCCTGGTGGCGATTGCCGAAACAGGAGGCCCGGCCGCTCAAATCTTTAAACGGCACGGAATCACGAAAGACCGACTCTATTCCGCTTTGACCGTCATCCGGGGATCTCAGCGTGTTACCGATCAGGAACCCGAGGAAAAGTATCAGGCGCTGGCCAAGTACAGCCGGGATCTGACGGACCTCGCCCGCAAAGGCAAATTGGATCCGGTCATCGGCCGCGATGAAGAGATCCGCCGAGTCGTCCAAGTGCTGTCCAGACGGACCAAGAACAACCCCGTATTGATCGGCGAGCCGGGCGTGGGAAAAACGGCGATTGCCGAAGGCCTGGCGCAGCGGATCGTGAACGGCGACGTGCCGGAGGGGTTAAAAGACCGCCGCGTCGTGGCGCTCGATATGGGTGCCTTGGTGGCCGGCAGCAAATTCAGGGGCGAGTTCGAGGATCGGTTGAAAGCCGTGCTACGAGAAGTCCAGGAAGGCGCGGGCTCGATCATTCTCTTCATTGATGAAATCCACACGCTGGTTGGGGCGGGCGCGGCGGAAGGCTCGATGGATGCATCCAACATGTTGAAGCCTGCGCTGGCACGGGGGGATTTGCGGTGCGTCGGGGCCACGACGCTGGACGAATATCGGAAGCGGATCGAGAAAGACCCGGCGCTTGAGCGACGCTTTCAACCGGTGTTTGTGGCCGAGCCTTCGGTCGAGGACACGGTTTCGATCCTCCGGGGCCTGCGCGAGCGCTATGAGGTCCATCATGGGGTGCGGATCAAGGACTCGGCCCTCGTGGCCGCGGCGGTCCTTTCGAAGCGTTACATCAGCGATCGGTTCCTTCCGGATAAAGCGATTGACCTCGTCGACGAAGCGGCCTCTCACCTGAGGATGGAAATCGACAGCATGCCCACGCCGCTGGATGAGCGGCTGCGGCGGATCCGTCAACTCGAGGTGGAACGTGAAGGTGTCCGGCGGGATACCGATGCCTCGGCGAAGGAGCGATCCGATAAGATCGAGCGGGAGCTTGCTCAGCTCCGCGCTGAGACGGAACAGCTCAAAACTCAGTGGCAGGCCGAGAAGGAGTCCATCAAGAAGATCCGGGCGCTGAAGGAGAAGATGGAGAACGCGAGGCAGGAGGCGGAGCGTGCCGAGCGCAACGGGGATCTGGGACTGGCGGCGGAGTTGCGTTACGGCCGAGTTCCGGAGCTCAGCAGGCAATTGCAGGCAGAGAACGATCGTTTGCAGGCGTTGCATGGGGAGAATCGTCTCTTGAAAGAAGAAGTGGATGACGAGGACATTGCCATGATTGTCGCCAAGTGGACCGGCATTCCCGTGACGCGACTCATCGAGGCCGAGACAAAGAAGCTCGTACAAATGGAAGACCGACTGCGCCAACGCGTGATCGGGCAGGAGGAGGCCATTGTTGCGGTCTCGAATGCGGTGCGTCGTGCGCGCGCCGGCATTCAGGATCCACGTCGGCCCATGGGGTCGTTTATCTTTTTAGGGCCCACCGGCGTCGGCAAGACGGAGCTTGCCAGAGCCTTGGCGGAATTTCTCTTTGACGACGAACAGGCGATGGTCCGGATTGATATGTCCGAGTACATGGAAAAGCACTCGGTGTCGCGGTTGATCGGCTCTCCTCCCGGGTACGTCGGTCATGAGGAGGGCGGCCAACTCACCGAAGCCGTGCGGAGACGGCCGTATAGCGTCGTCCTGTTCGATGAGATCGAAAAGGCGCACCATGACGTCCTCAACGTGTTGTTGCAGTTGCTGGACGATGGACGATTGACCGACGGCAAGGGGCGCACCGTGGATTTCAAAAACACCGTGGTGATCATGACGTCGAACGTCGGAAGCCGAGAGATCCAGGAAGCGGCAGCGGCCGAGGACGAAGCGGAAATGCGGAACCGAGCGCAGGAGGTGTTGCGGGGCCATTTCCGTCCCGAGTTCTTGAACCGGATTGACGACATCGTGATCTTCCGGCCGCTGACGCCCAACGAGCTGACGAAAATCGTCGAATTGCAGGTGAAGCAGCTTGGCAGCCGTCTGGAGGATGCACACATCCATCTCCTGCTGACGGACCGGGCCAAGCAGCATCTGGCGCGGACCGGATACGATCCACTCTACGGCGCCCGTCCGCTCAAGCGGCTGATCCAACGAGAGATTCTCAACCCGCTGGCGCTTCGGATGCTCGAGGGGACCGTCAAGGAAGGTCAGGAAGTTAAAGTGGATGCCGAGGACGGACGTCTCGTCTTCAGGTGATCTGCATGTCGCATGTCGCACGCGGCCGACGCGTCGCGTGCGGCAAGGCTACACAAGTCTTGACAGGCTTCCTCGCGATTGGTAATAGTACCGCCTTCTTCCTTCGATCGGAGTTTTTCATGCCTGCCCGACATATTTTCCACGTGCTGTTGCTCGTTACGGACCCCGACCTTGCAGAACTCTACCGCCACGAATGTCCCGAGTGCGTTGTGACTGTCGCAAAGGACGCGGCCGAAGCGATTCGGAAGGCGCCGAAACGTTCTTACAGTGCCGTCATCATGGAATCACGGAAGGATTGGATGAATGAGGTCAAGACGCTCGACGAGGTGCTGGATCCTTCCCCGCAGATGGTGTTGGTGGGGACGAGATCATTTTTACGGCAGGCCTCGGAGAATGTGAAGGGCCTCTCGAACGGGCATGCCGCGAAATCAGCCTCGAAACTGCCTCAGACTTTGGGGCTCGATGAATACGTCAACGACAAGCTTCGTGACTTTGTCCGACGGATGAAACTGGGGGCCGGGTCCAATCTCCATCCGCTCTTGATCAAAGCGGTCGAAAAACCGCTGATCACACTCGTGCTTGAAGAGACAGGCGGTAACCAGAATCAGGCCTCAGAACTGCTCGGTCTCAACCGCAACACCCTCCGCAAAAAAATCAAAGAGCTGAAGATTGCGGTGTCTCCGAAACGGACAACCGAAAGGGCCTGACGTTCGCGCAAACGCGTAAATTTCCTCTTGTTTTATGCCGCTTACCCTTCCATCTAACCTTGACAATCTCGCACGCAACATATTAGCATGACCGCTTGTATTAGGCGCGTAGCTCAGGGGGAGAGCGCTACCTTGACACGGTAGAGGTCGACGGTTCAAGACCGTCCGCGCCTACCACAAGTGTTCAATCACCCCGGGCTCCATTCGCGTTGTTGGGTTGTGTATGTGGAGACGCAGTGTCTGTAGTGTCTGAAAAGTGTACCGCTTCCATCGCTCTCGTCTATCCTGACGGACACCACACAACGGCGCCAAAGGGAATTTCTGCCGGGGAGGCGCTCGCGCTTCCCACGGGAAAATTGCCGCAGGGCGTGATTGCCGCCTTGGTGAATGGGGCCGCAGTGGATCTTGCCGCGCCTCTGGAGTCCGATGCGGAGATCCGGCCGGTCACGTTCGACATGCCGGAGGGCAAGGAGGTGTACCGCCACAGCAGCGCGCACATCATGGCGCAGGCGGTCAAGGACTTGTTCCCGACGGCCCAGCTCACGATCGGCCCGCCCATCGAAGAAGGCTTCTATTACGATTTTGCTTACGAACGCCCGTTTACGCCGGAGGATCTCGCCAAGATCGAATCCCGCATTCAGGAGATCCTGAATGCGGATCGGCCGTTCCGGCGGCGCGAAATGTCCCGGGGCGAGGCGATTCACTTCTTCAAAGATCGCGGCGAACATTACAAGTGTGAGTTGATCCAGGGGTTCTCCGATGAGACGGTGTCTGTCTACGACCAGGGCGGGCTTGTGGACCTGTGCCGTGGTCCTCATGTGCCTTCGACCGGCTGCATTCACGCGATCAAATTGCTGACCTCTGCGGGGGCGTACTGGCGTGGCGATGAGCGCAACCCGATGCTACAGCGAATTTACGGGACCTCGTTTCCGACTCAAAAAGAACTGGATGCGTATCTTCAGAAGCTCGAGGAGATCAAAAAACGGGATCATCGCAAGCTCGGCAAGGAGCTCGAGTTGATTTCGGTGAACGACGAGATCGGGCCGGGCCTGATCCTGTGGCTGCCCAAAGGGGCGACCGTACGGCTGCAGATCGAAAATTTCTGGCGGGAACAGCATCAGAAACACGGCTATGAACTCGTGTACTCGCCCCACGTCGCGCGGCTCGATCTCTGGAAAACCAGCGGGCACACGGAGTACTACCGCGAAAACATGTTTGCGCCGATGCAGGTGGAAGCGACGGATTATCAGCTCAAGCCGATGAACTGTCCGTTCCATATCATGATCTATAAATCGCAGTTGCGAAGCTATCGCGACCTGCCCCAGCGGTACGCGGAACTTGGCACCGTGTATCGCTACGAGCGCTCGGGTGTGTTGCACGGACTCATGCGCGTCCGCGGCTTTACGCAGGACGACGCCCATCTGTTCTGCCGTCCAGAGCAGATTGAGTCCGAAGTGGCCGATGTGCTCGACTTCGTGTTCTTCGTGCTGAAGACGTTTGGCTTTCACGAGTATCAGGTCTACGTTTCCACGAGACCCGAGAAAGCCGTCGGTTCCGAAACGGCGTGGGCGCAAGCCACGGGCGGGCTTGAAGCGGCCTTGAAGAGCCGGGGCATCGCCTACAGCATTGATCCGGGAGAGGGCGTGTTCTACGGTCCGAAGATCGATATCAAGATCAAAGATGTGCTGGGCCGGTCCTGGCAGTGCTCGACGGTCCAGGTGGACTTCAACAATCCCGAGCGCTTCGGATTGGAGTTTACCGGTGAGGATGGACACGCCCACCGCCCGATCATGATCCATCGCGCGCTCATGGGATCCATTGAACGTTTCTTCGGGATCCTGATCGAGCATTATGCTGGCGCATTCCCGACGTGGTTGGCGCCCGTTCAGGCGGTTGTGATCGCCATTACGGATAAGCAGGCGGACTATGCGCAACAGGTGGCGCAGCGGTTCAATGAAGCCGGCTATCGCGTGGAAGCGGACATCCGGAGCGAGAAGATGGGTCTGAAGATCCGGGAGGCGGAGAAAGCGAAAGTGCCATACATGCTGGTGGCCGGAGATCGCGAAGTGCAGGAGAACGCTGTGTCGGTCCGCCGACGCGGGGGTGGCAATGCCGGCACCATGACCATCGAGGCGTTTCTCGAGCACCTCAAACATGACGTGACAGAGCGGACGGGAGTGCCGCTGGCGCAGTAAACCAATTGAAAGGAGAGGTGGGCAATCGCAGAACAGAAGCTGAGGGTCAATAGAGAGATACGCATTTCTCCGGTTCGTGTGATCGGTCCGGACAGTGAGCAACTTGGGATTCTCGCGACCCTGGATGCGCTGAAAAAGGCGGAAGAGTTGGGGTATGATCTTGTCGAAGTCGCGCCGACCGCGCAGCCGCCGGTCTGCAAGATCATGGATTTCGGCAAGTATAAGTATGAGCTGAGCAAGAAGTCCCATACCGCTAAGCAGCATCAGAAAAGCACGCAGGTGAAGGAAATCAAGCTGAGGCCGCGAACGGATCAGCATGATCTCGAGACGAAGGTTCGTCAGATGAAGGAGTTTCTGGCCGACGGTAATAAGGCCAAAGTCACGGTGACGTTTCGTGGCCGGGAAATGGCATACCAGCAGATGGGGCGCGCCTTAATGGAGAAAGTCGTGGCTCAGGTGGCGGGCGCAGGACAGATCGAGCAACCACCGCGGATGGAAGGACGGTTTCTTGTGATGGTGGTGGCCCCGAAGTAAGGACGATAGGAGCGGACATGGCAGGACAAAAACTGAAGACCCACAAAGGCGTCAAGAAGCGGTTTCGTCGCACGGGCACGGGAAAGTTGATGCGCAACCAGGCGTACAAGCGGCACATCTTGACGAGTAAAAACAAGAATCGGAAGCGCAGGTTGAGCAAAACGACCGAGGTCTCATCTGCGGATAGGTACCGGATCTCCGCCTTGTTGCCGAAGTAATCATTTAGAAGAGGAGAACGAGACATGCCACGGGCCAAAGGCGGGCCGAAAACCCGCGCACGTCATAAGAAGCGTTTAAAGCTTGCCAAGGGATATTATGGCGCGAAGAGCAAGCTGTTTCGAAGCGCCACGGAAGCGGTGGACAAGGCGCAACAGTACGCCTACCGCGACCGCCGGAATAAGAAGCGAGATTTCCGCCGGCTGTGGATCACGCGCATCACCGCGGCATGCCGCACGCACGGGATGCTGTATTCGCGTTTCATTCATTCGTTGAAGCAGGCGGGGATCGAGCTGGACCGCAAAGTGCTATCGGACATGGCGATCCATGATCCCGGCGGCTTCGGTAAGCTCGTTGAAAAAGCGCGAGGCCAGGTGGTGGGAGCGTAGATGCGCACAGCGGCAACCATGCCCGTGTTGGTGGGTGTGCTGACGGTCGGCCTCGGTCTTGGCGCGGGCTGGGCCCAAGAGCCGCCGGCGGCCCCGCCCGTGCCGGCGCCGCAGGACGCGACGCCTCCAGCACCCGCGCCGCCACCTCCAGATGTGGCCCCGTCACCGGCACCCGTGCCGGTACCCCCTAGCACCGCACCGCCGGCTGAAGCGCCACGTGCTACAACTTGTCCCAGGCTGAACGACCGCGTCAGCGAAAAGCTCTCGCCGATTCAGATTCTGAGCGAGCACAACCTGCCACCCGGGACCCAGAAGAGCGCGCTGTCCGCGGCGGACATGAAATGCGTCGAAAGCCTTCGGGCCGCGGGCAAGAAGGCCATTGAAGAAAAAAAAGCCGCGCTCGGCATTCACCGTTATCTTGCCGCTGTGGAGACCGCGCCTGCTCTTGCAAGCGATATCTACCGTGAGCTCGGGTATGAACTCGACAAGGCGGCGTACCCAAAGCCGGCCATACAGGCATATTTGAAGGCATGGAAGGCCCTTGATGTGGAAGGAGTGAAAGCCGGGGAGAAAGTGAACGGCGCGATGGTCCTCTCCATGGCAGATATCCGTGATTCGCTTGCCCGGCTGGGGGCACAGGTCCCGACGCCCAACAGCGAACTTGGACGGATCGTCGTCGCCAATTCTACGCGGTCCCTCCGGGAAAAATATTTCAGCAGCTTTCCGCCGAAGCCATAACCCTTGGGTTCCCTAGCCTTCAGGCCCTCTTCACCCGCCTGACCTTTTCCCAGACCGGCTCTTGGCCTCGCCGCCGCTTCGCAAATGCAGGTAATTGATTATTTACAGGAGCGCATCAATCTCGAGATCGAATGCCGCGCACGGCATGGAGACTTGCCAGCGTTCCAGGAGTTCGGGGTGCAGTTCGCCGATCACGCCGATGGGGGTCTTATTGAGGACGATCTGTGCGGCACGGCCTTCGAGGAATGAAGGATGCGTGACCGGCTCCAAGCGGTACGGCTTATTGAGGTAGAAGCACAGAACGTCCAGGAAAGAGTGCATCTCAGAGAAGGTTGCCTCGGCGTGGGCGATGATGGCGCCCAGGCGGATGGTCGTGCGGCTGCCGGTCTCAGCGGCGGCGTCGGGGGAGGCCACATCGCCGATTTCAAACAAGTGATGCGGATAAAAGCTGCGTGAGGAAGCGGTTTCTACACGAAGGAGCGACGGCAGGATCCACGGACGGATGCATTCGACACTCTGTGACATGACATTGTCGATTTCCACACAGCGGCCATTGGCATGGTCGGGCGGGAGGCGCATCTTTTTCAGGAGGTCCTCGCGGGAACCCAGAATGTTCGACACGATTTCCTGAAAGCCGAAGCCCACCATCAGTTCGCGGACCTTGTCGGAGAGTTGCTCGATCCGTGAGAGTGTGCCGACGGTAAACGCCGACGGCAAGATTGCGGCGAAGGACCCATAGCCGCGGCTGATCGCGACATCCTCGATGATGTCCACGGGATGCATCAGGTCGTTGCGGTATGACGGCAACGTGATGCTCAAGCTTTCCCCCGTCCCCGACACGCCATACCCGTAGGATGCGAGCGAAGAACGGATCTCCGGGGACGACAGCGGCGTGCCCAAGGCTTCGGCCACCGCCTTGCGCGTGATCTTCCGCGAGGCGGTGAAGTGCTGCGGCGTGCGCACCTTCTTTCCCATATCGGTCGGATAGGGATAGACGATGTCCACTGGTTCAATGGCCGCACCACGGTCGTGAAGATTGGCGGCGAAGATATTCAGCGCCAATATGACCATCCGGATGTCCATGCCGGTCACTTCGATGAAGAGATGATCCTCCCCGGGGCGGACTTCGCCGATGTCCCGGCTGTTGATGATCGGGGGAAAGGACAGCACCTCGCCTTTGGCGTCGCGCAGAAGTGGGAATTTTTCATGGCCGGCGAGGATCGGCGCGTACTCCAGGCCTTTGGGATGGATCTCCAGAATCTCACGCAGGCTCATGCGGTCGGCGTATCCCAGCGGTCGGAACTTCGTTTTTTCGGGATGGACGAGTGCATAGGTGACGGGGAATGCAATGGGGCGCAATCGGTACACGCCGATGGAGACCGTCCGCCGTTTGCGGCCGAAGATGTCGGCCAGTTTCTCTTGGATCTGAATGAGCTGCGTCAGTCCTTCCGGCGTCAGCTTGTACCCGAGCGCCTTGCATGCGGCGACGAACGGGCGAACAGTTTTCAGTCCCTTCTCCACGACGATATGATCGCGCGCGCCACCGGTGGGCTTTAAGTAGGGGTAAGAGGACGGCGCACCCTTGAGCTTGCCGCGGATCTGGCGGGCGATGCCTTCCACGCACCACAGATCGGGACGATTCGAATCCTGCAGTTCGATCCGCAATTCTCCGGCATCTTGGTCGTAATCTTTCACTTCGCCCTTCACCAGCGGCAGCCATCCGTCAAGATCCTTGTCGGTGGCCGTCCGACCGATCAGCCGTTCGAGATCGCGCCGGTTGATGGAGATGGTGGGCATGGGTCAGTACTGCACGCGTTTGGAGCGGATCATGTCGAGGTCGGCGGAAAAAAGGTCGCGGATATCATGAATCTCCAAGGCGACCATCGCCATGCGATCGAGCCCCAGGCCCCAGGCGATGACCGGGACGTCCACGCCGAGCGGCTGCGTGACTTCGGGGCGGAAGAGACCCGCGCCGCCGAGTTCCATCCAGCCGAGACGGGGATGGCGGACGTGCAGCTCCACCGAGGGTTCGGTAAAGGGAAAATAGGCAGGAAGAAACCGCATCTCCTGCGCCTGCGCGATTTCACGCGCGAACAATGTGAGCAACCCCAACAACGTGCGAAAGTTGATGTCCTGCCCTAACACGATGCCTTCGATCTGGTAGAAGTCGGGCGCATGCGTCGCGTCCACCTGGTCATAGCGGAAGCATCGCGCGATTGAAAAATATTTGCCGGGAGCCTTGGGTCCGCCCGC
>Ga0066709_100001885_pt1 | contig 14566 bp, 8 predicted proteins | sample GraSoiAngelo_158_FD_79665 | JGI IMG/M metagenome (GOLD analysis project Ga0066709, IMG submission 79665) | Grasslands soil microbial communities from the Angelo Coastal Reserve, California, USA - 14_1009_16_30cm | ecosystem: Environmental > Terrestrial > Soil > Grasslands | place: USA...
CGACAGAGCACCAGAAGCTGCCCTCATGGAACAAGAACGCCGGGGACATCTACGCGTTCTACTTCAAGGATCCCAACGGCCACACGCTCGACATCCTGAGCTTTACCCCCGACAAGGGCGCCCCCCGGTGGCATCGCGGGAGCACCAAGCTGTTCCTGGGGATCGACCACACCGCGATCGTCGTGGGCGACACCGAGGCCAGCCTGCGCTTCTACCGCGACGTGCTCGGCCTCTCGGTCGGAGGCGAGAGCGAGAACTACGGCGTCGAGCAGGAGCACCTGAACAACGTGTTCGGCGCGCGGCTGCGCATCACGAGCCTGCACGCCGCGGCCGGTCCTTCGATCGAGTTCCTGGAGTACCTGGCGCCGCGCGACGGCCGCGTGTTTCCGCTGGACGAGAAGGCGAACGACATGATGCACTGGCAGACCACGCTGTGGGCACGCGACCTCGACGCGGCGGACGCCGCGTTCCGCAAGGCCGGCGCGCCGTACGTCTCACCCGGGATCGTGGCGATCAAGGGCGACCGGCTCGGCTTCGATCAGGCGGAGCTGGTGCGGGACCCCGACGGCCACGTGATGGAGGTGGTGCAGCGATGAGCACGAACACGATCGAGGCCCGCAGGCGCGAGCCGACATACGGAGGGAAGCGGAGCATGAAGGCGATCGCCGTGACGCCCGGCAAGCCGGACTCGATTCATCTGGCCGAGCTGGAGCAGCCGTCGCCCGACGAGATCCGTGACGGCCGCGGTGTGCTGGTGAAGGTGCTGCGCGTCGGCGTCGACGGCACCGACAAGGAGATCAACGCGGCCGAGTACGGCGCGGCGCCGCCCGGGTACGATTTTCTCGTCATCGGGCACGAGAGCTTCGGCCGGGTGGAAGCCGTCGGTCCGCGCGTGACCGAGCTCAAGCCCGGCGACTACGTCGTGGCCACGGTGCGCAGACCCGGCACGAGCATCTACGACCGCATCGGCACCTACGACATGACCACCGACGACACCTACTTCGAGCGCGGCATCAACCTGCGCCACGGGTTCCTCACCGAGTACTACGTCGACGACCCCGAGTACATCGTCAAGGTGCCGGCCGGTCTGCGGCAGGTCGGCGTGCTGCTCGAGCCCACGACGGTGGTGGAGAAGGGCATCGCCCAGGCCTACGAGATCCAGCGCCGGCTGCGCGTGTGGCGGCCGCGCCGCGCATGCGTGATGGGCTCGGGAACCGTCGGGCTGCTGGCGGCGCTGGTGCTACGGCTGCGGGGTCTCGACGTCACGGTGCTGTCGCGCACGCCGCGGCCGTATCTCAATTCGGATCTGGTCGAGATGCTCGGCGCCCGCTACGCCAGCGTCGACGAGCTGCCGTTGCTCGAGGCGGCCGGGCGTCACGGCCCCTTCGACCTGATCTTCGAGGCCACGGGGTTCTCGCCCGTGGTGTTCGAGGCGATGCAGGCGCTGGGCAAGAACGGCGTGCTCGTGCTGTCGAGCGTGACCGGCGGGGACCGGAAGCTGGAAGTGCCGGCGGATCGCATCAATCTGGGCTTCGTGCTGGGGAACAAGGTGATGGTGGGAACGGTGAACGCGAATCGCGAGTACTTCGAGATGGGCGTGCGCGACATGGCCCAGGCCGAAGCCGAGTATCCGGGCTGGCTCGGACGGCTGTTGACGCATCCGGTGAGCGGCCTCGACAACTACAAGCAGCTGCTCGATACGCTCACCATGGCCAGGGGCGCGATCAAGGTCTTTTGCGAAGTGGCTCCGATCGAGTAGCCGACTTTCCGCGAGATCACGATGCGCGGGTCACCCTCGCCGGGTTTGCACGGGCTTTTCAGACTCGGCCCCGGGAATGGTCTACACTGCCCGCTCGCCCCGATTCCCATCCTAATCTCACGTGCAATGCGTTTCGCCCCGGGAGCTCGACCGGTTCTCGGGGCGAAATTCCGTCGTGCGGCGCCGCGCGTCGCGATGGTCCAGAATGTCCCGCGGACCCGTCGTATGGGCTCGTGAACGCGGCTCCTGCGCCGGTGGTTCCGTTCAGGCTCCGTTCAGATCGGCCTGGGAGCGTCGTGCATCTCACCCCCAGTTGCGCTCGCTCCCCAAGGAGGTCCCTCGCTTGCTCCCGATTGGCGCGTGCCGTCGCTGGCCGCGGATCGCGGTCGTCGGGGCCGCGATGTGCGGGGCCGCGCTCCGCGCCGCGGCCGCCGCACTGCCCGGCCCGGGCTCCGCCGAACCGGCATCGCTCACCGTCGCGGATTGCGTGCGCCTCGCGCGCGAGCGCGCGCCGAGCGTGACCGCCGCGGCCGCCGACTACCGCGCCGCCAGCCTCGACTCCACCGCGGCGTGGCGCACCCGGCGCTGGACCGCCTCGGTGTTCACCGACGCCACGCTCGCGCCGCGCGGCTCCTACGACCCGACGTTCACGAACCTCGGGCAGTACGAGCTCAAGGCGGGCGTCGAGGTCCCCCTGCTCGACGGCGGCAGCCGCCGTCGCGAGCGCGAGCGGGGCACGCTCGCCGCGCGGGCTTTTGCGCTGGCGCTGCGGCAGGCGCGGCGGGACGCGGGGCTCCGTTCCGCCGCGCTCGCGGTCCAGGCGCTCGAGCTCGGCGAGAAGGCCGCGGCTCAGGTCGAGTCGGCGGCCTGGCTCGCGCGGCTCGAGAGCCTGATGGAGTCCGGCGTGGCGGGCGGGGTGCGCAGCCGATCCGACGCGCTGCGCGTGACGATCGAACGCGACGTGGTCGAGACCGCGCTGGCCGCGACGCGCCGCGACATGGATGCGGCGGTGCGCGAGCTCAACCAGCTGCTCGGACGTCCGCCCGAGGACTCGCTCCACGTGCGCGTTCCGGACTCCACCGACGAGCGCGGTCCCGGCGCCGGCGACGTCGAGCGGCTCGCGGCAGGCGCCGAGCGGGCCCCGGAAGTTCTGCTCGCCGGCGTGAGCGAGGCGGAGTCGCGCCTGGACTTGGCCGAGGTTCGGAGCCGGACTGCGCCGCGCGCCGAAGTCGGGGCCGACGGCGGGATGGCGGGCACCGATCTCACGCAGGCGGTTCCGCCCGACATCCGCGCATCGAATCCCGGCGCCACGTTCTCCGACCGCCTGCGCCGGGACCTCGGGTCCTCCGCCTCGATGCGCGTCTCGATGCCGCTGTTCGATGCCAGCGTGGGACCGGCGGCGGCGGCGCGCCGGGCGGCGACCGAGGCGGCCGGGATCCGCCGCGAGCTCGAGCGCTCGACGCAGCGGCGCGTCGGACTCGATCTCATTGCCGCGTGGCGCAGCGCCCACGAGCGCCTGCTGGCCGCCCGGCTCACCGCGGACCGCGCCGAGCAGCACTTGCTCCGCATGAAGAGCCTGCACGCCGCAGGGGCAGCTTCGCTGCTCGAGCTTCTGGATGCGCGCAGCGTGGCGAGCGACGCGAACGAGCGCCTGGTGGAAGCGCGCGCCGACGATCGCCTCGCGCGGGTGACCGCGGAGCTCCGGCAATGACGCGGCCCGCCGGCTGCCCGGGGCACGCGCGCAGGTGCGGGGAAGCGGGCGCCAAGCGCGCGTGGTGGGCGGCTTGCCCGGGAGCGATCGCGTGGGTCGCGATCGGGCTCGGCGCCCTGCTCGCCGCGGGCTGCGGGTCGCGCTCCGAGACCGAGGAGGCGGACGCGAAGCCGGTGGTGTCCGTGCGGGTGCAACCGCTCGAGGTTCGCGACTTCGATGACGTCGTCGTGGCCCAGGGTCAGTGGCGCTCGGCCGGTGATCTCCCGGTGGCCGCCCCGTTCGCCGCGGTCGTCGAGTCGCTCGGCCCGCGGGTGGGCGATTCGGTGCGGCCGGGCGAGCGAATCGGCTGGCTCGTCACGCGCGAGTCGCGCGCCGCGCTCAAGGGCGCGGAGCTGCTCGCGCTCGAGGCTCGCGACGCGGAGAGCCGCGCGGAGGCCGGGCGCGCGCTGGAGCTCGCCCGCCGCGACGTGGTGCGGGTGCCGCTCATCGCCCCGGCCGGGGGTGTTGTCACGCGGCGCTCCGTCGAGCCGGGAGGCGACGTCGCCGAGTCGGGCGAGATCCTGGTGCTCGTGCCGAGCGGTGCCATGGTGTTCGAGGCTCACGTTCCGGCGCGGGATGTCCGCCGCCTCCAAGCCGGTCAGCGCGCGGTGATCGTGGATGAGAACGGGCCGCAACGCGAGGCGGCGGTCCGGCGCGTCCTGCCGCTCGCGGGCGCGAGCGACCAGACCACGCTCGTGTGGCTCGCGCCCGTCGCCGGCGGAGGTCCGCCCGCGATCGACCGGTTCGGCACCGCGACCATCACCGTGGGGGCGCCGCGGCGCGCCGTCGCCGTGCCGGATTCCGCCGTGGTCGAGGACGACCTCACCGGAGCGACGCGAATCGCGGTCGTGACCGCCAGGAGCCAGGCGGTGTGGGTGACGGCGACGCTGGGGGCGACGGCGCCCGGCTTCAGGGAGATCCGCGCCCCCGCGCTTCCGGCCGGCACGCGCGTCATCGTCGACGGCCAGCACGGCCTGCCCGACAGCACTGCGGTCACGATCGCTCGATGATCGCGCTGTTCCGGCTGATCCATGTCCAGCGTCGCGCGATCGCGTTCACGTTCGCCGTGCTGATCGTGCTCGGACTCGCCGCCGGCCTGGGCCTGCCCGCGGGGCTCCTGCCCGAGGTCACGTTTCCCCGCATCACCGTGATCGCCGACAGCGGCGAGCGTCCCGGCGACGAGATGATGCGCTCGGTCACGCGCCCGCTGGAGGAGTCGATCCGCCGGGTTCCGGGTGTCAAGGAGATCCGCTCGACGACGAGCCGCGGCTCGTGCGAGATCAACCTCGACTGCGAGTGGAACACGGACATGAACCTGACCCTGCAGCGGGTCCAGGCCCAGGTCCAGCTCGCGCTCGGCATGCTGCCGCCCGGGACGACCGCGGACGCGCGGCTCATGAACCCGGTGCTGTTCCCGGTGGTCGGCTACTCGCTGGCCTCCGACTCGACGAGCCTCGCCGAGCTGCGCGACCTCGCGGTGATGATCCTGAAGCCCGAGCTGGCGCGGATACCGGGCGTGGCCGAGGTGGTGATCCAGGGCGGGCGCACGTTGGAGGCGCGCGTCACGCTCGATCCCGCGTCGCTCCAGGCCCGCGGCCTCGACGCCGCCACGGTGGCGGCCGCGCTCCGCGGCGCGGGCGACATCGAATCCGTGGGCCTGATCGACGCGAACCGCGAGCTCTACCTGGGGCTCGTCGATGCGCGGCCGCCCGGTCTCGCCCAGCTCGAGCGATTCCCGATCCCGATCCCCGGCGCGCCGCCGGTGCCGCTCGCGAGCCTGGGAACGGTCTCACTGGAGGAGGCGCCCACGTTCGTGCGCTACCGCGCCCAGGGCCGCGAGGCGGTGTTGATCAACGTGCTGCGCCGGCCGTCCTCGAGCCTGATCCGGATCTCGGACGAGGCCCGGCGCTGGTTCGCCGAGCACCGCCGCCTGCTCCCCCGCGACGCCAAGCTCGAGGCGTTCTACGATCAGTCGGACCTGGTGCGGGCCTCCGTCCAGAGCGTCCAGGACAGCCTGCTCGCCGGCGCGCTGCTCGCGTTTCTCGTGGTGGCGCTGTTCCTCGGGAACCTGCGGCTCGGCCTCGGCGGCGCGGTCGTGCTGCCCGTCAGCATCGCGGTGACCCTGCTCGGGCTCGGGCTCTCGCACCAGACGATCAACATGATGACGCTGGGCGGGATCGCCGCGGCGGTGGGGCTCGTGCTCGATGATGCGATCGTCGTGGTCGAGCACATGGCCCACCGGGTCGCCGAGGACGGTGCTGCGTTCGACCGCTTCGCCGCGATGGCGGAGATCTTCCCCGCGATGCTGGGCTCGAGCCTGTGCACGATCGCGATCTTCATCCCGTTCATGTTCCTGGGCGGCGTGACCGGGGCGTTCTTCAAGGTGCTGGCGCTCGCGATGACGCTGATGCTCGGCTCCTCGCTGCTAGTGTGCACGACCGTTCTGCCGCTCCTGTCCCACGGCCGCGCTCCCGGGCGCGCGCGCGGCGGGCGCGCGCGGCGGGCGCTGGCCGCGGTGCTCGGGGCCGCGGCCCGGCGCACCTGGCTGGCGCGCCTCGTGGCGGCGCTCCTGATCGCCGCGATCGCCCCGCTCGTGCTCTCGCTCGGAACCGGGTTCCTGCCCGAGATGGACGAGGGCTCCCTCATCCTCGACTTCAACTCGCCCCCCGGCACCTCCCCGAGCGAGACCGAGCGCATGTTCGAGGGAGTCGAGCGCCAGATCGCGGCGACGCCCGAGATCTCCGCGACATCGACGCGGATCGGCGACCAGCTCGGCTTCTTCATCACCGAGCCCAACCGGGGCGATTGCGTGCTGAGGCTGGCGCAGCACCGGCGGCGCGCCGCCGAGGACGTGGCCGACGACCTGCGGCAGCGCATCGAGGCGTCGCTGCCCGCGCTCCAGATCGAGTTCGGGCAACTGATCGAGGACGTGGTGGGAGATCTCACCACGAACCCGCAACCGATCGAGGTGCGCGTGTTCGGGGAGGACCGCAAGGTCACCGAGGCGTATGCCCGTGAGGTGGCGGGAATCCTCGATCGCGTGCCGGGGGTGGTGGACGTGAAGAGCGGCGTGGTCGTGAGCGGCTCCAACGTCGCGATCGTTCCCGGGGCCGCCGCGGCCCGCGCCGGGCTCTCGGCCGGGGCCCTGTCCGATGCCGTGACGCCGGCCGTCGCCGGCCTGCCGGCGGGGCAGATCGTGCGGGGCGTGAGGGCGTGGCCAGTGCGCGTCGTGCTCGCGCACCCTGCGTCCGCGAGCGCCGCCCAGGGGCTCGTCGGCACTCCGGTGCCGGCAGCCCCCGGACGCTGGGTTATGCTCGGGGACCTGGCGTCACTCGACGTCGAGCCGGGGGAGACCGAGATCGCGCGCGACAACCTCCGGACGATGGTGTCGGTGACGGCGCGGCTGTCGGGGCGCGATCTGGGTTCGGCCATGACCGAGATCCAGCGCCGGATCCGCGACGGGGTGGCACTGCCCGCGGGCATGACGATCCGGTACGGCGGTCTGTGGGCCGAGCAGCAGGAGTCGTTCCGGGGCCTCGCCGCCGTGCTGCTCGGCGCCACGGCGGCGGTGCTGTTGATCCTGCTGGTATCCTTCCGGTCGTGGAAGCAGACCGGGTCGGTGCTCGCGGTCGTGGTCGCATCGCTCGCCGGCGTGTTCGCGGCGCTCCACGTCGCCGGGGCGACGTTCAACATCTCGAGCTTCGTCGGGGCGATCATGGTGGTGGGGATCGTCGCGGAGAACGCCTACTTCCTGGTCGCGGCGCACCAGGCGGCAATGGGGCGCGGCGCCTCGCCGGGCGCGGCCGCCGCGGCCGCCGCGCAACGGCGCGCGCGGCCGGTGCTGATGACGACCGCGGCGGGCGTGGCGGCGCTGTCGCCGCTGGCGCTCGGGATCGGGGCGGGAAGCGCGCTGCTCAAGCCGCTCGCGGTCGCCGTGGTGGGAGGGTTCGTCCTCTCGGCGCCGCTCCTGCTGCTCGTGCTTCCCGGACTGCTGGCGCGCGCCGGGACGGCCTCGACGACGGACGAACCTCATGAACATCCTGGTGGTTGAAGACAGCACCCCCACCCGCGAGCTGCTAGAGTCCACGCTCACCTCCGCCAGCCACCGCGTGACCACCGCGGCCCGCGTCTCCACCGGGCTCCGGCTCGCGACCCAGGAAGATTTCGACGTCGTCGTGATCGACGTCATGCTGCCCGACGGGAGCGGCGTCGAGCTGTGCGCGGAGCTTAGACGCCGGGGCGTCTCCACGCCGATCCTGTTCCTGACGGCGAAGGGCGAAGTGGGGGACCGCATCGCCGGGCTCGACGCCGGCGGCGACGACTACATGCGCAAGCCGTTCGCGGTCGCCGAGCTGCTCGCCCGGGTGCGCGCGCTCGGCCGGCGGCGCGGCCTGGCGCCGCCGGCCCGCCTCGCGTGGGGCGACACGCGGGTCGACTTCACCGCCCGGCATCTCGAGCGCGGCGGCGAGGAGGTCCCGCTCACGGCACGCGAGTGGGAGGTCCTGGAGACGCTGGCTGCCCGCGCCGGACGCGTGGTGTCGCGCGCCGAGGTGCTGGAGCTCGTGTGGCACGAGGCGACGGGATCCGCCTCGGAGAGCCTGGATGTGATCGTGAGCCGCCTGCGCCGCAAGCTCGCCGACGCCTCCTGCAGCATCCGCACCGTGCGCGGCCAGGGCTATTGCTTCGAGCGCACGCGATGATGTTCCGCTCGCTCGCCGCGCGCCTGAGCGCCCTGCAGCAGGGCGTGGCCACCCTCGCGATCGTGATGTGCGCAGCCGCCTCGGTGTGGCTCATGGGGCGCGTCCTCTACGGCGAGGAGAGCGCGATCTTGACGGAGGCCGCGCGACGCCTCGCGCTCAACCTGGACCTCGAGCTCAAGGAGGAGGGCACGCTCCAGCGCGCGGCGGAAGAAGTGCTGGCGGAGGAGTCCGCGGTGGGGCTAAGGGTCGACGTGTACGATCCCTCCGGGCGCCTGGTGGCGACGTCCGCGACTCGCCCCGGGGCGCGCAACCCGTTCCGGGGTGTCGCGCGCGCGCCCGATCGCGGAGCGCCGCACCGGGTGCGGATGCGCGCGGCCAGCGGCGCCCAGGTCGAGGTCTCGATGTCGGACCGGCTGCGCGTCGGGGGCACGCGCGCCCTGCTGCGCCGCCTGATCGTGGCCGCGGTGCTGATCCTGCTCGTCACGCTGGTCGTGAGCCGCTGGACGGTGCAGCGGGCGCTCCGGCAGCTGGCGGCGATGGCCGACCGCGCCCAGAACGCGTCGATCGATCCCGGCGTGCGCACCCTCGGCGGGCCCACCGGAATCCAGGAGATCGATCACCTGCGTGCGGCGTTCGATCGCCTGCTCGCGCGGCTCGATGACGCGTTCCAGCGCGAGCGGCGCTTCGCCTCCGACGCCTCGCACGAGTTCCGGACGCCGCTCACCGTGCTTGCGGGCGAGCTCGAGCTGGCGCTCGGGAACGGGACGCTTCCGGACGCGCTGCGCCCGGGGCTCGGGCGCGCGTCGCGGCAGGTGCGCGCGATGCAGGAGCTCGTGGAGGCGCTGCTGCTCCTGCGTCGCTCCGAAGCGACGGGGTTCGAGCCCGTGAACCTCGCCGACATCGCGCGCGAGGTCGTGGCGGAGGTCGGGGCGGCGCGGCCGCTCCGCGTGCCGGACTTGACGCTCGATGCGCCGGACGAGGTGCTCGTGGCGGGAAACCCCGCACTGCTGAGCTCCGCGGTGCGAAATCTCGTCGACAACGCGGTCAAGTTCACTCGGGCGAGCCAGGTGGTGCGGCTCGCCGTCAACGCCGACCCCTCCGGCGCGTGCGTGATAGTGGAGGACGCCGGCCAAGGAATCCTGGAGAGCGAGCGCGATCTCGTGTTCGACCCGTTCTATCGCGGGGGCGAGGCGCGCGCCGAGGAGGGGGGTGTGGGCCTCGGGCTTCCCATCATGCGGCGGGTGGTCGAGGCCCACGGCGGCAGCGTCACCGTGGGCTGCTCCGCGCTGGGCGGCGCGCGGTTCGAGCTCAAGCTCCCGCTGTGGCGGCGCGACGCCGGGCGGCGCGACGCGTGAGCGTCACAAGCTCACGATCCGCAGGCTGGCCGCATCGCTCCCCGCCGTCATCCGCACCAGGTAGACGCCGGGCTTGAGCGCGGGCCGGCCGGGCTCGCGCGCGCGCAACGGAACGCTGTAGACCCCGGGCGGCGCGTAGCGATCGACGAGCGTCCGCAGCCGCTGGCCGGCGATCGAGATCACGTCGATCCGGACGCGCCCGGCGCGAGGCGTCACGTACCCCAGCGCCGTGACGTCCTGGAACGGGTTCGGGCCCAGGAGCTCGACGCGCGGCGATGCCGGCGTGTCGTCGAGCGCGACGGCGCTCGTGCCGCAGGCGCCGCAGCCCAGGTCCACCGCCACGATCTTCACGTCGTCGATCCACACGCCTCCGGTCGGGAGCGCGTCGGTCGTCGTGAGATCGAAACGCGGGCGGACCGTGTGGCCGCCGATCCCGGGGATCCGGATGCGCACCGGCTGGTAGCCGGCGGAGATCCCGGACCAGGCGGACCGGTCCCCGCTGCCGTTGCCGCTCGCGCGCTCCAGGTTGTGGGTGTAGCGGTCGTCGAACTGATCGGCGTCGGCCGTCGCGAAGTGGCTGCCGCCCGCGCCGTCGAGCTGGTACTCGAACGACACGCCGTCCGGCGCCGAGCGCGCGTCATACTGGCTCAGCGCGCACCGCAGCTTGAACGAGATCTCGATGTAATCCGCGCTCGCCGGCACCGCCACGACCGGGGCCTCGAGCCGCGTGAACGTGGTGGCGCCGATCTCGGGCACGAACGCGCTGTTGGGCGGCGACGCCGGCGCCGCGGCGCTCGTCACCCACGGATCCGCCGCCCCGGCCTGCCCGAGCGAGCTCCAGCCGGCGGGCAGGGCGGGGGCGGCGACGCCGTCGAAGCTCTCGGAGAACAGAGTCGTGGTCGAGATCGGGACGCCCGTCGGGAGCGAGAACTCGTCATAGCTCGACGTCACGCCCGAAGCCGACAGCGTAAGGCGGAACCGGGCCGGCTCGCCGCACGGATACGCGGTCGAGAGCCGGATCCGGAAGCGCCCGACCGCCGTACCGATTGCCCCCGGGGCGATCGAGCCGTAGGCACGCGTGGCGTCGATCACGGAGACGTCCGGCGAGAGCGACGCGAGGCTGGCGCTCGCGCCCGCGAGCGCCGAGCGCCCGATGTTCTCGAGCGGGATGTCGAGGTCGCCGTACTCGCCGGCCACGAGGTGGCCGTCGAAGTTCACGCAGCCGTAGTCGACGACTCCGACGCTCCCCGGCCGGACGCGCAGGGGGACGAACTGCGCCGGCGGGAAGATCGATGCGACCGCCGGGTCGGCGCCGGTGCTGCCCACGCGCGGCTCCGCCATCCAGGCGAAGCAGACAAGCGACGGATCGGCGGCGGCGAGTGGCGCGGCTCCGGCCCCGGGCGCAGCGGACACGCCGCCACGCAGGTAGTCCCCCTGATGCGGCGCTCCGAAGTTGTTGCCGGCTTCATTGCGCCAGGGGGCGGGCGTCACCGGGACGGGCGACGACCAGTGGGCTCCGAAGTCGGTGGAGAACGTGTAGAACACGTCCGTCCAGTCGTCGCGGCCCGAGCCGGCGGAGAGGTCGTACCAGTGCGCGTCCAGACGACCGTCGGGCGCGGCGGCGATGCTGGGAAAGCACTGGGCGCGATCGGCGCCGGGAAACGCGTCGAGCGCGACGGGCACGCTCCACGACGCGCCGGCGTCCGTGGACCGAATGTAACGGATGTCGCCGAAGTCGCCGGCAGGCGTGCCGTTCTGGGACGCGGCGAACACGACCTCGAGCGCGCCGTCGATCGGGTTCACGACGAGCCCGCCAACCGACCACAGCCAGCGATCGAAGCCGTAGGGCGCCAGGTGGTGCCAGAATCCGGGACCGATGTCGGTGGCCGGCGACCACGTGACCCCGTTGTTGGTGGAGCGCGAGAAGCCGATGCTCGTGTCGCTGAACCCGGTGAATGGATACGACTCCCACGCCAGGTACACGTTGGGGCCGTGCGGGTCCGAGGCGACGAACGTGCACTGCCCGTCCCACGGTCGCGCGCCAACGGTCGTGGCCGCCGACCAGGTGGGCGGCGAGGCGGTCGCCGCGTCGTCGGAGTACGCCGCGCGGATCGTGACGCCCGAGCTCCCGAAATGGGTCCAGGACACGAGCAATCGGCCGGTCTCGGGATCGACCGCGATCCATTCGCGGTCGGGGAAATCGGACCCGCTGGGGGCGGTGCCGATCTCGAACGGCCCCGCCCAGCTCGCGCCGCCGTCCGTGGACCGGTGAATGCACAGACTGTGTTGCCCCGCCGGGTTCGTGAACAGCGAGGCGTAGAAGAACACGGGAGGTCCGGCGGAGCGAGTCCAGACCGCGACCGACGGATCTCCCCGCACTTCGGTCCCGGCGGCGGCCGCCAGCCGGCCGGAGTAGGTGAACGAATCCCCGCCGTCGGTCGAGTACATCACGCCGCTGAAGCTGAGCGGCCCCGGCAGCGAGAAGCCGATGAAGTCGTTGAACCCCGCGACGACGAGCGAACCGGACGCGGCCACCGCCGTCTCGCTCTGGTTGTCGGGCGCAGCGGTCGTTCCGAGGCGCCCGATGGGCCCCAGAGCCAGCGGTTCACCCGGGCGCTCGAGCAAGCCCGGTCTCGCCACGTCGGTCGGCCCGTCCATGGAGGGCTCGGGAAACTCGATCTGCGGCCGCAGCGGTCGAGGCGCCGCGGCAGCGCAGGTTCCGGCGACGAGGACGGCGGCAACGGCCGCCAGTTTCCAGAGCCGGCTTCGAACGAGGGTGGCGATGACTCCTCCGAGCGCGAATCGGTGAGCGGCAAGTTGTTCCTCGGCGGCTCAGACTATGCGCGTGGGAGGCGGAAAGACACACAAGAATCCGGCCGCACGGTGGGGGCTCCGGCGCCGGTCAGCGATCGCGCTCCGTCAGGAACGCCGCCCACCACCCGGCGAGCCGCGCGGCCTCGGGGAGATCGCGGGTGAGAAACCCTCGCAGGTCCCTGTGCCAGGGCTCGGGCTCGGCGTGGTGCAGAGCCACGAGCGTGATCCGGTGGACGGGCACGTGAGGGGCGGCGAGTACCGCGAGTCGCTCGCTCTCCGATGCCGGGAAGATGCCGTCGTCTCGGGCGTGCGCCAGGTAAAGCCGCGCCCGCAGGCTCGAAAACGAATGGCGCGCCGGCGACAGCGCGGCGATGCGCCGGCGCAGCGCATCCGGCAGCCTGGCCATGAGCTCCGGCACGCGGGCCTCCTCGTGACTCTCGAACAGGTCGATCACGAGGCGCCCGTCCGGGCTCAGTCGCGAGACGACATCGGCGATACCCGCCGCGGGATCGGCGGTGCGCCGCGCGATGATCGTCTCGAGCCCCTCGCGATCGCGCTCGTTCTCGAGGAATTCCTCGTACGTTCGCACGAACACCAGCTGGCCATAGGGATCGACCGGCACGAGCCGCGAGGCCGAGCGCTCGAAGACCCGGCCGGTCGCGAGGAACCTCACGGCGGTATCGAGGTCGGCGAACGTTCCCACCGTGGCCACGTACGGGACCGCCGCCGCGCGCGCCGGATCGAGCGCGACCAGCAGCGCGATGCCGCCCGCATAGGAGACGCCGAACAGCCCGGCGCGCCCCCGCGGCGCGAGGCTCCGCCGTGCGCACACGAGCTTGTGCACGGCGACGAGCTCGCGCAGGTTGTCGGGCTCGACGCGCAGCGAGCGCATGGACGGCAAGTCCGGCACGATCACGGTGAAGCCGGAACGCGCCAGCAAGCCCGCGAACGGGGCGACGCGGGGATCGTCCTTTCCCAGCTCGACCGCACCCGGAACCAGCACGAGCGGCACGGCGCTTCCGCCTCCCGCCGGGCGGTAGAGATCGGCCGCGAAGCGGCTCGGTCCGCCTTCGAGCCGGATCGCCTGCTTGCGGGGAGGCGGCGTGGTGCGCTCGAGCCAGGAGTGCGCTCCCGGGCGTCGCAGGTCGTCCAGGATGCGCAGCGCCAGGACCAGGCGCGACGCGGCGCCGCTCGAGGCCCACGACGCGGCGAGGGCGATCACGACCAGCGCGAGCCACGCGGCAGCCGGGGCCCGGCGCAGCCGCGCGACACCCCGCATCAGGGACCGAGGCCGGCGCCGGAGAACGGCGCCGCCAGCACCCCACCGGTCGCGCCTCACGAATCCGGGTGCCACCCGAGCTGCTTCAGCTTCTTGTAGAGGTGGCTCCGCTCGAGGCCCAGTCTCGCCGCGGCACGCGTCATGTTGCCGGCTTCAACCGCGAGCGCCGCCTCGATCTGCCCGCGCTCGAACTCGCGCACGGCCTCGCTCAGGCGCTGCGGACCGCCGGCCACCGCCGCCGCGCGGGGCAACACCTCCCGGACCTGCTCGGCGCCGATGCCGGTGCCGGGCGTCATGATCATCAGCCGCTCGACGATGTTGCGCAGCTCGCGCACGTTCCCCGGAAACGGGTAGCGCCGGAGCAGCTCCAGCGCCGCGGGCGTGAACGTCTTCGGCTTGCGGGCGGTCTCAGAGGCGAGCCGGGTCACGAAGTTCTCCACGAGGCGGGGGATATCGTCCGTGCGCTCGCGCAGCGGGGCGACCGTGATCGGAATGACTGCCAGGCGAAAATAGAGATCCTCGCGGAACCCGCCGGCGCGGTAAAGCTCGATCAGGTCGCGGTTCGACGCCGCCAGCACGCGCACGTCCACCTTGATCGATCGGCTTCCCCCGACGCGTGTCAGCTCGCCTTCCTGCAACACGCGCAACAGCTTGGTCTGGGCGCGCGCGGAAAGGTCGGCCACTTCGTCGAGAAATAGCGTGCCGCCGTGGGCCTCCTCGAAGTGACCGTGCCGGGCCTGCGTCGCCCCGGTGAACGCCCCGCGCTCGTGTCCGAACAGCTCCGACTCGATCAGCTCGTCCGGGATCGCCGAGCAGTTCACCGCCACGAACGGCATCTCCCGCCGCGGGCTCGCGGCGTGCAGCGCCCTCGCCACCAGCTCCTTCCCGGTTCCGTTCTCACCCTGGAGC
>Ga0066709_100001889_pt1 | contig 14558 bp, 13 predicted proteins | sample GraSoiAngelo_158_FD_79665 | JGI IMG/M metagenome (GOLD analysis project Ga0066709, IMG submission 79665) | Grasslands soil microbial communities from the Angelo Coastal Reserve, California, USA - 14_1009_16_30cm | ecosystem: Environmental > Terrestrial > Soil > Grasslands | place: USA...
CACGGCGAATGGGCCGAAGCCGCGCGGCTTGCGACTCAGCCGAACGCACATTCAGCCGACCTCGATCTGTATCGCGGCTTGGCTCTGGCGCGTCTCGGGAAACTGGACGCTGCCGAGCAGGCGTTCCTGGATGGACAGCGGACACACCCTGCCGATCCGAGATTCGCGCTGGAACTGGCTGGCGTCGCCTATCGACGGCAAGACATCGGAACAGCCAAGAGACGTCTAATGGAAGCGCTGCACCTGGACCCGTCCAACAGCTATGGCAATGATTTCCTGGCGTCCCTGTTCCTCCTGGACGGCAACTTGCCCGGCGCGTTGAAGTATTGGAATCGGATCTACAAGCCGCTCGTGCAGAATCTGCGTTTTGAACCGGCGTTGAGTCTGCGGCCCGTGCTGCGAGAGCGGGCATTCGCGATTTCAGCGGGCCAGGTCTTCACGCTCGACCGGCTCCAAACCACCGAAGCCAATCTCGATCGCCTGGGCGTGCTGGCGAGCTATCAGTTCGACCTGGCGCCGCGAGATGATCAACGATTCGATCTTACGTTCCGCTCCTTTGAAGGAACTTCATTCGCGGGCGGTTGGCTGGGCAGAATCCTCCCACTGGCGCGCGGGCTGCCGTACCAGACTCTCGACCTCGATCTCTACAATCTCGGACAACGCGCCATCAACCTCAATGCGCTCGGCAGATGGGACCCCGACAAACGGCGCATTGCCATGGATATCAGCGGTCCAGTGCGCCTGAACCCGCGATTGAAATACCGGCTGGCTGCGGACGCCCGCGACGAGAACTGGGACCTGCGGTCGACCTACTTCGGGAAACCAGGCGGGCTGGACGGGCTGCTCCTTCGCAAGATCGAAGCAGGCGGCGAATTGATCTTCGGCGTGAACGGAAAGTTGCAATGGACACCGGCGCTATGGGTTGCGCGGCGCAGTTTCGATAACGGCGGCGAAAGCCATGTTTTCGCCGATAGCTGGTCATTTGAGCTGCGCAACGCGTTGACATACCGGCTCTGGACCTGGCCGGAGCGGCGAGTCCGGGTGGAGTCGGCCGCGGTGCTGCGACCCGGCGGGGTGCTGACCGGAGCGCCGTCCCGATTCGGGATCACGCAGGGGCCGCTGAGCGGAATCTGGCTGCCGCAATCGAAGGGCGATGACCTCACCGTTGCCGCACGAATCCGGTCCGGCAAGGGTTTCGGAGCGTTGCCGTTCGACGAGTTTTTTATGCTGGGTATGGAGCGCGACAACGATTTGTGGCTGCGCGGGCACGTGGGGACTCGGGACGGCCGCAAAGGTAACGCGCCGCTTGGCACCCAATATTCGCTTTTCCAGACCGAAGTCGAACGGACCGTTTTCAAGTTTCCTCTGGTTCGCTTTCAAATCGGACCGTTCTTCGATGCAGGACGAATCGGTGATCCTTCGGGACTATTCGGATCCCGTGGATGGATGAAGGACACGGGCCTGGAAGCCAGGATCAAGACGCTTGGTAACGTTACGTGGAGGATCGTTTACGGACGCGACCTTCGCGACGGCCGCGGAGTGTTTTATACCGCCGTGTCGAGATAGATCATTTGTTGATCACAGCCACCACAACCAGAATGACGACAATCAAACCAATCAGCGCGAGCAACCCTACGATGAAACCGCCCTGCACGTCCTGTTCAGCCGCGCGGGACCGATCGGCGAACCGGGACAGCTCTTCATCGTTCAGAGTCGAAACCGCTTTGCGCACCTGGTCCTGATTGATGTTGGCCTTCTGAAGAGCCTGTTGTGCGGCGGGCAGCGAAAGCACACGGTCGATGTCCGACAAGTTCTGCGCCCTTGTTTGGGCGGCTGATCGCAGATCGCGCTGCAGGTCCGGCAACGGAAGTACGTGTTCCTGAGCGAGGATAACCCCTGGGTTCAGGAACATGAACAACACTGTAAAGACGGTTACAAGGGCCCAATCCCGCTGCATCTGACGTTTCATTGCCCCCTCCTTCGCGTGGTGCGACGCGGCTCTCTAACCAAGTAGATGGAAGAAGGTGAAAAATGTTTCCCGGCGCAGGCAGGGATCTATCTTGCCGCGACGATCACCAGTATGAGCACCGCGGTTGCCAGGGCGATGATGATATAAGTGATCTCCTGATTGGTGAGCGCGCCTCCAACGAGGTCCGCCTGCGCCTGATCGGTTCGCGAGGCTAAGCGAGCCAGTTCTTCGTCGCTTAGAAGCGCCACAGCCCGTTCCACTTTGTCTCCGTCGATTTTTGCCGTGCGCAAGGCGCGCTGGGCAGGCTCCGACGAGAAAAACTTGTGGGTCTTGGCGAGATTCGTCTGCCGCGTTTGTCCCGCGGACGCGATCTGCTTGAGCAATTCGCCGGTCGGCACCACGTGATTCTCCGCCGCCAGGCTCGTGGTTGCGGCCACTACGAAGCTCAAAACCAACACGACTGCCTTGCGAATGGCACACTGACTCAGGAACATCAGGACCTCCCTTTCGCCTAATTACACTTTACCCAATGAAAGATCATTTACGGACATGCCGCGTTTCATGTCCAGCCTTCGCCAGTTCGGCCACGGCGCGGTCCAGGTCAGCGCCGGCTGCAAGCAGGTAGTCCGTGTCGAACGTCGAAACGACGAAAATCGGGATTCCGGCCCGGGCAAGCGGTTCAGCCAATGCCGCAAGCACACCGCTGAGCGAGAAATCGAGTGGCCCCTCGACTTTCAGGCATCGCCATCCGCCGCGGCAGCGCACGCTCTGAGGAATTTTCGCGGCATCGCATACAATCGAAAGCTCGTCCGGCGTGTGAGTGATGGAGAGCAGTTCGCCGCCTGAGGCCCAATCGGGTACGGCGTGCGCACCGTCCAGCCGTGCGATGCCAAAGGTGCCTTGAAGAAGATCGAGCCGCATTGTGCCTGAGCCTATCATGGAAAAGTGCGGGGAAACGTGCAGCCTGCTGTTACATCTATCACCCGCCAGCAGGCATTGGAGCGGCTGCGTTCTGAAACGTTCGACGTCCTGATACTCGGCGGCGGCATCAACGGCGCCGGCACGGCTCGGGATCTGGCCCTGCGGGCGTGTGTGGCGCAAGTTCCGCTCCGCATCGGGCTGATCGAACAAAACCACTTCGGCTCGGGTACCAGCAGCAAGAATTCGCACCTGATTCACGGCGGTCTGCGGTATCTACGACAGCTCGCGTTTGGGCTGGTCCGGGAATCGCTCCACGAGCGAGCGGTGCTTCTGCGCATTGCGCCGCACCTGGTCGAGCCGCAATTGTTCCTCATGCCGCTGGCCGGTCTGGCGCGTGAGATCTATTACAATCTTGGCCTGACGCTTTACGACCGGCTTAGCGGGAATGAGACGCTACCCCATCACCGGCGTCTTTCGCTCGTGGAAGTCCGGCGGCTCGAGCCGGCGCTCGCTGCGCCCGGCTTAACCGGCGCGGCCGAGTTCCACGATGCGCAGGTCCGCTCCGGCCGCATGGTGCTTGAGAACGTCTTCGAGGCGATCGCCAATGGCGCTGCTTGCGCAAACTACGTTCGCGCCGAAGCCCGGGAGCGCGATCGCGGCGGCTTGTGGCGCACGCGGCTGCATGACACGATCTCCGGCCAGATATTCGAAACCGTAGCGCGGGCGTTGATAGACGCTACCGGTCCCTGGGCGCATGATCCCGCGCCACGGCTAGTGCGCGGTTCACATATCGTGCTCCCGCGCCTGAACGCGAGCGACCACGCCATCGCCCACTTCGAGGATGCCGGGCGCATCATTTTCCTGATTCCATGGGGCGAGCGGCGCGATCGAACACTCGTCGGCACCACGGACGTCGATCACACAGGTTCCCCGGATGAGGTTCACATCTCTGAAGAAGAGACCCGTTATTTGCGCTCGATTGCAGAACGGCTTTTTCCGCAAAGCGCCCAATATGAGCCGGTGGCCACGTTCAGCTCTCTACGCCCCCTGCTGGCTTCTACCGGATCCCCGACGCGAGCCAGCCGCGAGTATCACATCTTCTTCGATGCACACGGCGTTCTGCGCATCACCGGAGGCAAGTTCACCACGTATCGGCTGATGAGCGAAGAGGCGGCGAACATGATAGCCGCCGAGATTGCGCCTGTCCTGCGCGATGTCCATGTAAGTGCCGATCGAGCGTTGAATGGAAACACGCGCGAAGCTGTTGACGAGCTGCTAGCCGGAGCCGGGCAGCTCGCCGCCAGTTATGGGATCGAGACGTCCGAAGTAACCATGCTGGTCAGACAATACGGCGTTCTCGCTCCCGCCGTGCTGGAGTATATTCCAGCCGAAGCTCCCGCCAATCTTTCTCGCCTGGATGCCGCACGACTGAAATACGCGGTACAGCACGAGATGGCCCAGTACGCCCGGGACTTCCTGGAAGTATCCACCACACTCGCGCACGAAGGCCGGCCCGCCCTGCTGCCTCCGGGTTGCGGAGTCCGCGCTTCTCGTTCGGAGTGACCGCCGCCCGCAGGCTTTATTGAGTGCGTGGATCGCCGCGCTTCACTTGCGCGCGTCGGCGGCCTTGCGCGAGGTTTTCCGCAGCTTTTGCTTTGGCCGGGTCGCTGATCTTGATATTGTTTACCACCTGGTGCGCTCCCGCGGCTTTCGCCATGCGGGTGGCTGCGCCTTTATGCTGCACTACATCCGTCTGGCCTTCCCAAAAGGCAACGCCGCCCTGTACACGCACGGTGAATCCGTCCTTGCCGATTTTCGACTTTTCAAGTTTTGCCCGGATGGCCGCCTCGACCGCCTTATCTTCCTGAGCACTGGCGCCCTGCGGCGCGGGCGGCTTTGCTTTGGCCACCGTTTTGGCGTCGGCAGCGAACGCAGCCGCAGCAACGCAGATTGTGACTAAGACTTGTAGCATTGCTCTTTAGTCCGGAAGACACCGTGATAATCTCAGAGGATTGTGAGAATAGTGCTGTTAATGTTATTCGGCTGGCGCGCGCTGGCCGCGCAGGCCAGCGACCCGATCAACCAGCTTTCGCCCGGCGATCTCGTGCGAGGCAAGAAAATCTACGAGGGCCACTGCGCCCTGTGCCACGGCCAGACTGGGACCGGTGGCAAGGGCCCACCCCTTGCGCAGCCCACGCTGCGGCATGCAGCCGACAGCCAGCGTCTTTTCGAGGTGATCAAACGCGGCATCCCCAATTCCGAAATGCCGGCCGCGTGGCAGCTTACGGATCGGGAAGCGTGGCAGGCGGCGGGTTACGTGCGCTCGCTCGGCCGGACCACAGTCGTCCCCCTCACCGGAGATCGCGAGCGCGGCCGTGCTATTTACGAATCGAAGGGCGGATGCTCCGGCTGCCACATCATCCGTGGCGCCGGCTCGGGTCTCGGTCCGGAACTGACCGAGATCGGCGCTCGCCGCAATGCCGAATACCTGCGCGAAGCGCTGCTCAAGCCCGGTGCGGCCGTGCCCGAGGGCTTTCTCGTCGTCCGTGCGACCACCCGGGAAGGGAAGGTGGTGCGTGGCATTCGGGTGAATGAGGACTCTTTCACCATTCAGTTGCGCGATGCCGGCAATCGCTTTCACTCCTTTCGGAAGAGCGAGCTGTCAAGCCTCAAAAAGGAATTCGGCGAAAGCCTCATGCCGAGCTACGCATCGAAGTTCACGGCCGCCGAACTCGACGATTTGGTCGCGTATCTTGCCAGCCTTCGAGGTGAGTCATGAAACGCATCGCCCTTTTTCTCATGCTTACGATGGCCGCTTCGGCCCAGGTGCCCTACGACCGGATTCGCCGGGCCGCCGCCGAGCCAGGACATTGGCTCACGTATTCGGGAAACTACGAAGCGCATCGCTTCTCGCCGCTGGCGCAATTGACCCCTGCAAACGTGGCCCGCCTCAAGCCCGCCTGGGTGTACCAGGTGCAGAACCGCGGTGGAGTGGAGACCACGCCGCTGGTTGTGGATGGCGTGATGTACATCACCGAACCGCCGACGGTGGTCAGCGCGCTCGACCTGCGAACCGGCCGGCGCCTGTGGACCTGGGAGCGAACCCTGCCAAACGATCTGCAGACCATCGGGTTCGGACGCGTGAACCGGGGCGTGGCAGTACTGGGTGACATGGTTTACGTCGGAACGCTCGACGCGCATCTCATCGCGCTCGATGTGCGCTCCGGCGCGGTGCGATGGGACGCCGAGGTCGCCGATTACAAGTCCGGGCACTGCATCACGGCCGCGCCTCTCGCGATTGACGGAAAAATCATTACCGGCATCAGTGGCGGAGAGGCGGGTATTCGCGGTTTCCTGGACGCATACGACGCGAAAACCGGAAAACGTTTGTGGCGTTTCTGGACGATTCCCGGCTACGGCGAGCCGGGCAACGATACCTGGCACACTCCGGATTCGTGGAAGACCGGAGGCGGTTCCACGTGGGTGACAGGCTCCTACGATTCGCAGCTCAACCTGATTTACTGGGGCACCGGGAATCCTGGTCCCGACTGGAACGGCGATCCGCGGCCCGGCGACAACCTCTACACGTGTTCGCTGGTTGCGCTCGACGCGGCGACCGGAAAGCTGCGCTGGCATTTTCAGTTCACGCCCCATGATGTCCACGACTGGGACGCCACGGAAATACCGGTTCTGCTCGACACCGTGTTCCGCGGAAAGCCGCGCAAGGTGGCTGCGATGGCAAACCGCAATGCGTTCTACTACCTGCTCGATCGATCCACGGGCGAGTTCTGGCTTGGCACCCCCTCTGCGAAGCAGACCTGGGCCAAAGGGCTTGACGACAGGGGCCGGCCCGCTGTGCTGCCGAACACGGAGCCGAGCGAAGAGGGCACGCTGGTCTGGCCAAGCCTGCAAGGCGCGACCAACTGGTTCAGCCCGTCCTACGATGCGGGACGCAAGCAATTTTACGTTTCGGTCCGCGAAATGGCAGCGTACTACTACAAAGGCGAAGCCGAGTACAAACCAGGTACGTTTTTCGCCGGCGGCGGCGAGCGCGCGCTTCGCGGCGACGAGGCGTTCGGCGCCATTCGTGCGCTCGATGTCTCGACCGGCAAGAAGAAGTGGGAGTTCCGTCTGCAGTCTCCGCCATGGGTGGGCGTGCTCGGAACTGCCGGCGGCCTGGTGTTCGGCGGCTCAAATGAAGGTAACTTCTACGCGCTCGACGCCGAGTCCGGCAAGGCGCTATGGGAGTTCCAGACCGGCGGCGGCATGGCCTCAAATCCGATTTCGTTTCTGATCGGCGGAAAGCAGCACGTGGCCGTCGCGGCCGGGCACGCGGTTTTCGTGTTTGGCTTGTGACTGGCGTTGCTCTTCGATCGCTCCTCTTCGCGGCTCTGGCGCTTGTGGCCGCAACTCTCTTTGTAATCGACTATAGCCAACCGCGCCAGCGCATCCTGCCTGTCTCGGTTGGTTTGGCCGTGACAGCAGTAGGAACTACGTTCCTGCTCTTGCGCTCTTGGAACATGCGCATCGCTCGATTAAGGCGCCTCGCTGAAAGTTTGCCGGGCGGCGCGCTTCGTGACCGCCCCGCAGGCGAAAAGACGCTCGACTTGTTGGAACGGTCCCTCGCTGGGGTTGCGATCGAGGTTCATAAGCTTCTTGATCAGATGAACTTCGAGTCCGCCCGCCGTGACGCGATTTTATCGGGAATGACGGAAGGGGTTCTCGCCGTGGACCACGAGCTGCGGGTCACCTTCTGCAATCCTGCGTTCCTCAAGGCGATTGGCTTTCGTGGAACGAAGTTCGAGGGACTGTCACTTTTGGAACTGGCCCGTGATCCTGAATTACTCGATCTCCTCCGCGAGGTGCTGAGCGCGGGAGAGCCTCGTCAGCTCCATTTCAAACTCCTGGCTGCGAACGCACGCACCTTTGATGTGCATGCCACTCCGTTGGCCACGGCCTCCGGACCAGGCGCCATCGCCATTCTTCATGACACTACAGACTTGGAACGGCTGGAGCAGATCCGTAAGGACTTCGTTGCAAACGTATCGCACGAGCTCAGGACACCGCTTGCTGGAATCATCGGCTACGCCGACACGCTCCTGGATGGTGCGCTAGGCGATGCTGAGAACAACCTGAAATTCATTGAGGTCATTCGTACCAACGCCATGCGGCTCGCCAGCCTTGCCTCGGACCTCCTGGTGTTATCTGAGCTCGAGTCGGGAGCGGATGGCGAGCAGGAGCTGATCTCGATTCCGGAGGTGGTCGATGCAGTGTTCGCGACTGTGGAATCCGAGGCTCGTCTGCGCGAGGTGTGCTTGATTCGCGATGAGATTGACAGCGTTTACGTGCGCGGAAGCCGGCTGCGTCTGGAGCAGGCCCTTTTGAATGTTGTGGCCAACGCGGTCAAGTTTAATCGCCCGGGCGGCGAGGTGCGGGTTAGCGCCGGACAGAATCAGGACCAGCAGGTTGTTATCGCTGTCGCGGATACCGGAGTCGGGATCGCTTCACAGGATCTCGCCAGGATCTTCGAGAGGTTCTACCGCGTCGACAAGGCCCGGTCGAGGCAGGTTGGCGGAACCGGCCTGGGACTCTCTATCGTCAAGCACGTAATGGAGCGGATGCATGGCGCAGTCAATGTTGAAAGCCAACTCGGGAAGGGATCGACTTTCGCTCTTCTACTTCCGGGCGCACCTGCCCCGGACGGGAATCTGACGTCGTAACGAACCTGTAACCAGTCGTTCACAATCAGCTCATCCTTTGCCGGTTACAGTGTGGCTGAATGAGCTACACAACACCTACGGGGCCGTGCGCGAAAACCCTTCTCGCCTGTGCTCTAAGTTTCATGCTGCCGCTTGCGGCCGCTGAAAAGCCGATTTCCAGCGAACCAGCCGAATCCCGACAGACTGAGAAGCCCGCATCCGGGTCCGAGATCGAACAGCTCAAGCGAATGATCGCCGATCAGCAACGGCAGATCGATGAGCTCCGACACGCGCTCGAGGGACAAAAGAACGCGCCGGCGATCGCTCACACGAGCATTGGCGAAGTCGCAAGCACGAGTGCCGTGATTCCTCCTGCTGCGGCTGCGCCGGCATCGCTACCACCGCAGAAGTCGAACGGCGATGAAGGATCCTCTCCACTTCAATTCCGTATCGGGGACGCGTATATCACGCCAGTTGGCTTCATGGACTTCACCACCATCACTAGGTCCACGAATCCCGGATCCGGCATCGGAACGAATTTCGGGAGCATCCCGTTTTCGAACAGCGCGCAAGGAAGTCTATCCGAGACGCGCTTTAGCGCGCAGAACTCGCGAGTCGGCGCGCGTGTGGACGCCGTGGTCCATGGCGCCAAAGTGCTTGGCTATCTGGAGTCGGATTTCCTTGGCGCCCCACCGGGCAATGTGGCGGTCAGCAGCAACAGCGATCCCCTGCGTTTGCGGCTGTATTGGGTCGACGTGCGGAAGGGCAAGTTCGAATTCCTTGGCGGCCAGTCGTGGAGTTTGCTTACACCGAATCGGCGTGGCCTTTCTGCCCTGCCAGGTGATCTTTTCTACAGCCAGGCCATCGATGTGAACTACCAGAACGGCCTCGTGTGGAGTCGTGATCCGGGTTTTCGAGTACTGTTTCACCCAACCGAAAAGGTCGCGTTCGGCGTTTCGCTTGAAAACCCCGAACAATACATCGGCGGATCGGGCGGTGGGGGCACAATTACTCTTGCCAACGCGCTCTCTGTCCTCGCCGGATCGCAGTTGAACAATGGGGCCAACACGGCCCTGAGCGTGCCCGGCATGCACCCGGATATTATCGCCAAGCTGGCCTTTGACCCGAGCCGCAGATTTCACATTGAGATAGCGGGCGTCGAGCGCACGTTCAAAGTCTTCAACCCCAATTCCCAGCAGAAGTTCACCAGCGCAGGCGGCGCCGGGGCCATCAATCTGAGTTTTGAGCCGATCAAGAACTTCCGCATTCTGACGAATAACTACTATGGCGCCGGCGGCGGCCGGTATCTCTTCGGCGAAGCCCCGGATCTGATTCTTCGCGCCGACGGAAGCATCTCGCCCATCCACTCCGGCTCCACCGTTACCGGCTTCGAGACACAGGCGAAGAGCACCCTCTTCTACGGCTACTACGGCGGAATCTATATTCAGCGCAACGTGGCGCTAGACACGAACGGCAAGCCGGTTGGATACGGATTCAGCGGCTCTCTAAACAGCCAGAACCGCACAATTCAGGAAGCCACGTTCGGCATGAACCAGACGTTTTGGAAAGATCCGAAATTCGGAGCGCTAAACCTGATGCTCCAATATTCGTATCTCCAGCGTAACCCCTGGTTCGTCGCGGCGAACCAGCCGTCCGATGCTCATCTCCACATGGTGTTCGTCAATCTGCGCTACACCCTGCCGGGGTCGGCACCGAGGTTAGAGCACTAGGCGCAGCTATGACACGAACAGCGTTCTGGATTCTGCTCACAGTCGTGTCGCTCAGAATTTCGCCGGCGCAGCAGATTCTGATCAATGCGGCAGGCGCCACCTTCCCATATCCGATCTATTCGAAATGGTTTGATGTGTACCACAAGAAGTTCCCCAACATTCAGATCAACTATCAGTCAATCGGATCCGGCGCCGGCATCCAGCAGATCACTGCTGGTACTGTCGACTTCGGCGCTTCCGACAGTCCGATGGGCGACGAAGAACTGAACCAGTTCCGCCAAAAGCGAGGCTTCGGGGTGCTTCATTTCCCAACCGTGCTGGGGGCGAACGTTCCCGCTTACAATCTCTCCGGTGTGGCGCAACAACTCAACTTCACTCCCGAAGCCCTAGCGGGAATTTTTCTCGGCAAGATCACCAAGTGGAATGATCCAGAACTTGTGAAGGCCAACGCGGGCGTGAATCTGCCGGCCAATCCGATCGTGGTGGTACACCGATCAGACGGCAGCGGCACGACCTATGTGTGGACGGACTATCTTTCGAAGGTCAGCAAAGAGTGGGAGAGCAAGGTCGGACGCGGAAAGTCGGTGAACTGGCCGGTCGGCCTCGGCGGAAAAGGCAATGAAGCGGTGGCAGGGCAGATCAAGCAGACTCCGAACTCTTTGGGATATATCGAGTTAACCTACGCGCTTCAAAACAAGATGTCATACGGAACGGTAAGGAACGCCGCCGGTGTGTTCACTCAAGCTGACCTGGCAAGTGTGAGGGCCGCAGCTGCCGCACTGAAAGATATTCCAGACGACTTCAGGGTTTCCATTACGAACCCGTTGGGCAAAACAGCGTATCCGATCTGCACGTTCACCTGGCTGCTGATCCCGGAAAAGATCGCCGACCCGGCGAAGAAGAAGGCCGTTGTGGATTTTCTCGGATGGATGCTGGCAGAGGGCCAAAGCCAGGTCGAGTCTCTGTCGTACGGTCGCTTACCCCAACCGATCGTAGCCAAAGAGATGAAAGGAATCGGGAAAATTCAGTAATGCCGGCTTTCCCACGCACCGCGACTAGCGCCCGCCCTTCGTGGCGGGCGTGGTCTTTCTTGCAGGGTTTCCAAAGCGGTGACGAAGTCGCCCACGGACTCAGTTTTGCCGCAGCCGCCAGCGTCATTCTAATTACTGCCTTTCTGGCGCTCGAGTTGTACAGGAACTCCGTTCTGACTCGTGAAAAGTTCGGATGGGCCTTTCTGTTCACCAAAGTGTGGGACCCGGTCGCCGGCCAATTTGGCGCCCTTCCGTTCATTTACGGAACCGTCGTGAGCTCCGCGGTGGCTCTGTCGATCGCGATTCCGCTCGGCGTCGGAGCGGCGATCTTCCTCGCAGAACTAGCTCCGGCCCGGCTGTCGGCGGTGTTAACCTTTCTCATCGAGCTCCTGGCCGCAGTCCCCAGCGTCATCTTCGGCCTGCTAGGCATCTTCATCCTGGTGCCGGTTCTGCGTGCAGCCGAGCCGATTCTACGTGGTGTTCTCGGGTGGGCACCCCTCTTCCAGGGACCGTTTTATGGAGTCAGCCTTTTGTCCGGAGGGGTCGTGCTGGCGATCATGATCGTGCCTTTCATTATCTCGATCTCTCGTGAAGTGATTCTGACCGTTCCAGGCGATCAACGCGAGGCCGCGTTGGCCCTCGGCGCCACCCGCTGGGAGACGACTTGGAAGGTAGTCGTTCCCAACGCGCGAAAAGGAATTACGGGTTCCGTCTTTTTAGCATTGGCGCGATCCCTGGGAGAGACAATGGCCGTCACCATGGTGATCGGGAATGACCCGAAGATCAACGCTTCCTTGTTCGCCCCCGGTTATTCGATCGCGGCGGTGATTGCGAACGAATTCACGGAGGCGACCGGCGATCTCTACCCGAGCGCCTTGATCGAGCTCGGCCTTGTCCTGTTTGGTTTGACGATCATCATCAACGGCATGGCGCGTCTGCTCGTGGAGAGCACGATGAGTAAAGGATCTGCGTGAAGTCATTCCACAACACTCGCCGGAAAGTTGTGAACGTTGTGATGCTCAGCCTCACCGGTGTCTGTACTCTGATCGCGGCAGGAACGTTGGTCTTCATCTTGAGCTATCTGTTTATCCATGGCGTCCGCAGTCTTAACTGGGAATTCCTTACGAAGCTGCCAACACCGGTCGGCGAGACCGGGGGCGGCATGGCAAACGCGATCATTGGCAGCGCCAAGCTGCTTTTTCTTGCCATGGTTGTGGGAATCCCGATCGGGTTTCTCGGGGGCGTATATCTCGCGGAGTTCGCGGGAACGACAACTTCGTTCGTACTGAGATACACAACCGACCTTTTGAACGGCGTACCTTCGATTGTGATCGGGATCTTCGCGTATACCCTGATCGTTTTGCCGCAACATCACTTTTCCACCTTCGCCGGCGGCGTAGCTTTAGGCATCATGATGATCCCGATCGCGGTGCGAAGCTCGGCGGAGTTTCTGCGCGCGGTTCCAGGTTCGTTGAGAGAGGGAGCGATGGCGCTCGGAGCTTCAAAGACGAAGGCCCTCTTGACGGTTGTCATACCTGCCGCCAAAAACGGGATCATGACAGGGATCTTGCTAAATCTGGCGCGCGTTGCCGGTGAGACTGCGCCGCTGCTGTTCACCAGTTTCAGCAATCGTTATTGGAGCCCTGGTTGGGATCAACCGACGGCTGCATTGCCCGTAATGATCTTCACCTACGCGGTTGCCCCATATGATGACTGGCACCAGCAGGCGTGGTCCGCCGGTTTCGTCTTACTCGCGCTGGTGCTCGCAGTAAATATAACAGCACGACTTATCCTTTCGAAAAGAGGGCCCGTTGCGCACTAACACGGCGCTTCGAAATCTCGATATGCCGATGGCCGGCTATGACAAACCGGAGAGCCGTGCGGCCTGCAAAATCAGCGCCACAAACCTGAACTTCTATTACGGTAGTTTTCAGGCTTTGCACGGAATCTCCATAGATGTGTATGCCAATCGAGTGACCGCATTCATTGGACCGTCCGGTTGCGGCAAGTCGACCTTCCTTCGGACCTTGAACCGGATGAATGAGACGGTCCGGAGCAGCCGTCTCGAAGGCAAGGTTCGCCTGGATGGTGAAGACATCCACGAACTCGAAGTGTCCGAAGTGCGGCGAAGGGTCGGGATGGTCTTCCAGAAATCCAATCCCTTTCCCAAATCCATTTTCGAGAATGTTGCTTACGGCCCGCGGGTGAATGGATACGGGAGCAAATCCGCGCTCCGGGATACGGTGGAGCAGAGCCTGCGCAGGGCCGCCTTGTGGGAGGGAGTGAAGGGTAAGCTGCATGATTCGGCATATAGCCTCTCCGGCGGGCAGCAGCAGAGGCTGTGTATCGCGCGGGCGCTGGCGGTGGATCCGGAGGTCCTGTTGCTTGATGAACCGTGCTCCGCGCTCGATCCGATCGCGACAGCTAAAATCGAAGATCTGATCTTTCGACTCAAGGACTCTTGCACGATCGTGATCGTGACTCACAATATGCAGCAGGCGGCCCGCGTCGCCGATTACACCGGGTTCTTTCTCCTCGGCCGGCTGATAGAGTTCGATAGCACGACGAGCATATTCAAAGCGCCCGCCAGGAAAGAAACAGAAGACTACGTTACCGGCCGGTTTGGTTGAGGCTTACATAATGCGGCATTTCGTAGAAGAACTGGAACAACTGAAAGCCAAGCTGCTGCAAATGAGTTCTCTCGTAGAGGCTGCAATTCAGCGGAGTATTAGCGCCGCTGTGCAAAAAGACCGAAGCGCGGCTGAGGAAGTTTTTCGAAATGAGGCCCGCATCAACCAGATCGAGATCGAGATCGATGAGTTTGCGATCAGTCTGCTTGTGCGCCAACAGCCGATGGCCGCCGATCTGCGTCTGATTGTCGCGGCGCTCAAAATCAATACGGATTTGGAGCGCATGGGGGATTTGTCTGTCAACATAGCGGAAAGAGCGATGTCGCTGATCGAAGAACCCATCATCAAACCGATGATCGATATCCCGCACATCGCCGGGCTGGTTCAATCCATGGTGCGAAAGAGCCTCGATGCTTTCGTGACACGCGATGCCGAGTTGGCGCGCAGCGTGCTCGCTTCCGACGACGCGGTCGATAGCCTCCGGACGGCCTGTTACCATGAACTGGTCAGCTTCATGGAAAAAGACCCCCAGAACATTAAACCAGCCCTCGACCTTCTGGGGGTCTTTTTCCATGAAG
>Ga0066709_100001890_pt1 | contig 14558 bp, 11 predicted proteins | sample GraSoiAngelo_158_FD_79665 | JGI IMG/M metagenome (GOLD analysis project Ga0066709, IMG submission 79665) | Grasslands soil microbial communities from the Angelo Coastal Reserve, California, USA - 14_1009_16_30cm | ecosystem: Environmental > Terrestrial > Soil > Grasslands | place: USA...
AAGCTGGCGTTGTGCTCGCCGATTTTGACGCCGTTCAGCGCACCGACATAGACGTCCTCGGCATAGGCCGGGCTCGTATGCATGCCGATCCGGCCATTGACGACAATGCCGGCATCGGTCTCGCGCACCAGCTTCAGCGCCGCGCGCTCGGCCGGGTTCTCGCGCAGGCGGAAGCCGATCGGGGCGGCGCCGCCGCAGAATGTCAGAAACCGGCCGGTCTTGGCGATCATGTCGCGATAAGCCGCCGCATCGGCGATCTGCTTCGCGGAGACGTTGCGCTCCTGCACCGCGGTCAGGACACCCATCGCGATCAGATGGCCGTAGGCGGGTGTGTGCGTGATGTTGCCGGCAGACTGAAAGATCGTCTTCGCGAAGGACCGGCCCATGCCGATCAGATCGTCGGAGGTTTTTGGCAGGACACCGGCCCAAGAGGTACGCCCGCGCTCCGGGGTGGCAGGAGCGAACAGGATGTCTTGCCATTCCGGATCGAGGTGACGGTCGTACCAGGCGACGTATTCCTCGACCATCGCGCTTGTCGCCGGATGGGTGGTGACATCCTCGACGCGGCCTTCGCCGAGCACCCAGACTTTGCGGCCGTCGCGCAACGCCTCGCGGTAATCGGCGCCGGTGCGCATTGGGCCCCCTGCCCGCGTCATGTCCCGGACCGCCAGAGATGGCGGAATTGGGCGGCCACGATCTCGGAGTAGGGAATGCCCTCGTCGAGAATGCTCATTCGCCGGGCGAAATCGTTGATCGCGGCGACCGAGTGTTTGCTGATCGCCGCGTCGTAGAAGGGCAGGTCGCGTTCGACGATGCCGGCGATCAGCCCGGTCTCGCGCGGCGGGAAGCGCTTCGCGCCGGCCTCGGTGGCGCGCGATACATCATTTTTCAGCGCGTTCTGCGTCGCGACAAGGGCGCGCACCGCAGCGGCGGCGGTTTCCGGCGAGCGCTCGATCAGCCGGTCGGTGGTCGCCAGCACCGGCATCGTGTAGTCGAAGCAGCCTGGCGGGCCGTCGCCGCGCCGCACATCGAGCACGATCGTGCCGATGCCGCTCGTCACCGCGATCTCGGTCGCCATGCCATTCGCCCAGAAGCCGTCGATCTCGCCTCTTTCCAGAGCCTGTGCTGCGGTCAGCCCGAAATTGACGGTCGAACCGGTGGCGCCGGGTACCGGACCGATATCGATGTCGTTGCGCCGGGGGTCGAGCCCGGCGGCGGTCAACAGGCCGCGCAGCCCCATCTCGACCCAGGGTGCGGCGCCGATGCGGCGGCCCTTCAACGCCGCGAGATCGCCGCGGGCGATGCCGAACTCGGCGCGCATGACCAGAAACCAGTACATGCCCTGCGCCAGCGCGCCGAGCAGTTTGACGCCGCGCCATTCGGTGAAGGCGGCAAGCGCGCCATGCGCCGCGCCGCCGACAAAATCGACGGCGCCGTCGCGCAATGCCTCATAGGCGCGGTCGACCGGGAAGATCAGCTCGGTCGAAATGTTGACCCCTTCGCGCTCGAAAAATCCGAGTTCGGCCGCGGCCACGGCGGGGAAATACGAGTTCGAGATCAGATCGGGTATCGCGAGCTTCATCCCCTTGCTCCACCACCTGTCATTGCGAGGAGCAGAGTGACGAAGCAATCGCCGTCCGAGTCCGCTCTGGTCGAGGGGATTGCTTCGCTTCGCTCGCAATGACAGCCATTGGGCGATCTTCCTAGGTTCGTAGCCGCAGCCTATAGTCCCTCCCGCCGGAAGGGAACCGGAGGGTTCGGGGCATGCCGCGATGAGCCCGTTCGCGCTGGAGGAGCCGGCCTCGCTTGCCGAGGCGTTGGCATTGCTCGATCCCGATGACCCAGGCGTGCGCGCGATCGCCGGCGGCACCGCGCTGATGCTGATGATGAAATCGGGGCTGTACCGGCCGCAGCGGCTTGTCAGCCTGCGGCGGCTCGGCCCCGCTCTGACCGGCATTCAGGCCGCCGCCGATGGAGGTATCGAGATCGGCGCGATGGTGCGCCTCGCGGAAATCGAGCGCTCGGCGGCGATCCGCATGGCCGCGCCGGTCATCACCGAAACCCTGCTGACCCATTCGAATGTCCGGGTGCGCAATGTCGCGACGATCGGCGGCAATCTCGCGCATGCCGACCCGCATATGGATCTGCCGCCGGTGCTGATCGCCCTCGGCGCGACCCTGCGGGTCGCCGGGCCGTCAGGCGAACGGGTCGTGGCGGTCGAGGATCTGGTCACCGGGTATCTCGAAACCGTGCTCGCCAACAACGAGTTGATCACTTCGGTATCGATACCGCCGCAGACCGGCCGGCGCGCGGCGTACGTCAAATGCACCGCCCGCACGGCCGACGATTGGCCGGCGCTTGGCCTCGCGGTTTCGGTGCGTGCCGCGGACGGGATCGTGCACGACGCCCGCGTCGCGATTGGCGCCGCGACCGAAACGGCGCAGCGCTTGCCGCAAGCCGAGGCGGCGCTCGCCGGCCGCGCCGTCAATGACGCAACCCTGCGCGAGGCGGGCCGCGCGCGGCTGCCGAGGCGCCGGTCGTCGCCGACCACCACGGATCGGCCGCCTATAAGCGGGTGCTGATCGAGGTGCATCTGCAGCGGGCGTTGCGGCGGGCATTGGACGGGGCGGCGCGATGAGCGAGACGCCGCGCATCCCGGCCGGCCAGATCGGCCGCTCGATCCCGCGGATCGAGGCGCGCGCCAAGGTCACCGGCACCGCGGAATACATCCACAATTTGCGCCTACCCGGCATGCTGTGGGCCAAAATCTGCCGCAGCACGATGCCGCACGGCCGAATCCGGCACATCGACACCAGCGCCGCGGCCGCTATCCCCGGGATACAGCGCATCGTCACTGCCGCCGATATCCGCACGGTCATCGCCGAGCCCTATTACGGCCCCGCGTTTCACGACCAGCCGATCCTCGCGGAGGGAAAGGTGCGGCATGTCGGCGAGCCGGTCGCGGCGGTGCTTGCTGCCGATCCGCGCATCGCCGAACAGGCGGCGCAGGCAATCATTATCGACTACGAGCCTTTGCCGGCAGTGTATGACGAGGTCGAGGCGCTCACCTCGCCCGTTTTTGTGCACGATCAGCTGAAGCCGGCCGGCACTTTTGCCGATCTGAAGCACCTCGCCGGACGGCGCGACACCAATATCGCGCTCGATTTTCACCTCAGGCGCGGCGATGTCGAAAAGGCGTTCGCCGCCGCCGAGCAAGTATTCGAGCACACTTTCCGCACCCAGCAGACGATGCACACACCGTTGGAACCGCATGTCGCGGTGGCGGATGTGCGGGATGGGTCGGCGACGATTCACAGCTCGACGCAGAACCCGTCCTTTGTGCGCATCGAAATTGCCCGGCTGCTGGGCTGGCCGGAGAACCGGGTGCGGGTCAAGACCGCGTTTCTCGGCGGCGGCTTCGGCGCTAAGGTTTATGTGAAAGTCGAGGCGCTGGCGGTGGCGCTGTCGATGCTCGCCGGCCGGCCGGTCAAGATCGCGCTGACGATGGAAGAGCAGTTCTTCACGATCAGCCGTCATGCCAGCACGTTCCGCATCAAGAGCGCCGTCGACAAGGACGGCCGCATCACGGCGCGGCATTCCGAGGTGTTCTACAATGGCGGCGCCTATGCCGATATCGGGCCGCGGGTCGCGCAGAAATCCGGGTTCACCGCCGCCGGCCCGTACGACATCGACAATGTCGCGATCGATTCCTTCGAGATCTACACCAACCGCCCGCCGGCGGGTGCGTTCCGCGGCTTTGGCATGCCGCAACTGGTGTGGGCCTATGAGTGCCACGCCGATTTGATCGCGCGCGGGCTGGGCATCGGCCCGCTGGAGTTTCGCCGCAAGAATTTGCTGCGCGACGGCAGGCCGCACGCGACCGGCACGATCATGCGCGATGCCGCCACCGCTGCGGTGCTCGACCGGCTCGCGCAGAGGATCGGCTGGGGGCAGCCTTTCAACCGCGGCAACGGGACATTGCAGCGCGGGCGGGGCATCGCGTTCGGGCTGAAGGCGGCGATCTCGCCGACGACCTCGGTCGCGAATGTTGCGATCGCCGCGGACGGCAGCTGTACGGTCTATTGCGGCACCGTCGATATGGGCCAGGGCTCGACTACCGCGATGGCGCAGATCGCCGCCGAGACGCTGGGGCTCGACGCCGAGGCAGTGCGCGTCGTCGCCCCGGACACCGATGTGACGCCCTACGACATGGGGACCTTGGGCTCGCGCTCGACCTTCCATATGGGTCATGCGGTTCGGCTCGCCGCCGAGGACGCGAAGGCGAAGCTGGCGGCGCTGGCCGGCGAAACCGGCGTTCCGCCCGGCACCAATCTGCCGATCGCCGAATTGTTCCGCCGCAAATACGGCATGCAGGCCGGCACGGTCATTGGCAGCGGCAGCTATCTGCCGAGCTATGTCTCGCCGAACCACGCGACCGGTCAGACGCCGAACGCGACGCCGTTCTGGATGGTCGGTGGCAGCGCGGCTGAGATCGAAATCGAGACCGAGACCGGGCAGATCCGGGTGGTGCGCCTCGTCACGGTTGCGTATGGCGGTACGCCGGTGAACCCGCGCATCGTCGAGACGCAGTGGACCGGCGCGGCGATCCAGCATCTCGGCATGACGCTGTTCGAAAACATGGAATTCACCGACGGGCAGCTGCGCAACCCGAATTTCGCCGAATACAAGATCCCCGGCATCCGCGACCTGCCGGAGCAGCTGACTGGCGAGATCGTCGATGCGGTGCAGCAGAGCGGACCATACGGCGCCAAGGGCGTCGGCGAGACCGGCACCTTCGCGGTCGCGCCGGCGATCGCCAATGCGATCCACGACGCCGTCGGTGTACGCCTTATGGATTTGCCGATCACGCCCGAGGCGGTCTATCGCGCGCTGCGCGCCGCCGCCGGCGACCCGCTACCGGAAGAATGACAGTGAGCGCCGCGCCGCGCACCATCCGCTTTACGCTGAACGGCAGCGCCGTCGAAGTGACCGTTCCGCCGTATCTGAGCCTGATCGACGTATTGCGCGAGCATTTCGACCTGTTCGGCGCGCGTGAAAGCTGCGGACAGGGGCTGTGCGGTTGCTGCACGGTGCTGGTAAACGGCGACGCGGTGTCGAGCTGTCTCTATCTGGCGGTCTTCGCGGATGACGCCGAGATCGTCACGGTCGAGCACCTCACCGCCGATGGCCGACTCGATCCGGTGCAGGAAGCGTTTATCGAAGCCGGTGCGTTTCAGTGCGGTTTCTGCACGCCGGGTTTCGTTCTGATGACGAAGCAGCTGCTGGACGAGCATCCCGATCCGAGCGACGAGCAGATCGGTCACTATCTCTCGGGCAATCTGTGCCGCTGCGGCACCTATCCCGAGATCATTGCCGCGGTGAAGCTCGCTGCGCGCAAACGGCACGCTGAATAGGAAATTTCACAATGAGACAGTGAGACGGCGAGGAGAAGGATTGGACCGCGGCCGTCCCGGCCGCATGCGGGCGAGACGCCCACGGTCCTTCTTTTTGTCTCACTGCCTCGCTGCCTCATTGTGAATAAATCTATCTGGTGCGGCGGTAGCAGTGGCCGGGCAGGCCCGGTACCTTGACGCGCAGCGAATAGACCGAGGTGCGGGCGGTGAAGAAGATCGTCTTCATATCGGGTCCGCCGAAACACAGATTGGCCGGCACTTCCGGCGTCTTGATCACGCCGAGCTTCTCGCCGCTGGGCGCGAACACCCAGGTGCCGCCCGGCCCGGTGCAATAGACCCGGCCCTCGACATCGACCTTCATGCCGTCCGGCACACCGTCCTTCTCGTCCGAGGACATGTCGGCGAAGATCTGCCGCCGCACCGTGTTGCCGGCGCTGTCGAGCTCGATCGCGTGTATGTACATCGCCTGGCGGGTATTGGCGACGTAGAGCACGCGCTCGTCGGGCGAGAAGGCGAGCCCGTTCGGGTATTCGAAATCGGCGACATGGCTGGCCGAGCCGTCCGGCTTGACGCGATAGATCGCCGAGGGGTCGAGCTCCCGCTCGCTCAGGGGTATCCGCAGACCGGGATTGGTGAAATAGATGCTGCCGTCCGATTTGCAGACCAGGTCGTTCGGCCGGCTGAGGCGCTTGCCCTCGAAGCGGTCGATCAGCACCTCGGAGGAGGCGAATTTCCCGTCCGCCGGCCAGCGCGTCAGCCGGCGGTTACCGCCCTCGCAAATGACGAGGCGTCCTTCGCGGTCGAAAGTCGTGCCGTTGCCCTCGCCGGTATTCTCGCGCAGCAATTCGGCCGGTCCGCCCGGCTTGATCCGGTAGAACTTACTGGCCCGCACATCGACGAAATAATAAAAGCCGTCGGGGTGCCACAGCGGACCTTCGGTGAAGACAAAGCCGGTCGCGAGGCGCTCGGCCTCGGTCTGGTCGATGATCTGCGAGAGCCCGTCCATCGCGTTTCTCCTCTCCGTCGATTGCGTGTTTCGCGTATCCTAACGGAGCAACCCTGAAAGACGCCACCGCGCAAGATTAAGGAGGCGATGATGGCCTCGGACCCCACCTGCATCTTCTGCAAGATCGTCGCCGGCGAGATCCCTTGCTTCAAGCTGTTCGAGGATGCCGAGACGCTCGCCTTCATGGACATCAACCCGGTCCATGACGGGCACGCTCTGGTGATCCCGAAGGCGCATTCCCCGAATGTCTTCGAGATCGCGCCGGAGGATTTCGCGGCGGCCGCGCGCACCGCAACCAAGGTGGCGAAGGCGGTCAACGCAGCCGTCCGGCCCGACGGCATCAATCTGATGCAGGCGAATGGCGAAGGCGCCGGGCAGTCGGTCGGCCACTTCCACCTGCACATCATCCCGCGGCACAGCGATGACGGGCTGCTGTTCAACTGGGATCCAAAGCCCGGCGATCGCGCCAGGATTGCCGAGATCACTGAGCGGATTCGCCGGCTTCTGTAACCGCGTCAGCCCCGGGCTATTGGTCTACCGGAGCGGCGTCGTCGATCATCAACTGGACCGCATCGCCGCCGCGATAATCATCGCGCCGCAAATGGCCGGCGACATGGATCGCACGGCCGCGCGAGGCCGCGAGAAATTCGCCGAGCGGCGTCTCGGCGACGCGAAACGCGATCGCCTTCAGCCGCGCCGGCCCGATCGGATCGGCCAGGGTGCAGCGCAGATGACCGGTGCCGACCGGCTCGACAAAGGCGATTTGCACGCCGGGAAAAGCAAAACGCGGCTCAGGGTTGGCGGCGCCAAACGGCGCCAGCGCCCCAACATGCTCGATGAGCCCGCTCTGCGTCGCCGCCACTGACAGCGCGCCGTCGATTGCCAGTTCCGGCACCAGCCGCTCGCTCTCGAAGCCGTCGCCGAGCCGCTCGACGAGAAACTCACGGAGCTGGTCGAGCTTGTCCTCGGCGACCGTGAAGCCGGCCGCCATCGCATGGCCGCCGCCATTGATCAGAAGCCCGGCTTGCCGCGCCGCGATGACCGCCGGACCGAGCGCCAGTCCCGGCACCGAGCGGCCCGACCCCTTGCCAAAGCCACCGGCGAGCGCGACGACGCAGGCCGGTCGCTCGTAGCGCTCCTTCAGCCGGGCCGCGACGATGCCGATGACGCCGGGGTGCCAGCCCTCGGCCGCGGCGAAGACCAGCGCCGGCGCTTGCGGCGTGCTCTCGACCAGCGCGATCGCCGCTTGCAGCGTCCGGGCTTCGATTTCGCGGCGCTCGCGATTGTAGCCGTCGAGGCGTTGCGCCAACTCGGCGGCAAGCGCCGGGTCGTCGGTCGACAGCAGGCGCGCACCCAAATCGGCGGCGCCGATCCGGCCACCAGCATTGACCCGGGGGCCCAATACAAAACCGAGTAGATAGGCATCGATCGGCCCGTTTTTGGCAGCGACGGCGGCGAGCGCCTTGAGGCCGGGATTGGCCGCGCGCTGCATCACGCGCAGACCTTGCGCGACAAGGGCGCGGTTGATTCCCGACAATGGGACGACATCGCACACCGTGCCCAGCGCGACCAGATCGAGCCATTGCAACAGGTCGGGCTCGATGCGGTCGCGGTACCAGCCAGCCTCGCGCAAGGCCCGGTTCAGCGCGACAACCAACAGAAACGCCACCCCAACCGCGGCGAGCACACCGTGCGGGCTCTCTTCGTCGAGCCGGTTGGGGTTGACGAGGGCCAGCGCAGGCGGCAGCAGCGGCTCGGTCACATGATGATCGATGACGACGATATCGAGACCGGCCACCGCCGCCGCGGCGAGCGGCTCGTGCGCTGTGGCGCCGCAATCGACCGTGACGACGACTGCTGCGCCCTCTGCTTTGAGGCGCAGCAGGGCCGGTGCGTTCGGGCCATAACCCTCGCGCATCCGGTCGGGGACATAGACCGAGGCATGCGCGCCGACCGCCGCGAAGAAGCGCAGCAGCAACGCCGCCGAGGTCGCGCCATCGACATCGTAATCGCCAAACACGACGATCGGCTCGCCATCCCTTACCGCGCGCAGCAGTCGCGCCACGGCGCGATCCATGTCGCGCAGATGCAGCGGATCGGGAAGCACATCGCGCAGCCGCGGCGCCAGAAATCCGGGCGCTTCATCGATGCCGATGCCGCGCTGCGCCAGCAGGCGTCCGACGATCTCCGGGAGACCATGGCGCTGCGCGATCGCCGCCGCGAGACCGGGATCAGGCTCGCGCGTCCGCCAGCGGCGGCCGCATACCGACCGTTCGACGCCCAGAAACGGTGCCGCCGGCCGCCCCAATGCCATGCCGTCCATCCGCCATCGTCACCCCCGCGCAAGCGCGGGTCGAGGGACTAACGCCAGGGCCTTACGCCCTCTCGATTCCCGCTTTTGCGGGAATGACCGGCGAATACTTATCGACAGAATCGAACGAGATCGCCCCTCACCCCGGCCCTCTCCCCGCAGGCGGGGAGAGGGAGCGCTGCGGCATCTCATGCGATTAGCCCGCCGGAATTTGTGCGGCGTCTCAGCTGAGTTCCCCTCTCCCCGCAAGCGGGGAGAGGGACAGGGTGAGGGGCTAGCGGCCGAGCGGTGCGAAGGGCTGCTTGCGGGTGAAATCGTGATCGGCCTCGACCCGGCGCACGGTGCCGGTCTTCGAGCGCATCACGACTGAATGGGTGAACGCGCCGCCGGGAAAGCGCCGCACCCCTTTCAACATGCTGCCGTTGGTGACGCCGGTGGCGGCGAACATCACATCGCCATGCGCCATGTCGAGGAGGTCGTATTTGCGGTTGAAGTCGCTGATGCCGAGCCGCTGTGCGCGGCCGCGCTCGTCGTCGTTGCGGAACAGCAATCGCCCCTGCATCTGACCGCCGATGCAACGCAACGCCGATGCCGCCAGCACGCCTTCGGGCGCGCCACCCGAACCCATATAGATGTCGATGCCGGTCTCGGGGTCGGAGGTGGCGATGACGCCGCTGACGTCGCCATCACCGATCAGCATGATGCGGGCGCCGGCCTCCCGCACCTTGGCGATCAGCTCGGCGTGGCGGGGCCGGTCGAGGATGCAGACGACCAGATCGGCGATTTCCGCCTTTTTGGCGCGCGCCAGATTTCTCAAATTCTCACTCGGCGTCTGATCGAGATCGACAACCCCGTCCGGCAGGCCGCCACCGACCGCGATCTTGTCCATGTAGACATCGGGGGCGTTGAGAAAGCCGCCATCATCGGCCATCGCCAGCACGGCGAGCGCGTTGGCGCCGCCCTTGGCGGTGATCGTGGTGCCTTCGAGCGGATCGAGCGCGATGTCGATCTTCGGCCCCTGGCCGGTCCCGACCTTCTCGCCGATGAACAGCATCGGCGCCTCGTCCCGTTCGCCCTCGCCGATCACCACCGTGCCGTCGATCAACAGGCTGTTCAGCGCCTGACGCATCGCATCGACCGCCGCCTGGTCGGCCGCCTTCTCGTCGCCTCGCCCCATCAGCCGCGAGGCCGACAACGCCGCCGCCTCGGTGACGCGAACCGCTTCGAGCGCGAGATTGCGATCCATCCTCGAATTTTCGGCCACGGTTGCCTCCCTTGCTGTTCCTTAGACGTCTTCAGAAGTCTTCGATGCGGATCATGCGCGGCGGCTCGAGCACCGAATCGAGCGCCGCGATCCGCTCGATCGCGCGCTGCATCGCCGCCTCGACGGTGACATGCGTCGTCAGCACCACCGGGACCGCTTCGCCCGGCGCGCGGCCGCGCTGGATCATCGACTCCATCGAGACATGCTCGTCCCGGAGGGCGGCTGCGACATCGGCGATGACGCCGGGCTGATCGACTACCATCAGTCGGATGTAATAGGCGCCCTGATGACGCTCCATCGCCGCCCCGGGCAGCGCGTCGAGCGAAGCGGCCGGCACCCCGAACGCGGGGACATACCGGCCAGCGGCGATATCGACGAGATCGGCGGCGACCGACGAGGCGGTCGGGAAGGCTCCGGCGCCGCGCCCCTCCAGCACGACGCGCCCGACGAAATCGCCCTCGGCGACGACGGCGTTGAACACCCCTTCGACCGCGGCGATCGGCGTCTCGCGCGGCACCATGCAGGGGTGAACGCGCTGTTCGAGGCCATGATCGGTCAGCCGGGCAATGCCGAGCAGCTTGATGCGATAGCCGAGCTCCTCGGCGAAATCGATGTCGAGCCTCGAGATGTGGCGGATCCCCTCCGCATAGACCCCGGCGAGATCGACCGGGCGGCCGAACGCGACGCTCGCCAGGATCGCGAGCTTGTGCGCGGCATCAACGCCATCGATGTCGAAGCTCGGATCGGCTTCGGCATAGCCGAGCTTCTGCGCCTCGGCCAGCACCTCGGCGAATTCGCGGCCGCTCTCGCGCATCGTCGTCAGGATATAGTTCGAGGTGCCGTTGAGGATGCCGTAGACGCGGGCCAGCCGGTTGCCGGCAAGGCTCTCGCGCAAGGTCTTGATGACCGGGATGCCGCCCGCGACGGCCGCCTCGAAGGCGAGCACGACCCCGGCCTCCTCGGCGCGCGCGGCAAGCCGGGTCCCGTGCTCCGCCATCAGTGCCTTGTTGGCGGTGACGACGTGCTTTTTTTGCTTGAGGGCGCTCTCAATAACATTCAGCGCGACACCCTCGGCGCCGCCGATCAGCTCAACGACGACATCGATTTCCGGATCGGCGGTCATCGCCACCGCGTCCTCGTACCAGCGCACCGCTGACAGATCGATGCCACGGTCGCGCCGGCGATCGCGCGCCGACACGGCGGCGACAACGATGCGGCGCCCGGCGCGCACCGCCAAAAGCTCGGCCTGGCGCGCCAGCAGCTGCAAGGTTCCCGCACCGACCGTGCCGAGCCCGGCGACGGCGATTTTCAGGGCGGGCTTCACCGGGATGGTCCGGGGGCGGTGATCGCGGCGCTCATGGCATCATCTGGATTTCGATACGTTCGGGCGGACTGGCGCCGGCTGCCGGCGATGCCTCTGCCTGCACCTTGTCCGCCGGTATTCCGGCGGCGCGCAACGCGGCGGCGACAGCCTGCGCGCGTTCGAGCGCGGCATGATAGCCGGCGAGCGGCTCGCCGCCAGGCGCGCCGGGCACCGCTGCGGCAGCGTAAGCGACGACGCGAACCGGGCGAGGCTGTTCATTGTAAAGCGCCGCGACGCGTTGGATCTGCGCCCGGGCATCGTCATCGATGCGGGGCGGCGTGCCCGGCAGCTCGAGCGCCGCGACCAGAGTGGGGGCCGCCGGCCGTCTCGCCAGCGGCTTGACGGAGCTTGGCGGTGGCGCATCGGCGATGACCGGAACCGGCGGCGGTGGCACCGGCATCCCCGCCACGGCGGTCTCCGGCGGCGGCGCGGGTGAGACGGCGGCGATTGGCGGTGACCCCGGCAATTGCGGTGGCGGCAATGGCGGCCGGGGTTTCTCGGGCTCCGGCACCGCGCTGACTTGCGGCATCTGCAGGCTGGATTCCCGCGGCGGCGGCTCGGCGGGCTGCCTTGCCGGGCGATGGCCCAGTTCGGGCATGGGGTGCGCCGTCTTGGCCGGCACCGGTGCTGCAGAGGGCGCCACCGATGGAGACGCAGCGGGCTGCGCGGCTGGAGTTGCGGCGACCGGCGCGGCCGCCGTTGCAGCGATCGGCGACGCCGTCTCGCCGGTCGGCTTTGCGGCAGACGATCCTATGGATTTCCCAGATGGCGGCACGACGGTCGGCGGCGGGGCCGGGGGCACGCCCTTTATCGCGTCGGATTGTGTTTCGGTGCGCTCGGCGATCAGGGTCTGCGTCAGCTTCTGCCGCTCGGCCGCGCTGGTCGCCCGGGTCGGCGGCGGCGGCACGGTCGCGAGGTTCGGGTAGCCCATCACCTCGCCTGCCGCCAAATTCTGGGTGAACGGGGCCGTCGCAGGATCGGGGTCGTTGCGGGCGACCCCTGTCAACGACCGATAGCTTTCGATCGGGCTGCATGCGACCAGCCCCAGCATCAATGCCAACCCGGCCAGTTTCGCGGCTGGCCAACCGGGTCCGCCCCAACCCCGACAGCGGGCTCCGCGCAACACCATCATCACCGAGGTTCCCAACCTCTAGAGCCGCTTACCACCGCTGACTCGGCGCGGCCTGCGGCCGACAATCGAACCGCTGATGTATTAGATCCGGACCCGCCCGTCACTACATTTGATCCGCCCATAATGGGTGAGGACCTTTGGGATGACTGATATAAAGGGCGGCGCACGTGCCGGCGGCGGCGTGCCTCGGGGGAGCGGCGCCGAGGGCGGCGACACACCGGGTGCGACGCCGCCGCCCGACCCGGCCGAACTGTCGCGGCAACTGGGGCAGATCGCCGAAAGGAGCCAGCGCCTCGTCGCCGATTTCCTGTCCCGCCAGGGCGGCGAAAACGGGTTCGGGATGGCCGATCCGATGGCGATCGGCGCGGCGTTTTTCGATATGACCGCTCGCTTGATGGCGGATCCGTCGCGGCTGGTCCAGGCGCAGCTATCGTTGTGGAACGATTACATGACGCTGTGGCAGCGCACCGCGCAGCGCTTCCTCGGCGGCAATGCCCAGCCGGTCATCGAGGCAGCGTCGGAAGACCGGCGCTTCCGCGACCAGGCCTGGAGCGACAACGGTCTCTTCGACTTCATCAAGCAGAGCTATCTGCTGACCGCCCGCTGCTTACAGGGCGCGGTCAAGAATGTCGAAGGGCTCGACGAGCGCACCGCGCGCAAGGTCGATTTCTACACGCGGCAGTTCGTCGACGCGATCGCGCCGTCGAATTTCCTGATGACCAACCCCGAGGTGTTGCGCGCGACAATCGAGAGCCGCGGCGAGAACCTGCTGAACGGCCTGAAGAACCTGCTCGACGATCTCGAGCGGGGCAAGGGCAGGCTGGCGATTTCGATGACCGACATGGCGGCTTTCAAGATCGGCGAGAATGTCGCGACGACGCCGGGCAAGGTCGTCTACCAGAACGATCTGATCCAGCTGCTGCAATACGCGCCGGCTACCGAGACGGTGAAGCGGCGGCCGCTGCTGATCATCCCGCCCTGGATCAACAAGTTCTACATCCTCGACCTGCGGCCGCGGAACTCGTTCATCCGCTGGGCGGTCGAGCAGGGCCACACCGTCTTCGTGATCTCCTGGGTCAACCCGGACGAGCGGCTCGCCGAGAAAAGCTTCGAGGATTACATGCGCGAGGGGCCGCTCGCGGCTCTCGACGCGATGGAACAGGCGACCGGCGAGCGCGAGGCCAATGTCATCGGCTATTGCCTCGGCGGGACGCTGCTCGCCGCGACCATCGCCTACATGACAGCGAAGCGCGACCGGCGCATCAAGAGCGCGACGTACTTTGTCACGATGGTGGATTTTGCAGAGGCCGGCGAGCTCAGCGTCTTTATCGACGAGGAGCAGCTGCACGCGCTCGAGGAACGCATGGAAAAAAAGGGCTATCTCGAAGCCCGCGACATGCATACGACGTTTAACATGCTGCGCGCGAACGATTTGATCTGGTCGTTTGTCGTCAACAATTACCTGTTGGGCAAATCGCCCTTCCCGTTCGATCTATTGTACTGGAACGCCGATTCGACGCGCATGCCCGCGGCGATGCACAGCTTCTACCTGCGCAAGATGTACCAGGAGAACCTGCTGGCGCAGCCGGGCGGCATCACTCTGGGCGGGGTGCCGATCGATCTGCGCAAGATCAAAACGCCGGCCTTTCTGCTGTCGACCCGCGAGGACCACATCGCGCCGTGGCGCTCGACCTATGCCGCGACGCAGCTCTATTCCGGGCCGGTCAAATTCGTGTTGTCGGCCTCGGGCCACATTGCCGGCGTCGTCAATCCGCCCGGCAGCAAATACGGGCATTGGGAGAACGACAACAACCCGCCGACACCAGAGGAATGGCTTGCGGGCGCAACGCAACGCCCGGATTCGTGGTGGCCGGTCTGGGAAGACTGGGTCTCGAAATACGCCGGCGGCGAGGTCCCGGCCCGCCAGCCCGGCGACGGCAAGCTCAAGCCGATCGAAGACGCGCCGGGCTCCTATGTGAAGATCCGGTCCGAGGATTAAGCGGCTTCCGGCCGAGCCAGCCACTGAGATCGGTACAACGTCACCTGCCCCGCGGCGCCGGACCCGGCA
>Ga0066709_100001892_pt1 | contig 14555 bp, 17 predicted proteins | sample GraSoiAngelo_158_FD_79665 | JGI IMG/M metagenome (GOLD analysis project Ga0066709, IMG submission 79665) | Grasslands soil microbial communities from the Angelo Coastal Reserve, California, USA - 14_1009_16_30cm | ecosystem: Environmental > Terrestrial > Soil > Grasslands | place: USA...
CAGCTTCCTGAGATCGGCCGCCCCACTCAGCCCAGCCTCGGCTCGGGCACGTCGGATGTACTTGGACCCTCCGCCGTAGGCCAGGAGCAGCGCCTTGTAAGTGTCCGGGGGGTTTGTTGAGTGAGGGTCCTGTTTGTCCTGCTCGTCCATCCAGACGGCGGCTTCCCACGGGTCCGAGGGCGGAGACGAGCCGGAGTCGGTGAAGGCGTCGTCCCGCTCGGGTGCGATCGTTGCCTCTGGCTCGGGCAGGGGGTCGGGCCGCACCGGTTGAGGCAGGCTCTGCGGCCGGGCCTCATTGGCGGCGATCTGGCGCCCGATGGAGTGGCTGTCCGGTTCGTCCGGTTCCGGTAGACTGTGGCTGGTGGGCATGGGAGCGCCCTCTGCGTTGAACATCGAATCCCCTTTCGAGAGTGTGCGAGGGCCCGCTGCGGTGGGCCCTCGTGCTTGTCTGAACAGACCCCGCAGGAGGCCCCGTACGGTCGGGGGTCAGCTCACCGCCACGGCGACCTCGTGCGCCGCAGGGCGTGGCGGTTCAGGGCCAACACGTTGGCCCGCCGGCGCCGAGTGCCGGCTGTGCCAGTGAGGCGGGGTGGGTAAGGTGGCGCGGACCCGAGGGCATACCGGACCTGGCGTTCCTGCTCCGCCCGGGCCTGCTGAGAAGCCACCATGAAATCCCTGGCCATGCCGGCGGCCTCGTCGAGATCCAGGTTCCAGGCCAGGGGGGGTGCGACCTTGCACGAGACGCCACGACTCACCGGTTGTGCTGGAAAGGGCTAGTTCAAGGTAGAGCGGCCTGCGTCGGTCCGGGAGTTGCCTCCGACCCCAGCCGCCGGCCCGCAGGCCCTTCCGGAACTTGGCCCGGCTGGTCCGTTCCGCTCTGTTCACGATGCTGCCTTGGCTGCGGCACGCTCACGGCGGACCTGTGCCGACTTGTACGCCAGGGCGATGTAGTACGCCTTCCGGGCGTGGGCTGCCCTGCGCTGTCGCTCGGCCTCGGGCAGCATGCCCTCGGGGTCAACCTGCCTCTCAAACCGGGTGAGGTTGGCGGCCCGAGCGGCAGCGGTCATTTCCTGGCCCGAGTGCCGTGAGTGGGCTACGTGCGCCGCTTGGCGGGACCGCCGACTCCGGCCGGCGGCGTCAAGTGTTGCCATGGATGATCCTACCGCCGCATCGGTGCTGACCACCTTGCCGAGTACTTCCCGGCAGGTCGGTGGTGTCGAGGTGACACCGTCGTGATGCGGTACCCCCTAGACTACTACGCAGCTCACGCTCCGTGTTGGGTCTGCATGCCTATGTTGGTGGTCCAACTCGGGCCCGGACGCTCCTCGTATCTATGCCTGAGGCCCCCAATAGCACGGCGCTAGATGCCCCGTACCACCCAATTGGACGATGTGGGGGTGAGCGGCAATGCTCATGGCCCGACCTCCGGGCGACCCTCCGGGGGGCGCTCATGCTCAGGACCAGGCACGGTTTTCGTTGATGAGGACGCACGCGACTTGCGACTGACGAAGCAGGCCCTCGGCAGCCGTTCCGGCGCGCGCGTGCTGCTCCTCCTTCTGGTCGTCGCCGCCCTCGCGGTCGGGTGCGCCAGCAATGCCCCCCAGGACACGCTGCGCCCGGCCGGGCGCAACGCGAACGAGGAGCTCGGCCTCTATCAGCTCGTGTTCTGGGTCGCTGTGGTCGTCTTCGTGCTCGTCCAGGGCCTCGTGATCGCCGCCATCGTGCGCTTCCGACGGCGCGACGGTGACGACGGGAAGGAGCCCGTGCAGGTGCACGGGAACACCCGGCTCGAGTTGAGCTGGACCATCGCCCCCGCGCTGATCCTGCTCGTGCTCGCCATCCCCTCAGTCGCCACGATCTTCAAGCTGGCCCGCGTGCCGAAGGACCATCCCCTCAACGTCACGATCGTCGGACACCAGTTCTGGTGGGAGTACCGTTACACCGACGCCGACACGAAGTTCACCACCGCCAACGAGCTGCACATCCCCACGGGCCGGTCGATACGCATCGTCGAGAACGGCACGCTCGGGAACGCCGACGTGATCCACAGCTGGTGGGTGCCGAAGCTGTCGGGCAAGACCGACAACATCCCCGGTCGCGTCAACAAGCTGACCCTGGAGACCGACAAGCCCGGCACCTACCTCGGCCAGTGCGCGGAGTTCTGTGGGCTGTCCCACGCCAACATGCGCCTGCGGGTCATCGCCGAACGGCCCGCGGACTTCGCGCGCTGGGTCGCCGCACAGAAGCAACCGGAGCCGCTGAAGCCGGACGAAGCGTCACCCGCGGGTCAGGGCCGACTCCTGTTCGAGGCCAAGGGGTGCAGCGGCTGTCACACGGTGACGGGCCTCTCGCGCGGCAAGGTCGGCCCCAACCTCACGCACGTGTACAGCCGTGAGACCTTCGCCGGCGGCATCTTCGAGATGAATACCGACAGTTTGCGCCGCTGGCTCCGTGACCCGCCGGGCGAGAAGCCCGGCTCGCGCATGCCGAACCTCAACCTGGCTCCCCAGGAGATCACGCAGCTGATCGCCTACCTCCAGACGCTCAAGTAGGGACCATCATGGCAACCGTCGCCGAACCGACACTCGCACTCCCCGAGGCAACACCGGCCCGGCGGAGCATGCTGCGCCGACCCTCCGGCGCCCCGAAGGGCGTCTGGGGTTGGATGACGACCGTCGACCACAAGAAGATCGGCATCCTCTACGGAGTCACCGCCGGCATCTTCTTCCTCATCGGCGGCATCGAGGCGCTGGTGCTCCGCTTGCAGCTCGGTGCGCCCAACCAGACTCTCGTGAGCGCGGACCAGTACAACCAGCTGTTCACGATGCACGGCACCACCATGATCTTCCTGGTGGTCATGCCGCTGTCGGCCGGCTTCGCGAACTATCTCGTGCCGCTGATGATCGGCGCACGCGACGTTGCATTCCCGCGGCTCAACGCGTTCGGCTACTGGGTGTTCCTGGTCGGCGGGCTGTTCATGTACTCGAGCTTCTTCCTGGGCGGCGCCCCGAACGGGGGTTGGTTCGGCTACGCGCCGCAGACCGCCCTGCAGTACAGCCCCGGGCACAACATCGACTTCTGGGTGTTCGGGCTGCAGATCCTCGGCATCGCGTCGCTCAGCGGCGCGGTGAACTTGATCGTCACCATCCTCAACATGCGCGCGCCGGGCATGAGCCTGATGCGCATGCCGATCTTCGTCTGGATGAGCCTGGTGGCGCAGATGCTGCTGCTCTTCGCCATGCCGGTCATCACCGTCGCGTTGTTCCTGCTCATGTTCGACCGGCTGTTCGGCGCCAACTTCTTCAACATCAACGCGGGCGCCGACCCATTGTTGTGGCAGCACCTGTTCTGGATCTTCGGCCATCCCGAGGTCTACATCCTCATCCTGCCGGCCATGGGTGTCGTGTCCGAGGTGCTCCCGGTCTTCTCGCGGAAGCCGCTGTTCGGCTACTCGGTGATGGTGTTCTCGGGCATCGCCATCGGCTTCATGGGGTGGGGCGTGTGGGCTCACCACATGTTCGCCACCGGCCTGGGCCCGGTCGCGGTCTCGGCCTTCAGCCTCTCGACCATGTTCATCGCGGTGCCGACGGGCGTGAAGATCTTCAACTGGATCGCCACCATGTGGGGTGGGCGAATACGCATCTCCACCCCGCTCCTGTTCGCGGCCGGCTTCGTCGCGATGTTCACGATCGGCGGGCTCAGCGGGGTCACCCACGCCATCGTGCCGTCCGATACCCAACAGACCGACACCTACTACATCGTCGCCCACTTCCATTACGTGTTGTTCGGGGGCTCGATCTTCGGCCTCTTCGCGGGCGTCTACTACTGGTACCCGAAGTTCACCAACAAGTTGCTCGACGAGCGCTTGGGCAAGCTGCACTTCGTGCTGATGCTCATCGGGTTCAACCTCACGTTCGGGCCGATGCACGTGCTCGGCCTGCAGGGCATGCCCCGGCGCATCTACACCTACCCGGCCAACCGGGGGTGGGACTTCTGGAACTTTGTCTCGACGATCGGCTCGTTGACCATCGCCCTGTCGATCCTCGTCTTCCTCATCAACGTGCGGAAGACACGGCGCACCGAGCAGGACGTCGGCGCCGACCCGTGGGACGCGCGCACGCTCGAGTGGAGCATCCCGTCGCCCCCGCCCTCGTACAACTTCGCCAGCGTTCCGGTCGTCGCGGCGCGCGACGAGCTGTGGCATCGCAAGTACGGCGAGGACGGCGAGGGCCGGCCGGTGCGTCGCGAGCTCGACTATCCGGTGGTCGAGAGCCTCGACGACGGTGAAGGCAAGCACATCCACATGCCATCACCCTCGTACTGGCCGCTCGTCGCCTCGCTCGCGTTTCCCGTCATCTGCTACGGGCTCATCTACCGGGTCTGGGCGGTGTCGATCCTCGGGGCGTTCTGGTTGATCGGCGCCATCTACGCATGGGCCCTCGAGCCCCAGACCGCGCCACCCGAGGAGGACGACGACGCGGTCGAGCCGCCTGCGCTCGGGTCGGGCGACGACGGGCAGCCCGTGCCCGCCCTCGCGCAGGGGGGCGGCTGATGGCGTCGGTCACCACCACACCTGTGACCACCGGCCCCTCCGCGGGCCACGGCGACGAGGCCCATGAGACCTCCACCGGGCTCAGCAACGCGAAGGTGGCGATGTGGGCCTTTCTCGGCTCGGAGTGCCTCCTCTTCGGCGCGCTGATCTCCACCTATCTGCTGTACCGGGGCCGCAGCCTCCCGGGCACGCCGACGCCCAAGGACGTCTACGACATCCCCTACACGTCGGTGAGCTCGTTCGTGCTCCTCATGAGCTCGCTCACCATGGTCCTGGCGCTGGCGGCGATCCAGCGCGACGACCACCACCGGGCACGGACGTGGCTGCTGACGACCGCGCTGCTCGGGTCGGTGTTCGTCGGCGGACAGGTGTACGAGTTCACCAAGTTCTACAGCGAAGGCCTGAAGCTCCAGACCAATCTGTTCGGCTCGAGCTTCTTCGTGCTCACCGGATTCCACGGTGCGCACGTCACCGTCGGCGTGCTCATGCTGCTGTCGCTGTTCGGGCTGTCGGCTCGCGGGCGCCTGCCGAAGGAACGGGCCGAGACTGTCGAGCTGGTCGGCCTCTACTGGCACTTCGTCGACGTGGTCTGGATCGTGATCTTCACCCTCATCTACCTGATCCCCAGCTAGGAGAGCCTGCGCGGATGACGGCCACCGACACACACGAGCAACGTGACCACCGCCACGATCATCCGACCGACCAGCAGTACGTCGCCGTCGCGATGGTGCTGGCCGCGATCACCGCGGGTGAGGTGGGCGTCTACTACATCAAGTCGCTCCCCAACCCGCTGATGATCGGGCTGCTCTGCGCGATGGCCTTCACCAAGTTCACCCTGGTCGCCCTGTGGTTCATGCACCTGCGCTTCGACAGCGTGATCTTCCGCCGTCTGTTCGTCACCGGCCTGGCCTTGGCCGCGGCCGTGTACCTCATCCTCCTCACCAGCCTGCACGTCATGGACTAGCCGTGGCGTCGACCCGCGTGTCCGTGACCGTGGCGTGATCGCTACCGCGCTCCGCACCGACCGGTTCCCGCCCTGGCACGCGCACGTCGACGTCCTGGCGATCATCGCGGCCGCGGCGTTCGCGTGGACGATGGCCGTTCGCCTCGAGCAGCGCCGGCGTGACGAGCACGATGTCGACGCGGACGGTGTCACGGAGCACGCTGTCGACGCGGAGCCCGTGGTCACGCGGCACCAGGTCGGCTGCTTCGTGGCCGGCCTCGGTGCCATCTTCGTGGCCTCCGACTGGCCGGTGCACGATCTGGCCGAGGGTTACCTCTACAGCGTGCACATGGTGCAGCACATGCTCATCACGCTGGTGGCCGCCCCGCTGCTCCTGCTGGGCACTCCTGCCTGGCTGGCGCGCCGGCTCCTCCCCGGACGCCTCCTGAGGGTCGTGCGGCAGGCGGCGCGTCCGGTCCCCAACCTCTTCCAGTTCAACGCCATCCTGGTGCTGAGCCACTGGCCCTTCTGGGTGAACGCCACGTTGCGAAACCACCCGCTGCACTTCGTGGCCCATGCGCTGCTGCTGCTCTCGGCCCTGCTCATGTGGATGGTGATCGTCAGCCCGCTACCCGAGGTGCCGCGTGCGCGGCCCCCGATGCAGATGCTGTACCTGTTCCTGCAGACGCTCCTGCCGACGGTGCCCGCCTCGTTCCTCACCTTCGGGTCGAAGCCGCTGTACTCGTTCTACGAGACCGTTCCCCGCCTGTACGGGTGGAGCGCGCTGAGCGACCAGCAGGTGGCCGGCCTCATCATGAAGCTCGTCGGAGGCTTCTACCTCTACACGATCATCGCGGTCATCTTCTTCCGATGGTACGGCGACGAGGAACGCAAAGAGCGAGCGTCCCAGGTTCCCGAGACGCTCTACTGGGACGACGTGGAGCGCGAGCTCAAGCAGCTCGGCTGACCCGTCACTCCCAACGGAACGTCAGCGCGGCGACGAGCGGCGCGACGACAGCCCAGGCCACCAGCACCACCCAGGCGCGCGCAGGCACGTGGCCGGCGGCGGCGAACGCGTCGTGGAGCGCATCGGAGAGCGCAGCCGCGGGCAGCAGGCGGGCGACCGTGCGCGCGACGGCCGGCAGCTTGGCGAGGGGGATCACCATGCCCCCCAGCAGGAGGAGCACGAGGTAGAGCCCGTTCGCCGCGGCCAGCACCAGCTCGCCGCGCATCGTCCCCGCCATGAGCAGTCCGACACCCGCGAAGCCGACGGTGGCGAGCAGCATGGCGAGGCCGGCTTTCGGCGCGGAGCCGGCGGGGTCCCACCCGAGCAGGAGGGCGACGACGACGAGCACCGCGACCTGCAGCACCTCGACTGCGAGGATCGCCAGCGTCTTGGCCGCGAGCAGGGCGGGACGACCGAGCGGCGTCGCGCCCAGGCGTTTCAGGACCCCGTACTGACGCTCGAAGCCGGTTGCGATCCCGAGGCCGACCATCGCGGTGGACATGACGGCGAGCGCGAGTACGCCCGGAGCGACGAAGTCGACCCGGCGACCGTGCTCGATGAAGCCGACGTCGACGGTCGAGAAGAACACCAGCAACAGCACCGGGATGCCGAGCGCGAGGAGCACCGACTCGCCCCGCCGCAAGGTGAGGGTGAGCTCGACGCGCGTCTGCGCGAGAACGGCGCGCATCAGTCGGGGGAAGGGGTCGTGAGCCGTAGGAACACGTCCTCCAGCTTCTGGCGACCGGCGCGCAGGTCGGCGAGGGGAAGGTCGTTCTCCGCGAGCCACGCGGTGAGCGTGGCCACCGTCGCCGGCGCAGGCGGCGCGTCGACCAGGTACTCGCCCGCCGCCACCTCGGTGACCGGCGCCGCGAGGCGCGCACCGAGTGAGCCCACGTCGAGCCCGGGTGGGGCGCCGAAGTGGATCTCGTCGCGGCCCGCGGTCATGAGGTCGGCGGGTGTGCCGCGCACGACCAGCCGGCCGTGGTCGATGATGACGACGTCGTCGGCCAGGCGCTCCGCGTCCTCCAGCTCGTGGGTGGTGAGCACCACGCACACGCCGGACGCGCGCAGGTCGCGGATGACCTCACGCACCACGCGGCGGCCGGCGACGTCGATCCCCGCCGTGGGCTCGTCGAGGAACGCCACCTCCGGTCGCCCGATGAGCGCGAGCGCGAGCGAGAGGCGCTGCTGCTCGCCGCCCGAGAGCCGTCGCCACGGCGTACGCGCCACCGCGCGCAGGCCGACCCGCTCGAGCAGCTCGTCGGGATCCTCGGGCCGGTCGAAGAACTCGGCGAAGAGACGCAGCACCTCGACCGGGCGGATGCCCGGGTACACGCCACCGGTCTGGAGCATGACCCCGATCCGCGGCATGAGCGTGGCGCGATCGCGTCTGGGATCGAGGCCGAGCACGCGGACGGCACCGGCGGTCGGGGCCCGGTAACCCTCGAGCGTCTCGACGGTCGTGGTCTTGCCCGCGCCGTTCGGCCCGAGCAGCGCGAGCACCTGGCCGGGCTCTGCGCTGAACGAAAGGTCGGCCACAGCGGTGATGTCGCCGTAGCGCACGACGAGGCCGGAAACATCGATGGCGGGCATCCGCCCGCAAGGTACCGTGCCCGGCATGCTCGACCCCAGGCGGCTGCGCACCGACCTCGACGCCATGAAGGCCGCGCTGGCCCGGCGGGGCGACGACACGTCGGCGCTCGACCGCGCCGCGGAGCTCGACCGGCTCCATCGGGAGGTGGCCGGCCGGCGCGACGGCGCGCGCGCGGAGGTCAAGCGACTGTCGGTCGAGGTGCGCACGGCCCGCCGTGAGGGCGACGACGCGCGGGCCGAGCAGGCCGTGCACGAGAGCCGGGCGTTGGGCGAGGAGGAGAAGAAGCTGACGGCCGAGGCCGACGCGTTGGGCGGCGAGCTGCGCGGTCTGCTGCTCACGGTGGCCAACCTGCCCGCCGCGGGCAGCCCCGACGGCACCTCACCGGCCGACAACGTGGTGCTGCGCGTCGAGGGTTACGACGCGAGCCGTTACACCGATCAACAACGCGTGCCCCATTGGGACATCGGCGCCGCGCTCGGCATCCTCGACCTCGAGCGGGGGGCGAAGTTGTCGGGTTCGATGTTCCCGATGTTCCGCGGCGCGGGCGCCGTGCTCGTGCGCGCCCTGTGCCAGCTCGCCCTCGACCGCAACGCGGATGCGTTCGAGGAGGTGCGCCCGCCCACGCTGGTGCGCACCGACACGATGGTGTCGACCGGGCACTTGCCCAAGTTCGCGGACGACGCCTACCACGTCGAGCGCGACGACCTCTGGGCGATTCCGACCGCGGAGGTACCGCTCACGTCGCTCGCCCGCGACGAGGTGCTCGACGAGGCCGACCTGCCCATGCGGCTCATGGCGCACACCAGCTGCTTCCGGCGCGAGGCGGGCTCTGCGGGCCGCGACACACGCGGCGTGCTGCGTGTCCACGAGTTCGACAAGGTGGAGCTGCTTGCGTACGCGACCGCCGAGCAGTCGGCGGAGGTGCACGCCGAACTGCTCGCGCGCGCCGAGGGCACGCTGCGGGCCCTCGGGTTGGCGTACCGGGTGCTCGACCTGTGCGCGGGCGATCTCGGGGTCTCGTCCGCGCGCACGTTCGACCTCGAGGTCTACGCCCCGGGTTGCGACATGTGGCTCGAGGCGTCCTCGGTGTCGTGGTTCACCGACTACCAGGCGCGCCGGGCCAACGTGCGCTACCGCCCCGCGTCGGGGGGCGGCACGAGCTTCGTGCACACGCTGAACGGGTCCGCGCTGGCCGTGCCGCGCGTGTGGGCGGCGCTGGTCGAGACCTGCCGCCGGCCCGATGGCTCGATCGAGGTGCCCGAGGCGCTCCGGCCGTACATGCGCGGCCTCGAGGTGATCGCGGCGCCCGATGGTTCGGGCTGATGGTTCGGCTGACGGTTTGCGCTGAACGACCGGGCGTTGGCTAACGTCCTCGCCGTGAGCACGGCGCAGACCATCTTCGCCATCGCCCTCGGCGCGATCACCGTTCTCATCACCTGCTTCGCGCTCTACGTCGCTTCCTCGACGATGTGGGGCGACCGCTGGTACCGCCGCCCCGCCGGCGAGCCCGGGTCGGAGCCGCAGGCGGCGAGGAGCGAGCCGGGGTGAGCCCGAGCAGCAAGGTCTACAAAGGGAAGTCGGGGCAGTGGGCGTTCGTGGGGCACCGCGTCAGCGGGTTCCTCGTCTTCTTCTTCCTGCTTTTGCACATCGTCGACGTGTCGCTCGTGCGCTGGCCCGCGACCTACAACGAGGTGCACGAGCTCTACGGCAACATCCTGCTGCGTCTGTTCGAGGTGGGCCTGCTCTTCGCGCTGCTGTTCCACTCCCTCAACGGCCTGCGCATCGTGCTCCTCGACTTCTTCCCCGACGGCGTGCGCAATCAGCGGCTGCTGCTCTCCGGCGTGGTGTTCCTCACCCTCGCAGCCGGAATCCCCGGCGCGTGGATCATCGTCAAGCCGTTCTTCCTCAACTGATGGCGATCCGTACACCCGACCGCGTCGGTCGCCCCCGCGCCGGCGGCGACCGCCGGCCCCGCCAGAACTTCGAGACGTGGTCGTGGTTCTTCATGCGGGTCAGCGGGCTGGCGCTCATCTTCCTCGCGCTGACGCACTTCGCCATCACCCACATCACCAACGACGTCACCAAAACGAACATCGACTTCGTCGGGAAGCGGTGGTCGAACCCGCTGTGGCAGGTCTTCGACTGGGCCCTCCTCGCGCTCGCCCTTCTCCACGGCCTCAACGGCCTACGGACGGTAATCGACGACTACGTGCGCGTGCCCACGCGCCGAGTGGCGGTCAAGGCCGTGCTGTACACCTTGAGCTTCGGCCTCTTCGCGTTCGGCACGCTCACCATCTTCACGTTCTCCTCCTAGCGGGTGTGAAGCGGGCGCCGCTGGCCGCGACGGTCGTCTTCGTCGTCGTCACCTCGGGACTCGGTGGGTGCGGCAAGGCCAGGCGCGAGACTCCCGCGGAGCGGCGTGCCAAGGAGCGGGAGACGATCGAGCGGATCCGCGTGCAGGTCGCCCGCGTGCGCGGCCTGAAATGGAAGGCGCCGCTCGCGGTTCGCATCGTCTCGCGGGCTGAGCTGCGCCGGCGGCTGAAGCAGGCGGACGCGCGCGATGCGCGGCCCGAGCGCGAGGCGTCCGACGAGGCGATCCTCAAGCTGCTGAAGCTCATTCCCCAGGATCTCGCCTTGCAGGCAGCAGTCGACAAGCTCGTCGCGGCCGAGGTCGTCGGCTTCTACGACCCTCAGACGAAGCAGCTGTTCATCGCAGGGGAGACCAACGGCAAGCTCACCCCCGATACCGAGGTCACCGTGGCCCACGAGCTCGACCACGCGCTGACCGACCAGCACTTCGACTTCGGTGCCACGACGCGCGCCCTCGAGGAGAGCGACCGCGCCGAGGAGCTGTTCGCGTACACCGCGTTGATCGAGGGCGACGCCGTCCTACTCCAGAGCCTGTGGGCGCAGCGCTATCTGAGCGACAAGGCGCAGGGCTCGCTCGGCGCCGAGCTGAGCGGCTCGGGCCCGGACGACACGCCCGCGTACCTGCGGGCATCACTCACCTTCCCGTACACGAAAGGCCTCGACTTCACCTTCGAGCGGTACCGCACGACGCGCAGCTTCGCCGGCGTCGACGCCGCCTGGCGCCGACCCCCGACCTCGACCGAGGAGATCCTCCACCCCGAGCGGTACACGGAGGGCCAGGAGTGGCACGCGCCGGCGCTGCCCGACGTGGCCACCGCCGCCGGGTGCACGCCGCTGAGGTCCGGGAGCCTCGGTGAGTTCGACATGCAGGAGGTGCTGGCCCGGTACCTGAGCGAGCGTGACGCGGACCGCGCCGCCGACAGCTGGGCGGGCGACGCGTTCAGCTTCGTTCGGTGTGGCACGGTGCCGGGCCTGGTCGAACGCTGGGCGGCCGACGACGAGGCGGGCGCCGGTCGCCTCACGACCGGCCTGATGCGGTGGGCTCCGTCGTGGGCCGGGGGTCGCCCACCGGACGCGGACGGATTCTTCTCGGGAAAGGGCGGCGCAGGTCGCGTCCACCGCGTCGGCCGCGACGTCGCGCTGGTGCTGGCCGGTGACGAGGCCACCGCCGGCCGCCTCGCCAACGCGCTCGGCTGACCCCGCGGCCCCGCTCGGGGCCGATCCGCGCGTGCAGACTGTCGGGCATGGGCCAGGAGGTGCAATGTTCGGCGCACGTCGACGGTCACACGGTCGTCGGGAAGGCGATGCTCGAGACCGACGAGCTCCTCTTCCGCGGCGCCGAGCGCATGCGCATCCCGTTGGGCGACATCACGAAGGCGACCGCCGCTGACGGCCGTCTCGTCGTCCGCCACAAGAGCGGTACCGCCACCTTCGAGCTGGGGCCGGTGGCCGCGCGTTGGGCCGAGCGGATCACCCACCCGCCGACGCTCGCCGACAAGCTGGGTGTGAAGCCGGGCCATCGGGTGACGCTCCTGGGTCTCGACGACGCGCGGTTCGCGAAGACGCTCGAGGAGCGCGGGGCCGACGTCGGGCGCGGCAGGCTGCGCAAGGGGACCGACGTCGTCCTGCTCGGAGTGCACCGGCCCCGCGACCTCGACCGCCTCGCGAGGCTCGAGACGTCGATGGCGCGCGACGGTGCGATCTGGGTCGTCTATCCCAAGGGCCGCAAGGATCCGAGTGAGGGCGACGTCATCGAGGCGGGCAAGGCCGCGGGATTCGTCGACGTCAAGGTCGCCCGCTTCTCCGACACCCATACCGCGCTCAAGTTCGTGATCCCCAAGGCCCGCCGTTGAGTCATGCCCGGCTGTCCACGAGGAGTCGGAGCACCTCGGCGTCGTCGGCGGAGGCTTCCGGTCCGTAGGTGAGCACGACGGTGCCGCGCGTCCCGCACCGGGGGCAGGTCAGCGCCACGACCGCGGTCTCGTCGGCCGCGTCGGACGCGCCCTCGGTGCGCAGGAGCCGGTGGAGCCGCACCTCGACGGCCGGGCTCTCCCGCCGGCAGGTGAAGCAGAGCAGCGTCCCGTCGGGCCGGGCCGCGAACTGACCGGCGTACCCTTCCGTCTCGAGCCGGTGCATCGCCTCCGCGATCGTGCAGCCGTCGGTCACGTCGTCGCTCGGCTCGCTCGGCTCGCTCATGCCGCGACGGGGAGCTCGACGTCGTCATCGGTGAGCAGCGCGAGCACGGCGCGTTCGATCGCGCCCTGGGTGGAAGGCTGGCCCATCTCGACATCCTCGCCGATCCCCTCGAGCGCCGCGGCGATCGTGAGGCCCGACCGATAGCGGTCGACGATCCGGGGGTCGACGTACGACGAGCGCGACACCGCGGGCGTGTTGCCGAGATAGTGGGCGACCTCCTGCATGGCCCGGGCGACGGCCCGCGTGCGGCCGGTGGCCGATGTCGCCCGCTCGGACACCGCCAGCGCCACCGCCGCGAGCACGGTGGCGTTCCACGTGCGGAAGTCCTTGGCAGTGAGCTCCGCGCCGCTCAGCTCCCGGATGAACGCGTTGATGTCGGCCGATCTCACGTCGACCCACAGGCGGCCCCGCCGGTATGCGAGCAGCTCGTGTCCCCCGCCGGTACGGCGCTTCAACGCGGTCACGACCGAGACGACTTGCGGATCCACGATCGACTGGATGCGGCGCTTGCCGTTCTTGGCCTTGTAGTCGAACGTCACGACGTTGCGCGACACCTCGACGTGGCGCTTGCGCATCGTGGCCAAGCCAAACGTCTGGTTCTGCTCCGCGTAGCCCTCGGTGCCGATGCGGAAGAACCCGAGGTCGAGCAGCCGTACCGCGCACGAGAGCACGCGGTCGCGGGTGAGGCCCCGCTGCGACAGGTTGTGCATGCACGTGGCGCGCAGGTCTGGGAGCAGCCGCGCGAACTCGAGCATGTGGTCGAACTTCTCGCGGTCGCGATGCGCGCGCCAGATGTCGTGGTAGCGGTACTGGCGGCGCCCCCTCGCGTCGGTGCCGGTGGCCTGAATGTGCCCGCCGGGGAGGGGACAGATCCAGACGTCGGTCCAAGCCGGAGGGATGGCAAGCGCGCGGATCCGATCGAGCACACCGGGATCGGCGATCCGCTTGCCGTTCTCGTCGAGGTAGACGAACCCTCTGCCCGCACGCCGCCTGGCGATCCCGGGGCCGGAGCAGTCGACGCGTCGGAGCCGTGGCACGCGCTCACCCCTTCCCGCCTCCGCACCGGGCCAACCGCCCGGGCGTGGACGGGCCCCGGCCCGTGGGCCGGGGCCCATCGTGCTGCTGCCTGCGGGACCTGCCTACTTGGCCCGCTCGGCCACTTCCTGCTCGACCTCGTCCGCCTTGGCCGTGGCCTCGTGCTTCTTGGCCTCGGCGCGGGCCTCGGTCGCCTTCCGCTGGGCCTCGCCCTTGTCCTTCTGGGCCTTGCCCTCGCGTCGCAGGTCGGGGTTGTCGGTCACGTCTCCGACCGCCTCCTTGACCTTGCCCTTCGCCTCTTCGAAAACACCCATGTCGTTCGCTCCTTTTCCTCTGCGTTCGATGCGTTCGAGCGCGCGTACCCGATGGTCCGCGCGGGGAAACTGGACCTGTCGTCCGCCGGGGGGGCGTCATCGCGGATTCGAGTCGTCGCGGCCCAGACCACGCTCTCTGAGGGATCGAGGGCCGGCGGAGCACCCGCATCGCGCCACCGCCACCTGGAGGGGGGTGGGGACCCGGCGGCGGTGGCGCGGTGGAGATCCTCTCCTGTCGAATCAAGGTTGCGGACGCGAAGTGTACGCGACTCCGCGGGCAACGACGTCGAGCGCGCCGAGTGCCGAAACCGCCGCGCGCCATCGCCCACGGCGCGGCACCGCGGGTCCCGGTTCGTGGTCGGTCAGGGCGCGGGCTCGGGCCCGATCACGGGAAGGGCGCGCAGCAGGGGCTCGACCTCGTCGCGGGTGACGACGTTGTCGAAGCGGGCCGTGATCCTGCCGTCGGCACCGATGACGAACACCCAGGGCTCGTTGAGGTCGTTGTTGCGAAGGAGCCACTCGGCCGCCGCCTTCGTCAGCACCTG
>Ga0066709_100001894_pt1 | contig 14551 bp, 11 predicted proteins | sample GraSoiAngelo_158_FD_79665 | JGI IMG/M metagenome (GOLD analysis project Ga0066709, IMG submission 79665) | Grasslands soil microbial communities from the Angelo Coastal Reserve, California, USA - 14_1009_16_30cm | ecosystem: Environmental > Terrestrial > Soil > Grasslands | place: USA...
CCAATCCCGGCAGCGGCACGCTCCAGCAATACATCCAGCAGCAAGCCGACACGAGCGAGCTGCGCAGCCTGGCGACCGTCTGCGTCTCGTTCCCGACCAATCCGGACACCGGCACGAGCCAGCAGGTCGGCGACCCGGTGAGCGTCACGGTCAAGGCCAATTACCCGTGGATTCCGTTCCTGCGCTCGCGTATTCACATTCTCGGCGGCACGAGTGTCCAGCTGACGCTCCCGGGGAGCATCAGCGGCACGGCCACAATGCGCCTCGAGGCGCTGCCGACGAGCTATTCAGCCGGCAGCGGCGGAACTGGGTCGTGCACATGAGCCGGCCGCATTTTTCGGACGCCCGGGGCGCCACGCTCGTGATCTTCGCGATCTGGCTGCCCGTAATCGTGCTCTTCGGGACATTCGTGCTCGACGTCGGCAACTGGTTCGTGCACAAGCGGCACCTCCAGACGCAGGCCGACGCCGGTGCTCTCGCCGCAGGCGGCTCCTTCAACCTCTGCTTCGGCGGGGGGAGCGCGAGCACGACCATCGAGAACGTGGCGCGCCGGTACGCGGGCGACCCCGGTGCGACCTCGGGCTACAACGCGCAGGTCGGCGGCTCGAACCGAGGCGCTGTCACAGTCCTGATCAACAGCAAGACCTATGCAGTGGGCGGTCCCGGGCCCGACGACACCGTCGAGTCTCCGCCGTGCCAGGCGGAGATGGTCGACGTCAAGGCGACCGAGGCGAACCTACCGCTGTTCCTGGGAGTCGTTCCCAACTTCCTGAACATGAGGCTGCTGCCCGCGATCAACGCCCATGCGCGAGTCGAGGTTCGCTCCGAGACGAGCTCAAGAGGCGCGCTGCCGGTCGGGGTTCCAGACGTCAATCCCGTCTCGGCCATCGCAACCTTTGTCGACGACTCTACCGGCGCTGCCCTGAGTAGCTGCACCGACTCGGCGAGCGGCGTTGCGCTGCCGACGTGCACAGTCCCGCTCGCGCGTGGCATCACGCTGAGCAACGGCGTTGTCGTCTGGGACAGCACCGGCTCGGTCGCAACCGTGCCGATCGGCGTGACGAACGTCGGGGTCCGCATCGCGCTCGCCGGAACAACACTCTGCAATCTCGCGGCGACGCCTCAGTGCGGCGCCGGGGTTAGCGCCGCAGCCGGCTCGGCGCTCTGCAACCAGGTCCTCGTCACGTGCTACGAGACCGGAACCGCGACGTCGCTCGTGCGGATCCGCGGCTGGTCGAGCAATCCTAGCGGCGCGCAGCCGAGCCCGCCCCAGGCGCGCAGCGTCCAACTCCTCACCGGCAGCGGCTGCTCCGACCCCTACTTCTCCTCCGACAAGGAGCCGTGCCCCAACGTGCGGATCTCGGCGCACATCGACGTCGGCGCGCTGGCCCCGTCAGCGGTCGTGATCACTGCATTCGGCGGCAACTGTCCGAACAAGGGTTGCACGCTCGTACACGGCACAGGCGACCTCTGGACGTCGGGCGACATTGCAATCACCGGCACGGGCGTCGTCCCCTTCACCCTCAAGTGGGAGGAGCAGAGCGGGACTGTCACCGGCCTCGGTACGTGCAACAACAAGGGCAACAACCCTTGCAAGGGAACCTTCGCCCCCGACCCGATGCGGCGTAGCTATATCGGAACCGACGCTCTCACCGGCCCGATCAAGCTGCTCCAGGTCTGGAACTACGACGGCGGCGCGCCTGGCACGTTCTGGGCGGATTCGTTCCAGAGTAACGCGACGCCGAACACGCACAAGCTCGCGATCAAGCTCGGCATCACCGCGAGCCTCGGGAACGCGCAGAGCGTGAGCGACCCGATCGTTGCGCTCAAGGTGGTCGCCAACCTGAGCCAGTCGCTCGACTGCGACCCGAACTACTCAAACCTTTACCAAGAGCTCGCGTATGGCTGCCGGCCGACGTACACCAAGAACCTCGGCACGGTGTGCCCAAACAGCGTCAACGCGCTCTGGGGTTCCCCGCAGCCCTGGGCGTGCGTCGCCGTCCAGACCGGCCACGCGACGAACCAGGTCCCGAGGGGCCTGAACCTGCGCGTCCTCGGCAGCGAGAAGCCGAACGCCTGCCCGCCGGCTGGCCAGCTCGGCCACAACAACTGGAGCATGTTTCCGAACTTCCCGCCCGGCGATCCCCGGGTCATCCACGTCTTCCTGACGCCCTTCGGGAGCTTCAGCGGCAGCGGCAACACGACCGTTCCCGTCATCAACTTCGCGACCTTCTACCTGACCGGCTGGACCGGCCAGGGAAGCGGCTTCAACAACCCCTGCCAGGGGAACGGCGACGACCCTGTGCCGAACAACGATGCCGGCACGATCGTCGGCCACTTCATCAAGTACATCGACAGCCTCAACACCGGCGGCGGAGGCACTGACCTCTGCGACTTCAACGCGTTCGGCAACTGCGTCTCGGTGCTGACCAGATAGAGGAGGAGGATCATGGAGTTCGCACAGCGACTCATCTCGACCAGGGCCGGCACGATCGCAGTGGCGGCCGGAGCCGCGCTGCTGGCGGGGATCTCGATCGCGGTGTACCTGAACCGCTACCGCCACAGCGTCTCGAGCCAGGGTGCGCCCGTGACGGTGCTCGTCGCCAAGCGGGGGATCGCCAAGGGCACCTCCGGCGACGTCGTCGCGTCCCAGGCAATGTTCACGACGGCGACGCTGCGCGAGAGCCAGCTTCGCGAGGGCGCGTTCAGCGACCCGGCGGCGATCCGCGGCCGTGTTGCGGTCCGCGACGTCTACAAGGGCCAGCAGCTGACGGCCGCGGACTTCGTGGCGGGCACCGTCTCGCTCCCGAGCACGCTCACCGGAACGCAGCGGATCGTCACGGTCCCGCTCGACACCGCTCACGGCCTGATCGGGCACTTGCAGGCGGGAGACCGGGTCGATGTCTACGCCGGGTTCAACATCACTCCGGTTGGGACGGTCACCAGCGGCATGCAGGCCTTCCCAGTCGTCCGGCGACTGATGGAGAACGTTCTCGTAGTCGACGCGAGCGGGGCGGCCAAGGGCGCCGTCGCCGCGCAGAACAACAGCAACGTCAGCTTGCGGATGAACGACGCCCAGGCGGCGAAGATGGCCTTCGCGTCCGACAACGGCAAGGTCTGGCTGGCTCTGCGGCCGGCGGTGAACGCGCATTCCACGGCGCCCGGGCTGGTGACGGTCGAGAGCGAGGTCTTCGGCCTGCCGCCGCTGCCGGTGTCGAGGAAGGTCGTTTCGGAGTACCTGAGGGAGTACAGGGGCGGATCGCGATGAGCGGCGGGACGATCAGAACGCTCGTAGCGATCGACTCCGACGTGGACTCCCGTTCGGTCGAGCACGCGTTCCCGGCCGGCTCGCCGGTACAGGTGGCGGGCGTGATCGAAGGCCTCGACCGCGGGTGGACCGTGCTCGAGGAGACCTCGCCCGACCTGCTCGTCGTCGCTTGCGCCGGCTACTCGGAACGGGCGCTGTACCTGATCGAGGCCTCGACCAAGCAGCGGCCGGACCGGCCGGTGGTCGTGCTCTTCTACGGCACGCCCGACGGGTTCCTGCAGAGGGCCTTCGAGATGGGCGCCGACGATCTGCTGACCATGCCCACGCCGCCCGAAGAGATCGAGTTCTCGCTTCGGAAGGTGATGGCGCGGCGCCGCGGCACACTCGCCGGCGGGACGACAAACCCGATGATCTGCATCGTCGGGCCGAAGGGCGGCACCGGCAAGACGCTCGCCGCCTCCAACCTCGTCGTTGCGCTCGCCCAGAAAGAGCGACGTGCGCTCGTCGTCGACCTCGATCTGCAGTTCGGTGACGTCGGCATCGCGATGGGCCTGAACCCCGATCGGACGATCTACGACCTCGCCCGCGTGGGGGGCTCGCTGGATCCGGACAAGGTTGCAGACTTCGTGACCGACCATTCCTCGGGCGCGAGCGTGCTGCTCGCCCCGAGCCGGCCTGACCAGGCGGGGACGGTGACCGTCGAGTTCCTGAGAGAGCTCTACGCAGTGCTCCGGAGCCGGTACGACTACGTCATCGTGGACACGCCTCCCGGCTTCACGCCCGAGGTAATCGCGTCGATCGACGTGTCCTCGAACCTGCTCGTGGTGGGAATGCTCGACGCCCTGTCGCTGAAGGACACTAAGCTGGGCCTGGAGACGCTGGCGCTGATGGGCTGCGATCCGGAGAGGATCCGCCTGGTGCTCAACCGCGCAGACGCGAGTGTCGGGATCAAGCACAGCGAAGCCGAGGCGATCCTGGGACGAAAGCCCGACGTCTTCGTGCCGAGCGACCGGGAGATCCCGCGCGCGACGACGGCCGGGCAGCCGATCGTCGTCGCGGCCGGGCGGTCGGACGCGGCTCGCGCTTTCCACGCGCTGGCCGAGCTCTACGTTCAGGACGAGGTCGCGGCCGACACGTCGTCTTCGAGTAACGGGAACGGGTCCCAAAAGCGGCGGCGGCGCCTGCTGGCGCGTGGGCGGAGGACCTGACGATGGAGCTGCACGAACGCATCCAGACGGCACGGCCGCTCACCGGCTCCGACGGGCGTGATCCATTCTCGGACCTGAAGAACCGCCTCCATCTGGCGCTGATCAACGACCTCGGGCCGCAGCTCTTCACCTTCGGCACCGACTCGGCTCAGATTCGAACGCGGGTCGAGAGCGACCTGAAGGAGCGGCTCCAAGAGGAACCTGGGCTGTCGCGCGAGGACCGCGAGCGGCTCCTGTCAGAGATCACAGACGACGTCGTCGGCTATGGGCCGCTCGAGCGGGTGCTGGCCGACGAGTCGATCTCGGAGATCATGGTCAACGGCGCGCACGAGATTTGGGTCGAGCGCCAGGGGCGCCTTTACGAGACGACGCTGCGCTTCACCGATGACTCGCACCTTCGCCGAATCATCAACAAGATGGTCGCGCAGGTCGGGCGACGGATCGACGAGTCTTCGCCGATGGTCGACGCCCGCCTCCCCGACGGCTCGCGCGTAAACGCCGTGATCGCTCCGCTCTCGCTCTCGGGCCCGCTTCTGACGATCAGGAAGTTCTCGCAGAAGCGGTTCGACCTCGACGCGCTCGTGGGAATCGGGACGCTCTCCCAGGAGACGGTCGAGTTCCTGCGGCTCGCCGTGGAAGCCGAGCTCAACATCCTGATCTCGGGCGGTACGGGCGCGGGCAAGACGACGCTCCTGAACGCGCTCTCGGCGGCCATCCCGAACAGCGACCGCATCGTCACGATCGAGGACGCGGCGGAGCTCCAGCTCGTCCAGGAGCACGTGCTGCGGTTGGAGTCGCGCCCCAAGAACATCGAAGGCGAGGGCGAGATCACGATCCGCGACCTCGTCCGCAACTCGCTGCGCATGCGGCCGGACCGGATCATTGTCGGAGAGGTCCGCGGCGCGGAGGCGCTCGACATGCTCCAAGCGATGAACACGGGCCATGAGGGCTCGCTCTCGACGGTCCACGCCAACACGCCTCGCGACGCGCTTTCGCGAATCGAGACCATGGTGATGATGGCGGGGTTCGAGCTGCCCATCAGGGCGATCCGGCAGCAGGCTGCTTCGGCCCTCGACATGATGATCCAGCTCGAGCGACTCGAGGACGGCTCGCGCCGGGTGGTTGCGATCACCGAGGTCCAGCGCATGGAGTCGGACGTCATCACGCTCCAGGACCTGTACGAGTTCAAGATCGAGCAGGTGATGCCCGATCGCACCGTGCTCGGCGAGCTCAAGCCGACCGGCCTCCGGCCGAACTTCGTGCACAAGTTCCTAAAGCGCGGAATCGAGTTGCCGTCGAGCATGTTCGTCGGCAACGGCAGCGAGCCGGTGGGCGCGGGGACGAAGTGGTAAGGCGGCCGCTTCTGGCACTCATCGCCGTCGCCCTGGCGGCCGGCCTCGGAGCCTCTGCTCGCGCGGACACGGGAGGCTTCACGCACCTGACGCCGATCGGTCGCGTCCGTGCGCCTGAGCGAGGCTTCCTGCTCGACCTGCCGCCGGCCACTCAGATCGCACACCCAGGGGTGAGGGTGTTCGAAAACGGCCGGCGGATCCCCAACTTCACGCTCACGCCGATCCAGGCGGTCGAAGGCCGCTTCGGCGTCATGCTCGTGCTCGACGCCAGCAACAGCATGCGCGGTCCCGCCGAGAAGGCTGCCGTCTCCGCCGCCCGCGCGTTCGTGCGGCGTGCGGGCGCGAGCGTGCGGATTGGCGTTGTGGCGTTCAACCGCAGGGCTACCGTCCTCAGCACTCCGGAGCAGGGCGACGCTGCACTCGCTGGTGCACTCGCGCGCCAGCCGCAGCTCGCCTACGGAACGCACATCTACGACGCCGTCGGAACTGCCGTCGGCGAGCTGGCGGGCACCGACCTCTCATCGGGATCGGTAGTCCTGCTCTCGGACGGCGCCGACACCGGCAGCCGGCTCACGGAGCAGACGCTCATCAAGCGAGCCCGCTCGCAGCACGTGCGCGTCTTCACCGTCGGACTGCGCTCGCACTCGTTCCAGCCCACCTCTCTGCGCCGGATCGCACGCGGAACGGGTGGCTCGTACTTCGAGGCGGCCTCGGTCGCCGACCTCACCTCGATCTACGACTCCCTCGGCAGGCGCCTGAGCACGGAGTACGTGATTCGCTACCGATCTCACAACTCTCCGGGCACCCACGTTTCGGTGCTGGTCCGCATCGCGGGACTCGGCGACGTCTCCGCCACCTACCTGACGCCGCGTCCCGCGCCGATCGCGCCGTTCCACCGTTCGGTCTTCGAACGGTTCTGGTCGTCGCCGGCCTCGCTCGCCATCGTCGTCCTGCTGATCGCAGGACTTGCCGCGTTCGGCGCGATGCTCCTGCTGCGCGTCCCGAAGGGGACCCTGCTGAGACGGATCGGAGAGTTCGTCTCGATCTCCTCACCCGACGACGAGACGGCTCACCGGAACACGCTGACGACGAAGGTCTTCGCCGGCGCGGAGGAATCCCTCGCCAAGACGAAATGGTGGGCGCAGTTCCAGCATGAGCTGGAGATCGCGAGGATCCCGATCCCAGCGGTTCAGATCCTGTTCGGCGCCGCGGCGGGGACGCTCGTCGCGGCCGTCATTCTCTTCCTGATCTCTCCGGTGTTCGTGATCTTCGCGCTGGGAGTTCCGTTCATCGTGCGAAGCGTCGTTCGCCGCAAGCTGAAGAAGGTCCGTGACGAGTTTGCCGACCAGTTGCCCGACAACCTCCAGGTGCTCGCTTCTGCGCTCCGCACCGGCCACAGCTTCGTCGGCGCGCTCTCCGTCGTGGCGGCGGATGCGCCTGAGCCCGCCCAGCGCGAGTTCAAGCGAGTCGTCGCGGACGACCAGCTCGGGGTGCCGATCGACGAGTCGCTGCGCGACGTCGCGCGCCGGATGGAAAGCGGCGAGCTCGAGCAAGTCGGCTTGCTCGCGGAGCTCCAGCGCGAAAGCGGCGGCAACATGGCCGAGGTGCTGGAAACGGTCGTGGAGACCATTCGTGACCGCTTCGACCTCCGGCGCCTGATCAAGACGCTGACGGCACAGGGCCGGATGGCGCGCTGGATCCTCAGCCTGCTGCCGGCCTTCCTCGCCGTCGTGCTGACTCTGCTGAACCCGAGCTACATGCACCCGCTCTTCGCCACTACGACGGGACAGGTATTCCTCGCGATCGCGACGGTGATGGTGATCACGGGCTCGCTCGTCATCAAGCGAATCGTCAACATCAAGGTGTAGGGGGTCGGAATGCTTCTACTGCTAATCGGGCTCGCGCTGACTTCGCTCGCCGTCGTCATGCTTGCCCGCCTGCTCGTCGTCGAGCGGCCTACGCCGGCACGCCTGCAGGATCAGATCGACGCGTACGGCTTCGAAGCGTCCCCCGCAACAGCCGCGGCCGGCCCGCGCCCGTTGAGCGGCCGCCTCGATGCCCTGGCGACGAGCGTCGGCGCGCTGCTCGCGGGCCACATGAAGAAGCTCCAAGAAGACACCCTTCGGAAGGAGCTCCAGGCGGCCGGGCTCTACACGATGAGCGCGCGGAAGTTCATGGGCTACCGCTTCCTTTCGACGGTGACCCTACCCCTGGTCTGGATCTGGTTCGCGTCGGCGACAGGCGGAGGGCCGCTGCGGTTCATCATCGGGCTCGCGTTCGCGCTCGCCTTTGGGTGGCAGGGCCCTTTGCTCCTCGTGCGGAGGCGCTCGCGCAAGCGGCTCGACGAGATCGACGCGGGGATGCCGGAGCTGATCGACCTGCTCGTCACGACGGTCGAGGCCGGGGTCGCGTTCAGCGGCTCTCTGCGACTCGCCGCGACGCGCTTCCACGGGGCGCTCGGCGAGGAGCTGCGCCTGGCCCTCCAGGAGCAGGAGATGGGGCTGTCCGCCAACGAGGCGTTGACCAACATGCTCTCGCGCGCCGACACACCCGCGATGCGCTCGTTCGTGCGCTCGATCCTCCAGGGCGAGACGCTCGGCGTCTCGATCGGAAAGATCATGCGCGACCTTGCAGTCGAGATGCGCAAGCGCCGGCGCCAGCTCGCGGAGGAGCGGGTGCAGAAGGCCCCGACGAAGATGATCTTCCCGCTCGTGTTCCTGATCTTTCCGGGCATGTTCGTGGTTCTGCTCGGGCCGGCAGCGCTGCAGATTCTCGAATCGATTACTGGCGGAAAATGAGCGGTCATCGCAGGCGCGCATTGGTGCTCAACGCGTCGCTCGTAGTCCTCTTCCTCGGCTTCTCGTACGCGAACCTCGTCCGCTGGCAACAGACGGGAAGACCGGTGGGACTCGGCGCGGTCTTGCTGGAGGCTTTCACCGCTTGCCTTTTTTTGATCCGCCGTTCGCCCATGGCGACGAGCGGCCGGCCGCTCGCATGGATCTCCGCGCTGCTCGGCGCGTTCGCGATGCTCGGCGCCCGCCCCGTCGCGCATCCCGACGCGGGCCCACTCGCCCTGCTCGAGGTCGTGCAACTGGTCGGCTTCGGGGTCGTGCTGGTCGCACTGGGGGCGCTCGGCCGCTCGTTCGGAATCGTCGCCGCCAACCGCGGTATCAAGACGAGTGGGTTGTACTCGCGCGTGCGGCACCCCGCGTACAGCGGCTACCTCGTGAGCTACCTGGGATATGTCGCCGAGAACCCGTCGCCGCGAAATGTCATCCTCCTCCTCATCGGGACCAGCGCACAGCTCGTGCGAATGTCGGAAGAGGAACGGATGCTCCGCGTCGACGACGCCTACCGCGATTACCTCGCGAGGGTCCGGCGCAGACTGATTCCGTACGTTTATTAGCCGCGGCGCAGTTCCCTCGATAGAGGGATTCCCTTGCCGGCGAAAAAACACAGGATTTTAGGTGGAACCTGCATCTATCTGAAGGAGAAGGCATGCGGCGCCTGCGACTCCTACTGGCGGACGATCACAGCCTCATGTGCGAGGCGATCGCTCTCGCGCTGGAAAACGAGGACGATATGGAGATCGTCGGCTGTGCGGAAAACGGCAGCCAGGTTTTGCCACTCGTTCAGCAGACGAATCCGGACCTCGTGGTCCTCGACCTACGGATGCCGGGCATGGACGGGCTCACTTGCATCAAGCTCCTGGGGGAGCGTTTCCCGGAGGTGCGGACGGCCGTGCTCTCCGGTCTCGACGCGGACGAGGCGATCGAGGCTGCGCTCAGGTTGGGAGCGAATGCCTTCATCTCCAAGAGCGTCGATCCCACCGAGCTGCCGAACGCGATTCGCCGCGCGGCCGAAGCTCCGGTCGCGGAGGCGATCGGGCGCTCGGAGAAGCGTGTCGACTCGGCTCTGCAGGAGAAGGGCCTGACGGAGCGGGAGCAGGCGGTCCTCCAGGCGCTCGCCCAGGGGCACTCGAACAAGGAGATCGCCGCGTCGCTCTGGCTCGCGGAGCAGACGGTCAAGTTCCACCTGACGAACATCTACCGAAAGCTCGACGTTCGCAGCCGCACCGAAGCCGTGCACTGGGCATACCGCCACGGGCTCATCGAGTCGCAGGCGGACATCTCCCACCTCAAAGGCTGACCCGATCGCCGAAAGGGCTGGATCGACCTAGACCAACGGGCGATCCTCGGCACCATCTAGCCGCTGATACTCGGCTAGAGGGACGTGGGAGAGCTGCGATTTCAACCGATCGCGCGGAAGCTGCCGCGCGCACGTATCCGGGTTTTCATTCCGGCGGCGATTCTCGCGCTCGCGCTTCTGCTGGTGGGTCACGCGGCCGGGGCTGCGCCGAAGGCGCCCGTCCCGATCTCACCGGGGAACGGCGTCACCGTCGACGGCATGCCCGCGTTCGCCTGGACGCCCGTCGCGAGCGCCGAGGAATACGAGTTCGAGATCTCCGCGGACTCTGGTTTCAACTCGCCGGTGCTCGGAGCCGGCAAGGACGACTTCCGGACAAAGAACACGCGCGCGACGCTGATCCAGACCGCCCCGAACGGGACGTACTGGTGGCGGGTCCGCGCGATCGCCAGGACCGGCACGCCCTCGGCGTGGTCCGCGGCGCGCTCCTTCAAGAAGAACTGGGGCACAACGACGACGCTCCTCTCGCCGACCGGCGGAGCCACGATCGTCTATCCGACGACTCCGTTGACGCTCAAGTGGGCCCCGGTGCCCGGCGCGCGCAAGTACCTCGTCTACGTCGGGACAGATCCGACGCTGGGCTCGCTCGTCGCGATGAACGGCTCAACCCAGCCGGTCGAGACAACGGCGTCGTCACTCACGCCTGTTGCAGCGCTGACACAGGGGGCGTATTACTGGGCCGTCATCCCGATGGACGCGGAAGGGAACAAGGGAACCCGTTCGCCGGTGGCGTCCTTCAACTGGTCGTGGCCCTCGACGACCACCGTTCAGGTGAGCGATCTCGTCCCGGATCCGGAGCTCTACGATCCCCGCTTCAGCTGGGATCCGGTTCCCGGCGCTGCGCGATACGAGGTCGAGGTCAATCCTTCGAGCGACTTCGCGGGGGGCTCGAAGGTGTGCTGCACCGGCACCACGACCAATACCTCGCTCTCGCCCACGATGGTCCTGGGAGACAACTCGTACTACCTGCGGGTTCGCGCGATCGACATGGACGGCCACGCAGGGGTCTGGAACTGCTACGGGACTGCTCCGAATCCATGCCTGAACCTCACGCCGTTCGTCAAAACGTTCGACAACGTCCCTCCCACGACGGCGCCGAGTATCAAGGGCCTGCGCATGCGAGACAACGTCAACGACCCCGGGCAGGACACCGATTCGTCGACCGCGGGCTACCAGACCCAGATTCCCATTCTTTCGTGGAACCCGGTGCTCGGCGCGTCGAGCTACGAGGTCGACGTCACCCCCTACAACGGCAGCGGCTGCCTGTGGTCGGCGACGAAGTTGCAGCACCACTTCAACAGCGATGTAGCCCTCACTTCGTGGACGCCTCTCGGCTCGGGATGGAACCTGTCGAAGCCCTATCCCGACCCGCATCCGGTAGCGACCGAGCTCCTGTCCACGCTGGTCCAAGGCAAGTACTGCGCCCGTGTGCGAGCGCGCAGCGATCGCGCCTTCGGGCAGGAGGTCTACGGCGACTACACGTACCTCGACTGCTCCGCCGTTCCCTGCACTCAGCGGTCCAACGACCAAGGCTGGGCGTTCGACTGGACGGGATACGCGACGGGAGGTCTCTGCACGCCGTCCTGCAACGCCGGCTACCTCGGCTCGAACGACTACGTGGAGCCGCAGCACGGAACGACGGTCGGACAGACGCCGCTCTTCACATGGCGGCCGGTTTCCGGGGCAAGCAGCTACTTCGTGATCGTCGCCAAGGACTCGAACTTCACGAACATCGTGGACTACGGCTTCACCCAACTACCGGCCTACGCGCCGCGCGGGACACTGGGCCCGACGACGTATTCGGATGAGCTGACGCTCTACTACTGGGCGGTGATTCCGGAGCAGGGGAGCGATGGCTCCGGCACCCAGGGGAACCCGCTCGCTGCCGCGCCGCAGAGCTTTTACAAGCGCTCAACGCCTCCGCAAAGGCTTGCGCCCGCCGACGGAGGCCCACCCATCCCGGGCCAGCCCATCTTCCAGTGGGCGCCTGTAACCGGGGCGCGTACCTATCGCCTTCAGGTCGCGCAGGACCCGAGCTTCGGGACCCCGATCGACGACGTCACGACCGACTCGACCTCGTACGCGAGCAACACGACGTATCCGGCGGACACCGTCCTGTACTGGCGCGTCCGGGCGAACGACGAGAACGGCGTCGGCCTCAACTGGTCCACGGTCGGGACCTTCCAGAAGACTCTGGGGAGGCCCGACGGCAGCGGCAATGCAACGCAGGGCGACGGGATCCCGACCTGGTCGTGGAGCGTCGTGCCCGGTGCGGTCGCGTACGACGTAGCGGTCGACCTCCCGGATGGCACCCACAAGGAGTTCAACGGCTTCCGTACGCCTGCGGTGACGTGGGTGTTTATGTACGGCACCGGCATCTTCCACTGGAGCGTCAGGGCCGAGTATCCGAAATCGTTCTTCGGCCTCACACCGGGTCCATGGTCGCCGACTACGGGTGTCGGCTACCCCTATACGAAGACGATCCGCGAGCCCTCCGGCGCGAGCGCCGACTACAACATCGACCACGTCCTGCTGACCTGGAACGCCAAGGCCGGTGCGAAGGGCTACCGTGTGCAGATCTCCGGCACGCCCGACTTCGGCCAGTTGGTCGAGAACGTTCGCACCGACAACACGTCGTACGCACCGCTGCTCAGGTACCCCGGCCTGCGGACGGACACCGGCCGCCTCTACTGGCGCGTCGCGGCCGTCGACGAAGGCGACAATGTCGGCGACTACACCCAGCCGCAGCTGATCAGCCGCACGCGGCGGATGGAGATCAGTTTCCGGGGGACCGTCAAGCGCGGCAAGCGCTCTACGCTCACCATCATGGTCTCGAACTTCGAGACGGGCGTTGGCATTGCGAGAGCTTCCCTGCGAGCCAAGGGGGCCGGGGTGCGTGCGAGGCGGCTGCGCACGGATCTGTTCGGCGGCGCACGCCTGGTGTTCCGCGCCCGGCGTGGGACACTCGTGGTCACGGCGAGGAAGCCTGGCTACCGCCGAGCCTCCGCCCGCTTCCGCGTTCGCTGATCAGACCTTCCGGCTGGCAGACCTAGTCGTTCTGGGGTGCGGTTCGATCTCGGGCCGCGCAACAGTTCGGGCATGACCACGGCGGAGCTGAAGAAGACGCGGGTGAGCGACGAGGAGGTCGTGGCTTGGCGTTTTGAGCAGCTCCTGCGGGCCGGTTCGGATCGGTTCTGCGCGGTGATCCTCGCCAGGCGCAGCCATGTCGACCTCCACGCGGCGATCGACCTGCTCGAGCGCGGCTGCCCGTCAAAGGTCGCGCTCGAGATCCTGCTCTAGGCGATCGAGACGATCGGCCTGCCCGACCTAGTCGGAACGGGGTGCTGCTCGGAGCCGGGTCCCAGCCACATTGAGGAAAGAGAACTAAGAGGGGAGTGGGAATATGAACGTCAAGCGCAAGTCGTGGGCAGTCGCGGCAGGGCTCGTGGTCCTGGCAGCGATCTGCTCCAGCGCACTCGCAGGGTCTCTGAGCCGCCCACACACGCGGTTCCAGAACTCCTTCGTGTGCGTGAACAAGCACAACGGTCTGATCAAGGTGATCAGTCGTCGGCAGCACAATCACTGCACGGCGGGCTGGAAGAAGTACCGCGTGTCCGACATCTTCGGCAAGGGGATGAAGGGCGATCCCGGCGCGCCGGGGCCCGCAGGTCCTGCCGGTCCTGCCGGTCCTGCCGGTCCCGCGGGGCCGGCTGGTACCGCAGGCGTTGCCGGCCCGATGGGCCCCCAAGGCCCGAAGGGTGACGCCGGCGCGACCGGTGCTCAGGGGCCCGTAGGCCAGAAGGGTGACAAGGGCGACAAGGGCGATACCGGGGAGACCGGCGCTCAGGGCGTCCAGGGTCCGGCCGGAGCTCAAGGCCCGATCGGTCCGACAGGCCTCACCGGCGCACAGGGGCCGACGGGTGCTCAGGGGTCGCAGGGCCTGCCCGGCCTGAACGGGGCCGACGGCCAGAACGGCGCGATGGGCGCGACCGGCCCGATGGGACCGCAGGGTCTCCAGGGCCTCGTCGGGCCGATGGGTCCGACGGGTCCCCAGGGTCTCGCCGGCGCGAAGGGCGACACCGGCGCGGCCGGTGCGGCCGGCGCAACCGGCCCGATGGGCCCGCAGGGCCCGGCTGGCGCCGACGGCCTGAACGGCTCCTCGGTTGTCACCGCCACCGACACGTCGACGGTCGTTGACGCCAACGCGATCGTGACGGCGACCGCGACCTGCCCAGCGAACCACATCGCCATCTCCGGCGGGTTCCTGGAGGCAGGCGCCACCTCGCCCAGCGCGATCGAGAGCCATGCGACCGCAGCCTTCGCGGGCTGGGTCGCCAAGGCCAAGACGCAGGGCAACTCGCAGCAGACCGTGAGCCTCACGGTCTACGCGTACTGCGTGCCTACCGCCTAACGAGCGTGCCAATAGGGGGCCGGTCTTGTCGGCCGGCCCCCTCCACCATGCCGGGGGAGGGAGTCGAACCCTCACGCCCCCAGGTGGGGACACCTGATTTTAAGTC